>TARA_B100000686_G_scaffold192195_1_pt1 | contig 133893 bp, 126 predicted proteins | sample TARA_B100000686 | Tara Oceans TARA_B100000686 (sample SAMEA2622733) | marine metagenome | biome: marine biome (ENVO:00000447); feature: marine epipelagic mixed layer (ENVO:xxxxxxxxx); material: "saline water (ENVO:00002010), including plankton (ENVO:xxxxxxxx)" | depth 150 m
TTGACAGGAAATTAGGTGATCCTGAATTAGGCGATCCTGATTTTGATGGGCCAAAATTGGATATGGTTGAAGGAGAAATGTCTAATCAGAATAATGAACGTTCCCCTTTTGGCACAAATGATCCAAAGATTTTAGAATGCTTAGAAATAACCCTAGGATTAGAGCGGTTTAAAGATCTTGCTATTGGGGGCGGAGCTCCTCCGAATCAGAGAGAAAGAGAAGCAATGGGATTTTGTTATCAACCTTTGGAAGGTATGCCAACTCCAGAGCCTAGGCTTAAACCAGGGGCAACACCAATTGCGACTATAGAGCCAAAGCTTGAGCCTACAGCAACATCCATGCCAGCACCAACGCCTGCAGATACAGCTGCATCTCCTAATCCAACAGCAGTTTCATCCGAGCCGTTATCTGAGGAATTAAGTGGTGGAGGATGCATGGCTCCCACTAATGGAGCTGGGCAAGTTAACGCAGCATGGATTTTATTGGGTCTGGTCATGCCGGGGTTAGCAGTGCATAGTCGACTTCGTAAAAACAAGAAAATTGACGGCACTAAATTCACTGACAAGCCAATAAATAATAATGGAGATAAATTGAATTAATGACTGGTAAACTGGAATACGCTTTTACTGTGCGAACAATTGAATTAGAAAAAGGATTGGCTAATTCGGCTGAGAGTGAGATTACTTTAAAGCTAGATTCAGAACTTGCTCAATTAGCTGAGACGCTAAGTAATGGTTTATAGGATATGCACGGAGGTAATTGGAAAGTTGTGTCTCATGATACCCTAAAACTGGATGACAAATTTGTTATATCAGTTTTAGTCAGTAGGCCTGCTAGTTCCGAAAAGGCCTAGTTGAGCTTGAATCGTCCTAATTGGTACAAAGAACATCCAGCGGCGTGTACTTGTTTGTCTTGTGCAGAAAAGAAACTTATCAGAAATCAACACGGTAAAGTGGGCCGTAATGAAAAATGCCCTTGCGGAAGCGACAAAAAGTATAAGAAATGCCATGGAAATTAATGGAATCACCGTTCAGCAAAAATTAAATTCACTAAAATTAGTAATTAAGAGGTAGTTATGGATGGCTTAACAATCACCATCATTCTATTGTTACTGGTTTTTATAGTTTTATGGTTTCTTATACCGTTTTTGGTTAATAGGATATTAGCCAAAGTTTTCAGTAAGCTGGAACGTGAAGAGTAAGCCTGTCAGATTATGTAAAGAAACGGACGGATATACGTTTGCTTAAACAGTCAGACAAGAATCGCGTTATTTTCTTCGACGGATATTGCAATTTATGTAGTTTCTCGATTGATTTAATATCAGCAAAAAATACAGAAAGTTCATTCACTTTTGTGTCTTTACAGAGCAAATTGGCCTTGGGCCTTCTTACTCAGAATGGATATCCTGTTGAAAAGATAAAAAACGTGGAAAACGTAGTCTACCTCCGACAAGGCCAGATGATGGTCAAATCCGATGCAATTTTGGCTATATTATTTGATCTAGGTGGTATTTACAGGTTCAGTTATGTTTTTTATTTGATCCCAACCTTTATCAGAAACGAAATATATAATTTCATTGCTAAAAAGAGATATCAATGGTTTGGTAAAAGACAAACTTGTAAATTACCTGTATCTGATCAATCACAAGAGGAACAATAAATATTTAATAACAATGAGTTGTGTTATTGTGATGAAAACACTATTAGATGACTGGGAGGTCAGAACATGTCAAAAGCCGAAAAAATAGGCTCGATTAAGGCGCTTACAACAGCAAGAGCTTTAACAGCAAATGGAACCAATCCTGTATTTGAAGTAACCGCAACATCCGGACAAGGCACTTTGGCGGGAGCACAAATAGTACAAACGATGGCTACTTATGAAGCTGAAATGGGGCCTGACGGAATACTTCTCGGAGAATGCCCAAACTCTGGTATCGTTATTGCTGCTGATGGAGTAGCAACTTTTAGAGCTACCGGCACCGGCACTTTTACAGAAGATGGAGGCTCCACTTTCAAAGGGGTATGCTATTTTCAAACGTCAGCCCCATCACTTGCGAAGCTGAATGGAGCGGCAGTTATTTATGATTGGGACGTGGATGCTGAAGGTAACGCTGCGTGGGAGCTTTGGGAGTGGAAGTAAGCATAGCTCATAGAAAGTTGCATATTTAATAAAATCCTAACAAAGGGGTACACCATATGCGTATGCGGGGTAAAACTGCCATCATTACTGGTGCTGCCACAGGGCTTAAGGGGGAAATCAGAGGAATAGGTGGCGCAACAGCCTGGGCGTTCGTACGCGAGGGAGCAATCGTATATTTGGCCGATATCAACGATGAGTTGGGTGAGCGGACTGCTGCACAGATTCGTGAGACTGGGGGAGCGGCACACTACGTCCATCTCGATGTGACCGACGAGGCTTTGTGGCAAAACACAATTGACTTTATCGTAAAAGCTGAAGGAGCTTTAGATGTGCTGGTAAACAACGCTGGCACTGGCCGTGATTACGACGGCGACTACTCCGACCCCGATGGCCCTCAGAATGCTGAGGAGGCTCTGAAAGTTGAGTTTACTACGGTTGAAGGGCTGGATCGCCAACTGGGAGTACATGTCCGAGGAGCGATGCTGGGCATGAAGTACGCCATCCCCGAGATGCGAAAGTGCGGTGGAGGGTCGATCATAAACGTCTCGTCGATTCATGGAATTGTCGGGGTTGATACGATCACGTCATACTCGACGGCGAAGGCAGGAATGCGGCATATGTCAAAGACGGTGGCTATCCAATATGCAAGTGAGAATATTAGGGTGAATTCCGTGCATCCTGGCTATACCAAGACACCAGCGGCTTTACCACTTTTCACCGATCCCGATCTGTATGCAGACCGCACCTCGCTGATTCCCATGGGCCGGTATGCCGAGTCCGAGGAGATCGCGAATAGCATCCTGTTTTTGGCTTCGGACGAGTCGTCTTACATTACTGGTGCGGAGCTGGTCATCGATGGGGGGCACAACGCCCAATGAACGACCGACTCGCTGGAAAAGTGGTGTTAATCACCGGTGGCGCAAACGGCCTGGATGGACAGTTGATGGGTTTCGGGGGAGCATTCGCTCGCACTGCTGCGAGAGAAGGAGCCTCGGTCGTTATAACCGATGTCGATGAAAAAAATGGCCAACTGACAGCGTCACAGATTGAAGACAGTGGATCGAAAGCCCTGTTTGCTCGTCTAGACGTTACCAAATCTGCTGAATGGCAGGCGGCAATCTTCGCAGCACAGGATGCCTATGGGCGTTTGGATGTGCTGGTAAACAACGCTGGGATTCTATCCGCGTTCGATGTGGAGCATACTTCCGAAGAGGATTGGGAGCGAGTGCTAGCAGTGCACGCGATGGGAGCTTTTTTGGGTACGAAGTACGTTGCGCCGGTCATGCGGCAAAGTGGTGGCGGGTCAATAGTGAACATCTCCTCGATTGCTGCGATGGTGGGCAACCCCAGCAGCACGGCGTACGCGACGGCAAAAGGCGCGATTCGCTCGTTTACCAAGTCGGCTGCTATACAGCTTGCCGGGGATGGCATACGAGTGAACTCTCTCCACCCCGGGTTCGCCGACACTCCGTTCACAGTCGATTCGCTCGGAGATCCGGCTGTTCTGAAACGCAGGCTAAGTGGAATACCAATGGGCCGCCTAGCTACGGCACAAGAGGTGGCCAATGCCATCCTCTTTTTGGCTTCGGACGAGTCGTCTTACGTCACCGGTGCAGAGCTGGTCGTAGATGGGGGGTGTTTAGCTCAGTGATTCAGATGCCGCCAATGAGCCGCCAACAACTTCGCTCACGTCTAGACACACTTCCCAGGGTGAGGATCGCAACGATACCTACACCTCTACAAGAGGCTGAAAATCTGTCGCGGGAACTGGGGGTGCGAATCCTTATCAAACGAGATGATCTGACCGGTCTCGTATTAGGAGGCAATAAGGTCAGGCACATGGACTTCTGCATGGCGGATGCACTTGAAAAAGGGGCCGATGTTTCCATACATGTTTACGGTTTGACCAATAACTCCCGCATTATTGGGGCTGCATCTAAGAAAGTTGGCATGGACTACATTTGTATCGCGACTGGCAGCTACGGATCTATTGAACTTAAAGGCAGACCGTTTCAGGGTAATTTGCTGATTCAAGATCTTTTAGGGGCGGACATTCGTTTGCTTGATACCACTGACAAGGACGAGATTTCAGGCTATGTAGAGGGCATCGAGAATCAGCTAAGAAACGAAGGTTTAACACCTTACAACCATGTCAAAGAGCACATGTCCCGTTCTTCGGCCGTGATTTCTTATATTGACGCCACTCTTGAGATAGCTAGCCAATTGGATACGATAAACGTCGATCAGGTGAAGATCTATATCGCCAGTGGCGGAGGCCTGGGTGGCCTGCAAATTGGCGCGGCAGCATTAGGATTGCCTTGGGAGATACTTGGCGTGCTTATTGGCACTCCGGAAGAATCGTTTGCCGATGTAGTGGGCTGGTCAAACAACGCCCTGAAACACATGGGATTTGACCAACGCATGGCTTGGGAAGATGTGGTGCAGACAGCCGATTTCATCGGCCCTGGATATGGCCGTATAAGCCCTGCCTGTACAGAAGCGATACAAATGGCGGCCGAATTAGAGGGGTTACTTCTCGACCCCGTCCATACGGGTAAGGTAATGGCCGGCATTATTGATCACGCTCGGTCCGGCGTCATTCGTCAGGGTCAGACAGTATTGTTTATCCATACAGGCGGGCTGCCTGACCTGTTCTACTTCGCCGAGGAGCTACAAAGGTCCTAGATCGGTTTCGGTTGCGTGGGCGTTGAGAGCTTACATACTGCCTGATTGGTCAATAACTCTAATCGATCATCTCGGATGAGGCGAGAATTCCGTCAGCTCCTATGCCGCCGAAAGTGACGATCCGACCATTTGACAGGAGCAAAGTGAAGTGGCGATAACGACCGATATTAAGGGAGCTGCTGGTGCTCCACGTGCCGGCAACTGGATCGTAGATTTCGCTCTCTGCAATATTACCTAGTCCTCCGGTTACAAACACTCTTCCGTCTTGCAGAAGGGTGGCTTGATGCTCAGCTCTTGCAATCTCTGTCTCACCTGCGTTGGACCACGCATCGGCAACTGGATCATATAGTTCTGCGGTCATCTTCTTACCCCTGCCTCCTATGACCAGAACCCGGCCGTCCTCCAATAACGTAGCTGTGTGGAAGGACCTAGAAACCGTCATTGGTGCCGCCTCAACCCAAGTGTCGGCGCTGGCGTCATAAATTTCCACAGTCTTGGAATAAGGACCGTCTTCCTTGCCGCCACCAGTCACTAGAACCCTGCCGTCTGACAGCAAAGTAACGGTGTGATTGATCCGTTTTTCAGACATTGGTGCCGCCTCAATCCAGGTGTCACTGCCGGCGTCATAAATCTCGCTTTTCTCAAGAGTACCGATCATTTTGCCGTCCATTTTGCCTCCGACTACCATTACCCTGCCATCCGGCAGCCTGACAGCTCCCATACCATCACGGGTTCGAGCCATGGGCGAAACGGTCGTCCATGTACCTTGCGTTGGATCCCATATCTCTGCAGTGTCAGTCGTAAATTTAGTTGGCAACAGTCCGCCCGCCACCAACACGCGACCATCCTCTAACTCCACCATGGCAGGAGAGCGGCGACCCTCCGCCATCGAACCAGTTGATGCCCACTCGAGGGTCTCGGGGTCGAGGAGCTCTGCTGTCTCGTGCATGGTGGCAATCAAAGTGCCAATACCCAAGCCACGTCCCCCCACGGCTAGCACCCTACCGTCGCTGAGCAAGAGGGCAGCATACCGCTCCCTCTTCGCCATCATGTCTGAAGAGGTGACGAATTCGCCTAGATCCATAGACACATCAACAGCATCCTCAATGGGAGCCTCATCCTGAGCGGAAACGGAAGAATCTCCTCTTGGTTGCGCAGCATCAGAATCGGAGCTTGCGCTTTCAGAAGAGCAAGCTATCGCAAGTATTGTGATTAATAATCCTATTAGTATTGTCTTAAACATATGAATACTCTCTTTAATAATTACTAAATTCGTCAACTATTTACTGTTTTGTATTGGATTTCGCCTTATGTTACCATGCGCGCGTAATTGAAGTTGTTTTACGTAATGTTTGGTTAAAACTCAGTATTCTAAATAAGAAATGGCTGACCCGATTTACCAGAGAGTTCACATTCTGGCTTCGGCGACAGCCACATAACTAATTCTACACCACATTTGCACCACTTTTTGACAGGGTAATCAAGCTTATCCCCGATTGAAACTCAAGATTATGAGGTACTTGGCTGATTCCGCTTCACGATGTTATAGTCTTTGAAGACTAATATTAGGAAATATGTTATGAATGCCAAACAGATTAGAGACTTATACCCTATAACCAAAGACAGAGCGTACCTTTTCAGTGGCGGCCTGGCTCCAGTGTCAGTTCGCCATGAAAAAGCTATGAAGAAACATATGGATTGGCTTTCAGAAGACCCAGATGACATGTACGTTAATGGCTTAGACGCTGACGGCTCTGACTGCCGTCGCATGTTCGCACAACTAACAGGATGCGATGAAGACGAAGTAGCTATTGTTGAAAGCACATCTTCTGGATGTAATATAGCTTTTGATTTGATCGACCCTGTTGCAGGAGGCAATGTTGTTTTTGATGACTTCTCGTACCCTTCTAGCGTTTTCCCATGGCATTTACCTCCTCATGAGGGCTTAACAAAAAGATTTGTACATGCGAGAGAGGATGGAATCATTCATTTGGAGGACTTCGAACAGAGCATAGATGAAAACACTGTGGCTGTATGTATATCACACGTTACTCCAATTGAAGGATTTAAACAGGACATCAAGAAGGTTGCAGAAATAGCTCATGCAAAAGGAGCATTAGTAATTGTAGATGGAGCCCAATCTGCTGGGGCAATGGAGATAGACCTACATGATACTGGGGTGGATTTTTTCTCTACAACTGCTATGAAATGGTTGCTTGGGGCGGCGGGAGTAGCATTTTTGTATGTTGCTAAACGCCACCATAGTAAAAAACCTACGAGAGCTGGATATGCAAGTACCCACAGCTTCGACATACACGACTTCAGGCTGAAAGATAACGCGCAAAGATTCGAATTAGGCATGCCGAATTTACTGGGACTCGCTTTCACTAAACCAGGCTTAGAAATCCTTGTAGAAACTGATATGAGTGTAGTTGAGCAACATAACTTAGAATTGAGCGGGTATGCAATTGCCGGCATGAAGGAATTAGGTATCGACGTGACTACCCACGATGATCCAAATTATAGATTAGGAGTGATTTCAGCACGGCATGAAGCAGCAGCAGAGCTTTGGAATCATTTACATAATAATAAGGTTGATACCTATTATCATGGCGAAACATTTAGAGTAGACCCACATATTTTCAACAACCGAGATGATATAGATATGCTCCTAAAAGGTATAGATAGTTTCATTCAGTAATACTAATAATACGAATATGTCTGGTTTCTCTTACCCAATTATCGGTATTACTAAATTTTTCAAACAAAAACCATTTTTACTGGTTCTTTTACCTGCAGTCGTACTGCATTTAGTTTTATCGTCTCTGTCGGTTGAATATTTAATTTCTGAGCTATTCATAGTGGACGATGCTTTTTACTCAATGAAGATAGCTCGGAATATTGCAGCAGGCTTGGGCACTACTTTTGACGGAATTCATCCGACTAACGGATTTCAGCCGCTATGGGTCTGGTTGTTGGTGCCTGTGTATTGGGTTGAGCCAGACAATTTATATGGGCCAGTAAAAACTAGTGTCATAATTCTGTCGGTATTTAACTTAGCAGCGGGATATCTTTTATATAGGTTTGTATTGTCACTTACTAAATTGCATGCTGCTGCCTTAGTTTCAGCTGCTGTGTGGCTTATAAATCCATACTTCGTTAAAAGGGTAATAAATGGGCTAGAATCACCGATCGCAATTTTATTTCTCCTAGCCGTTTTGTTTATGTGGGTAGTGTCGATGGATTTTGGCAGGACTAGGCAAGTCAACTTGAAATGGGCCATTTTTGGAATACTAATAGGTCTAGCAATGCTTTCACGAGTAGACTTGATATTCTTAGTTGGAACGTGTTTCATTGTTGGGCTTGTACTACAGCGAATACCATTGGAATATTTACGCGGATGGCTGATTGCTGGGGTGGTTGCTGGGATTGTACTTATTCCTTGGCTTGTGTTTAGTTTTGATGGTTTTGGTACTCCAATTCCGACAAGCGGCGATGCAGTAAGAAACTGGATAAGCTTTAGGTCTGGAGGAGACGGCTCTGAGATTTTATTTTTTAGCGAGGAAGCCGTAAGCAGATCCATCTTATCTGTGACGATGCTAACATCAATCTGGGCTCAAACAGGACTTTCTCTATCACTCGGAGCAATTTTACTTTTAGTAATATTCGCATCATTAATTGTTTTCTTTGCTTCTGTAAGGCCCTTTAGGTCGGCAGTTTTAGCTTTGTATAAAGATAATCCGGGCTTGCACTTAATAGCATTCATCTTTTCATTAATTATCTTTTTGTTTTACACATTTTATTTGCCGGCACATTGGTATTTTGAGAGATACTTCTTGGCAATCTATATCATTTATTCTCTATATATAGGCCTGTCGTACAGGTTGTTTTGGCTCCAATTGGCTAAATTCACAGGTAAAAAACTTAATCATCGCATAATGTTATTGACCACAATTCCATTACTGTTATTTGCTGTTTATATACCTGCTTGGATGCCTGGACACGAAGAAGATGGTTTTTATCGAGCGGGCATTTGGATAAACGAGAATTTACCTCAGGACGCTATAATAGGATCGTACCTGGCAGGCACTGTGGGGTATTTTTCTGAGAGAAAATTGATTGATTTAGATGGCAAAGTAAATCGTAATGCAGCAGAAGCCTTAATAGAAGCCAAGATTGGTAAGTACATTCGGGAAAATGGAATCAACTTTGTAAGTGACTGGCCATCCTATATAACAGCTCTCGAATCAAGAGGCGGGCTGAAAATAGATCAGGACCTTGAGCCTCCGATTTATAAAGATTCAAGTCATCATGATTATTCTATTTATCAATTAAAAATAATTGATAAATAAGTCCAATTGATCGGATTTCGTAATACTAAACTGCAAAGATAGAGCCAAAACACTAAAATATAGATATGACGCAAGTTATGACGGTTACAGGGCCTATTGAAGCTAGCAATCTGGGATTTACCTTGATGCATGAGCACCTTCTTCTTGATTTATTAAAAGATAGTTGGTCTGTGAATAATCTTTTATATGAGCCGGAGTTAGCATACATGGAGGTCATGAGGTACAAAAATGCTGGCGGCGTGACCTTAGTAGATCAGACTAATCGTGGCTTGGGGCAAGACCCGGTTGCAGTGAAAAAATTAGCCGAAAGAACTGGCCTGAACATAATACTTGGCTGTGGCTGGTATCGAGAACCTTACTATGAACAGTATTTAAATCATTGGTATGTAGATCAGATAGCCGATCAAATGATTTCTGATATTAATGAAGGTATCGATGATTCGGGCGTAAAAGCAGGAATAATTGGGGAATTAGGAGCTCACGAAAAATGGGTGTCTCCAATAGAAGAAAGAGTTTTGAGGGCAGGAGCTCGAGCCCATCATAGTACTGGCCTAACAATTGCTACTCACGGAACCAATAGCCCGGTAGCCTTAGATCAACTTGATATTTTGAAAGAAGAAAAAGTTGACTTAAATCGCGTTGTGGTTGGGCATTGTGGTAGCTGGCCATATCCTGAATTCCATGATGAGGTAATAAAAAGAGGTGCATGGCTTTCATTCGATAACTTGTCCGATACTAATCCTTATGAACTTAAGAAATGTTTAACATTAATTAAACATATAGTAGAAGCTGGAAATTTAGATCGAATTTTATTGTCGCACGATGTTTGCTATCGAACTCACTATGAATCTTACGGCGGCTGTGGGTATGACTTTATCTCAACTAGGCTATTGACTCATTTGGAGAGTATTGGATTCAGTGATGAAATGTTTCATCAGGTTATGATTGATAATCCAAGAAGAGCTCTTACAGGAGACTTGTCTTGATTACTATCGATACTGTAACAGGTCCCATTTCCACAAATGAACTTGGCATTACACTGCCCCATGAACATGTCTTTATAAATCACAAAAGAGACAATTGGATGGGTTCGAACATTTTGGATGATCCTGTTTTGGCAGAAAATGAATTAACAAAGTTTAAGGACTTGGGCGGCAAAACTTTAGTGGATCAAACATCACGAGGAGTTAACAGAAATATCAATGCTTTGAAAAAGCTGTCCGAGCAAACAGGAATTAATATCATAACCGGAACAGGGTGGTTCAAAGAGGCTTACTATGAATTGGATTTTTCGAAAACTAAGGTTGATCAATTAAGCGAGATAATGGTTAAAGACCTGACCGAAGGAATTGATGACACAGGCATTAAGGCGGGTATTATTGGAGAAATAAACGTTAATGCGAGGTGGGTAACCCCGTCCGAGGAAAGAATGCATAGAGCCGCGGCAAGGGCTCAGGTGAAAACAGGGAGGACTTTGGCCATTGCTGGTACCCATATTTCAACAGCAAATGATCAGCTGGACATATTAGAAGACGAAGGCGCAGACCTGCGAAAGGTCATCGTTAATCATATTAACGGCAGCTTAAATAATGAGTTTTATTCTCGAGTGGCTGCCCGAGGCTCGTTTGTTTGTTTGAATACGTTTCCCGTTAATTCAAAAGATCTAATGTCAAGACATGTATCTTTATGTATGAACATGGTAAAGAACGGCCTAATCGAACAAATTTTAATTTCAAATGGAGTCTCGGTTAAAAATCATTTGACCGCTTATGGAGGCGGAGGTTATGTGTATGCAATATCAACGCTACGCGATCAATTGATAGGTCAAGGGATGACTACAGATGATTGGAATACAATCATGCAGCTGAACCCAGCGAGGTGCTTCACCATTGAATAGTAATTTACAACAAGAGTCAGTTATGACAGTAAATGGGCCTATAGCCGCAGAACAAATCGGATTCACACTAATTCACGAACATGTTTTCTTGTCTATTTTGGCTGATTATCTTGATACTAATAGGGTTCTTGATGACCCCGATTCCGCTTATGTTGAATTGATGCATTATCGAAATTCTGGTGGGGTTACTTTGGTTGATCAAACAAATCGCGGTTTAGAACAGCAACCAAGCGCGGTACGTGAAATTGCAAAAAAAACAGGCCTTAATATCATATTGGGATGTGGATGGTACAGAGAACCGTTCTATGATCAGAGCTTATATCGTAGTAGAACAAACACTATAGCCGACGAGATGATTAAAGATCTAAATCAAGGGATAGATGATACTGGAGTACGAGCCGGGCTTATCGGAGAGTTGGGAGCGCATGAAACGTGGGTATCACCGGTGGAGGAACGGGTATTGAGAGCTGGTGCTAGGGCGCATCTTGAGACGGGTGTGACCATAGCAACTCATGGATTGTTTTCGCCTGTTGGGCTTAAACAATTAGATATTTTATCTGAAGAAGGCGTTAATCCGAATCGAGTTATTGTAGGCCATGCTCATGATTATCCTTATCATGAATACCATATCGAGATAGCTAAAAGGGGAGCATTCATATCATTTGACGGAATGCAGGATGAAAACCAGTTTCTATTAGAAAGAGACCTAAAGAATATTAAAAAAATTATTCAGGCTGGATTTATTCATAAATTGTTGCTTTCACACGACGTATGCGTTAATTCTCACTACGCAATGAATGGCGGATTTGGGTATAATTTTATTTCTAGCAGACTCTATCCATACTTAGATAAAATTGGTTTAAGCAAAGAGCAGTTTCATCAAATAATGGTGGAAAATCCTCGTAATGCTCTTACCGGAGTAAGTTGATTTGAATTTTATAAATATACTTCGCCTCACTTTAATATTCCAATGTGTTTGTCTTTTTGGGTTTATTGCAGGCTGCTCCGTCGAGACACGAAACTACATAGAGGCATCTGACTCGTTGGTAATGGACTTCACCATCGTTCCAGCGAAAACCCCATTACCTACACCAACTGCTACCCCTGACCCCGTTAAGGATGTTGAGGAAGAGCTTGGAATAAACCTAGAACCTGGATGGGAGTTGATGGGAGAACTAGAGTTTGGCAGATGGGGCCATACAGCGACTCTACTTCAGAATGATTCAATATTGATAATCGGAGGCCGGAAAAGACTTAGCTTTAGGAGGGCGTCAGTAGTTAACGGTGAGATTCTTCCATTGGGAAGTACCGAATGGGCAAAAACCAGTCGATTTAATTGGGAAAGAACTTTTCACACAGCCTCTTTACTGGCTGATGGCAGGGTTTTAGTGGCTGGAGGCACAGGACGCGAAGTTCTAAAAGATGGGGAAGAGGAGCCGCTTTTTAGAGGTAATAAAGATTTAAATAGTTCGGAGATGTATGATCCAAAAACTGATGAATGGGAAAATGGTCCTGATATGGCTTACAAAAAGCAGTTAGCCCAGGCAGTAACTCTTGAAGATGGCCGGGTGATGATTATAGGAGGCAGGTCTGGTGTTTCAACACTGAATTCTATTGAAGTTTATGACCCAGAAGCCAATAGCTGGTCAGAGTTGGAGCCAATGATCCAGGCTAGGATGTCTCATTCAGCCGTTAAGCTTATTGATAGTAGGATATTAGTTACAGGCGGAATGTCATCTGTAACCATGGGAGACACCTTATCCACAACTGAAATTTACGATCCGTCTGAAAATTCATGGAATACAGTCGCCGAACTTAAACGAGCTCGTTTGGGGCATAGATCAACACTGTTGCCAGATGGCAGAGTATTGGTTACTGGGGGCACAACAGTTGAAGAGGGGGAATTGCTTGGACCAGAGACTACTGCTGAAATTTATGATCCAATACTTAATGAGTGGAGTCTTATATCAACTAATCTGGTGCCTAGAAAAGACCATTCAGCTGTACTTGTTCCTGGGGGCAAAGTTATTTTGATTGGGGGTGGAGACCCGATAGGGGCTGGGGTACTACCAGTGGAATCTTATGATATCGCAAATAACCAGTGGTCAGTAATTAGTTATTTACCAGAAGGACGTAATTTACTAACAACGACACTTTTACGGGACGGATCGATTATGATTGTTGGTGGGGGCACAGTAAAGGGATATATTGCCGAGTTTCCTGATCATACACTTAGATATGATGGTTATTAATTAACAGATTTCCTTAGGCATATCTATTGAGGAATATTCTTCTTCAATTACTGTTCCGTCTATATTTATCTGGTACATTTTGACTTCAGGCTCGAGTATATTTTCTAGAGAAATTAATATGTAATACGGGTCAGTCCATCCACTTTCGATAGCTAAGCGTATATCTGTATCTGATGGATATGCCGAAGTATGAGTGTGTGAATGATAGAAGCCCAAGATGCTTAGATTAAGCTGACCGGCCTTTTTGTCTGCATCTAAAAATTCTTGCGGATCCATCTGGTATCTATAAGGGCTTTGAGCGGTATTTGTAATTCTTACAATGGAGCTTGCAATGTCTCCTCCGCCATTTTCCGCCACAAGTTTCAGAGAATCGTAGACAGTTTTTAGGTTTATAATCTGCTGTGAATCGATCTCTAATACTGTTTTTGTAAAACCCTCAATTATTTTTTTAATATCGTGTTGAGTAAGGTTTAAATCGTCGGTTAAATTAGAGTCGAACAAGATTGAACTGGCATCTATTGAGAATTGATTTGTATATATTGATTTAAATTGGTCTAATAATGTTTTGCCAAGAATAACGCCACAGGCCTCATTTGGGTTTTCTTCAATACAATGATCGGTCATATCTTTTATTGTTTGTTTATAAAATGAAAACATCGCTAGTTCAGATACAGTGGTAATGGATTATTAGGTTACTATTTTAGGCTCACTGATGGGTTAACAGGCCCTTTTGAAAATTCTCTGTAGCTGACAGTATCATTGAGATTGCTGGATCTAGCTTGATTAGAGTGGTGTTTATTGATAAATGGAACTGCTTTGGATCCTCGGGGCCATTATAATCAAAAAAGGTTTTATAGAATTCTGCCCTCGCGGCATCTTTTTCATTAACAATTTCCTCTGCTGCAGTTTTATCAATATTTTCTCTCTGGGAAATCCTTTTAATTCGATCTTCTTTTGAAGAGTTTAATCCGATTTTCAGCACGGTTTCATCGTCTTTTAAGATGGCCGCAGCCCCTCTACCGACTATGACAGCATTATCGTTTTTAGCTATATCAACGATTACTGATGTTAGGCCATCAATGTAATCACTGTTTTCCATGTGAGAACCTTTAAGTATTGTGGCTTTCTGAAAGTCTACCTGTTCGTTTATGAGGAATGCAGCTGCTCCTGGCCCGAAATGAGGATCACCTCCCACACCGCTCATGGCTGATCGCTCTAGAATTCGCTGAGCTAAGGAAGATATATTCTCAAGAACGGAGATATACTTATCCTCCTTCTCTTGCATCGCCTGGACTGTTGAACCTATTTGTTTAGCAGCTTCGGATAAAATCAAACGGTCAATATAGTCAAAACCCAGCTTTTCTGCCACTGCTTTACCGATATGTCGGCCGCCAGATCCAGTTAGTCCGCCTATTGTTATAATCGCCATTTTCTGGTTCTCCTAAATCATAGTTGTGCTTAAGGAGTGCTTCGACTTTTTATATTGAATTTATATAGTTGTCAAATTCATCACATTGCTTATATTTTACATAAACTATGTATAGGCAGCTCTTTTAGCTTGACCCGTCCATTTAAATCTACAAGCTCTATGATTACTCCCAACTCAACTACTATTCCACCTAGCTCTTCAATTAACTTGGAGGCAGCAGCAAGAGTGCCCCCTGTAGCTAACAGGTCGTCAATCAAAACGATTTTATCCGACCTAGATACAGAATCAACATGAATTTCCAGCGAATCAGTACCGTATTCTAAGTCATATGTAACACTTTTTGTTTTAAATGGCAGCTTGCCTTTTTTGCGAATAAGCAATAATGGTACTTCTAGCTCTTTGGCCAATGGCGCTGCAATTAAGAAGCCTCTTGATTCAACTCCGGCTATACCTTGGATATTTTTAGATTTATACCTGTCTACAAATGAATCAATAACTTCTTTGAATCCTGATGGGTTTTGTAAAACAGGGGTAATGTCCCTAAAGTTGATTCCAGGCTCTGGGAAGTCCTTAACCTCTCTGATTAATTGTTTAAATCTCATAGTTTTATTTAGTCAGTTACATTAGCCTCGGGTATGACATTATAATGGCTCTACTTTCAGTTAGGAGATTAAAATGATAGCTATATTTGTAACTTTTAATATCAAACCCGCAAATCTGGATCAATTTATGCAGGCCAGTTACGGCGATGCGGCGGGTTCTGTTGGCAATGAACCTGGCTGCTTTAGGTTTGATATTCTGAAGGACAAAGAAGTTGCCACTCGTGTCCACTTTTATGAAGTGTATAAAGATCAAGCGGCCGTGGATGCTCACATAAAATATCCGCATTACTTAAATTGGAGAGCTGAAGTGGAAGAATATTTTGACAACGAACCACAAATAACTTTCATGCAAACAGCCGAATTCCCGATGTACGCATCAACCGATTTGTGGATGAAGCAGAAACATCATATGGTGAATAAAATTAAAAGCTAAAGCCTATTCCATTCTTGATCCACCCCAGGCAGCTGAGGTTCCAGCAGCAGTCGGCTCTACTATTACATCGATAACAGCAGGTTTTCCGGAGCTGAAAGCTCTTTCCAACGCTGGTCTTATTTCATCAGGATCCTCTACTCTTTCACCGTAACATCCGAGAGCTTTGGCCATTTCATGGAAAGGAGTGAACCCAAGTTCACGTCCAGGTTTTCGTTGGTTTGGAGTTCGAGCTGTCCAGCCAGCATTATTCGATATGACAGTTACTACTGGCAAATTGAACCTTACTAATGTGTCTAATTCCATAGCATTCATACCCATTGAGCCGTCACCGTGTAATACGAGATTTTGTTTCTCAGGCTTAGCGAGTATAGATCCAATGCCGTATGGTAGCCCTACCCCCATTGTTCCTGTCACGCCAGAATTAAGTCTGTGCCCTGGCACGTAAGTGTTTATAGACTGTCTTCCGAAATGTAATATTTCATTTCCGTCAACGGTAACAATCGCGTCTCTATCTAAAAACTCATTTATTTCGTTACAAAGCCGTAATGGATGTATTGGTACTTGATTCGAGTTAAGCACAGCTTCCATGTTTTTAGCTTTATTAGCCTGATATTCTGAGAGATCCTGAATCCAGTCAGACTCAAGCCTGCCGTTGAATTCTTGACTTTGTTTGCTAGCAGCATCACATAGTTGAGACAGTGCCATTTTTGCATCAGCAACAATGCCTAGATCACAATCACGGTTATGGCCTAGTTCAGATTCTTCGATATCGATTTGAATTAACTTAGCATCGTCGGCAAATCTACGACCGTATTGCATCATCCAGTTCAATCTCGTGCCAATAACTAGTACTAGGTCAGCCTCTCTCATAGCTTTACTGCGTGCTGCCGGGAAAGATACTGAATGATCTTCCGGTGCAAGACCCCTAGACATTGGGGCAGTGTAGAAAGGGATTTTAGTTATATCAATGAAACGTTGAAGCTCTTCTGAAGCATTGGAGAAAAACACGCCTCCACCAGCAAAAATTATAGGCTTTTTGGCTGAAGTAATTAAATTAATAGCGTCCTCGATTGCTTTCGGGTCTGCACTTGGACGTGATTTGACCGCAGGTCGAGGAGCTTTAACCACCTTCTCTTCGTCTATTTCTTCGTATAGAACGTCTGCTCCGCAATCAATATATACGGGTCCTGGGCGCCCTGAAGTGGCCTGTCTGAAAGCTGTTGAGATGATTTCTGGGTACCTTTCTGCAAGCGTGGGCTGATGAACGTATTTGCACAGTGGCTCAAATATCCCTACCTGATCCACCTCTTGGAAAGCCTCTCGGCCAATTTCATGTACTGGTCCTGCTCCACCCAAAATAATCATAGGAGCACAGTCTATAGAGGCTGTATATACTCCAGTTAGAAGGTTAAGTGTTCCTGGTCCAGATGCCGCGGTACATACACCAGGTTTTCCAGTTAGCCTAGCGTAGGCGTGAGCAGCAAAAGCTGCAGCTTGTTCATGGCGAAAATCAACGGTTTTAATACCTAAATCTTGGCACGCCATTACAATGTCAAAATTTGGCCCTCCCATTAGATAAAAAAGAACTTCGACGCCCTCTTCCTTCAATGTCTTTGCTATTAAATAACTACCAGTTACATTACCCATTAGATGCTCCAAGTTTCAACAATTTGTCAAGACTATCATAATCTTAGCTAATACCTAAGGTTTTCCTAAAATTATTATTAAAATGAATAAGTTGTTAGAATGTGCGGAAAATCGATAAATTGAAAAAGGGATTGCGGGGTTTTTGCTGGGTCTGTGAAGTTAATTTGATTGGAGAAATTAAAATGATCGCTAGGAATCAAATACCTGTAGTAGTAATGGGTAGTTTAGCTTTGTTAATTGTTTTTCTACTTGGATGTTCGAGTGACAGTCAGTCAGAAAAATCAACTGAAACCACATCATCGCAAGATGAGCAATCAGGCATAGGGTCAGAAGAAGATCAAGCGAAGCCACTAGGGCCAGGCAAGTTTAGCGAAACTGGCAAATTGGCTTATGCTCGCGGCTGGCATGTAACTGTAAAATTAAATGATGGCAGAGTGCTTAGTATGGCGGGTAAGAGCAGAGGCGGCTCCTCTGCTTGGGAGCCTTCGGGTATAGCTGATTCTGAGTTTTATGATCCAGATACCGGGAAATGGTCCGAAGCTCCTTTAATGCGTGATATTAGAGAAGTGCCCAGTGGAAACTTGTTGAAAGATGGCAGGGTGATCATTATTGGGGGAGCTGCCGTTAGGCAAAAACCGCAAACTACCGTTGAGATTTTTGACCCTAATTCTAATAGCTGGACGGTCGCAGCTGAGATGGCAACACCAAGGTGGCGGCATAGGTCAGTCGTTTTAAATGATGGCAGGGTTTTAGTGGTTGCTGGCGAAAGAGAAGACACAATACTTGTGCCTGAGGCGGAGATTTATGACCCAGAGACAGATACTTGGTCTGATGCTGGATCATTGCAAGTTAAGCGAGCGATGCACACGTTGACATTATTAAATGACGGTCGGGCATTAGTAGTTGGAGGAGGAGGGCAGGATACAAAAACAAAAGTAGTAGAAATCTATGATCCAGAGCAAAATACATGGACTCTAGGTGCAGAAACCAACTTGTCTCATTCAGCCCACACAGCCACCCTGCTAAATGATGGAAGAGTGTTAGTAACAGGAGGAAAGGGAAAAGTTACGAAAGGTGAAGTATATGACCCTCAAGCAGACACCTGGACCGATATTGGAGAAATGACCGAGTGGCGTGCTGAGCATGCAGCTGTTTTACTTGCTGATGGCAGAGTTTTGGTTACTGGAGGAATAGGTAAAGTCGATTCGACCGATATATTTGACCCCATAACCAATACTTTTAGTCCGGGTCCAAAAAGCTTGATAGCAAGATATGCGCATAGTATGACTTTATTAGATGATGGCAGAATATTGATAGTCGGCGGTAATTCAACAGATGTAGACAGTGGTGATAGAGCAATAACTACAGAAGTTGAAATTTGGACACCTTGAAAAGGTAAAACCTAATAATAAATGATCGGATCATTTAAAAAAAACCATCATTAATTAGCTGGTTTTACAGTAATATGATTTTTATATGAGCTGGTATTAAAGCCGATCGTTGTTGACCCGGTGTAGGTCTGTTATACTGTGGCCCGTTTGGGGACTGTGTAAAAGGCTCATTAACTTACATTGATAGTATGTCAATTTACATATAATATTCTTCTACTCAGTTAAAGAACTAGATAATGAAATGAGGAGGCTGGCAATTGAACTCAATTGACTATATTAGACCCACTACCGTTGATGAGGCAGTAAGCCTATTAACAAAATACAAAGAGAAAGCCAGGGTGTTGGCTGGCGGCACAGACTTGATCGTTCAAATGAGAGGTGGCCGATACCAACTAGACGCCGTAATTGATGGCAAACACATAGAAGAGCTTAATCAGTTAACCTATAGCAAGCAAGATGGATTGGTTATAGGAGCTGCTGTTCCGTGCCACAAGATTTACGGGGATGAAAAGATAGCTAGCGCATTCCCAGGCATAATGGATTCAGCAACCCTTATAGGAGGCATACAGATTCAAGGCAGAGCATCGCTAGGTGGAAACCTAATGAACGCTGCCCCCAGCGCTGACGCCATTCCCGCGTTAATTGCTCATAATGCAGTTGCAAATATAGTTAGTGCAAAAGGCACTCGAAGTGTGCCTGTAGAAGATATATGTAGCGGCCCTGGACGAACGACTTTAGCTACCGGCGAGATTCTAGTATCCATATCTGTCCCTGCACCTTCAACGGGTTTTGGGGCAAGATACATACGTTTTATACCAAGAAATGAAATGGATATTGCTGTTGCAGGCGCAGGAGTATCAGTTCAATTGAAAAACGGAAAAGTTGAAGCTGCTCGAGTCGCCTTGTCTTCTGTGGCTCCTACTCCTCTATTTGTTGAAAATGCAGGTAATTCGTTGGTTGGTAAAGAGCCAAGTGATGAGAATATACAGGCTGCTGCTAACCTTGCTAAAGAAGCAGCAACACCAATTACCGATATGAGAGGAACTGTTGAATTTAGAAAACACCTCTGCGAGGTTCTAACTCGTAGAGCATTACATACCGCTGTTGAGCGTGCACGGGAGGAAAATTAAAATGCCAGCGACTAAAGTTCATGTAACAACAACTATAAATGGAGAGCCGGTTGAGTTTTTGGCAGAACCAAGACAAAGCCTCCTTGAAGTACTAAGGGACGTAGTGCAGTTAACTGGATCCAAAGAAGGATGCAATGACGGGAACTGTGGGGCATGTACAGTTAATATGGATGGCAGAATTGTAGATAGCTGTCTTGTGTTAGGTGTGGAAGCAGAAGCAGCAGACATTCAGACTGTTGAAGGAATAGCAAGCGCAGATGGATTACATCCAATTCAGCAGGCGTTCTTAGAGAATGCAGCTTTACAATGTGGAATTTGCACCCCTGGGTTCCTGGTTTCTTCTAAGGCTCTCTTAGAAAAAGAACCTAACCCTTCTGAGGAACGAATAAGAATGTGGCTGGCAGGCAACCTCTGTAGATGTACGGGTTATGACAAAATCGTTAAAGCCGTTATCGCAGCCGCAAAGGAAATGGCGAGTTAACTTAATAAAATTATTTTGAGGATGAAATGACTACAACATACGAACCAAATAAAGTTTTATCTAACAAAGAGTTCAAGGTGGTGGGAACTAGACCAGTTAGGCCAGATGGCGCTGACAAAGTTACTGGCAGAGCTCAATATGGAGCAGATTTGCAGTTAACTGGACTGCTTTACGGAAAAACTCTACGGAGCCCACACGCTCACGCTAATATAAAATCTATTGATTTTAAGAAAGCCTTGGCGCTCGAAGGAGTTAAAGCTGTAGTTAGTGCAAAGGATTTCCCAAAAACTAAAGATACAGCCAATTACGGACTTGGTGATTCGCCTATGAATTATTTCAGGGGCAATATACTCTCGGATAAAAAGGTTTTATACAAAGGTCAAGCAATCGCAGCTGTGGCAGCTACAAGCGTGCATGTTGCTGAGGCTGCATTAAGTCTTATTGATGTTAAGTATGAAGTTCTTGATGCTGTTTTAACAGCTCCAGAGGGCATGGCGAAAGATGCTCCAATCTTACATGATGATCTGTTCACTAAGGAATTTGAGAAGCAGACGAAGGTAAATTCGAATGTGGCAGAGCATTTTCAACACAAGATGGGAGATTTGGACAAAGGTTTCGCAGCTGCTGATGTAATTGTAGAGAGAACTTTTGATACAGCCACTGTTCATCAAGGTTATATCGAGCCCCATAATGTTACAGCCCTGTGGAATGACGATGACCGTATACATGTATGGACTAGTACGCAGGGTGCATTTACGGTGCGGGCAGCAGTTTCAGAAGCTTTGGCAGTTCCTGTTTCAAAGATAAAGGTGACTCCAATGGAGATTGGCGGCGGATTTGGAGGCAAAATAAATGTTTATGAAGATCCTGCAGCTGCGTTGCTTTCTAAAAAAGCAGGGCATAAGCCAGTGAAGATGGTCATGAGTCGAGCCGAGGTTTTTGAAGGTACAGGACCAACTCCAGGTTCCCATATTTCTGTAAAAATTGGTGCAACAAATGATGGTAAAATCGTTGCAGCTCAGGCTGATCTGGCTATGGAAGCAGGAGCTTATCCAGGATCTCCTGTAGGGGCTGGTGCAATGTGTGTATTCACAGCTTACGATATAGATAACGTGACTATCGATGGTTACGACGTTGTAGTAAATAAACCAAAAACGGCAGCTTATAGAGCTCCAGGTGCGCCAAATGCTGCATTTGCAGCGGAACAGGTAATAGATGAAATCGCAGAAAAGCTTAACATTGATCCCTTGGAATTGAGACTTCAGAATGCGGCCAAAGAAGGCACTCGACGTGCAGATGGCCCAATTCATCCAAGGATAGGGTGTGTAGAAGTATTAGAAGCAATGAAAGAACACCATCATTATCAATCTCCCCTTACTCCGTCCAAAAACGGCGGTAAAGTAGGAAGAGGTGTTGCTATAGGTTTCTGGTTTAACATAGGAATGCAATCTGCATGTAATATTTCCGTTAATAATGATGGCACGGTTAACCTTGTAGAAGGTTCAACTGACATAGGTGGCTCTAGAGCCTCTATCGCAATGCATGCTGCAGAAGTATTAGGAATTTCTTACGAAGATGTAAAGCCACAGGTCGCAGATACTGATTCCGTTGGATATACAGCTATCACAGGTGGCAGTAGAACAACATTTGCTACTGGGTGGGCGGCATATGAAGCAGCCAATGATGTTAAAGCTCAACTAATTGATCGAGCTGCAACTATATGGGGAGTAGACCCTGATTCTGTAGAGATGCAAGAAGGTGTTTTGCGCTCCAAAACTGATACGGAACTGAATATGAGCTTCAAGGATTTATCTGCTCAACTTAATGATACGGGTGGACCAATAGTTGGACGCGGAGCTGTTGACCCATCAGGACCTGGCGGTTCATTTTGTGGCCAGATAGTTGATGTAGAGGTTGATCCTGAGACAGGAAAGACAGATGTTTTGAGATTCACCGTTGTTCAGGACGCCGGAAAAGCTATACACCCAAGTTATGTAGAAGGACAAATGCAAGGTGGCAGCGTTCAGGGAATTGGATGGGCATTAAATGAGGAATACTATTACTCAGATGATGGAAGAATGAATAATCCTACATTCTTAGACTATCGAATGCCAACTAGTTTAGACCTCCCAATGATTGATACAGTCATAGTGGAAGTTGCAAATCCTGGACATCCATATGGTGTGCGAGGAGTTGGCGAAGCCAATATAGTTTCCCCGCAAGCAGCTGTAGCTAACGCTATAAAATCAGCTGTCGGAACCAGAATGGAAAAGATGCCTATGAACCCAGCTGCAATCATGGAACAGCTTTGGTCTTAATAATATAAACTGAAGGTGTACCTAAATGGCCAAAGTGTTTATACCGTCTTTAATGCAAGAATTGACTGATGGACAGACACAATTGGATATTCAAGGCTCAACTGTTAGGGAGATAATAAAGGAGCTAGATCAAAGCTATCCAGGCGTCAAAGACAGACTGATGGATGGTTTTAAGCTTAAAGGCAATATCAACGTTGCAGTTGACGGGGAAGTTAGCCCGATTGGGGTATTGGCTAAAGTCCAGGAAAATAGCGAGGTGCATTTTCTGCCTGCTTTAGGCGGAGGTTGAATGCCTACACAAAGCCGAAAAATAATTGCTTTGAAATATTAAGGAGATTACAAAGTGACGACAACATATGAACCAAATAAAGTTTTATCCAACGAAGAATTTAAAGTTGTAGGAACAAGGCCAATAAGGCCTGATGGAGCGGATAAAGTTACTGGTAGAGCTCAATATGGAGCAGATTATAACCCAGCAGACTTACTATATGCCAAGGTATTAAGGAGCCCTCATGCTCATGCCAGGATAAAGTCTATCAATGTGTCGAAAGCCGAATCTTTAAAAGGGGTACTAGCAGTTGTCACAGGAGCAGATACTATTGCTCCCAAAAAAGGGGAAAGCGCTGATTTTGGACTTGGCCCTCAGCCAATGAAATATCTTAGAGACAATGCTATCGCTACTGACAAGGTTCTGTATCAAGGACATGCGGTGGCAGCTGTAGCAGCTCAAGATGTTCATACTGCCGAAGAGGCGGTTAATTTGATTGAAGTTGAATACGAAGTTCTTGAACCTGTTTTGACCGCTCCGGAAGCTATGGCAAAAACCGCGCCAATCCTGCATCCTGATTTGACTACGGATGAATTTGGCAATTCAAATGTAGCCGATCATTTTCAGCATAAGATGGGTGATATAGATAAAGGATTTGATGAAGCAGATGTGATTGTAGAACGAGAGTTTGATACTGCAACTGTTCATCAAGGGTATATTGAGCCTTGCAACGTTACCGCTTTGTGGAACGATGATGATCGTATACATGTTTGGTTGAGTACTCAAGGTCCGTTTCAATATAGAGATGCACTCGCTTTAGCTTTAGATATACCACAGTCACGAGTTAAGGTTACTCCAATGGAAATAGGAGGAGGATTTGGTGGTAAATTCCCTTTATATCATGAACTTGCGGCCGTATTGCTTTCTAGGAAAACTCGCCGTCCAGTTAAGATTGTAATGACGCGAGCTGAGGTGTTTGGTGGCACTGGCCCAACATCCGGTTCAAATGTGAAAGTTAAAATGGGTGCCACAAAAGATGGACGCATAGTCGCTGCTAAAACAGAGTTAAGGTTTGAGGCAGGTGCTTATCCAGGCTCACCTGTTGGAGCGGCTGGGATGACATCATTTGCCGCCTATGACATTCCTAATGTGATTGTAGATGGATACGATGTAGTTGTTAATAAGCCAAAGGCAGGAGCGTATAGAGCTCCAGGAGCACCAAACGCTGCTTTTGGGATTGAACAAGTTATCGATGAGTTAAGTAAAGAAATCGGGGCTGACCCCGTAGAATTTAGGTTGCAGAATTGTGCTAAAGAGGGTACTCGACGCGCAGACGGCCCTATACATCCGAAAGTTGGCGGTATTGAGACTTTAGAAGCGTTAAGGGATCATGACCATTACCAGTCCCCGCTGACTCCGGCTAAAAATGGCGGAAAAGTTGGTAGAGGAGTTGCCTTCGGATTTTGGTTTAATGCAGGATTACAGTCCACAGCAACTATTAGTGTTAATGGTGATGGAACAGTTAATCTTGTTGAAGGTAGCCCCGATATTGGTGGCTCAAGAGCATCTATTTCTATGCAGGCAGCTGAGGTGCTCGGAATTTCTGCAGATGATGTAAAGCCCAAAGTTGCAGATACTGACAGTATTGGATTTTCTTTCGGCACTGGTGGTAGTAGAACTACTTTCGCTACTGGGTGGGCAGCATATGAGGCAGCTAATGATGTAAAGTCGCAGTTGATTGAAAGAGCTGCAACTATATGGGGAGTAGACCCTGATTCTGTAGAGATGGAAGAAGGTGTTTTGCGCTCCAAAACCGATACTGAACTGAATATGAGCTTCAAGGATTTATCCGCTCAATTAAATGATACTGGCGGACCTATAATAGGACGCGGATCGGTAAATCCAGCAGGAGTAGGAGGCGCTTTCGCTGCAAATATTGTTGATACAGAGATTGATCCTGAAACAGGGAAAGTAGATATACTCAGATTCACAATGGTTCAAGATGCCGGTAAAGCTATACACCCAAGTTATGTAGAAGGACAAATGCAGGGTGCGAGCGTTCAAGGAATCGGATGGGCATTAAATGAAGAGTATTATTACTCGGAAAAAGGCACAATTGATAATTCCAGCTTTTTGGATTATAGAATGCCAACCAGTTTAGATCTTCCGATGATCGATACGGTTATAGTAGAGGTGGCCAATCCAGGACATCCATATGGTGTTAGAGGTGTTGGTGAGGTGAGTTTAATCACGCCACAAGCAGGTATTGCTAACGCAATAACTGATGCAGTGGGGGCTAGGCTCGAATCAATGCCGATGAAGCCAAGTGTGGTGCTTGATGCGATCAATAATCAGGGCTAGTAACTCTGATACGGTTTTTAGTTAAGTTAAGATTTAAAGGATCAATTTATAACGATTGATCCTTTAATTATTTATGTAAGGTGATTAAACATGGGTGATAGTGTATTCAAAGGAGTAATAACTCCATTATTAACTCCAATTGATAAAGAAGAAAAAATAGATGAAAAATCATTAAGGAAACTTGTTAAATACCAATTATCTAATGGGGTACATGGTCTGTGGGCCTCAGGAACATCCTCTGAGTTTCCAGCGTTAAGAGAAGAAGAGCGTGTGAAGACTATTCAATTGGTAGTCGATGAGGTAAATGGGAAAGTCCCTGTAATCGGCAATGTTACGATGCCGAGTACCCGGCTCACAGTAGAATTGGCAAAACAAATTATAGGAAATGGCGTCTCAGCAATTGCTGCAACTCCTCCTTATTTTTTTTCCCATACTCAAACAGAAATAGCTGATCATTATAGGGCTATTCGACATTCAGTAGATGTGCCGCTCTGGATATACAATATACCAGTTATGCATAAAACACCGGTGGCGCCTTCTACGGTAGCAACATTAGCTAGTGAGGGTGTCATATCTGGTATTAAGGATAGCTCTGGTACAGGAGAATTACTTACTGAGCTACATATATTGCGGGACAACATGGGTTTTGATTTGTGCTCGACGCTAGGCACTTCAGTAAGGGTTGGTGTGGCGCTTGCTTTGGGGGCACAAGGAGTAGTTCCAGCTTTGGCTAATGTGATTCCTGGAATATTTGTTGATATATGGAATTCCAGCGAATCGTCCAATTTTGAAAAAATAAAATTGCTTAATGAAAAAGTGATGACTGCACTGCAAATTGGGGAGCTTAGAAAACCTCCTGAAAGCACACAAGGATCAATTTTTTCTGGATATAAAAAAGCCTTAGTTGAACTTGGAATCATTGAATTTGATTTCGTCACTAAGCCTCATAAAGCTTTAACAACGGATGAAGCTAAATCAATACCTTCAATACTGAGCAAGTTAAACACACCTAATGTTTAACTTTATAAAACCGGCAAAAACAGGATAAACTGCATACATTTAGTGGCATAACCACTATAATATATATCTGTTTTAATGAACTCAATTCGTGGAGATTAAAATAATTATGGCTGAAAAAGAATATACATTTACAAAATTCTCCAGCAATGCCTTTTACGAAAAAATCACCGATCGGCTTATTGAATTGGCTGAAATTCAAGATGGCGGACGCATTATTGATCTTGCGTGTGGAACAGGTTTGGTTACGAAAAGAATTATGGCTCATTTAAGTGATGCTAGAAACACAATGATTATTGGTGTCGATCATTCCGCGACTGCTCTTAGAGAAGCAGTTCTTGAACTCAAAGATGTTAAAGACTCCGCAGTTGTGTTTATGGAAAGTCAGGTTGAACAGTTAGGCGAAGCAATAAAGGAAAAAGTAGATGCAGTCTTCTACTGCAATGCAATTCATTATGTGCCAGATAAAGATGAACTGATTCAGGGAATAGCTAAAACTATTAAGCCTGGTGGAAAATTTGTTTTTAACACATCTTTTTATGAAGGTCCCGTTTCCGATGACACCTTGGCTTTTTATAGAAAATGGATGTTTAAGGCGCATCGTATATTGAGTAGAGAACACGGTTTGCGAGCAAATAAATTAGATAAAGTTGAATCACGAATACAACTTAGCGCAGATGAGTATAAAAACCTTGTTGAACGTAATGGTTTCAAAATCCTGAAAGAAAAAGTAGATTCAGTAGAAGTGCCGCTCCAAGGGTGGGTGGATATATCTAAGTTTTCTGATTTCATTGAAGGAGCAATGCCTGGAGTTCCATTAGATAAGGCTAGTGATTCCTTGATCAAAGCAGCTAAAGAAACTTTTAAAGAGATGCAAATTACTTATACTACGCGCAATTGGCTTGATATAGTCGCAGTGAGAAACTGAATTAACTTCAAATGATTAGCTATGGTCTGGCTTAATCAGTATCTTACAAGCTTTTCCATCTTTTAATAAATCGAATGCTTCCATAACTTTATCAAGTGTTAGAGTGTGGCTAATTAAGGGATTTAAGTCCACAAGCCCTGACTCCAACAACTCTCTTGTTTTATACCAAGTGTCGAATATTTCTCTACCATTTAAGGCAAGTATTGTTATGTTTTTAAAAATAAGATCCTCTGCAATGTCTACCATAATAGGCTCTGGCGGAATTCCGAATAAATTAACATAACCCCCCTGTCTCACCCCTTTGAAAGCCGTGCTAATTGATGCTGGTGCTCCACTCATTTCTACTATGATGTCAATACCGTGTTTACTAGCTTTAGTTAACCACCCCACAGTGTCACCAGAAGCTGCATCAGATGGATTAAAAATTGCGTCGGCACCCATTTCCGAAGCTAAGGATAATCTATATTCGTTTGTATCTGTTGCAACAACTTTGGACGCGCCAGCAGCCTTTAATATTGCTATCGAAAACAATCCTATTGGACCACAACCAAGTACAGCGACAGTTTTATCTTTTGGATTATGCGCCAATGATGCTCGAACTGCCCCACCAAATGCTTCCTGCAAAGCAGCTATGTTAACAGGTATTTTAGATTGGTTTGTATGCCATAAAATCTTTTCTGGTACAGAAATATAGTTTGCAAAACATCCATCTCTATCCACGCCAATAATCTCTGTGCTTGGGCACATATGAGGAGAGTTAGACTCACATTGACGACATGAGCCACAGGTGATGTGGCTTTCGCAGGAAACGAAATCTCCAATTAAAGATGAATCAACATTAGCCCCAGTTGCTACTATCGTGCCGGCCATTTCATGCCCTAAGGTAATTGGCGCCTTTATCCTGTTATTACTCCAACTATCCCATTCCATTATATGAAGATCTGTCCCGCAAATGCTTGCTGTATCTACCCTAAGTAACACATCATTAGTTCCGAAGATGGGTAATGGAATAGTTACAAGTTTAGCTCCAGGGCCATTTTGCAATTTTCTAAGGGCTGTCATTGTAGGTGGCAATGCAAATTGTTCCATAGTTATCCTGTAAATTAGATTATTGAAATTTAAAACTTATTGGTTGGATCTAAGTTGAGGGAATAGTATAACTTCCCTTATTGATGGTTCATTTAATAAGATCATTGTAAGTCTATCAATTCCCATTCCAAGTCCGGCTGTAGGGGGCATGCCTTGCTCAATAGCAAGAAGAAAATCCTCGTCCAGTCGATCATAGTCATCTTCATTTTTTGATTCGGAAGAGGTTCTCATAGATTCTTGGTATTCAAATCTTTCTCTTTGGTCTATAGGATCATTCAATTCAGTGAAGGAATTACATATTTCCATGCCGCCGATAAATCCTTCAAATCGTTCGACTATACGTTCGTCAACCCGGCTTTTCTTTGCCAAAGGAGACATTTCCACTGGGTAATCTATCAAGAAGGACGGACGGACTAGCTTTGGTTCGACGGTATCTGAAATTAGCTTATCAAGTAATCCGGACCAACTGGTTTGCTGAGATGAATCAAGGCCTAATTTATTCATTTGGGCTTTTAACGAATCTAAATCTCCGCATTCAATGAAATCCACCCCTGCGTGTTCAATTAATTGTTCTCTTAAACTTAAACGAGGCCATGGTTTAGATAAATCCACATCTTCTTCGTTAATTGCAATGATAGTTGTCTTTAGCACTTCTCTGGAAATATGGGCAATCATATTTTCGACCATTTCCATCATATCGTTATAATCAGCAAGAGCTTCATAGCATTCCAGCATAGTAAATTCCGGATTGTGATTTAAATCAACACCCTCATTTCGGAATACTTTTCCGATTTCATATACTTTTTCTAGGCCACCTACAACTAATCGCTTTAAATACAATTCTGTCGCAATTCTCATATATAGGTCTCGGTGTAATTGATTATGATGTGTTACAAAGGGCCTAGCCATAGCACCTGCAGCTACAGGTACCAATACTGGTGTTTCCACTTCAATAAAACCGGTATTGTCTAAATAGCGTCTCATTGAAGAAACTATCTGTGGTCTTGCCATCGCCGCTTTTCGCGCTTGATCATTAGCAATTAGGTCTAAATGTCTATGGCGAAACCTGATTTCAGTGTCGGTCAATCCATGCCATTTTTCGGGTAGTGGACGAAGTGATTTGCATAAAATAGCAATATTATTAGCTTCAACTGAAGGCTCGCCACGTCTTGTTCTAATTACTGTGCCGTTTGCACCAATCCAGTCTCCAATATCCAAATCACTAATTAAATCATATTCTGATCCCAGTAAGTTTTTTCTAAGTAATATTTGTATTTGACCCGATATATCTTGTATGTCCACAAAAGTCACTTTGCCCATATCTCTAACGTTCATTAATCGACCAGCAATTGAAACATCGGGCTTGCTGGATGTTTTCTTATCGGATTCAATTTCCTTTAGAAGGTCAATTGCTTCAAAAGTTGTATGAGATCGCTTGTAATTATGGGGATATGGATTTATTCCCTTTTGTTTTAACCTATCTAGTTTCTGTTTTCTAACCTCAAAAAGGCTGTTGCTAGATACGTTTTCTTCGTTAGTTTTCATTATTGATTTTGTAAGTTATCTGCTTAGTTAATTTTTTCAACTTAAATAGTAAATGAAAAGATCGAGCCAGGACTATTAAAGACACAAATTAAGTTTGATTCTAAATTGTATCTGACGATACTGCAGCCTGCAAAAACAAAGTTTCGACTTTGTCTAAAATTTGTACAAAAACTACTTTAAAGACCGATACCTCACTGCTAGTATCCACATTTAGTTGACTAAGTGCTGATAAAAATCTAAACATATGAGTGTCAACTGAAAAATTCTTATGGGTACCCAGATATCTGGAGGGAAACATAGAGGTCGAAGGCTTCATTCTATATCAGCGGATATTAGGCCGACCTCGCAAAAGCTTAGATTAGCTATTTTCTCCATTTTGTCATTTTTACCGGACTCCCCAAGAGTTTTGGATTTATATGCTGGCTCAGGAGCATTTGGACTTGAAGCATTAAGTAGAGGGGCTGCTCACGCAGACTTTGTGGAGGTCAATGCAAAGCTTTGCAAAATTATAGATATGAATATCAAATTGCTCGGATACCAAGACCGGGCAAAAGTGGTGAAGTCGAAGGTGGAAAAATCCTTCGATACTTTATTGACACAATACGAGGAAAATTTCGGTGGCCACGATGGAGGATATGATCTGGTGTTTTTGGATCCACCATATATAAAGAATCCATGGGAAGAGGTTTTATCAAATCCTATTTGGGATGTATTGATGAAGCCTTCTGGAGTTTTGATAGCTGAGCATAGTACAGATATGATTCTAAAAGATAACTATAACAAATTGATTTCTAGGCAGAATCGAAATTATGGTGATTCATCTATCACCATTTTTGAATTATCGGCGAATTAATAATGGTAACAGCAATATATCCAGGCACATTTGATCCCGTACACAACGGTCATGTAGATGTGGCAGGGAGAGCATCTAAGCTTTTCGACAAATTAATTATTGGGGTTTATGACAGTCCTCCAAAGAACTTACTATTTAATACTGAAGAACGTGTTGAAATGTTCAGCAAGTCTGTGGTGAATAAGAAGAATGTAGAAGTCATTCCTTTTAGCGGCCTAGCTGTTGATTTCGCAATTAAAGTTAATGCTGGTTTTATTTTAAGAGGGTTAAGGGCCGGTATTGATTTTGAGGTTGAATTTGAAATGGCTCATATGTGGCGCAATTTGTTTCCCAATATTGATGTGGTGTGTGTTATGAGCGCCCTAGAACACCAATTTATACATTCATCGAGAATAAAGGAAGTAGCACAGCTAGGTGGAAATGTTGAAAAATTAGTTCCGCCGGGAGTTTCTGATCTAATTTCTGAAAAGCTTAATCAAAAATAAGGAGAGTAGAATGCAAAGCGATATGAAGAATATACTAGCCGAATTGGCATCAAGTATTGAAAGTGCCAGTAAGGTGCCAGGAATTGGTAATAAAGCAATGGTTGATATTAAGAAATTAAAATCGATTCATGATGCTTTGAACCAATCAATGCCCGAGGAGATTTTAGAAGCATCTGAAATTATTAAACAAAAAGAAAGCATAATTAACCAAGCCTACTTAGAAGCCAAGAGAACCAAAGAGATAGCCCAACAAGAGTCTGCTTCTATTAATGATAAGGCCCGGGCAGATTATGATGAGAAGGTTGGTGATAATGAGATCACAAGAGGCGCACAATTAAAATCTGAGGAGATTATATCCGAAGCTAATACCAAAGCTGCTGATATTGTTAAACAAGGCCAAGGCGAAGCAGATCAAATTGTAGATAAAGCACAAACTGAAGCCACTCAAAGAAAAGATGGTGCCGACCAATATTCTAAAGAGGTTTTATTCAATATCGAAGAACGACTATCTCAAGTTCTAGGCCAGGTTAGGCGAGGTATTGATGCTTTGGGTGATGAAAACCAGCCAGAAGAACGGGTACAAGTTTCTGTTAATGGCACATCTAATAATCAATAGATTTTAGATTAGTTTACAATCCTAAATTTAATCCATCTATGCCAGCAGCTGGTGTAGGCGTTGTTTCATTTGTTTGCTGCAACTGTTCTAATAGCCAAGTGTATATATCCGAATCAAAACGAGCATAAATCTCATGGTTTTCACGTTCGTTGTTTATCCAAGTTTTCAATGCCAATGACTTTTGTTCCTCGAAGTCAGCAACACTTAGTTGTCTGGCGGTATCTTTTTCAGAAATCATAAAAAACAGAATGGATTTTGGATTTTCAACATCAGGAATAGGTTCGCTTACCTGTCCTAGCTCAAGAGATGTTATCTTATCGGCATAAGTGCTCCTCGAACTAATAGGCATCCAACCTATATCGCCGCCTAGTCTTTTGATTTCTGCATCATCCCATGAAAATTCACGTGTAACTTCTTTCCAAACTAATTGCCGGTCTATTGGAGTTGTTGCTTCACGAAGCCCATCGTTTAGCTTCGAGACCATAATGTCTATTTCTCCACTTATTGGCATAACAATTCGATGAACATGAACATGTTCTGTAACGCTGGGGACTTGCTCTCCTATAAATTCTCTAAATTTTCCTCTTTGTATCGATCTGCGTGTGACCTCTCGATGTTCCTCTTCTGATAAACGTATTTGATTCAAATAGTCACCATAGCGTTCTTCGAAGTCTCTCCGAAATATTTCAATTTCAAATTCAGTGTCACCTATTATAAATAGACTCTCGATTTGTCTATTTATCTCATCTTCGGTAACGGTGATATTCCATTTTGCAGCAACTTGGGTCAATATTTCATCTTCTATGAACAATTGAAGGGCCTCAAATATCTCCTTGCTGGCTTCAAAATCCATACCAAAAAATTTAGCCCCCTCCTGACGGACACGAAGGGCTTTTATTAGATCTCCACGAGAATAATTTGTATCGTTTACTTTGACTATAACCTCTCTTGGTGGCATGACGAAGGCGACAATGTAACCAACAGCGAGGATTGTAGCAATAATTACCAACGCTGCTCCTATTATTAAGAATGATAATTTTTGCCGAGTGGAGTTAGTGCGTCCTTTTACTGCTAAGCGCCTGCGATCATATGTTGAGAGATTCTTTTTATCGGAATTTTGCAAAGTTAGATTCTTGTTGATGTAGATATTGATGTATTGATCTTAGTAATGATCTCAGCTCGAAATTTACTTCATTAGCTTTTACTGGAGTATCTACCTTGTTCCAGTATAAGTGCCTTTATGGTTTGGTGTGTAAGGGATCAAAGCTAAGAATCTGGCCCTTTTTATGGCAGTTGCTAGAGACCTTTGGCATTTGGAACACGTGCCAGTTTTACGCTTAGTTTCGATTTTATATCGATCAGACACATATTTACGTAGAAGATCGACGTTTTTGTAGTCTATTTTAATTGGGCTCTTGTCTTTTGAGTCACCGTCGCCGACACAGAAAGAGCACACTTTTCGACGAGCATAAAAACGACCTTTAGGTCGCCTGTTCATAGGTTTAGAATATGTTGATTCTTTGGTTGTCATTTTAAGTTAATGTCCCGAATTTAATTTTTTGATTAATTGCTTGTGAGTTTCAACCTACCAAGGCAAATCCTCTAGATCATCAGATGGTTTGCTTTCAGAGGTGTCTGATTGATTGTTAGATCCCGCATCCTGAAAACTTTCGTTTGGCTTAGGTTGTGAGGTTTCACCAGGCCTGTCTAGAAAAAGTATCCTGTCAGCATTTATTTGCAGTCTGAAGCGGGCTTGTCCATCATTGCCTGTCCATGTATCTGTTTTCAATCTTCCTTCGGCGTATATTTTCATCCCTTTAGTAACATACTGATTACTGTTTTCAGCTTCTCTTCCCCAAGCATTCACAGTAAACCATTCAGTTTCCTCTTTTCTTTCACCGCTGGCATTTGTATAAACTCTATTAGTGGCAAGTGAAAATGACGTGACTGCAGTTCCATTGGGAGTATATCTCATCTCTGGATCAGAACCGACATTACCGATTACTAATATTTTGTTCATGCTCACGGAGCTACACCTTAATTATTAAATGCCTGAGAATACTTTCGTTCATTTGCAGCATTCTGTTTAGTTCATTAATTTTGTCGCTCAAAATAGTAAATTTAATTAAAGAGTAATTACCTTCGGTAAATTTCTTTATTGGAAATGCTAATGTTTTCATGCCCCATTCATCATGTTCAGAGACAACACCATCGTTGCTTGAAACGAATTCATTAATAACTTTTATAGAATCATCCGTTTCATCTTGAGATGCCTCAGGACTATATATTGTGACCAGTTCGTAATTATTTGTTAATTCAGTAACCAAAACTCTCCTCGAAAAAAAACAAGTTGCCATATACTTGGCAACATTATAAAAAGAAAAAATTATTATATCATTGATTTATATTTATTAACCATATTAGAGGTAGCCTAATTTTCCTTCTGGCTTATTAAGATACTAACTGAACCGAATGCTAGCTCTTTGTTTGAAACATGGAATAAACCGGACTCACTTGTTAATTCAAGTAGCTGCATAGAAGACATAAACGATTCTGCAGATGCAGGCAAATATTCGTAAGCTTCACTGTTATTAGAGAATATATAACCTAAGATAGGGGCTACAAATTTAAATCCGACTTTAAATAGTTTGGATGTAAATTTACGGTTTTGGATAGGGAAAATCTCTAAAATTGCTAAACGTCCGCCTGGTTTCAAAACGCGATTTATTTCATTCAATGCCGCCTTCGGATTATCAAAGTTTCTAATTCCAAAACCCATTGTAACTATAGCAAATGTATTATTGTCGAAAGGAAGTTGATGCCCGTCTGCCATCATTAAGTGAATTTTTTGATTAAGTTTTTTTTTCTTAACTTTTGCGATACCAACCTTGAGCATAGCCAATGAAAAATCTATTCCTATGATCGTGGTTTGAGAGTTAACTTTTTCGACATCAATAGCGAAGTCACAGGTGCCGGTAGCTACATCGAGAATAGGGCCTCTCACGCCTATGTCTTTATTGACCATATCGACTGACTTTCTCCGCCAAGCTCGATGTTGGCCAAAAGACATCAGATTATTTAATAAATCATACCTTGTAGCTATGCTCCCAAATAACTTAGAAACATATAAGGATCCTCTATTGCTTTTTGTTAGATTCAAATATTTGATCCTTTTAAACGTGCGATAGTCGAAGGTAACTCGTTCAATATGTCGCTAGCCACTACCCCTGCATCGCCCATCAAGTTTTTGAGGTGCTGACCTGCGAGAGAGTGTATATAAACTCCCGTGATGGCAGCGTCTGTCATATTCACGCCTTGCGCTATAAGCCCTGCAATCGTTCCGCCTAATACATCGCCAGTACCAGCAGACGCTAATGCAGGGTTGGCCATTGGGCTAATAAAAACTAGACCGCCAGGAGGCACAATTCTGGTATATGGGCCTTTCATTACGATGATTTTGTTCCATTTATTTGCACATTTAATTAAGATGTCGTTGGATATCGGTGTTCTTGGTGAACTTTCTGGTCCAATTAAACGAGACATTTCACCTGCATGAGGGGTCAATATTGCAAGCTGATCAAATTTTTTATACCAATTTGTTTTTTTAGAAAGGATTGTTAATGCATCAGCATCTATAACTGGTGAGGGCAGCTGAGAATTAGATAGCAATAAGTTGTAAACAAAATTGGTAGTTGAATCGGTAATTCCTAGACCGCAACCTATCAAAACGGCATTGTAATCTTTAATCGTATTCATAATCGGTTTATCAGCATCAGAGCTGATATAGCCGTCATGGGTTTCAGGAATCATCAAGTAAGTGATTTCTGGCACTTTTCCCACTAGGCCGAGATGGATACTTGGTGGTGTCGCCGCAGTAACAAGTCCAGCACCGGTACGAGATGCAGCTCTAGTGGCTAGATATGATGCCCCCTTGTATTGCTGGCAACCTCCAACAAACAACACTTTTCCGAAAGTTCCTTTATGTGCATTCATTGGGCGACTCGGTATTTTAGGTATGACTAACTCATCTGTAATTAACATCGTTGTAATATCGTCGGCAATAGTATCGGGTATCCCTATCTCGGCTACTGATATAGATCCACAATGTTCTGCCGCAGGCATTGTGTAATGTGCAAGTTTTGGATAACCCAACGCAATAGTTACATCGGCAGTTATTCCAGACTCCTGAGCTTGGCCTGTGTTGGTATTTACGCCTGTTGGCACATCAATAGCAATCACAGTTAATTTAGGATGATTTTCTTGCCTTGCCTTCAACATTTCTAAAATTAATTTTAATCTGCCAGATATTTGTCCATTTATTCCAGTCCCAATAATTCCATCTAATACAAGTGTTGCTTTTGACATTAGACTTGCCAACAGGTCAAGTTTTTGATCAGATTTAGGCTGAATTATGATAGAAGTATCGGGCAAAGTAGAAGCTTTATCATGAATCTGCCCCGATCTTGAGCAATTATAGATTGTTACTTTGTGGCCCTGCTCAGACAGTAGTCTGCCTGCCACTATTGCATCACCTCCATTATTACCAGATCCGGCAAGAATTAAAATGTTACTTGGTTTTGTTGCCTTACTTTGCAATATTATGCTATTGCATATTTCTGCAGTTGCGAGTCCGGCATTTTCCATAAGCGTATCGGTACTTATATTATATTCAAGGCACTTTAATTCTATGCCTTTCATCTCATTGGTATTTACAATTTTCATTTACTTTTTAGTAGTTACTGGTTTGGCTTTCTGCCACAACTGAAGCGATTGCAAAATTATCAGAATGAGATAACGAAAGAGTCATCTGGTCTATTCCTAATGAACAAGCACGTTTTTGTGCCCTGCCATGAAGACGTATTTGTGGGGCTTGGCCGGGATGGCGTACGACCTCAATTTCTTTCCAAGATACCCCTCTGATACCTGTGCCCAAGGCCTTCATTACTGCTTCTTTAGCAGCAAACCTTGTTGCTAGCTTAGACGGATTGCCATTGCAATATTCTATCTCTGATATGGAATATATGCGGTTATAGAAACGGCTTCCATATTCATTAGCCACTTTTTTAATTCTATCGATTTCAATTATGTCTATTCCGTGTACAAGAGTCATATCATTCAAATTTTACATTTATTTGTGGAAATTATTAGCACACCAAGACGGGTTAGTCCAAGTTTTAAAAAAGACTTTTCATAATTAGAAGTCTATAATCATCGATTGGAGGGTGCCTTGACTAGAGTAATAGATGGAAAAGTGATAGCAGCGGAAATCAGAAGTGAAATACAATTATCAGTCTCTTCGCTAACTCGAAATACAGCGATTGTGCCAGGATTAGCTGTCGTGCTTGTAGGTGATAATCCCGCATCTCAGGTATATGTACGAAACAAACAAAAATCGGCTAGAGATATTGGAATGAACTCGATGGATATAAAATTTCATCAAGATGTCGACGCAGCGACCATTGAGTCTAAGCTAGATGAATTAAATCAAGATGAGTCTGTTCATGGAATATTAGTACAGTTGCCGCTACCCGATCATTTAGACGAGAAGTCGATTATTAGACGTATCAGTCCAATGAAAGACGTTGACGGATTACACCCAGAAAATGTTGGATTACTACTTGCAGGCACACCCAGATTTATTCCAGCGACTGCCGCAGGTATTCAAGAACTGTTAATTCGAACTAACAACAATCCATCAGGTAAACATGTTGTGGTTTGTGGCAGGTCAGATATTGTTGGAAAACCGATTTCAGCTTTATTACTACAAAAAGATAAGTCGGCGAACGCAACCGTTACTATATGTCATACAGGTACAAAAGATATGGGTGAGATCACTCGGCAAGCCGATATTTTAGTCGCTGCTGTAGGAATACCTGAATTAATAACTGCAGACATGGTTTCTGAAGGCGTTGTGGTAATCGATGTCGGCATCAATCGAAAACCCGATCGATCAAAAAAATCAGGCTATAGGCTTGTAGGAGATGTGGAATATGACGGTGTCTTAGCTAAAGCATCTGCTATAACACCAGTACCAGGTGGTGTAGGTCCACTGACAATTGCTATGCTTTTGTTTAACACTATGAAATCTGCCAAGTTAACTACTGATTAAACTGGTATTATCTTAGATTATTTAAATTGTAGGGCTTGGGCAGGATTATCTATCAACATTGCATCAATTTGCTCCTGAGATATCCCTCTTCGAATCATTCTTGGAATTATGCTTTCTAAAATATGAGCAAAGCCTCTTCCTCCATATTTTACTGTTTCCGGTTTGAGGCAAACATCATGAGCCATAGTTATTTGACCGCCAAGTCCTTCAGAAATTAAATATTCCAAGGATTCGAGACGTTGAGCATCGCTAACAGAGGTTGTACTTACTTCACCGCTCTCATACTCAAAACTTGTATCTTCAGCTCCAAAACGATCATATTCCAAATAGCAACCTGAGTCTCCCAGTTCTTTTATTGCTGACATAGGACGAATATTATCAAGATGACCAAAAATTATGTTATTTGCAGAAGCGCCATTATCGGTCAAAACTTTCAAAATTTGACTGGGAGAATCGGGGTGTATGCCTGGATGAATAAGAATGGGTGCCCCTGTTGCGGCTTGAGCCTGTGCGGAAGCTCGGAGTATTTTAGTTTCATTTTCTCCTATCGGATAGTAATTGCCGATTTCTCCAATCACACCAGTTTTTATACCGGTTTCTCCAACACCAATAGTGACGTCTTTTATAATATGTTCAGTTATCGACTCCTCTGTTCGAAATGACATGTCCTCAGGGTGTGAGTCAATCACATAATAACTACCACCCATGATTATATTTAGGCCAGTTGCACGCGATATACGTGCAAGTGCAAGAGGATCTCTCGCTATACCTATGGAAGTGGTGTCAACGATTGACTGACCTCCAGCATATTTATATTTTAGAATCTCCTCTATTGCAAGTTGTTCATCAAACATTGTTTGAGCATCTCTGCTGGCATAGAAATGTTTTCTTAGAGTCCCTAACATCTCGATAGTAATGGGCTTATCTATTATTGCTCTCGCTGTTGCTTCGTCAGGCATTCTAAAATAGCATGTCAGGTCTATTAATAAGTGCTCATGAGTTAAAGTGATTCCAATTTCAGCAGGTTTTTTTAATCCTAAAACCGTCTGCACCATGCCCTTTATGTCTTTGGTTTTGTTCGTCATTATCAACTCCTTTATTTAAAAAGCTATTCACGAAATCTGTTTCAAATTGCTTTAGAATTAGTAGGCCAGAATTTTCTAACAGTAATACTATATGCAATATAGATCTATGGGAACCAACAAATTGTTAAGTCTTAAAGAGTACGATTATAAGCTTCCAAAATCCCTGATAGCACAGTTTCCTATCGAACCACGGGACCACTCAAAGTTATTAGTATTTCATATTGAGAAAGGTTTTATCGAGGATAGGAATTTTTACGATCTGCCATATTATTTAACCAAAGGCGACGTACTTGTTTTTAACGATACTAGGGTTATGCCAGCACGCTTATTTGGCAAAACGGAAAAAGGTTCGAAAGTTGAATTGCTTTTATTGAAACAGATTAACAAACATACTTGGCGGGCTCTTGTTAAACCTGGCAACAAAATGAGAACAGGAGCGCAATTTTTTATCGGAAATAATGAATCCGTCTGCAATGTTCATTCCGTTGAAGATGATGGCACAAGATTAGTTGTTCTTTCAAAAGAGTTTAATTTGACCGAAGAAGGAGTGCTTCCCGTACCGCCTTATATAACTCAAGAATTGAAAGATTCTGAAAGGTATCAGACAATTTACTCATCTGTACCAAGAAGCGTAGCCGCTCCGACAGCAGGGCTGCATTTTACAGACCATCTAATGGATGACCTAGAAAAAGCAGGAGTTAAAATTGTTTTTGTTACTTTAGATATAGGTTGGGGTACTTTCCGCACAATTTCTGTGGATAATGTTAATGATCATCAAATGGATTCGGAAGAATTCTTGTTGCCTGAATCAGCAGCAACAACCATTAATAAAGCTAAGGCAGAAGGTAGGAGAGTAATAAGTATCGGAACAACATGCGTCAGGCTTTTAGAGTCCAGTATTGAAAAACGCGGACTGCAACCCAAGCAAATTGTTAGTCACGGAACCGGTAGCACTAATTTATTTATAAGGCCAGGCCACGAATTCAAAATCGTTGACGGATTGGTATCAAATTTTCATTTACCGAAATCCACATTGCTTTTATTAGTAAGTGCAATGATTGGGAAAGAAAATTTGTTCAAAGCTTACAATCATGCGATCAATAATGATTATCGGTTTTATTCTTTTGGTGATGCTATGCTAATGATTTGAGTCAATTTGTTAGCTAAAGTTTTGAGAACTTTATATTATTACTGGTGTTTTTCATAAATTTAATTTAATTTGTACCAAGAATTATGCTTATTTAAAAAATATAAAATAGCGAGGTTTCCATAAATGACTCATGAAATCGACCCTAACAGCATTTACCAAGACATTGGTGTGACACCTGTGATAAATGCAGCTGGCCCGATAACTATGTTTGGAGGAACTAAATTACGACCCGAAGTGCATAGTGCAATGAATGCTGCATCACAGACAATGATTGATTTGCACCAATTAAATGACAAGGCTGGAGAAATATTGGCATCATATGCAGGAGCCGAGGCCGGTATGGTCACTTCAGGATCCGCCGGAGCCCTGATATTACAGGCTGCAGCCGTTGTTGCAGGTAGCGATAAGAAAAAGATGCGTAAATTACCAAACACGGAGGGTATGAGGAACGAGATCATAATTCATAACATTCATAGATTTCCATATGATCAATGCTATACCGCTGTTGGAGCGAAGCTAATAGGTGTGGGAGATTTTTTAAGATGTTTGCCATGGGAGCTAGAGGGGGCAATAAATGAGAATACTGCTGCAATTGCATATCTGGACGCTCCGTTTGTATCACGGAATGCAATGCCGTTAAAAGAAGTCGTAGAAATAGCACATGCACATGATTTACCGGTGATTGTAGATGCTGCCACAATGATCCCACCGAGAAGCAATTTTACAAAATATATAGATCAAGGTGCTGATTTGGTTTTATATAGCGGTGGCAAAGGTATAAGAGGCCCACAAGGCACTGGAATCATGGTGGGAAGAAAAGATTTGATTCAGGCAGCAAGAGATAACGCATCTCCTAACCAATTTATTGGAAGAGGTCTTAAAGTTAGTAAGGAAGAGATAATTGGCCTTCTTCAATCAGTAGAATTATTAATGGCCACAGATGAGGATGAGGAAACAGCGATATTTCGTGATTTATCTCAGATGGTTGTCGATGCTTTAATCGAGTTGCCCGGCCTCGAGGTCTCCATCGAACATGATTACAAAAATTATCTTATTCCGACTGCCGTGTTTCGTTTTACCAAAGACTGGAATGGCCCTTCTAGAGACACAGTGTTAGATCGAATGAAGCAAGGTGAAACACCAGTATATTTATATTGGTTATGTGGACCTGATACTCTAGCCGTTGATCCTCTAAATGTGGATCAAGATGAGATGAGAGTTGTCATATCTCGTTTGTTAGAAGAGTTAACTAAAAAAAATTAAAAACATATATTTTTACAAGGATAAATAAAAAATTGTTAGAACGATTTAAAGTTCCAGAAGATGATCAGATTCGGATTGATCATAAAGATCTAAGAAATACTGTAGAAGCAATATTTTTAAAGATGGGTTGCCCTTCAGAACATGCCACAGCGGGTGCAGATACGCTTGTCTCTACTGATCTAAGAGGCGTGGAAACGCATGGAGTTTCGAATATGCTTCGCGCATATGTAAGGGAGTTTCAATCAGGAAAATTGAATGCGAAACCTGATATTAAAGTTATAAGGGAAACACCAGGTACTGTTTCGCTGGATGGTGATAGAGGACTAGGAGTTATCCTTGCTCCAGGTGCAATGAAAAGGGCAATTGATAAAGCTAAAACTGTTGGCATAGGTGTTTGCGTTATGCAAAATAGTGGTCACATGGGCGCAATCGGACATCATGCCATGTTAGCAGCAAAAGAAGGTATGGTTGGGATGACTACCACTTCAGGTGGATCAGGAACAAGGGTGTTTGTTTTACCTACTTTTGCAGCAGAACCAAGATTCGGTACAAATCCTATAGCAATTGCTGCTCCTGCTAGAAGTCAGCCGTATCTGCTTTTTGATGCAGCCACAAGTGCGATAGCAGGCAATAAAATTGGTCTAGCTGAACGAGTAGGCTCGATGCTTGAGCCTGGCTGGATAGCAAAACTGGATGGTACCCCTATTGTAGATCCTGTACATTCACCCGGCAGTGGAAATTATTGGCAATTACCTTTAGGCGGAGTTCGAGAACAAGGTTCTCATAAAGGTTTCGGATTGGCGATGATACCCGAGATTTTAGGCACCATGCTATCGGGAGCTAGGCCAGGAATGCTACCAGGTGAAAGGCTAGCACAAGATCATTACTTTGCTGCTTATAATATTGAGGCATTCACTGATCCTGAGTCGTTTTTAGACACGATGGACGAAATGCTTACAACTCTCCGTAATACAAAGCCTGCCCCCGGACATGATCGAGTTCTCTATCCAGGCCTCCCTGAGTATGAGGAAGAACTTCATCGAATTGAAAATGGGATACCGCTTCATAAGGAAGTGATCGAATGGTTTGATGGTATAACTGCGGAACTAGGATTGCAAAAGTTGGCCAGAAAATAATAAGTGATAGTTTATTTAAACTATAGGAGCCCTAGCAGGTTTACCAGGAAGCATATTATCTTTTATTACTCCTTCTGTGACCAAAGGCACTCCATTAACAACTACATAATTAAAACCTGTTGACGTTGCAGATGGATTCGAATAAGTAGAATTATCAACAACACGAACCGGATCAAAAATACAAATATCTGCATCCGCACCTACTTTAAGTCTTCCCTTCCTTAGGAAATCTGGCGCACGTTTTTCTAGGCGCTGTGCAGGCATTAAGCTTGATTTGCGAATCGCATCCATTAAAGTCATTGTTTTGTTTTTTCTAACATACTCGCTTAAAAGTTTTGCATAAGAACCCGAAGTTCTCGGGTGACCTTTAGAATTCTTTAGCCAGCCATCAGTGGCTATTGAAGTAAGAGGGCTTGTTACTGAAGCAATCATTGAACTTTCGGGTATAAAATTTACTACAACCATGCCGCCTTGAGATCTATATTTTGCAAATGAACTTTCACTCAATGTTTCTCCTGTACTGGGCCATAGTAGATTCTCATAGGTAACTCCGAGGTTCTCTTGCCACCCATCGTCGAAAATGGCAGATTCAATGAGTGTCATTCCGGCAGAATATGGATAACATTCTGTTGTTACATCTAAACCGTTAACCCTTGCGTCCTGGACGATGTCCAGAAGGTTTTCAGTTACAGAAAGCCCGACGCTTGATATATGAACCACATGTAGTGCTGCCCCAGTTATGGTTGCATTTGCTATCACTTCTTGTATGCTCTCGATTGCTCCTAACTTATTTCCTTTGTCTGGAGGGTTGCCCATTCCTCGAATATGAACATGACAAGGTGCTGAAAACGTTTTAGCTATTTTAAATGCTTCAATAATCTCTGTACGCGAAGCCGCTGGTGTATATTGCAATCCAAAACCAACTGCTAGACCTCCACGATTTAACCCAACACGTATCGTTTCAAGTATATGCTTTTGTTCTTCCTTGTTGGCAGGTCTATGAGCAGCATCCTTACTTGGGATTAAACTGAAACCATCCTCCATAACCGATATTCGAGCTGGAATGTGCCCTGAACTGACTCCAAAATTAATAGGAGTTTTGTCTTTTCTAATCTCATACCATTCGTCTACATCGGCGGTTCCTATTTCAAGCTCAAGTGAAGTAGTAACACCATCCATTGCTTGAACCCTGTAGTTTTCCGTATCTTGACCATGGGCATGTAGGTCTATGAATCCAGGAGAAACTATCAAACCTGTAGCATCTATCTCGCAACTGCCCTGCAACTTACTTCCCCAAATGTCTTCAATCACACTAATTCTTCCATTATCAACGGCAATGTGCCTTTGGGCATCAGTATTTGATTCAGGGTCAACAATCCTACCGTTTTTTATTAAGAGATCATGCATTGGCATAATTGGTTCCTTTCACAGTGTATTTGAAACAATTTCAGATTATGCTAACCGAAATATTCTTGCTATTTTTATAAAGCAAGTTGGCATAGGCTCCATTATTTTTCTGAGAAGATATACAGGAATTATGGATAAAATACCGATAATAGCCCCCATTATTACGTCACTGGGGTAATGTACACCAACATAAACTCGACTAAATGCCAATATTACAACGAATAAAAACATGGAAAGACCCAATTTTTTGTTAAAGGTGGACACAACTGCTGCTATTGCAAAACATGCAGCAACAGAGTTAGATGGAAAAGAGAAATCTGTGGGCTTGTAGAAAAGCACTACAAGATCGTGCGTTATAAACGGTCGAGGGCGCTCGATGAGAGCACTTATGAGTTGTGAAACACCGCTCGATATCGCCATTGCGGCCAACGCGGCAAAAACTCCAAGTTGATATCGGTATCTTATGCTTTGATTATGTCCAACAAACCATATGAAAATTAACGCGAGACATAAACAAACTGGTATTAAATAGTCACTTACAGTCCATGTAATTATTTTGTCTAATGATTGGTATTTACCATTCAAATCATTTAAGGCAAAGAGTATTTTTTCATCTAAACTTAACAATGATGCCTTTTACCAGTTCATGAATTATGTTTTTAGGTAGATCTGTGCACTGTTTGGTTAGGTATACCTTCCAATCATTTCGGAATACCAGATATTCATCTTTTATAGCTAAGAAATAGTTTTGTTTTCGTAGTAAATCGAGTCCGCCTATATTCTTGTTAATATTGCTTGGTTTAAGATCAAAATTAATTATTGAAGATATTATTAATGTTAATAGTGTTCCAATGAGCGCCCCTATAAAGAACCCAACGGCTTGACTGTTTGCATCAAGGCCGCCAACAGTGTCATTTATATTGCGGTCCTCTGAAAGGAAAAACCAAGATATGGAAGCTGCTATAATTCCTAATCCGAATAAAATAGAGGCAATCCGACTCCTTAGAATTAGTAATGCACGTAAATTGCCAAAATACGAAGCAATTTGTATCGATCCAATCGTACTACCACACACAAAAATCATGTAGTCGATAAAGAATGGACTCATTTAATATTTATGAAGAATTACCCATCTTTACTGGGTGACACCAATGTTTATATTTAGGATTATTACCACGCACTGTTTGCGCATATATGGTTCTCAGTTTTTCAGTTATTGGGCCAACTTTTCCAGTTCCAATAGAACGGTTATCAATTTTTCCTACTGGTGTAATATGAGCTGCGGTACCGGTAAGAAAAACTTCGTCTGACAAGTAGAGTTCACTTCTTCTTAACCGTCTTTGTATAACTTCAAGACCTAATTCAGATGCTGCAAGAGTAATCGCGCAGTCGCGGGTTATACCTGTAAGGTTATTATCCGAAATTAATGGTGTATGAATTTCATTTCCGACGACCATAAATAGGTTTTCTCCAGTTCCCTCGGACACTGCGCCATCTTGATTGAGCATTATTGCTTCATCAAATCCGGCTAATATTGCTTCGGTCTTTGCTAATATTCCGTTTACATATGTGCCAGTGATTTTAACTCGGGGAGGGATAATTGTGTCATCGATTCTTCTCCAAGAAGATGTACAACAGCTAATCGCGCCATCTGAATCTATATAAGACCCGAAAGGAGTCATAATTAAAGCGAAATCACTACTTAGCTCATGTAGTTTTAGGTTAGCGACTAGTTCCTCGCTTTTATAAGCCAAAGGTCGAATATATATATCCTCTTGGTAGCCGCATTCTCTAATCAGGTTCTCTGTGATTTCACATAAATCCGTTACAGAATACGGTATGTCTAGCATTAACATTTTGCATCCGAGTATTAATCTTTCGTAATGCTCTTTCATTCGAAACACATACATGGTTTTATGTTCGGCGTTCCAGTTACCCCTAATACCTTCAAAAACCCCTGTGCCATAATGCAAAGCATGCGTACTTATACTTACATTTGCTTCTTGTGAAGGTACAATCTTCCCTCTAAAAAAAGCTAATGACTTAGACATAATTCACCTTGGAGCAGTTACTGTTTTTTATAATCATAATTGGTTACGAATCTTAATAAAATAATTCTCTATTGACCCAGTTAGAGATAGACAATTTTTCAAAAAACTTTTTATTTACCTGATTCAGGCTCATTTGGAATAATCTTTTTGATGGGATATTCGGTCATATTTTCTAGCAATGATTGTATAACTTTAGGAGAAATATCTCTCGGGTATGTGTTCACTGGCCAAGAATTTTTAAGTTTTTGGCTTATAGCAACTGGAGAAATCGGCTTATTCTTATTTGCCAGAACAGCCCGAAACACAGCCTCTTTAAGTGGCATGTCTGGGAGAAGATATTCTTGTGAATCAATAGCCTGGACAGATATAGCTTTTACTAACTCCTTCAAATTTGAGCTAAGAACTTCCTGCATATTATCTGATTGCTTAACTGCATAGTCTCTTCTATCAGCAATGATCAACGCTACAGATCTGTGTGAATCATCATTTAAATCAATAGCATATTTTATATTTTCAAGATCCTCATCGAAATCCAACTTAGTTTCAGTTAACTTTTTCATACTTCGCAAACCTCCTGACTAATATTTTATATTGAGTGAGCGATTAAAACACTTCCGATGGCCAATATAACATCATAACAGCAACCTCTTCTCCCGATTTCACAAGCGGTTTGTTTTCAGGGCATATTGCTAAACCATTGGCTTTTGCCATTGCACTAAGAATATTAGATGATTGAACTCCAGATAGCGATGCATGATATACATCGTCTTTTTTATATACGAATGCACGAGCATAGATTCGACGACCATCCGGATTACGAATATCGTCATCTAAAATCGCTTTGATGGTGGCCCGAGGTTTTAATTCGTTGCCCAGCATTAATCTAATAGCTGGTCGACAGAATTGCTCAAATGCAACCAATGCGCTCACAGGATTTCCTGGTAGTCCGACTAGTGGTATTTGCTTATCGTTATGTTGTAGCAAGCCAAATGCTAATGGTTTGCCTGGCTTCATGCGAACCGAATGGAATTCAATGGTCCCATTTTTTGATAGGACATCTTTAACTATATCGAAATCACCCTTAGATACGCCGGCAGATGTAATTACGAAATCTGCTTCCTTGCACATATTTAGCTTTGCTTCTATTGATTTAAAATCATCTTTAGCAATGCCTAATATTAAAGGATTTCCTCCAGACTCTTTAACAGCCGCCGCGATACCATATGAATTTGAGTCATATATCTGACCTTTGTCCAAACTGTTGCCCGGTTTAGTTATTTCATTTCCTGTAGCTAAAATAGCTACTTCTGGCCGTCTGAATACTTTTACTGTTGCTTTGCCTAATGAAGCAATCAAAGCTATATGAGAGGGGTGTAATTTTGTACCTGACTTTAGGACAGTTTCGCCACTTGTAACATCCTGGCCTGCTTTACGAACATTTTGTCCTATAACCGAGTCGGTGTAAATCTGCACCTCTTCGTTAGTAGAAATTTTATCTTTAAAATTATCACTTGTGTCCTCGAAAGGCACTACCGCTGTTGCGCCCTTAGGTACTGGGGCACCTGTCATTATTCGCACGGACTCGTTATTCAATAAAGTCGAATATGGCAAATCTCCAGCTGCAGTCGTCGCTACTACCCTTAATCTTTTTGGGTTTGTAGATGTGGCATTATTAACGTCCTCATGTTTAATGGCATATCCATCCATTGCAGAGTTGTCTAGAGGCGGTATGTTAATTTGACTTATCACGTCTTGGGCCAACACCATGCCATTTGTTTCTAAGATGTCGATTTCTTTGATCGATAAAGGAGTAAACACCGCTAGAATTTTAGATAATGCCTCTTCAACATCTATCATTGATTCATTATGACCTGTCCCATGATTTGAAATCAAACTAGCCTTACCTCATCTCCACCTTTATAGATCTTTGTAATTTATTCAACAGATCTTCCATACATCGATCTATTTGTTCTGCAGTTAGAGTGTTTTTTGTAGATTGAAAGGTAACTTGGAAAGCCACAGACTTTTTGTTATCTCCTAAAGAATCGTCTGTGTATATGTCAAATGGAAAAACATCTTTTACATATTTGTGTTTCTTAAATACGGATTCAATTTCATAAAAGGATAAGTTTTTATCGACGATTAATGCCAGGTCACGTGATGATTCAGGATATTTACTGAATTGTTCGTATTTTCTTTCTCTTACGCCAACCAAGCTATATAGTTGGTCTATATCAATTCTGAAAACTGTAACCAAACTACCCTCTAAATCAAAGCGCTTCAATACTTCTGAATTTAATTCTCCAAGATCACCTATAATTTGTTTTTTATAAACTACATCAGCACATCTACCCTGCACGTACACAGAATTTATGTTTTCTTTAAACTCAACTTTCACATCTAGCTCACTTAATAGGTTGCCTAGAACTCCTTTCGCATCGTAAAAATCCATCTGGATTGGCCTAGATGACCAATTCCTGGTGTTTTTATTTCCGCAGAAAGCTGCGATCAAGGACTCTTTTTCTGTGGGTAAATTTAATTCATCAGATGTGCAATTAGGTATAAATATTCGACCTAATTCAAACAAACGTAAGGGCTCATCACGACTAAGTTTTTTATTCATGCTCACCGTTTTTAGCATGTTCGCTAATAAAGAAGGCCTTAGAAAGCGTTGATCCGATGTCATTGGATTTGCAAGAGATAGAGGTGGGTTTTTCGTATTCCACGAGCTTGTATCCAACAATTCGCGCTCAGAATTCACGTTGTAGGTTATTATTTCAACCATACTCAGGGCGGAAATTTTATCCTTAATGTGTTCTTTGAAATGCCACATGCTTCGTGGACGATGGTGAGGTATAGGTGCAGAAATCATAGTTGTTGGGATTGATTCATACCCGGTAATCCTAGCGACCTCTTCGATTAGATCCTCTTGTATACTTATTTCTGGCCGCCAATAAGGAGCGGTGAAATAAGTGGTTTCTGAAAGCAGGCCGGGCGAAGGCTCAATCGCATCGATTAGGTTTACGTCATTGTCTTTATGTTCGTTTATGACAAATCCCAATGATTGAAGTACTTTAATAGCATCTTCATAATTAATCTGGGATCCGAGCACTTGATGCAGGCGGTTCCTATCAAATGGAATATGAGTTGCTTCGGGGATTTTAGTTTTTATATCAACTATCTCGTCATACACTTTTCCTCCGGCAATTTGTTTTATTAGATACGTTGCTCGGCGAAGACCGATTTCTGCAAGTTCCGGGCTCAAGGTCCGTTCAAACCTATAAGATGCAGCTGTAGTTAGCCTGAGGTCTGAAGAGGTTTTCCTAGTGTTTACTGGTTCAAAATTTGCTGCTTCAAGTAGTACGGTTTTAGTTTTTTCGTTGACTTCAGAGTTAGAGCCACCCATTACTCCGGCTAGACCGATTGCGCCAGCAGTATCTGAGATTACTAGCATTGGTGGTTCAAGTTCTCTTTTCTCGCCATCCAAAGTTGTTAATTTTTCTTTACTGATGGCTTTTCTAACAATGATTGTATGGTCACTTATGGAGTCAATGTCAAATGCATGTAATGGCTGATTGAGTTCTAACATGACATAGTTGGTTATATCAACGACATTATTTATTGGTCGTTGTCCACTTTTTATCAATATATCCTGAAGCCATTGAGGAGATTCTTGGATGTTCACTCCTTCTATAACGCTTGCGGTGTATCTGGTGCATAGTTCAGGTTCCTTAACTTCAATTGATATGATGTTTTTGGTCAGTTTGTTGATTGTTTCAAAACTGGAATCCGGCTCAGTCACAGTTTTATTTGTCAAAGCACCAATCTCTCTTGCAATTCCTAAAATGGAAAGGCAGTCAGCTCTATTAGGGGTTACATCTATGTCAAAAACTACATCGCTTACCACATCACTTAATAGGGTGCCTGCTGTAGCGGAATCATCTAACTCCATGATTCCTTCATGATCGTCACCTAGGCCAAGTTCTTTCACCGAGCAAATCATTCCTTGAGACTTAACGCCACGTATGTTGGCCTCGCGAAGTTGTTCAACCTTTTCACTGCGGGTATTAAAAACCTTAGCACCCAATTTGGCAAACGCAATTTTTTGGCCCTTTCTTATGTTTGGTGCTCCACAAACCACTTGGACAGTATTTTCTTCAGCGATGTTAATCACAGGTAGTTTTATCCTGTCCGCATTTGGATGCGGCTCAATTTCAACAATCTCACCGACAATAAATTTACTATCTAGATGGCCTCCGACTTCTTGATAGTCGGCAACCTCTACGCCAGCCATAGTTAGTAGATGTGCGATTTGCTTTGGGGACAAATCAATCTCTATATATTGTTTTAACCAAGATAAAGGTACAAGCATTTCTATTCAGAATTGTCCAAGAAATCTAATGTCATTATTGTAAAAAAGTCTGATATCATCGATGCCGTGCTTAAGCATAGCTATCCTTTCAACCCCAATACCAAAAGCGAAGCCAGTGTATTTATCGGTATCATATCCGACGGCCTTCAACACTTTAGGATGAACCATCCCGGCACCTAAAATTTCTATCCAATTTGCGTCACCCGTCTGATTAGTTCGAGAATTCCAGTCAATTGACATTTCTGCGCCTGGCTCAACAAATGGAAAGTAGTCGCACCTAAATCGAACCTTAACATCTTCCCCAAATAATTTACGAGCGAACTCATAAAGGGTTCCCTTCAGGTTTGCAAAGGTTATACCTTTGTCAACGGCTAAACCTTCTATCTGTGAAAAATGCCATTCATGTGAAGAGTCAGTAGCTTCATATCTATACACTTTTCCTGGCACTATCAAACGTACAGGAGGTTCCTGATTTTCCATAGTCCTGATTTGCATTGGAGATGTATGAGTGCGGAGTAGCATGGGTTTTTCCCCATTAGAATCCTCCTGATCAATCCATAGGGTATTAAAACCATCTCGTGCTGGATGATGCTTAGGTATGTTAAGCATTTGGAAATTATAATAGTCAAGCTCCACCTCTGGACCTTCAATGACTTCAAAGCCCATCGTTGTAAAAGCATCACAAATATCTCGAATAGTTTGCGTTATTGGGTGAAGGGATCCGTTATTTACCGGCACTCCGGGCAACGTTACATCTATTGATTCTGCAGTCTTTTTGCTATCACTGGCTAAAATTTCCTCTTGCTTATTGAGGAGCTTTGCTTCTAGTTCTTTTGATGCACTATTTATAGTCTGTCCAAATTCTGGTCTTTCTGCTGAAGGTAAATCAGAGATAGATCTTTTTAATTGAACAACTATACCTTTCCGACCTAAATATCGAATTCTCCATTGATCAAGGTCATCTAAAGTTTTGGTAGACATTAATTCCGTTAAGGCATTACTTACGATTTCGTCTACATTTTGTGCGGAATGTGTTGTGCTGTTTTTTTTCATTAATCCAGTAACTAAATCATTTTAGAGTAATAAGCATATTTGATTACTATAAATATCTTACACGGCATAAGCATTAACCAATAGACTGATAGACTACACTCTAAACGAATTTGCTAAGGGGAATATCAGTGAAAAGAGATGATGGCAGGCACTATGATGAGATGCGAAATGTGATAATAACGCCTGGCGCACAACAGTATGCAGAAGGTTCTGTGATCATTGAGACTGGCAACACAAAAGTTCTTTGTGCTGTTTCTGTTGAGGAAGGTGTGCCAGCATTTTTAAAGGGACAGGATAAGGGATGGGTTACAGCAGAATATTCTATGTTACCCCGGTCAACTCATACCAGAATTAGTAGATCTCGTTCTAGTGGGGGTCGTGCAAAAGAAATACAAAGGTTAATTGGAAGATCTATTAGAGCTGTAACTGATTTGAGTCTTCTGGGTGAAAAAACCGTAACTATAGATTGCGATGTGCTACAGGCTGATGGGGGCACTCGCACTGCAGCAATAACAGGTTCTTACGTGGCTTTTGAATTAGCCTGCCTAGAATTAATAAGCCGCGGTGATTTGGCTCAAAGCCCATTACAACACCCTGTTGCAGCTACGAGTGTTGGTCTTGTAGATGGAAAATTAATGCTAGATCTTTCATATCAAGAAGATTCGAGCGCAGATGTAGATTTTAATGTGGTAATGACTAGAAGTGGAGAATTTGTAGAGATTCAAGCAACAGGAGAAGAATTTGTTTTTGGACACGATCACTTAATTGAAGCCTTAAGTTTAGCGCAAAAAGGCATTAGATCTTTAAACCTATTACAGTCTCAAGTTTTAGGAAATAACGATAAATAATTACAACAAAAAAAGGTGGAAAAATTGGATCCTAAAGTGAACACTAAAGTGATCTTAGCTTCTAGGCCTACAGGATATCCGATGGAGGAAGATTTTTTAATAGTTGAATCGGAAATTCCATCACTTAAGGAAGGAGAGTTAATAGTCAAAATAGACTGGTTATCGCTGGACCCTTATATGAGAGGCCGAATGAATGATGCAAAGTCATATGCTCCTTCTGTGGAGGTAGGGGATGTTATGGTTGGCGGAGCAGTGGGCAAAGTTGTGGAATCAAGGACGCCACTTTTCTCCGTAGATGAAGTGGTTGAAGGAAATTTTGGCTGGCAATCGTATGCCTTATCTAGTGGTGTTGGCTTAAGAAGAGTAAACCCAATGTTGGGTCCTGTACAATCAAGTATAGGAATTCTTGGAATGCCTGGCCTTACAGCTTACTTTGGCTTGTTAGATGTATGTCAGCCTTTAGCCGGTGATACTGTAGTAATTTCAGCAGCTTCAGGGGCAGTTGGGCAAGTCGCAGGACAGATAGCAAAAATAATGGGATGTACGGTTATTGGTACAGCAGGTACAGACGAAAAAGTTAGATATATTGTCGATGAATTAGGGTTTGATGTCGGGATAAACTATAAAAACGAAAATGTGGGAAATTCGCTTGATTCAGCCTGTCCTGATGGAATTGACATCTACTTTGATAATGTGGGCGGATTTGTCACTGATGAAGTTATAAAGAGAATTAATACAGGAGCTAGAATTGCTATTTGCGGACAAATTTCTCAATATAACCTCAGGGAACCTGAACTAGGTCCCCGGAATTTGTTTCATTTGACAAAATCTCAGGCAAAGATGCAGGGATTTTTGGTTTTCGCGTATGAGGCCCAGTATGATAAGGCTCTTAACAGGATTTCTAAGTGGATAAAGGCAGGTAAACTCAAATACAGAGAAGATATAGTCGAAGGTATAAGTAATGCTCCTAAAACTTTCATTGGTATGTTACAGGGAGAGAATTTAGGTAAAACGCTGATTAAGGTGTCTTAAAGCCCTAATTACTATGTTCAGCAAGTTGTTTTTTCAATGATTTATTTAAAGTAATCATAACCTTGTCCGAATTTTTAGAACGGTCTTTGGATCTTAAGCACTGGAATCATGGTTTTGTATGGGAGGATGGAAAAGGGGTGTCTCTCCATCGTCAATGTCAGCACCATTGATTTTCAATATATGATCTGCAGCCTCTTTTATATTATGGTTAGCTGCTTGAGTTCTTGTGGAACCCCAAAGTCTGATTGCACTCTCCGTTAGCTCAGCAATCAAAACTCTTTTTTCGTCTTGTGAGTCATTCATATTCGTGCGTCACACCTTATAAACAAAAGTATAGTACTTTATTAATAATAGAGTCAAAGGTAAAATAAATGATACAGGGTTAAGCTTATTTAAATCATCAGATTGCAAGCGGAAACAAATTGACCCCAATATGCCTACGCTAATATAATCGACTGGGAAATTAACAGATAAAGTCATGTCTAAAAGAACTTATCAACCAAAAAATCGTCGTCGTATGAGAGTTCATGGATTTAGGTCCAGAATGAAAACTCGTGCAGGCAGAAACGTGCTCAAAAGACGCACCTTTAAAGGTCGGAAGCAGCTCACAGTCCAGATATAGATTAATAATACTTTTCAACCTAGCGTAATACATTGCCTACACTTCAAAGTCTTAGAAAACAATTGGACTTCCAAAGGGTAATGGAATCAGGCGAAAGTTGGTCGGATAGAAAGTTTGTACTGGTGGCGTCGAGCCAAACACCTTCATCTACTGAGACAAGATTTGGGTTTTCAGTTAGCAAACGCATAGGGAATGCCGTTATACGCAATCAAATGAAGCGCAGGTTGCGCTCTATTGTATGTCGATTAGATTATGTTGGAGGATGGGATGCTGTATTAATAGCACGGAAAGGCTCTATAGGCTGCAATTATAAGGAAATTGAAATATCGGTATCGAGGTTATTAATAAAATCTGGTATCGCTGCTAATCGACTGGAATCTAAAAAGATATAAATGCGATGAAAAAGTTAACGTTAATTATAATAGGGTTTTATCAGCAAAACATCTCCCCATATTTAGGGGTAAGGTGTCGGCATGTGCCAACATGTTCAAATTATGCATATGAAGCTATATCAAAACATGGAGTAATGATAGGTTCGCTGATGACCGGTTCTCGGCTACTTAATTGTCGTCCTTTTGGTAAAACTGGATATGATCCAGTGCCATAATGAAAAAATGGATTTACACTTTTGAATCAGAAAAATTTAATCACTATTAAGTTTCAATCAGGATCATTCAGATCAATACATCTGTTAATCCTTATATTGACAGGTATCGTCATGTTCGCTTGTGTTCCAGGAGGAGCATGTGGCGGGATTGCGCGGCCTGAAGGTTGGTCTAGCGGGGTAGTAGAGGACAACATTCTTTATACAGGTACGATGCAGGGTGAAATTATAGCAATAGATGCCGTGTCTGGTGATTATATCTGGCATTTTGAACCCTCAATTGGTGAAGAAAAAAACAGAGCCTTTTATGGGGATCCCATAATTGTTGATGATTTAATTTATGTAGCAGGCTATGACGGTTATTTGTATGCTCTATCTAAATTCGATGGTAGTTTATGGGAGCAGCCAATCCCAATTGGTGAAAACAAAGATAGCGTGGTTGGCGGCGCAGAATATGAGGATGGACTATTACTAGTTGGTTCATCAGATGGAAACGTTTATGCATTTGATATTGAAGATAATTCGAGTGCTTGGAGCTTTGAAACGGGATCAAAGATCTGGACTAAACCTTTAATCCAAGATGGATACGCATTTTTTGGATCGTTGGATAAAAACTTTTATGCTCTGGATGTAGATGATGGTTCACTAGTTTGGAGTTTCGAAACTGGGGGCGCGATAATTACTCCTCCCAGTAAAGTAGGAAGTACTGTTTTATTTGGTAGTTTTGATGGAGTCTTTTACGCATTGGAAGCTGAATCTGGGAAAGAATTGTGGCGATTTACAGATGCTGAGGGTTGGTATTGGGGTAAACCTGCAATTACTGAAACACATGTGTACGCGCCTTCTCTTGATGGAAATCTATACGCAATAGATGTTCAGAATGGGAGATTACAATGGAAAGTTGAAACAGATGGTCCAATAATAGGAGCGCCATTAATCTTAGAAGAATGGATTATATTTGGCTCTGATGATGGAAAGCTTAGGGTGGTTTCAATGAAAACGGGAGCCAGTCAAAAGAGGTGTAACATAGGACATGATTTGCGTACTAGTATTGTAAAGGGAGATGGGGCTATTTATATGGGTATCTCTAACCGCTCCATTATTGCTATAAATATAAAAAATAATGGCGATCCGGATGAGAAATGGAATTATATTACTGAGGATCACAATATTGACCTTGATCGAGCTAAAGCATGTTGATGCCAAGCGAGGATTTGTAAAATGGAATTTTTAGGCGGCATCTGGAATGGAGCAATTATCAGGCCTATGATAAATAGCCTGGTGATTCTCTATGAGGTGGCATTTTCTAATTTCGGAATTTCCATAATACTTTTCACTTTGATAATACGGGCAATCCTGTTTCCGTTAACTGTCAAACAAAGCAAACAAATGAAAGCCATGCAAGCAATTCAGCCAAAGCTTAAATCAATGCAGGAAAGATATAAAAACGATCGTCAAAAAGTATCCCAGGAAACGATGCGGATATATCGGGAAAATGGTATCAACCCACTCGGGTGTCTGGGCCCGATGTTTATACAATTCCCAATTTGGATCGGTTTATATCAAGCTATAATACAAACACTTCCATCCACGCCGGAGCGACTAGCAACTCTTTCTAACAAACTCTATTGGTGGCTTCCTTCAGTACATAAGGCCGTACCAATAAACGGAGACTTTCTGGGGCTTGATTTAGCAGTTCCAGATCCAACTAGAATAATCCTTCCTGTATTGGTTGGTGTGTCAATGTTTGTCATGCAAAAAATGACAACTATGCCGTCAACTTCTCCCCAGCAAGATTCGACAAATCGCATGATGTTGTGGATGATGCCCGTTATGTTTGGGTTTTTTACGATACAATTTCCAAGCGGGTTAGCAATTTATTGGATAGTTTCAAATATAGTTGGAATTATTATCCAAGGATTTGTAACAGGATGGGACCCAATACTTAAAATACTAAATTTTCAGGTTGTATCACAACCTTCTCCTGCAGCAGCATTAGTTTCTACAGGAGATGAAGAGGTAGGTAATGAAAAAGAATACTATAGTGACGACGGCGAGGACCGTCGAAGACGCAATCGAGTTAGCTCTAAAACAGCTAGACGTAAATCGAGAAGAAGTAGAAATAGACGTCGTTAGCAGAGGAAAAGCTGGCTTACTTGGGATTGGCTTTGAAGAAGCTCAAGTGAGAGTTAGCATAGTTGATTTTGGTCCTGATGAAATTGCGGGCGACGTTGTTAAAACAGTGTCGAACGTTTTGGATAATTTATTAAACTTGATGGGTGTGGATGCTGTATCGACGCTAAGGCGTGCTATTGGGGAAGACGATGGCGGGCCAGTATTTAATGTGGAAGGCGAGGATTCAGGACTTTTGATTGGCCGAAGAGGCGAAACTTTGAGAAGTTTGCAATTTCTGGTGAATTTTATGTCTAATATTGAACTTGGATTTAGGCCAGATGCAATAATTGATGTAGGTGGATATCAAGAGCGAAGAAAAAAATCACTTCAGAACATGGCAAGAAATGTATCGTTAAAAGTTGCTCAGAGTGGAAGATCTGTAACTCTTGAGCCAATGAGCGCCTACGATCGTAGGCTAGTGCATATGGCTTTATCAGATAACCCTGAAGTTGTTACACAGAGTGTGGGCTCTGGGGCTGACAGGCAGATTGTAGTAAGTCCTGCGGATATAGATTAGTAATACTTGGAAACAATTTGATATGGCAAGTGAATCAGATTTAGAATTTACAAACTTTTCTACTGTTCATTGTTCTATTAAAAATCATGTTGGCCTTATTAGAATTCAAGGAAAAGATGGGTCAAATTTAATTAATCAACTAATGGTTGCTGAATTAAAAGAAGCAATTAACAGTTTCGATGATAACCCTGCAGTTCGCGCGATTGTCTTGTCTTCTAAGGGCAGTAACTTTTCAGATGGTTCAGCTCTACAAGGTTCATGTAAAAACGTTGATTTGAACTCTCATCGTATAGCGTTACACCTCGCTAATACTAGAAAAATCACTATAGCATCTCTTCGTGGTAACGTTTTGGATCAAGGACTCGAATTGGCTTTAGCTTGTGATATTCGGTTTGCAGACAGAGAATCAATATTTGGTTTAACTAATATTAAATCTGGTCTCATGCCATGGGACGGCGGTACGCAAAGGCTTACCCGTATAATAGGCCCCTCAAGGGCTTTATACATGATGCTGACTGGAATAACAATTGATGGAGTTAAGGCGTTGGAATATGGCCTAGTCTCTGATATCACATCTGATCTTACTGATGAAGAATTATCTCTACAATTTGGTTTAATCATCTCGAATCATGGCCCTATAGCAGTGCAATATTTAAAAGAGGCGGTTAATTCGGGCTCTGATCTTAATATCGAAGAAGGAATGCGACTCGAACTCGATTTAGCCACGTTGCTCCAGTCAACTAATGATAGAGCTGAAGGGCTGCGTGCCTTTGCGGAAAAAAGGAAGCCGGAGTTTCAGGGTGACTGATAAATCCATTATATATAACAAAAGAGACTCGATTGTTAGCATAAAATTGAACAGACCGAAATCAATAAATGCAATTACCCAATCTATGAGAGATTTGATTTTTGATGCTTTAACCGCTTATTCATTCGATGAAGAGGCTAAAGTTTGTGTCATCTATGGAGCAGGAGATAAAGGCTTTTGTTCCGGTGCTGATCTAATTGAGTTTGGTAAGAGTAGGTCTCAAACAGAATCCAGGAAAATCAGGAAGCAACGAGATCTCTGGGGACTATTAAGTCAGATTAAAAAACCTTTGATAGCTGCTGTGCATGGGTATGTTATCGGAGCAGGCCTTGAGATAACTTCTTTGTGTGACATCAGAATTTCTTCTCCTAATGCTGTGTTTGCGATGCCGGAGGTGGCACATGGCTTTATACCTGGTGCAGGTGGAACACAAAGCTTTCCAAGGGCAATTGGCAAAACTCATGCTATGAGACAGTTTCTAGGTAATCGAAGTGACCGTATGAATGCACAAAGAGCTTACGAGCTTGGTTTGGTGCATAAAATTGTCGCTATCGATGATTTATTAAAAACAGCATTTGATGTTGCTGGAGGACTTGCCGTAAATGACCTGCAGATACTAACTGCCATGAAAACGGCAGCAATTGATGGTTGGTATATGCCGATTTCTCTTGGTCTCGATCTAGAAAAAAGATTAATGGAAAAGGTCAAATCAAATAACTAAAGATGAACTTTTCAGAAACTCTTTCAATAGTATCTGAAATTATGCCTGATAGGGTTGCTACAGTATTTGATAAAGACTGTACTTCATATGCTAAATTAAGCGATGAAGCAGATCTTATTGCATCGGGATTAATTTCAATTGGCATTAAACCGGGCGATAGAGTTGCATTTTTGGACGTTAATACAGATAGACAGATCAAATTAATTTACGGAATTGCTAGAGCTGGAGGTGTATCTGTACCGATAAATTACCGAGCTAAATCATCAGAAATAGAATTCTGTATAAATGACTCAGGAGCTTCAGCAATTGTGGTCGGCTCGGATTATCATGAAATGGTTTTATCTATCAAAGATAACATAAATTGTCAGCTCAAATTGATTTCGTTTCAAAGCCACGGATATGCTGACAATTGGATTCCCTATGGAAATATCTTCAAAGAGCAAAACGATTCTTATCCCCAAACGGACCCGAAAGATCCTGCGATAATACTTTACACTTCCGGCACTACTGGTCGCCCCAAAGGCGTTTTATTAACCCATCAATCTTTATCAGCCAGTCTACTAAATAATATTTTTCCTGATATCGAAAATAATGAAGTAGTTTTGCTAAGTATGCCCCTTTATCATGTTGCAGGAATACATATTTTACTAGCTTCAATTTATGAAGGACGTAAGTTAGTGGTTCAGCGGCAATTCCATGCTAGAGAATGGCTTGAATTAATCGATGAGCATAAAGTTTCTAGGGCGACTTTGGTGCCCACAATGCTTAAGATGATTCTAGAAAATGACTTTTTCAATAAAGCTAATCTATCTAGCCTTGGGATGATCACATATGGTGCCGCCGTTATGCCGTTAAATGTGATTACCGAAGCTATTCAGAGATTACCTCTAGTTGGCTTTATAAATGCATTTGGTCAAACTGAGTCGGGGTCTACAATCGCTGCTTTGACTCCTGAAGATCATACATTGACTGGCACTTCATTGCAGGTTGAAAAGAAACTAATTAGATTGAGCTCTATTGGGAAACCTTTAGAAGGAGTAGAGGTTCGTATTTCTGCTAATCAAGTAACAGCGCCGCCTGGTCAAGTTGGAGAGATATTGGTTCGTTCTGATCAGATTATGGATAGATACTGGAACGACAATTCTTTATCCTCTTCAGTAATTGATGAAGGATGGTTGCATACTGGAGACATGGGGTACATGGATGAGGAAGGATATATTTTTCTTCAAGGGAGATCAAAAGACTTCATCAAACGGGGAGGCGAACGTATTTCACCAAATGAAATTGAAAGTGTTCTATTAACCCATCCTGGTGTTGATGAAACTGCAGTAATTGGAGAGCCAGATATTCATTGGGGCGAAATTGTCGTAGCTTTTGTTATCAAGTCAGGTAACTTGAATGTTACAGAAAAGGATCTCATATTACATTGTAAAAAATTTTTAGCGAGCTTCAAAAAACCCGAGAAGATTATCTTCATTGAAACAATGCCTAAAAACTCATTAGGAAAAATTTTAAAAACAGATCTAAAAAAATTATATTTGGATTAATTAAGATTATCAGTCAATCTTGTCAAAACCGGTATATTCTCTTAAAACCTTTGGGACGATTATAGAACCATCGCTTTGTTGATAATTCTCAATTATTGCGATTAATATTCGCGGTATAGCTAACCCCGAGCCATTTAAGGTGTGAGGATATATTGGCTTTGATCCAGATTCTGGCCTATATCTTATTTTAGCCCGCCTTGATTGAAAATCATCACAATTGGAACAACTACTAACTTCTAACCAGTCTTCGCTACCGGGTGACCATACTTCTAGGTCAAAAGTTTTCACGGCAGAAAAACCTAGGTCTCCAGCACAAAGCTCAATAACCCTATATGTTAGTTCTAACTCTCTTATAATTTCCTCGGCATCATCTACCAGCTTTAAAAGTTCTTCATCAGAGTCGAGAGGGCTAACAAATTTATACATTTCCACTTTATCAAATTGATGTACTCTCTTAATGCCTCTTGTTTGGCTTCCGGCAGCGGCTTTTTCCCGTCGAAAGCAAGGAGTATGAGAGACAAATTGAGAAGGTATTTGATCCGGATTCAATATTTCACCCCTAAACATGCTAGTTATGGGTACCTCAGCAGTTGGTATTAACCACAAATCATCTTCTTGATCGTGATACATGGTTTCGCTAAATTTTGGGAGATGCCCGCTTCCAATGACGGTTTCACTATTCACTAAATAAGGTAAATATAATTCTTGGTATCCATGTTTCTCGGTGTGTGTGTTTAACATCCAAGATATTAGTGAGCGCTGTAGCTTTGCAGCCTTACTATTAAGCACATAAAATCTTGATCCAGATATTTTTGCTGAAGCTGACAGGTTGATTAGTCCTAATCTTTTCGCTATTTCCCAATAGGGAGCAGGATTTTTGATAGATTTAATCGAACCTTCTACAGTGCGAACAATTTGATTTGACGACTCGTCCTTACCGTCTGGCACATTATCCCTAGGGATATTTGGCAACGTCAACATTATGGTATGAATCTCTTGTTGAGCAGACTTGTATTCAGCTTCCAGTTTTTTCACTTTTCGGCCTAAGGCTTTCATCTCAACGATTAATTCTTTACTTGGGTTTTTTTTAAGGCCAATTTGTTGGTTGGATTTTTTTCTATCCGACCTTAAATTATCTAATTCTTTTTGAATCAATTTCCGTTTATTGTCTAATGAAACCAACTCATCTATACCGAAGGTGTCTCCCCGGCGTTGAATAGCATTGCGAACGTTTTCTGTGTCCGCCTGTATAAGTTCTATATTTAACATTTTGATTTAATTAAATTTAACCTAACTCTTCTTGCAGCCTTTTGAGTATTAATTGTTCATCCCCGTCATCTACAGTTTGTATTCGTATTATGACCGAATCTGGAACATTATCAGTTCTTAAATGGATTATGGGTTCGCCGTTTTTAAGTAAATCTTGTAATTCATCAGCTGATAAATTACAAGATTTCTTGTCGATTATAAGCCTTAAACCTTCGACCATGCCCTTGTCTGGAAAATCGGCTACGGTTATACCTGGGAGGTTTGCTATTTCATCGCGAATCTTGTTTAGTCTGGCTTCATAATTAGCTAAACGCGATTCATGGTCCATTTTAAGCCACTCTTGTAGTGCAACAAAAGTTCCCACAACCGTCTGACGGTCCATTTTAATAGAGCGACCAAAAACCCGAGTGTGTTCATATTCGAATCCAACGAAACTTAACCTGTATGCAAGTCGCATTAGGTGTTTATTAGCGCCTAACAGCAGGCCACTAGTATTTAAACCCTCAAAGTATTTTCCACCGTACCCAACCAAATCGGCCCCATTTTGTGCATAGTGACTTAATCTATCTGTTGGATATACTTGACCAGCTGCATCTATTAATAGAGGTAATTTATTCCTATGAGCTAATTTGACTAATTTGTTAAATGCAACGATGTCAGTTCTTTGCTCTCTTTCACTTGGATCATCATATAGCCCTCCAGCTAGATAATGAATACCAGCTGTTTTTTCATTTATTGCTTCTTCAATATCTTTTTCTGTAGTGTTTTGTTCATTGCCAACTTCAATTAGCGTGCCGCCGGGTACAGTCACAGCCTTGTCATAGCTTACCCGTAATTGTTTTTGTATTATGAATTCATTTGGCAGTCCGGTTACATCCGGTAATTGTTCAATATCATCTTCATTATTTCTTGTAATGCATGCCGCAGCTCCGAGTGAAAGCGCCGCGGAACATCCTGGGGTTACCATAGCGAAAGGGACATTTAACATTTCTGCGATTCGTTCGCCAGAAACCTCAACTAATTCACTCATTTTTACGTAGTCTAAAGAGGCATCCTCCATTGCTTCTTTAACAATCCTAGAAGGGTTGTTGCCACCAATTGCAGTTGGATGGCCATGGGCATTTATGACGGGTTTAATCCCTAAAGTTTTGTATATTTTGCTCTGTCCAGCCATTTTAAATTTATTAACCTTTCTTCATTATTGTGCGAATGCCTTTATGGTGTTTAAATAATCAACTTTTATATTGTTGCTAACTCCAAAAGGGGCTAGCACGGGAAGGTTGAGACCAAGTGAAGTCCTCTTTTCAAGTTGATCATAACAATCGGCCGGACTTCCAACCATTGCCACTTCTTTTTCCATGTTTGTTGATATCGATGATATCGCTTTATCTATGTCGTTAGAATTTAAAGCTGATTCTGCAGAAAGCATTTCTTTTTCAAACCCGCATGAGATAAAGAAACTTCGATAATTAGGATGACGAGAATACTGGGCTATTTCTCTTTTGAGTTTTTTTCGGGCAGTATCGATATCTTTAGACCCCACATAAGTTCTAATGTAACCAGCTATGTCTGGGTTTGCTTTATTTTTAGCCGTATTGTTTGCAGATTTAAATATTCGAATAAAATCTTTTAACTTGCTTATTGCAGTCCAATTTAATAAAACTCCATCAGAAATATTTCCCGAGATACGAATCATTTTTGGCCTTAGGGCAGCAAGATATATTGGCACACAAACGTCTTTAGCTGCTAGCCCAAGTCTAGCATTTTTAACCTGGAAATGTTCACCGTCTATACTGAAGGATTCTCCATTTAATAATTCTCTAATGATGTTAACTGTTTCTTCGGTTCTACCAACAGGATCCTGAAACTCGCCTCCATGTATATTTTCCACTACTAATTTATGCCCGATTCCTAATCCTAATGAAAAACGATGATTGGTCATTCTATCTAAGTTTGCTGCTGTCATGGCCATCAAAGTTGGAGTTCTCGAAAAAATTGGAAGGATACCAGTTCCTAGTCGGATAGTTTTTGTAATTGATGACAGATATCCAATGAGGGAAATCGAGTCATAACCTCCGCCTTCAGGTATCCAGACTGATTCGAATCCAGCACTCTCGGCTTTAACGACGATTTCTGTAATATCATCCATTGATAATCGAGGGTCGTTTTCGATTCTCAGTCCGAGACGATTTCCGTTTAAAGTGTTCAAAGGTTGAATCCGATTTTATTAATCAATTTTTCTAGCTATTGTCATCGTATTTATTCGACACATAAATTTAATTTCTGATTGTACATTGAATCCGGCTTTATTGATCATTTGCTTTAAATCATGCTGAGTAATTCCCCATAGCTCATGTTCATGATGATCCCTTTCGATTTGATCTGGATCAGAGCCAGACCTAAGTCTATGCCATATAAAAGACACCCGTGGAGGAATCATTGTGATTATTAATATCCCATTAGTTGAGAGCAGCCGATATGCTTCTTTTAGCAGATCATCTCGGTTCGGAATATGATTTAATGCGGCAATTACCGAGATAGTATCAAAGCTAGAGTCTTCGAAAGGTATATTTGACGAGTCATCGATGATTAAATCTACATCGCCCCAATCATAAACATCTACTCCCGTGCCCTTACCATTATAAGATCTCACTAATTGATTATTGCCGCAGCCAATATCTAATAGTCTTCCAGTGACATAAGGAAGAACAACTTTGACACGCCAATTCCTTAATAATTTCGTTAATGAATGCAAACTAACTTACCCCTAATATTTTTTTAACTCACTTTGACGCAATCACATTTTATTAATGTCAAATTATCGTATTTATCAAATAGGTGGCTACAATGGGTTATCTTTACAAGATAATAGTATGTAGCTGCCTACTATAATTTTGTTTATTATTGATCGTATACTAACAAAATGCCCCATTGTTTATAAAATAAAATCCTATTATTTTTGAGGTTTGAAAAAACAATGTTTAGAAATAGCTTGAGATGAGTTGTATTGTAATAATGTTAATAAATATCACCACATATAGTTTCAATGATTAGGCCCATTGTGATGGCTGGAGGTTCAGGCACAAGGCTTTGGCCTTTATCTCGTGAAGAGTTCCCGAAGCAATTCCTTAAATTGGCGACCGAGCGTAGTATGCTTCAAGAAACAATATTGCGACTAGATGGACTTAATAAAAACTGTAATAGCTTGCCTCCAATCGTTGTTTGCAATGAAAAACATAGGTTTTTGATAAAAGAACAACTTAAAGAAGTAGATAAGTTTCCGGACGCAACAATACTTGAGCCAGTTGGCAAAAATACAGCACCCGCCTTAACTCTAGCAGCACTTTGGGCATTAAAAAATGATCAAGAATCGATATTACTAGCATTACCGGCTGATCAACATGTTGATAAACCTGAAGTCTTTCATGATGTAGTAAAGCAGGCGGAAAGCTTTGCTGATCAAGGATATTTTGTAACTTTTGGTGTGCCCCCTGCTTCGCCTGAAATTGGTTTCGGCTATATTAAAACTACTCCAATGCCGGTTGATTTTGATAATGGCCAGAACAATGTTATGAGAGTTGATAAATTCGTAGAAAAACCTAATTTGGTAACGGCTAAGAAATACTTGGACTCAGGGCAATATTTATGGAACAGTGGAATGTTCATGATGAAGGCCAGTATATGGCTAGATTTAGTTAATCAATTTTGTCCTGATATTAGCAAGGCATGCACTGAAGCGTTTGATAAAGGATCAACCGATGGGGATTTCTTCAGACCCGATAGATTAAAGTTTAAAGAATGCCCATCCGATTCGATTGACTATGCTATTGCTGAAAACATTGATGTGAATCGTGGAGATCCGTGCCCAGTAGTTTTCGAGTATAAATCTGGGTGGTCTGATCTTGGAACATGGACTGCAATCGCTGATAAGCTTAGTGCTGACAATCAGAATAACGTTATTAAGGGAGACGTTCTCTCACAGGATGTTTCTAACTCAATAGTTTTTTCAGATGGACGTTTATTAGCAGCAGTAGGTCTTGATAATGTTGTTATAGTCGAAACACCTGATGCAATATTAGTAACTTCTAAAGAGAACATTAATGATGTAGGTAAATTGGTTTCAAAAATCCGTGATTTTGGCCGAACGGAACATTCTAAACATCTAAAATCTCATAGGCCGTGGGGAACTTATGAGGTTTTAGATGAAGGTAAGGGTTTCCAAGTGAAACATTTAAGAATTAATCCAGGTCAGTCGATATCTTTACAGCGTCATAAACATCGTGCAGAACATTGGGTTGTGGTTAAAGGACACGCAAAAGTGGTAGTTGGCAATGATTCGTATGAACTGTTGGAAAATCAATCAACATATGTTCCTAAGGGAGTGATACATCGATTATTTAATCCCAGCAAAGAACTTTTAGAAATTGTTGAAGTACAGTCAGGTGAACTTATCGATGAAGAAGACATTGAACGTTTTGAAGACAGTTACGGTCGCGCTTGATAGTAGATTCTCACGTACATATTTTTCCTCCTGATTTTATTCGTGACAGGAAATCGCTGTTAACTATGGACCAAACATTTAGCGAATTATATTCTGATACTCGCTCTAAATTGGTGACAGCAGAAGGCCTTATTTGCATGATGGATGAAAACGGTATCGATGTATCTGTGGTTATGGGGATCGGTTGGACTAATTCCATTCTCGCTGAAAAATCCAATCAATATATAGCTGAATCTTGTGAGCGGTTTCCTGATCGTCTAATAGGATTTGGCTCCATTGATCTTTCTTCTGCTAATGTATTCGACCAGGTTAGATATTTGACTGAGATAGGCCTGAAAGGAATTGGTGAACTACATCTAGATCATCAGCTATTCAAACAAGGCGGATATGAACTGATCAATCCGATCATCCAAGAAATAAGATCCCACGATCTTGTTTTAGCAATACATTGCTCTGAACCAGTCGGGCATTTATACCCGGGCAAAGGCACTAATACTCCAGAAAAACTAGAAACTTTATTAAATTTATCTCAAGGAGTAAACGTTATACTTTCTCATTGGGGCGGAGGCATGCCATTTTATGGCTTAATGCCGGAGATACGGAAATTATTAGAATCCGTGTTTTTTGACACTGCTGCCTCACCCTTTTTGTATGACCGCACAATATTTCAAATTGTAAGCGATATAGTTGGCCCAAATCATATTCTTGCAGCAAGTGACTATCCCTTGCTTCAGTTCTCACGCATAATAACTGAAATTGAACAAAGCAATATGTCTAACGAGGATAAGAAACTTATTTTGGGGGACAACGCAAAAGCACTTTTTAATTTGGCTTGACACTATGTTCGTAAATATAAAATTGCCTTTGAAAAAAAAGTGACAGTTCAATAATCGACATGGAGTGCTATACTTTCTGCACATAGTGTTTTATTTGTTAATCAGTAGATAAGGGGTAAACGAAGATGGGTTCTGAATTTCCAATATGTAAAGCGTGTGATAATAACGGCAATCTGCTTCCGCTGTCTGATTTCGGCAGTCAAGGGGCTCCAATACACTATAAAGCTTGGGTATGTAGCGTGCCGAGTTGTGGGTATAACATCAAAATTCGCAATGGTGATGTTTATATAAACGAACCGATAAGCAGCGGAGACAGTCACGTTCCAAGAACTCGGGGTTAAAAACAAATTTAATTCTATAAGGAACTCGGCAATATTTAATTACTAAGTAGCTTGGAAATATGTATGTTTTGCTCTTGGTGATGGAGATAAATTGTGCCAATTAATTATCTGATTAATTCAATCTTCAATGTGGTTATGGCTTGAATAAACGTTTAAGTTTAGGCTTGACTTTGATGGCGGTCGGAGTAGTTTTTCTATTGCTTATAGGCGGCTATTTAATTTATAACGTTAATGAAAAAGCCGGCTTAGAGCAATTAAATGTAAGGCTTAATACCAACGCAATTACTGAAAGTATTGCAGTTACTATAGATGGTCAAGATAATCGAAAGCTATCAGTAATTGATTTGCCCATCCATTTTTCTAACATGCACTTTGGAGTTTTATTTCATCCGAAATATTGGCATGATCCTATCAAAACCGGCTCTGACTTAAGGCAAGTTACAGGTATGACAGTAGGTTTTGAATCAGTATCATCTTCAGAGGATTTCGTACTATCAGATCCAAAAGGAACCGCTATTAGAATTTTGATACCTGTTTTGAATGTTGACTCAACTGTAAACGAATTGGGAATTATTGATCTCGGAGATAGTAAAGAATATGAAACTCCTGATAATACGGTAGGTCACATTCCAGAGACTGCAGATCCGGGTGAAATAGGTAACGGATGGTTTTTCGGTCATCTTGAGAGTCCCTTCAGCGGTGAAGGAAATGTCTTCAGTCGGCTACCCGAAATACCTGAAATGTTACGTGAGATTAATGAGATAGGTGAGGGTGGAATAGACATAATATTTGTTAGCAGTACGGGCGAATATTTATATCAAGTAACCTCATCAAAAGTATTGCATGCCGACCAATTGAAGTTATCTGGAGCAGATGAGTCACTTATCAGTCTGGTCACCTGCATTCCTAGGCTTGAATACTCTCATCGTCTAATAATCGAAGCGGTTTTAGTAGGTGTAAAAACTTATTAGTTTAAGAAACCGATAAAGTATCTCTTAAAAGCTGAACGAAGGCTTTGGTTGGAGTAGACATTGTCTTTCCTCTTAGATTGACAATTCCTGCCTGTTCTACTGGAAGCATATGTGCAAGCCCAACGACTCCAAAAGATTCATGGTCGGCCGGGTCAATTGCTAAACGTGGGCCAACTGATATGCCCATTCCAAGTGCTACGTAACGTTTAATCATATCCATACTGTCTAATTCAACAATGATTTCGTAGTCTAGGCCTCTTCGTCTAAATTCAGTTTCAAGCATTAATCTAGTATATGTGCCTCTTCCCATCATAATTAACGGCCAAGATGCGATTTCATCTAATGACGTAATTGTTGAGTTTAATAAGGGATGATTCAAGGGTGTTATCAGTACTCTTTCGTATGCAAACAATGGTTGAAACTCAAAATCAACACCTCTTTCGGGACCTGGAACTAGACCTATATCAACCGTGCCTTCCTCTACCATGTTTAAAACCTCATCTCTTCTCCCGGATAATATTCTTAGATGACCGTGAGGGTGTATCCTTAGAAAGATTTTTACAACTTGTAGCAATTTATGGGGTATTATGTCGTGAGTTGCCGCTACTCTAACCGGACTGACTTGCTCAGCTATACCTGTTTCATCTAATAAAGAGTCTATACCATCTAAAAGTGGCTTCGATAAATCAGCTAGGGTCGTCCCAGCAGCGGTTAACTGAATTGGTCTTTTTATTCTATCGAATAGTAGAGTGCCCAGCTCATGCTCGAGTTTTTTAATATGAGTGGTTGCCGTCGGTTGACCAATACTTAGTTCCTCTGCTGCTTTTGTGATACTTCTTAACCGGGCCGCTGCGACAAAACTTCGTAGCTCTCTCAATTCCATATTAAACTCACCTTCATTATCATAAAAATTAATATTGATTATATTATATTATATATATTAATGATGTTGTGTTTGTCAGATACTTAATTTAAAGGTCGTTATATTACTGGAAAGTTAAGCAAGCAAAGGAAAAGTTAATGACAAAAATATTCAGAAATGTTAGAAGGCGCTCAAACCTAAAATCGGGGTTTGATTTTTATATGAGATCTCTTAATGGTAGGCGCACAAATTGTGGTCCAACCGCTGACGAGGCCAGGAAAGATTTTAGGAGATTTCAGCACTTAATTTAGAATAACATATATCCGATTTGGAGTAGCTCATATCGAGACCCAATGATATTCTTCATAAAGGGCGATATGAGCTTTTTTATTAGGAGCAATTTTGAGTGAACAAAGAGCATGAATGTGGCGGTACAAACAACGGGGCTGAGTCTCTCAGTCGGAGCTTGGGGCACAGATGGTTCTCGAAGGTAAGCTCACTTTTTAAAGGCAAAACACTTAAAGATGATATATGGGATGAATTAGAAGAAGCGTTAATACTTTCTGATGTTGGGGTGTCTATAGCCTCATGTATGCTTGATAAAGTTAAAACTGAAGCTCAGGCAACATCAATGCATCAACCGAGTGAGGTTCTTGGAATTTTAAAGTCTCAAGTAAGGTCGCTTCTCGCTCATGGAGTTGATTATTCGGCACTAATTGAATCTCTTCATCCTTCCGGTGCTAATAATCCCATTGTGATTTTGTTTGTTGGAGTTAATGGGGTAGGAAAGACGACAACTCTAGCAAAAATGGCACGGATGTACATTGATTCGGGACATAATGTGATTATTGGAGCTGCAGACACGTTCAGAGCAGCTGCAGTGGACCAGATCAAAATTTGGGGAGAAAGGCTAAATTTAGATGTGATTGCACATTCCCAAGGATCAGACCCCAGTGCAGTTGTTTTCGATACGATAGAGGCAGCAAAAGCACGTAAGAAAGACGTGGTTCTAATTGATACTGCAGGTCGAATGCACAATAGTATAAATCTCATGGATGAGCTGAATAAGATGTCTCGAGTGGCTGCAAAGACTGGGGTTGAAAAACCCAAAACAATTTTAGTTCTGGACGCATCTACTGGCCAAAACGGATTGCAACAGGCGAGATCTTTCGTAGGATCAACAGGATGTGACGGCATTGTATTGACAAAACTCGATGGTAGCTCACGAGGAGGGGTTATCCTGTCAGTTTATACTGAATTTCAAATGCCTGTTATATATATAGGGACCGGGGAAAAAATACAGGATTTACAATTATTTGACCCAAATCAATTTGTTGAGGATTTATTTTCCTAGCCTTAATGAAATAACCTCTCTGATTTATAGATTTACGTACCATTCATAAATTAAATCGGATATTCAATGTAAACTAAAGGCACATTTTTACTTATTGTTTTAATGCCGGAGGAAATATTTGAGTGAACCTTTAATTTGGATCCTCATGATTGAACTTATAGGGATAGTTGCGTTTCCTATAACCTTTTTGCTGTGCAGGTGGCTGCCCGATAGGGGTATTGCATTGTCTATTCCGATGGGTTTGGTTATTGCAGCATACTTGTCATGGGTTTTGAGTTACACTGATATCGTCTCGGCAAGTGGCTTCGGACCAGCTCTATCGCTAATAATTATCGCTATTCCATCTATCTACATATTTTCGCGTTACAGAAAAGAAATTATTGAACATCTACGAAGCCACGTTTGGTTGATCGTAGTTACACAATTGATATTTTTAGCATTATTTTTCTTTTGGACGCTTTATAGATTTTACGATCCGTCAATATCTCATACAGAGCAGCCGATGGACATGGCCTTCTTGAGTGCATCCATGAGAACCGATTTTGCCCCTCCTGAGGATCCATGGCTTAGAGGTGAGTCGATCAGCTATTACTATTTTGGCTATTGGATCGTGGCCTTTTTCGCTAACCTGGTGAATACAAAAGCTAGCATCGCTTATAATTTAGCACTCTCTTTAATTCCTGCTATAACATCTGTTGGAGTAATCGGATTAGTATATAACATCATAAAAATTGATGGAGGCAAAATTAAATTTGCCATATTGGCGGGACTAATTTCATCGATTGCTCTCCTAGCAGCCTCTAACTTAGAAGGGGCATTGGAATTTCTTAGATTTAACGGTATTGGTAGCGAGTCGTTTTGGGATTGGATTTCAATTGATGGAATTACTGGACCTATAGTTAATCTAACGGATAGCTGGCGACCTACGGAATTTTGGTGGTGGTGGCGCGCAACTCGAGTTATAAATGTATTTGAAAATGGAGTGGGACTCGATTATACAATTCATGAATTTCCTTTATTCTCGAGCTTATTGGGAGATTTGCATCCACACTTTTTGTCTCTGCCGTTCGTGACCTTATTTTTGGGCTTGGTTGCTAATTTTGTTCTGAGTTCACGAACCATGATGCCTGGGGTTAGTCTTATATCTAATTTACCGATTAAAAAAGTAGTAATCGTGTATGCTATAGCTTTTAGGAATAATGGCCCTCAACTTATCGTTTTAGGGTTTATTTTGGGAGCCCTTGGCTTCATTAATGCCTGGGACTTACCTATATTTGGTTTATTTTTTGTCGGCGCTGTGTTTTTTAAAATCTATAAAGATCAGGGCGATTCAATTACAGAAATTGTCATTAGAGCCTTACCAATATTCGTAATCGTATTTTCAGCGACATTGTTACTATATGCCCCATATTATTTGTATTTCCAAAGTCAATTTTCCGGCCTGTCTCCCGTAACAGATATTACTTCAAGACCCATACATTTTTTCATTGTGTGGGGATTATTTATGATGTTAGTCATTCCATTTGTTTTATATATTTTTGCCAAGTCAAAATTAAGATATGGATGGTTTAATAAAATCTTTATAGCAGCTTTAATCGCGATACTTCCGTTTGTATTCTGGTTAATTTTGATTGCGTGGACTGGCAGTTCAGAGGTTATGATACTGAGTCGATTTATTAAATTGCTACCCATTATGATAGTTATATTTATGTCTGCTTATTCAGTGTTGTATATGCTTCGAGATGGCCTGATTGGGGGATCTAAAACAGTAGGACTGGCTTTAACTATGATTTTAGTTTGTGCAAGTTTTACTTTAATAATGATTCCAGAGTTGATTATAGTTAGCGACCAGTTCGGGAGCAGGATGAATACTGTGTTTAAATTGTATTATCAGGCATGGATACTAATGTCGATTTCTTTTGGGACTGCAGCGTACTACATTGGTTATTTATTAATAAAATCTAATGGAGTACAAAAATTGATAGCAGCCAGTTTCGGTTGTGTTTTAGTTGTTTTACTTTCAATCTGTTTATACTATGCTCCCGCAGCAGCATTTACAAAAGTTGATACAAGTGACATCAAAAGCTTAGATGGATTGGATTACATAAAGAACAAAAACCCGGATGAGTTGGCGGCAATCAACTTTTTAATTAATTCATCTAATAAACATGATGCATTAGTTGAAGCAGTCGGGACATCTTATAGCGAATATGGCAGAATTTCTTCTAGTACAGGAATACCGACAATTCTGGGTTGGCCCGCACATGAAATACAATGGAGAGGTTCTGATTTAGGTTTATCTCAGCGTGCGAATGATGTTGAGAGGATTTATCAGGGCTTAGATCCTAAAGAGACATACGCCTTATTAGACAAGTATAACGTGAATTATGTATATGTTGGACCACGAGAGCGGCGAAAATATGGAATTAGCGGGCTTGAGAAATTTGAAACTTTTATGATTAAAGTGTTCGATGCTGATACCGTAGCTATTTATAAGATTAGGTAAGTTCTCTTTGAATAAAATTTTAACAACAGATGCCAACAGGTTAAAAACGATAATACAAAGTTTTAAGACCAATCGAATTGAGGTATTAGCCTATTTCACCTTGCTTGTTGGCGCAGGCATAATGCGTTTTTGGGATTTGGGTTCCAGGGCCTTGCATCATGATGAAAGCTTGCATGCTTATTTTTCATGGCAATTATCTATTGGAAATGGCTATGTTCATAATCCTATGATGCATGGCCCGCTCCAATTTGAACTCAATGCTGTACTTTTCTATATTTTTGGAGTTACAGATGTTACAGCGAGGAGCTTATATGCTGTATTCGGAGTTTTATTAGTCGTTTGTCCTTTACTGTTGAGAGATAAACTGGGCAGAATGGGTTGTTTTCTCGCAGCGCTCTTACTAGCTTTTTCTCCTGCACTACTATACTTCAGTCGATTTGCCAGGAACGATATTCTTATAGCTGTGTGGACGTTTGCTCTAATAGCGTTTCTATGGCGTTATTTGGATTCCGGAAAAAACAGATATTTGTTTGGGACGGCCTTTGCTTTGGCTTTATCATTTTCATCTAAAGAAAGCACTTATTTTACCGTAGCTATTCTTTCTATATATTTGGGATTTATTTTGATCCGAAGAAACTTACATTTGATATATAGACAAAATAATCTTTATGGAATTCCAATCATACAAGTCATTCTAATATTAGTTAATTCACTTTATACAAATCTGAAAAGGTCTACATCATTCCGAAATAGTTCACGTGAAACAGTATTTTTAATTGTCTTATGGAGTATCTCCCTGCCACTTTGGTCTGGTTTTATTTCTATTTTTCAAATCGCTGGTTCTAATCTAGTACTTGCTTCTGAAATTGGACCAAATATTGGATCACCGTCTGGTGGTGGGTTATTAATTGCAGGCATATTAATAGGAATTTGCTTTCTGGCCGGCTGTATTATTGGCCTTCGCTGGAATTGGAAGGCATGGATAATATGCGCATTAATTTTTTATGTTCCATGGATATTGTTCCACACTACTTTTTTGAACAATATGAATGGTGTTGGATCCGGATTATGGCAATCTCTTGGCTATTGGGTAGTCCAACAGGGAGAAAGTCGAGGAAATCAACCAGCATATTACTATTTGCTAATCGTCATGCTATATGAATTTCTGCCGTTATCAGTTTCTTTGACATCGGTTATCTACTATTTCAAGAAGAAAGAACCATTTGCTAAATTCTTAATATTTTGGTCAATAGCTACCTTATTAATATATACAATAGCCAGCGAGAAAATGCCCTGGCTTTTGGTTCATATAGCCTTACCTATGATAATACTGTCCGGAAAGGTTCTGGGCGACTACTTTAAAAACGAAACAGTATCAAAATTTATTAACGTAAAAAACTGTTCCCTCGCTTTATTAACGTTAGCATTCTTGTTTTTTGCCTGGAGGTTGGCGTTTTTTGGTGTAGACGGAAATCCTGACAATTTGTGGATTCTATTTTTATTAATTATTGGTCTAGTTTTAGTCATGTTGGGAGTTGGGTTTTATCTAAGATTTGACCTTCACAAAACCTCGATTAAGGTGATTGGTCTCAGTGTGATTTTGATTCTGTTTGGTTTAACTGTTCGCAGCGGAGTTATAGCCACATATAAAAACGGAGACATTCCTGTAGAAATGTTGGTTTATACTCAGACTTCCCCCGATGTGCCGTCATTAGCGAAACATATAGCTACCATAGAGGAAAAAAATGAGAGTAAGCCCACAGTTGATGTCGATTCTACCAGTGGTTTCCAATGGCCTTGGGCATGGTATTTAAGAGATGTTGCCCTAGCCGGTTACCCTCAGTATGGGCAACATTCACCTTCTAGCATGATGGAACAGGAAGTTTTAATAATTCACTCTCAAAACAAATTAACGGTTCAGGAACCTTTAAAAGAAAAATACGGAGAGGGTATTCGGTTTAAGCATCGATGGTGGTTTCCCGAACATACTTATAGGGATCTTAGTTTAAAAAAGATACTTCAATCGATATTTGAACGGCATTCATGGGTAAGGTCTATGGATTATTTTCTATATCGTGACCTTAATCATAATTTGTCGAGTGAAGATGCATATGTATACTTTGATGACTCTGAGATGCGAAAATTTAGTTCCCTTGAATTAGAATAATCAGACTATGTTTCAAATAGAGTGCTAAATTGTGCAAGGAAATTCGTAAAGCAATTTAAAAGTTCTGGCAGTCTCTTAATCGAAAAGTATATTCATAAATTATGTTGAATCGTTATAAAACTTGGATTGGAATCGGACTAACTGCAATCTTGCTCATTGCTTTTCTGCTTACGGTCGATGTGGTTAAGATGTTCGATTCTTTGGTAGAAGCTAATTATGTTTTCATTTTACCCGCTATCGCAATGTATTTTATATCTCTTTTGTTCAGAACATTGAGATGGAAAATGTTGTTAAGACACATGCAGGATATTGGTATGTCCAGGCTATATCCTGTTGTGGTTGTTGGATATATGGCCAATAATATTTTGCCAATGAGATTGGGTGAATTTGTTAGAAGTTATTATCTCAAAGAGCGGGAGGGAATAACTGTAAGTGCTGCACTAGCGACTGTATTTGTGGAGCGAGTGATTGATGCACTCACACTGTTAATTTTTATTGTTGCAATTGCCTTTATTGTTCCGCTAGGAGTAGGAGGTGTCGTAGAAGGATTAGGTGAGAGATCGGGAATTGCATGGCCCTTGATAGTGTTAGGTGCAACAATTCCATTCATACTGTGTTTCACATTGTTTATGCTTGTAGCTCGTTACCCTGAATTCACTTTGGCAATCACAGCCAAAGTTCTTTCTAGACTTCCTGTCAGGATAAAATCAGCATTAAATAATCTAGCTGAAACGTTCGTGGTAGGCCTATCGGCATTAAAAAACCCTCAGTTAATAATGGGAATGTTTATTGTTTCTATTCCTATCTGGCTGTTCGAAGCAGCGCTTTTTTACTTAATAGGCATTTCGTTTGATTTCCAAAATAACTTAGGAGGTCATGTTAATTTAGCGCTAATTTCTGTTCTAGTGACAGCAATTACAAATATTGGAGCTTCAGTCCCTGCTGCACCAGGAGGTATTGGCTTATTTGAAATAATTGCTAGAGAAACATTGGTTTTGATACCTTTAGGTATAATCGATAGGTCCGTAGCTGCTGGATATGCAGCAGTTGTTCATGCTACTTTACTTATACCTATTATCGTGGTCGGGCAGATAATATTGTGGTGGGACAACATATCACTTAACCGGTTATGGATTATGGGGAAAAATAATAAAGAGGATATGGATTGAAAGTAGGAATTATTGGAGCGGGAGCAGCCGGCTTAGCTGCAGCTTACGATCTGGCTCTTGCTGGTATAGAAGTAGTCGTATATGAAAAAGCTTCATTTGTCGGAGGTCAAGCGTCAACATTTGACATCGAATCTACACCTTTAGAGCGTGGATATCATCACTTATTTACTTCTGATACTGACATATTATCGTTGATGACGGAAATTGGTCTTGCTGATCGTATGGAATGGCATGAGTCCAAAGTTGGCATTTTTTATGGCGGCAAAATATTTAATCTTGTTACGCCTATGGATCTTTTAAAGTTTTCCCCTTTAAGTATTGTTGATCGAATACGTATGGGTTTAGTAACCATGATTTTGAAAACCAAAACAGATTGGAAAGCTCTTGAAAATGTAACTACTGATGAATGGATAAAAACCTGGGCTGGTAAAAGAGTCTATGAAGTAGTTTGGGGTCCTCTTCTACGTGGAAAATTTGGGGATCGACATTATAAAGAAATTGGCATGCCATGGTTTTGGGGGAAAATACACACTAGGTTCGCTTCACGTGGCAAGAGTATGGCTAAAGAGCTTTTAGGCTATCCTAAAGGTAGTTTCGGCGAAATTTTTGACACTTTGGCAAAAACAATTGAGTCAATGGGAGGTAAAGTAAAATTATCTACAGGCGTTAAAAAGATAATTATTAAGGAAGGAAAAGCTGTAGGTTTAATAACAGAATCTGATTCTGGCCCCAAGAGAGAATTAACTGAAAAATTTGATGCAATCTTGTCTACAACGCCGTCATTCGTGTTTCCAAAACTTGTGCCAAAAATGCCTAAAGAATATGAGAATAGGCTTACAAAGGTGCAGTACATGTCAGCAGTACTTATCATATTAATACTAGATCGACCTCTGACTAATGTTTATTGGCTTAACGTGGCTGATAGATCAATACCGTTTGTCGGACTTATCGAGCATACAAACATGATAGATTCCTCTCTGTATGGAGGCAAACATATTGTCTATTTATCAAATTACCTTAATATAGACCATCCTCTTTACAAAATGGATCATAAGCAGCTGCTAGCAGAATATTTGCCACATATAAAAAAGATTAATGCTGATTTTAATGAATCATGGATTGTCAAAACCTATTATCACAAAGTCGGAGCGGCACAACCGATAATCGGAGTTAACTACTCACAACGAATTCCAGATCACAGGACTCCCTTCGAAAGTTTATATTTAGCCAATACTACTCAAATATATCCTGAGGACAGAGGCACTAATTATTCAGTACGCATGGGTCGCCAGGTAGCAAAGTTATTGTTAAAAGACTGTAGTTCATCAAATTAGAAATACGTTGTTGCAATAATATCTTTCTGGTAGGATTTGCTGGTAGCATTCGTGAACCATTTATCAAACTAGGAGGGCTGGCTTGCCATCGGATGTAACGCCTAAAATAGACCCCACTCCAAATTCAGAAAAACAGGATATCGTAGACCGTATAAATAAGGCTGTAAAAAATCAGAATCGGCCGACGGTTACAGTACTATCATCATTACTGTCAATCGAAGATGAATTGGGCTATATTCCGAAAGAGGCTATTTCTATCGTTTCGGAATATAATAAATCTACGATTAATGAGGTTTGGGGAGTAGCCTCTTTTTATCCAAACTTTCGATTTGATCCCCCTGCCAAGAATACTGTTGAAGTATGCTGGGGGCCATCTTGTCATTTAGTGGGGGCAACAGATGTTATTAAGTCTGTGTTAGATGAATTGGAGCTTGATGGAGAAGGAGACACCGCAGATAAAATGGCAACCTTCAAGTTCAATACATGTTTAGGTGCTTGTCCTCAAGCTCCGGTAATGAGTATAAATCATCGAATGTACGGGAAAGTGTCAGCTAAACAAGCTAAAACTTACATTTCAGCGTTGAGAGAAGATGTAAAAGGCGCGCACAAATGAGCTCCTATGAAGCACTAAAAACATTAGCCGATTCTAGGTGGGCAGAACTTACAGAGGGAAGCGTGCCTTGGATCAAAATAGGCATGTCTATGTGTTGTGGTCAAGCTTCTGGAGCATATGAAACACTTGATGCGATTAAAGAGGCATTAAGTTCAGATAGGATTGAGGCAAATATCAGCGAAGTTGGGTGCTTAGGCATTTGCTACGCATCTCCGGTGGTAGATATTTTGGTGCCCAATCAACATCGCGCTGTCTATGGCAACGTAACTGCAGATTTAGTAGCGGATCTAATTGACAAGTGTTTGAATCAAGGGAAAATCCCAAAGAAAAATCTATTAGGTGTTGTAAACGTAGGTGGCAATAATAAGCTGAATGGCTTGCCCGAATTTAATGAACTGCCTCAGATTAAACTTCAAAACCGTATTGCCCTCCGAAATGCAGGACATATTGACCCTAAAGATATATATCAATACATAGCACAAGGCGGCTACACAGGATTTAATAGAGCTTTAACTGAACTCAAGCCCGAAGATGTAATTGAAGAGGTTAAATCTTCAGGGTTAAGAGGGCGCGGAGGTGCAGCATTCCCAACAGGTGTTAAGTGGAGCTTTATGACCAGAGGCGAGAAACCGAAATACATTCTCTGTAATTGTGAAGAGGGTGACCCCGGAGCATTTAATGATAAATCTATTTTAGAGAGTGATCCTTATACTACCATTGAAGGCATGACGATAGCTGCTTACGCTACTGGTTCCACGAATGGAATAATTTTTATAAGGCATGGTCATGATGGTCCAATTAATACTACGGAAGACGCAATAAAACAGGTATATGAAGCTGGCTTATTGGGGAAGAACATACTCGGATCTGACTTCAGTTTTGATTTAGAAGTTTCATTAACAGGAGAATCCTATGTTGCAGGTGAGGAAACAGCTCTTATGGAGGCAGTTGAAGGTAAAAGATCAATGCCGCGAGCAAGACCGCCTTTTCCGGCAGCATATGGTGTTTGGGGACGTCCAAGCACTATTAATAATGTAAAGTCTCTTTCTTATGCTCCATCTATCCTTGAACATGGATCCGAGTGGTTTTCATCTATTGGAGTAAATAAAAGCACAGGTACTGCGATTATATGCTTGAGCGGCAACATAAAATATCCAGGTTTATATGAAGTTCCAATGGGCTTAACTATAGGTGATGTAATCGATAGTATTGGTGGCGGAGTTCCCAAAGGTCGTAAATTAAAAATGTTACAAACTGGAGGCCCTCTTGGGGGTGTCTTAAGTTCGGATTCTCTTGGAATAACTTTAGATTTTGATGAGATGCGAGATGCTGGAGCGATACTTGGTTCAGGTGGGATAATAGTTGCAGATGATCGAACATGTGCAGTCGATCTCACTAGGATTCTTGTTGCTTTTTGTCAATTTGAATCATGTGGAAAATGTTTTCCTTGTCGCCTGGGTACCACTAATCTGTTAGAAATTGTTGAGAGAATGGCATCTAACAAAGCCAAATTAGGCGACGTCCAATTGATGAAGCAGATCGGACAAACAATGCAAGCAGGTTCGTTGTGCGGACATGGGCAATTAGGATTCAATCCAATTGATTCAGCAATGAAGCACTTTCAAGAAGATTGGAGTGCTTGTGTTGATGAAGGAAAGTGTTTAACAGGGTCATGTAATAAACCGTATTTCACGCCGATAAATACTAGGCCATTTGCAGATGCTCCTATCAAAAATACCGTTCCAATTCATATTGCAAACCAAGTTGGAGAAAAACATGAGTGAAGATCTAGTCATCAATATTGATGGTAAAGAGATTAAAGCTAAGCCTGGACAAATGATTCTTCAGGCAGCAATGGACGCTGGAGTTTACATTCCATATCTATGTTACTACCCTGGCACTAAACCTTTTGGTGCGTGCCGTATGTGTGTTGTGTCAGTCGATGGTGTCCGGGGAACTCCGGCATCTTGCACAACACCAGTTAGTCCAGACATGATTGTAAAAACTGATACAGCTGAAATTGTTGAGCTACGGAGAGGCATCATGGACTTGCTTCTGTCTGAGCACCCACATGGATGTTTAACATGCCATAGGATCGAGTTATGTGGACCAACAGATGTATGTTTGCGTCATGTATCAGTAAATGATCGTTGTGTTACATGCCCAAAGAACGAGAGATGTGAATTAAAAGACACTGTTCGTTGGTTAGAGATGGACATGGAAACTCCGCTTACATACCAGAATCGGCAGATACCTTTGAAGACAGCTGATCCATTCTGGGATATGGACATGAACTTATGTATTGTTTGTGGGCGTTGTGTCAGAGTATGCGATGAGATTAGGGGTGATAGCGCTTTAACATTTTTAAATCGAGCAGGAAAGACTGTAATCGGCACCTCTCAAGGTACCTCATTGCTCGAGTCCGGTTGTGAGTTTTGTGGAGCTTGTATTGATGCTTGTCCAACTGGAGCATTAGTCGAACGGGATTACAAATGGGATAAAGCAATAAAGACTGTGGAGTCAGTCTGCCCTCATTGTCCCGTTGGATGTAGCATGAAGCTCGAAATAAATAAAAGAGACAAACTTATTCGCGCAATTCCAGATACCCAGTCTCAAGTTAATAGAGGCCAATCCTGTATGAAAGGAAAGTTTGGAGTCAACTTTGTTAACAGTAAAAAACTAATAAAAACTCCTATGGTTAGAAGTGAAGGGAAATTAAAGGAAGTGGGGTGGAATGAAGCGATTTCAGCGCTTGCTGAAAAACTCAATGCTTACAGAAATAATAACGAATATTATTTAATGCTATCCTCAAGATCAACTAATGAAGAAGCTTTCATAGCCCAAAAGTTTGGACGTAGTGTTATGGGTACAAATAATGTAAACGTATCTTCAAATACTAGGCCTGAATTGGTTGAATATTTGGGTCAAATGCTTGGAAATTACGCCGGAACAAATTCCATTTGGGATCTCGAAAAGTCGCAAGCATTTTTGGTTGTTTCCGCCAATATGACTGAACAGCATAATGTAGCTGCATTACCAATAAAACAGGCAGTTAAAAACGGATCTGATCTTATTGTGGTTGACCAGAGAGAAACTGAATTGACGAAAATAGCGTCTATTTGGCTAAGGCCTAAGCCAAACACTGAGAACGTTCTCATTGGTTCAATTATAAAGGTTATTATTGACGAAACTTTAGATGATCATGAATTCATAAATGATAACACTGTCGATTCAGAGAAGATGAGGAAATCCGTCGTTTCATTCGATATTGTTAAAGCTGAGAGTATAACTGGAATATCACAGGATGAAATAAGAAAGACTGCGCGTATTATTGGAAAGTCCAAGCCATTTTCCACGCTTTATGCACTTGAAACCCTTAATACGGAAGTTAGGGCTGATTGTGTAAAGGCTTTAATAAATTTATCTTTGGCTACAGGGAATCTAGGAATTGTAGGTGGTGGCTTATATCCGTTGTTGAACGGGGCTAACGAACAGGGTGCTAAGGACGCAGGTTGCATGCCAGACAAGTTGCCTGGTTATATTAGCTTAGATGATGCGGCTCGAATATCAGCATTTGAAAAAATAGCTGGCTATTCGGTTCCAAAAACTCCAGGATGGTCTATAGATGAAATGGCCGGTGCAGTAAAGTCTGGTCGATTAAAAGCTTTACATGTTATCGGTGATAGCCCTTCATTAGTTAATGGTGAATTATCCGAATTGGTTAATTCTATAGATAAATTGGAATTATTGATTGTGCACGCTTCTCTAGAAAACGAACTTACAGCAAATGCCGATATTGTTTTTCCAGCGGAGACATTCGCTCAATCTGAGGGGACTTACACTAATTTAGAGAGAAGAGTGCAGATATTAAATCCGGCTATATCAACCACAGGTTATCAAACTCCAAGCTGGTCCGTATTAAGTCAAATAGCTAAAGAATTAAGTGTTGGTGGCTTTGAATATCAGACCTCAATGCAGATATTTGATGAAATGAGGCGCCAGGTAGAGGATTACAAAGGTATTTCATATGAAAAATTACGAAGTACAACAGGTGTTCAATGGCCATGCTCATATAAAGAATCTGAAGGGGTTTCAATCCTGCACGTGGCGGGAAAACCTGATCGAAAACATCTTAAATTTGTAACTGTAGAATTGAAAATTCCTACCGGTTCCAATAATATAAATTATGGTTTAATTTTGGCTCAAGGAAGAGTTCTTTTACAGTCGGAACGTACATTTGAAATAATAAAAAACAACAAAAGAAATGAAATTTCTCGGGAAGAAATTTTAGAGATTCATCCCAAAGATGCAAAAGGTTTAAACCTTAAGGAAGGAGACTTCGTAGAGCTTCAAGGGGATGATATAAAAATACAATTGAAGGTTCATATAAATGGCATACAACAGGGTCTAGTTGCCACTACTGAACTATTTGGGTCATATGCTGGAAGGTTAGATTTAACTTCTGACCCCGACCCTGTATTAAATGCAAAGAACCTATCTTTGATTCCAGTTAAATTAAAAACCGTATAACCGTATAACCGTATAATAGAAAATTAGCAAATAAACTTCTAATTAATTTGCTAATTACTTTTTGACACTCTAATTTAGGGCGTCAGAAAAATTCCTTTTTAAATATTATGTGAGATTTATTAGTGTCAAATATAAAAGAGCCAGTTAAAAATTTCAAAAGCAAAAAAAAACTGTTGAATGTTAAGGTCACAAAAAGACAAGACATTACTAAGGATTTGTTAAAAATTTGGATTGAAAAACCTGAAGGATATACATTTAAACCTGGACAGTACTGCACAATAGGAATAAATGGTATTGAAAGAGCATATTCTATAGTTTCAGCACCTTATGAGCGCGACATTGAATTATTTGTGGAGTTAGTACCTGAAAATGAAGGTGGTGTTTTAACTCCATTAATATGGGATTTAGGTACTGGAGATACAGTTACAATGCGCCCAAGGGCAAAGGGAATCTTTGTTTTCAACAGTCAATGGAGAAAACATTTGTTAGTTGCTACCGTTACAGGCGTGGTTCCATATGTAAGTTTTGTTAGAGATTACATAAAAAAAATTGAAAATCAGGAAGTAGAATCCATTCAACACGAAATGCACATATTAATGGGTGCTAGTTATCTCGATGAATTTACATATGACATAGAACTGGAGGCTGCTGCTTCTAAATATCCTGGTTTAGTGACATTTGTGCCTACTGTAAGTAGACCGGATGAGCAAAAGAATGCATCATGGGTAGGGGCGAGCGGCAGAGTTAATGCAATTGTAGAAGACTACGTAAATGATAATGATCTTTCATCCGAAGATACTTTAATATATGCATGTGGTCATCCAGGGATGATCGAAGATGTTAAGGAGAAAATGGTTCCACTTGGCTTTACGGTTGATGAAGAGAGGTTTTGGAAGGAAGATTAAACAAACTTCCTCATGTGAAAATCAGGCGATTTAATCTGTAAACATATTAGTCAGTTCCACAAGTTTTTTGTCTACTGATATCTACACAGCTACAATGACTAAATGACTACACCAGCACGTCTTCAATATCTTAATATTAAAAAACAATATTCTGAAGAAATATTGTTTTTCAGAATGGGTGATTTCTATGAGACATTTGATGATGATGCTGAAATTGTATCTCGGGTATTAGAAATAGCTCTAACGTCTAGAGAGTTTGGCAAGAGTAATCGTATTCCAATGGCAGGTATTCCCTATCACGCATTAAATAACTATCTTGGGAAATTGATACAAAAAGGTTATAAAGTAGCTTTGTGTGAACAGGTTTCTGAAGTTGGAGAATCTAAAGGACCGGTTGATAGAGCAGTTGTTAGAGTTGTCACCGCTGGTACGATCATCGAAGATAATATGCTGGACCCTAAAACTAATAATTATTTAGCTGCAATTATTCTAGGAGATAAACAAGCTGGACTCGCGTATACAGATATCACTACAGGTCAATTTTTAACATCGCAAATCCCAATTGATAAATTAGAGGCTCAACTAACGATATTAAACCCCCGAGAAATTCTGGTTAACGACAGTAATGTATTAAATTTTGGAGATCTACCTCTTAGTAGTTTGCCAAATGTATCTGACAGTATAGAAAATTCAACCAAAGCTTTGAAAATTCATTTTAAAGTTCATTCATTAGATTCATTTGGTATTAAAAATTCCCCACTAGCAATTCGTGCGGCAGCAGGAATATTGGCATATTTGCAGAAAAACCAACCGAGTGCTCTTTCAACACTACATGTTATAAAAAGTTTTTCAATTGAAACGTATATGGTTTTAGACCGGCAAACTAGTCATAATTTAGAACTGTTTCAAAGTGGAAGATGGGGTGATCAGCACACTAGCTTGTTTATTGTATTAAATAAAACTTTTACACCAATGGGAGCCAGGTTGCTAAAGGAATGGATTAGTCGTCCGTTAGTTGGAATTAACCCGTTGGTAACAAGACAGAAAACAGTAGATTGGTTTTACACGAGTTCACAAGCACGTGAGAAAGTCGCATCTTTGCTAAGAAGGATTTCGGATATCGAACGTTTAATAAATAAAACTAAATCTGGCTCTGCTAATCCCAACGATTTAATAGCAATTAAGGATAGCCTGGCTAAAATACCAAAAATTAAAGAAATTTTAATTGATACAACTATTACGGAGATTAATAGCATTTCGGATCAATTATCTGATCATCAAGAAATAATTAAGTTGATCGAAAAATCTATTCTTGAACAACCGAGCCAGACTGTAGGTGATGGGAAAGTAATAAAGTCAGGATATTCAAATGAGTTAGACGAAGTTAGAGCTGATGCGGGATCTGCAATTGACTATATTTCCAGGCTTGAAACCGATGAAAGACAACGTACTGGTATTAAATCGCTCAAGGTAAGTTATAACAAGGTGTTTGGGTATTATATAGAGGTCAATAAAAGCCACATATCCAAGGTGCCATCTAATTATATTAGGCGGCAAACTCTTACTAGTTCGGAGCGGTATATAACTCCTGAGATGAAAGAATATGAATCTAGAGTTTTATCTGCTAAAGACAAGATAAACCAACTCGAAAAAATCATATATAGGCAAGTTTGTGTCGATGTTTCGCAATCATATGAAAATATTCTTAATACTGCTGCGGCTATTGCTAATATCGATGTGATTCGCTCGTTAGCAGAAGTGGCTGTGTTGAATAAATACGTAAAGCCGACATTAAATAATGAAACCTCTATTGTAATTAAAGATGGCAGGCATCCAACTGTAGAAAAACTAGTGCCACATGGAGAATTTGTTCCTAACAATACTGATTTATCTAATGATGAAGCTCAACTGATCGTTTTAACTGGGCCAAATATGTCTGGTAAATCTACGTATATTAGGCAGGTAGCATTAATAGTTCTTATGGCGCAGATTGGTAGTTTTGTTCCGGCTAGTGAAGCTGAAATCGGGTTAGTTGATCGAATATTTACACGTGTCGGATTGAATGACGATATAGCTTTAGGTCAATCGACCTTTATGGTTGAGATGGTGGAAACTGCATCAATCTTAAATCAAGCAACAAGTAAATCCTTAATAGTGTTAGATGAAGTCGGGCGCGGTACATCTACTTATGACGGGTTGGCAATAGCTCAGTCAATAATCGAATATATTCATTGTAACCCTGAGTTGAAATGTAGAACTTTATTTGCAACTCATTATCATGAATTGATTAGCATGGCAGAAGAGTTTCCTCGAATAAAAAATTATAATGTGCGGGTTTCTGAGAATAAGGATGGAGTGGTATTTTTACACAATATTGTTCCAGGTGCCGCGACACGTAGTTATGGAATTCATGTGGCTAAATTGGCAGGGTTGCCGAAAGAAGTTGTAAAACGAGCTGGTCTTATATTAGATCAATTAGAGTCAGTCGATACATCTTCATATAAAAGTAGAGACATAATTAATAATGGTCAGCTATCATTTGAATTTTCCGAGTCTAAATTACTAGAAATTCTAACAAGCTTGAATCTTGAAACGATGACACCTTTAGAAGCTATTACTAAGCTGTATGAATTAAAAGAAGTAGTTAGTCAAAATGAAGAAGATAGGCAGATAAAATTCTAAAATTCTGTATTTAAATGAATTAGTGAAATAAGATAACGCAATATAGGGAGTCTAGTTTAATGAATATACAAACATTTCCGACCAATCCAAAAGCAATTAGAGATTTAATTAGGAATGGTGAGGTGGATAAGTCCACAGCGGGTATGGCTCCTGGATATGTTCAGGCAAACTTGGTTATTGTTCATAAAGATCTTGCTTTTGAATTCTTGCTCTTTTGTAATCGCAATCCTAAACCATGTCCAGTTCTGGAAGTTACTGAAGTAGGTTCCTATGAACCTGTAATATTGGCTCCCGGATCAGACCTGAGGTATGACATACCAAAGTACCGAGTATATAGGCATGGCGAGTTAGAAGCTGAAGTTACGGATATCGCTGAATATTGGACTAGCGACATGGTTGCTTTTCTTACTGGATGTAGTTTTGGGTTTGAAACGGCTTTGATAAGGGCGGGTATACCTCTTCGGCATATTGAAACTGAAACTACTGTTCCAATGTTCATTACCAATATACCTACCAATTCAGCAGGATCTTTTTCAGGACCAATGGTTGTATCAATGAGGCCTATAAAAAAAGACCAGGTTGTTAGATCAGTTCAGGTTACATCTCGGTTTCCATCGGTGCATGGAGCCCCAGTGCAGATTGGCAATCCTCAAGAAATTGGGATTGAGGATATTAATAAACCTGATTTAGGAGAACCGATTGAAGTAAAAAGTGATGAGTTGCCGGTATTTTGGGCTTGTGGAGTTACTCCGCAAGCAGTAGCTATGAATTCTAAACCTGATTTAATGATTACTCATGCTCCGGGGTACATGTTTATTACCGACGCTATTGATGAAGAATACTCAGTGTTGTAATCGAATTAAGAAAACTAAGAGGGTTAAATATGGAAACGATTGAAGATATTATTTTAGATCACGACAGGAGAGGTATCTCGTTATTAAGAGAACACTTGCCAATAAACTTTTGTGGCTCGGCTGCAGAAATTTTATCAGAAAATTCAGGCACAGTATTTATTGTAACGGGCTTTTATATTCTTGCAGCTGAGGCTACTGAAACCGATGGCCCACCTGGTGCAGTAGTGATTGGAGAGGCCTTATCGAAGTTGGACTACAAAGTGGTTTATATATCTGATTTGTATACCACACCACTTATTCGGTCAGTCGTTGGAAATTCAGCAGAAGTAATAGATTTTCCTATATTTTCAAACGAAGAGAGTAATAATTTTGCAAATGAATTGTTAAAAACACATCGCCCTTCTGTAGTTGTTGGTATAGAGAGATGCGGGTTTACTGACGAATATAAATTTAGAAATATGCATGGCAAAGATATATCGGATTACAACGCGAAAACAGATTATCTTTTTACGAATCATCATAATACCGTGGCGATTGGAGATGGAGGAAATGAGGTAGGTATGGGTAATTGTGATCAGATAATTGCCGATAATCCAAAAATACTAATTGATAAACCATGTGTTACTAAAGTAAACGAACTTGTTGTTGCAAGCACCTCTAACTGGGGTGGATATGGTTTAATAGCCGCTTTATCGGAGAAAAAAAATATTAATTTACTTCCTTCAATTCAGAGAGAATTGGAGATTTTAGATGGATTCGTAGAGGCTGGAGCAGTTGATGGGGTTTCTCAAAAACAAGTTAGCAATGTTGACGGGTTCTCTACAGAGGAAAACAGCGCCATCTTGGAGCGACTCCATAATTATCTTCAGTCAATTGGTATATAAATAAATACCAATTCCGAACGGCAATCAGAATTACGCTTTTTCTTTCTTGGCTGCGGCCAGCTGAGTCATAATGCGTGATTTGCGTCTAGATGCGTTAGATTTATGGATCGCGCCTTTTTTAGCCGCCCTGTCTAGAGCTGAAACAGCATCTTGCACAAACTCTTGAGCGTTATCAAGTTCATTGGATTCAATGGAGCTTCTTGCTGATGCGATTAAATTTTTAGCTTTAGTTCGCAGAGGTGCGTTGCGTAAAGTTCTGCGAACCGACACGCGATGTGATTTTTTACTTGGCATTAATAAATACTCCGAATTATTATTTATTAGAGGTAACTGATTGATCAGGCGATCTAATTATATTGGTAACACCCTTTACTCCCTCTAGCTTTGAGAACACTTTGTTTAATTCATCTATGCCTCGAGTGTATAAGGTCATAGTAATGATACTACGATCTGCAACTTCGCGCGTTTCGCAATTGGCTATATTAACACGATGTTCAGAAACAAGAGCAGTAATATCTTTGAGAAGCCCTACTCTGTCATAAGCATCAATTTGTATATCGACGGGATATAGCTTTCTAGCTTGACCCCAATCGACTTGTATTAAAGTCTCTTGTACGTTTTCATTCTTAATATTAGGGCAGTCAGTGCGGTGTACTGTAACACCCCTGCTACGGGTGATATATCCAGCTATATTGTCGCCTTTAATTGGGTTACAACATTGTGCTATTCTGGTTAATAAGTCACCTACTCCCAATACGTCTATTCCACTGGTGGGACCAACTGGCTTCACTTGATTTGATGATGATTCATCTGTGCTAGCAGTTAATCTTGCTGCTATTTGAGATACAGTAACTGAGCCTGTGCCGATTGAATGGTACAATTCATCTGAAGAATCCATTCCCATAACTTCCGATATCTCATTTAACTTTAAGTCAGTGGTCAATCTGCGAACTTGTTTGCTGTAGAGTTCTTTACCACGTTGTATATTAATTCTTTGTTCTTGCCTATTAAACCACTGTCTGATTTTTTGTCGAGCGGAATTCGTTTTTATATACTCTAAGTTAGCATTTAACCAATCAATACTGGGACCACGTTCAGTTTTGCTTGTAACAATTTCGATGCTATCTCCGTTTTTTAGTTTATATTGTAAAGAAACTAATTTGCCATTTACGTGAGCACCAACACATTGGTGGCCAATGTCAGTGTGGATTTGATAAGCAAAATCCAATGGAGTTGAACCAGAGGGCAGTTCTTTTAGATCTCCCTTTGGGGTATATACATAAACTTGATTATCAAATATGTCGGTTTTGAACGATTCGATGAAGTCCTCAGCCCCACTTACGTCTCTTTGCCAATCGAGCAGTTGGCGTAGCCATATCATTTTTTTATCAAATTGAGGATCAGAATCCTTGCCCTCTTTATATAGCCAGTGAGCAGCAACTCCATATTCAGCTAATTCGTGCATTTCTGCAGTCCTGATTTGAACTTCTACAGGGAAAGCTCCTTTGCATAATACTGCTGTATGAATAGATTGGTATAAGTTATCTTTTGGGTTTGCAATATAATCGTCAAATTGATCACGTAATGGACGCCATAGTGAGTGTACTACTCCCAGAGCTGAGTAACAGTCATTCACGCGATTAACAATAATCCTAAGTGCAAAAAGATCGTATATATCTCCGATCGTCATATTTTGATCTTGATATCTTTGTATTTTTTTATGAATAGAGTAGATATGTTTTGGTCGGCCGGTTACAACAGCTTCAATTCCAGAATCCTTCAAAGATTGTGTAAGCCGGGCGCGGATTCCATCTATGTATTCTTCCCTTGAAGTTCTTTTAGACCTCAGTAATTTAGAGATTTTTTTATAATCAATTGGATTTAGATGCTGGAAAGCGAGGTCTTCTAGGCGCCATTTTATTTCCCAAATACCAAGCCTATGTGCAAGCGGGGCATATATATCCAGTGTTTCCTGCGCTATAAAAATCCTCCGATTTTTAGGCAGTGCCTTTAATGTGCGCATGTTATGTAATCTGTCAGCTAGTTTTATTAATACGACTCTAATGTCCTCTGCCATCGACATAAGCAATCTCTTCAGATTTTCTACTCGCGCCATTTCTTTTGCGGAATAGAAATCTGGATTTATAGGCGAATTTTCAATTTTATTTATTTCGGTTTGATCTGCAAACGGAACGTTGGTATTTTCAAAGTCGGCTAAAGATACTGCTCCCTCATTATTTAGAGATTCCTTTTTGGTTAATTTAGTTACTCCAGAGACAAGGTTCGCTACCTCTAATCCGAATTCGTTTTCTAATTCAGCATAAGACACATCGCAATCCTCCATTACGTCATGGAGTAGTGCTGCTGCGAGTGCCTTTGAATCAAGTTTAAGTTCTGCTAAATATATCGCTGTCTGAAGTGGATGCTCTATGAATGGTTCACCTGAGCGCCTAGTTTGACCACTATGAGCTTCCTTAGCAAACTCATATGCATTAGCAATTAGGCCTAGTTGCTCTTTAGGTATATACTTTCCAGCTTTTTTTAATAGGGTGTCCATATTGATGTAAGGCGTTTTCTGTTAATTCCCGTTATTATTCGAGAATTACTTCGATTTCTTATATTAAGAATAGTCTATTTAGCTAAATTTTAATATCTTTTTACTCTTTGAACTGACATCGTATTCGGCGATAATCGAATTAATTGCTATTAAAAATTAAGTTAAATCTTAAGGAAATCGACCACGATGATCTTTCAGGCTCCCCGCGGCACATATGATCGTATGCCCGATCAACAGCGACTTTGGCAGCGGATCAATAAAGTTTCAGAGGAATTATCTAATTCATACGGGTATGACCGCATTGATACACCTATTATTGAAGACGCCAAGTTGTTTTCAAGAGGAGTTGGAGATGTTACAGATATTATGGAAAAGGAGACTTACACTTTTCCTGATAGAGGTGGAGATCTACTGACTCTCAGGCCAGAAGGAACGGCTCCGGTCTGCAGAGCTTATATAGAACACGGTATGCATAATTTGCCCCAACCGGTCAGGCTTTATTATTTTTGTCCAGTTTTCAGATATGAAAGACCGCAGTCAGGAAGGTATAGGCAGCATCATCAATTTGGAGTTGAGGTTTTAGGATCTGATGAACCTGAGATAGATGTCGAGGTTATTGAACTCGCGTGGAACTTATTGAAGAGATTAGATATTTCGGATATAAAACTTAAAATCAATACAATGGGTGATAGTGACAGCCGGAAATTATATGTTTCAAAATTACAGGATTATCTGAAATCTAAAATAGATCAGATACCTGAATCGATTAAGGAAAGGGTATCCTCAAACCCATTACGCGTTCTTGATTCTAAAGATCCAAAAATGGTTGAAATAAATAGTGAAGCTCCAAAATCCGTTGATTACATTAATTCACAATCCACTGAACATTGGCAGACTTTAACAGGGAATCTGGATGTTCTGTCTATTCCATATGAGGTAGACCATACATTGGTTAGAGGCTTTGATTATTATACTCGGACTGTATTTGAAGTAGTGCCTTCTGTGGAGAAGAGCCAAAACACTCTGATAGGGGGCGGAAGATATGATGGATTAATCAAAATGCTTGGTGGAAAACCAACTCCCGGTATTGGATTTGGCATGGGACTTGAGCGTGTTATCTCAGCTATTAACAAAACGTCACATCAGTCAGATTTGAATGATTACATGAAGCTTTTAGTGGCACATATTGGAGATGCGGCTAAAGAAAGAGCAGTGCTATTAAGTTCTAGAATAAGGAATGCTGGAATTCCGGCTGTGTTGGCTCCAACTAGGGGTATTAAAAGTCAGCTGAGATACGCAACGTCCATATCGGCAACACATACCATAATTATTGGTGACAAGGAATTACAGACTGGTGAGGTGGTGTTAAGAGACTTTTCAACACATTCACAAGAAACTATATCCGAGGCTAATCTTATTCAAGTCCTCTTAAATCTTATTTAACGGTTTTTAGCAAGAAACTAATTGCACTATTGAAATCATATTGCGGACAAAATGTTAGAAAAAATACAAACAATTAAGATCCGAATTAGTGAGCTTGAGACAATGCTTGCAGATCCTGATTTAGTTAGCGATTTCAGTAAGTCTCAAGGCTTATTAAGAGAACACGCCATGATAAAACCCTTGGCGGAATTGTCAGAAGAATTCACAAGCGTCGTTGAGCAGATAGATCAGCTCAAATCAATTATAAGAAACGATAGTGATAAAGAGGTCGTTGAACTAGCTAATTTAGAATTACCTGAGCTCCAAGAAAAGCAACTAAATCTTGAACAAGAATTGAGAATAGCTTTACTTCCTAAGGATCCTAATGACTTCAAGAACGTTATTATGGAAATCCGAGCTGGTACAGGAGGAGAAGAAGCCTCTCTTTTTGCTGCGGATTTATATCGAATGTATTCACGTTATTCGCAAAGAAGGGGTTGGCCTTTAGAGATTTTATCAACTAGTGAATCAGAAGCCGGTGGCGTGAAGGAGGTCATAATTCAAATAAAAGGCGATGGAGCTTTCAGTATTTTGAAACATGAAAGTGGTGGACATAGGGTGCAGAGAGTGCCAGTGACAGAGTCTAGCGGACGAATCCATACTTCTGCAGCTACTGTTGCTGTTTTGCCCGAAGCAGAAGAAGTAGACGTAGAAATAAGAAATGAAGATCTAGAAATCGATATATTTCATGCCAGTGGACATGGTGGGCAAAGTGTTCAGAAAGTGGCCACTGCTGTACGAATTAAGCATGTACCCACTGGTATTTTAGCTATTTGCCAAGATGAACGATCTCAGCACAAAAATAAAGAAAAAGCAATGGCAGTCTTAAGATCAAGAGTCTACAAACAGGAATTGGAACGTCAGCAAAAGGAAATTAGTGAAGACAGAAAATCTCAAGTAGGTTCAGGCGACCGTTCTGAAAGGGTGCGTACCTATAATTTCCCGCAGCAAAGAGTGACTGATCATAGAACTAATATGTCCCAATATAATCTTGATGAAGTATTAGATGGTGAACTTGATCCATTTATAAATGGCCTAATTGATCGGGAACAACAATTTAAGCTTGAAGAATCAGGAATTTAAAGACCAAACGATACGAAGCTTATGGCTTAAAGGTGTTGATCAGTTAAAGGAGTATTCAATAACTGATAGTGCTCTTGAATGTGAATTATTAGTAAGGTCGGCCCTTGGGTATACTAAGAGTGACTTTTACTCCCATTTGCCAGACACAGTAACTGAACATGAGATGCTTTTAATCAATCAATTGATCGAACGAAGACTGATTGGTGAGCCCACCCCATATATTTTAGGTACTAAAGAGTTTTATGGTATTGACTTTAATGTTTCCAAGGATGTGTTGATTCCAAGGCCAGAAACCGAACTGTTAGTTGATTTATCACTTAACCAGATTAAAGAGGGATGTTTAATTGCTGATATAGGCACTGGAAGTGGTTGTATAGCAGTTTCGATAGCTTCACATTTGCCCAACCTTAAGATAATCGCTGTAGATAAAAGTATTGATGCACTAAGGATGGCAAGGAAAAATATCATGATGCATGACATGATGGACAGAATTGACCTAGTTAATTCAGACTTGTTAACAGCTTTTAAACCGGGTTTAAAGTTTGATTTGATTGTTTCGAACCCGCCTTATGTTCCTAAAGATATTTATGAAACATTAGATAAAGAAATTCAACTTGAACCAACGATAGCATTAAATGGTGGGACTGATGGATTGGATATTATTCGTTGCCTGCTTCAACAAGCAAACACAATGCTTTCGGATGGAGGCAGTTTGCTGTTTGAGGTTTTTTCTGACAATTCAAATGAGGCATTTAGGTTAACCTCAGAATTAATACCTATGTCCAAGGTAACCATGCACACTGACTTATTGGGTTTACCTAGGGTAATTGAAGCTCAAAAATTGTTGTGATATTGGAAATATATTACCTTGTAACTAACTTCCACCCATTTGGAAGTACTTACCCTCCGTTTTTATTGATGGGGCTATTATCATGTTTGCTTTTTGCATTTCTCTAATGTTAAATGCTCCTACCATACCCATACATTCTTCCAATGCCCCAATGAGGTTTTGTGTGCCATTAGTTTTTGAAGTGGGGCCGAAAAGGATTTGCTCTAATGGTCCTTGAGTTCCAACATTTACTCTAGTCCCCCTGGGTAGTCTGGGATGTGGCCCAGCCATTCCCCAGTTGAAACCGCCACCAGGGGCTTCCTCTGATTGTGCTAAAGGAGAACCTATCATTATCGCATCTGCTCCTGACACGAATGATTTACATACATCTCCACCTGTGCGTATGCCGCCGTCTGTGATTACTGGTACATATCTGCCAGTTTTCTTTAAATATTCGTCTCTTGCTGCTGAAACCTGTAATGTTGCTGTAACTTGAGGAACTCCGACACCAGTTACTTCTCTGGTTGTACAAGCAGCTCCTGGTCCTACTCCAATTAGTACTCCGTGAACTCCGGTTTCCATTAATTCCAATGCAACGTTATATGAAACACAGTTGCCTACTATTACAGGTATATCAATTAATTCAAGCAATTCAGAGAATATTAAACCTCGCTTAGATTTCGATACATGCCTTGCAGTAGTAACCGTGGATTGAACGAAAACCATTTCCGCGCCAGCCTCGGCGGCAATTGGAGCCAGTTTCTTAGTGCTAGCAGGAGTTATTGACACAGCACATCGTGCTCCTGTTGCTTTAACTTCTTCTACACGCTCACCAACTAAATTAGTATCGACTTTACCGGAATAAACTTCTTGGAGCACAGAAGTTACATCTTTATCTGAGGCATCAATAATTCTTGATAGGGCTTCGGACGGGTTTGCATATCTTGTCTGTATACCCTCTAAATTCATTACCGACAATCCTCCGGCTTTTTCCATATGTCCGGCAAAGTTCGGTGAACCGATCGCATCCATTGCAGATGATATAACAGGTATTTTGAAAGTATGACTATTTATGGAGAATTCTGTATTTGTTTGATCAGGGTTAATCGTGATTTCGCCAGGCGCTATAGCAACTTCATCGAATCCAAATGCTCGGCTGAGTTCCTTAATTTGCGGAACAGACATTGATTACCCCTCCAATCATTGTTATTTCTTTCAATAATAAAATAGATATAATCAAGGATATTCCCACGTGAGAAGGATGGTCAACAGCAAATTTGTAAAAAATGGATCATTGCTAGTTGAATGTCAGATAAAAGGGCCAACCAACGATACATCTTGTAGAGATAGTAATGCATACTAAGGAATCATGTTAAAACTTGAAACACAGGTAAAAAAATTAGGACTAAAGTCAGGATTCGATTTGGTAGGAATCACGTCTGCGGAGAAGTTTGTGCGCGATGAAGAAGTTAGTATTGCTCGAGTTAGGTCTGGCTTAATGGATGGATTACCTTGGTATACAGAGGATCGAGTTAAAAAAGCTAATGATCCAGCCATGCTACTTGAGGATGCACGATCTGTAATTTCGTTGGCAGTTTCGTACAACACTAAAGAGAATAAGAATAAAAATAAAATAACGGGAAAAATTGCAAGATATGCCTGGGGAGAAGATTATCATGCTGTAATCAAGGAGAGATTACGCTTTTTTGTGGCTGAATTAAAATTATTGGTTGGAGAAGGTGTCAAAACGCGAATTTTTGTGGACGATGGTCCGATGAATGATCGTGCTGCAGCAGAAAGAGCAGGAGTGGGCTGGTTTGGTAAGAACACAAATATATTGACTCAAAACTACGGTTCATGGGTATTTTTATCTCAAGTTATTACGGATATTGAGTTGGCTCCCGATTTACCATTAGATAAAACGTGTGGGACCTGTGTGATTTGTATAGAAGAGTGCCCAACTGGCGCAATTGTAGCTCCATATGTAATTGATAATACAAAATGCATATCATTTCTGACTATTGAACTTAGAGGGCCAATCCCGAGAAAACTTAGACATTTAATGGGAGATTGGATATTCGGATGTGATATATGTCAAGACGTATGTCCGGTTAACCGCAAAGCAGTGATTTCTTTAGATTCTAAATTTACTAGGCTGCATGATTTTTCTGCTTTGGATTTAGTACCGTTGTTAGATTTGACCGAAATGGAATTCAATAAGATATTTAAAGGTAGCGCTATTAAAAGGGCCAAGATATCTGGTTTTCAGAGAAACGTCTGCGTTGCTTTGGGTAATATTGGTGATCCCATTGCTGTTCCTGTATTAAGTAAAGTCATTCAATCAGATTATCCTGATTTAGTTCGTTCCCATGCTGCATGGGCTCTTGGTCGTATCGGGGGCAACAGTGCTTTGAAAATGTTAAACAGCCAGGCAAATTTGGAGCAAAGCAAAGATGTATTAGAGGAAATCCGAGAAGCAATAGATTCAGCAGTATTCTAAAAAATAGTAAGTGAGCAGATGTTAAATATTGATAACAGGATATCCCCATTAAAAGAGACTTGGGTCGCAATTGATACAGAAACCACCGGACTTTCTGAAGATAAAGATTCAATTATAGAAGTAGGGTGCGTAAAATTTGTTGGCGACAGACATGTGGAAACATATAAGTCACTCGTGAATCCTTTGTCTATATTGAGTGATTTCACAATAAATTTCACTGGAATAACTCAAAATGATGTTAATAATGCACCTGTGTTTGAGGACATAATAGAAGACATGAGGGAATTTATTGGAGATGCACCTGTAGTAGGACATAATATTCAGTTTGATCTGGGGTTTTTAAATAAAAGTGGTCTCAAAATCGACAATCCTGTTGCTGACACCTGGGATATGGCTTACGTTCTATTACCTAGTATCACTTCTTACTCACTTTCAAATATTGCGATGGATTTGGGCATAGCACATGATAAAGCGCATCGAGCCCTCGAGGATGCAGCTGTAACAGCCCATGTGTTTAATTATTTATTGAAGTCTGCTGACAAATTGGAAGACGATATTTTATATGAATTAAGTAGAACTGCGACTAAAGGTGGTTCCAGATTGAATTATGTTTTATCGGGTCTTATTGCAAACAGAAACAGGTCTGAAATTAAATCTCAACAAGTAATTGGATTTGATGTGGAGAAAATTCGCTCAAGACTAACTAAAGAGTCTTCAATAAAAAAGATCGAACAAATCACTCCGGTAGATCTAAAGTTAATTGAGTCTGCTTTGTCAGCGAAAGGCAGTTTGTCGCACTCAATGTTGAGATTTGAAGAAAGACCTGAGCAAATGACGATGGCAAAAATAATAGCTGAGACCATAAACTCAGGGATTGGAGATAACCAAACCCGATTAATTGTTGAAGCTGGCACGGGAGTAGGCAAGTCCTTGGCTTACCTTCTACCATCTGTTATTTATGCATTAAAAAACAATAAAAGAATTGTTGTATCGACCAACACTATTAACTTACAAGAACAATTATTAACAAAAGATATGCCATTAGTAATTGAAGCCTTAAAAAATGTAGATTCGATAGACGTTGAAAAGCTGAGGTTTACTCAGTTAAAAGGAAGGGACAATTATCTTTGTCTAAATAAACTTTTACGTATGAGATTAACTGATAAACCAACTTGGACAGAAGGACGTTTAATATCTAAGGTTCTGGTTTGGGTGCGAGATACAGTAACTGGAGACAAATCTGAATTAAATTTGGGATCTCGTGGGGCTTCAGCCGTGTGGGGAAGACTATCTGCGCAAGGAAGTGCACTTTGTAAAGGAATAAGTGGGGCATGTTTTCTAAGAAGCGCTAGGGATAAAGCCTCCTCGTCACACATCGTGATTACAAATCATTCTTTACTAATGGCCGATATAGCGTCTGACGGTTCCATACTGCCGGATTATGACATTTTAATAATTGATGAAGCTCATCATCTTGAGGATTCTGCCACTAGACAACTAGGTTTTGAATTAAATGGAAATAGCATAAACGACCACTTGACACAGATAATGGCTGAAACTGGAGCATTAAATACAGGATTAAAACTCTTCAAGGAAAATAAAATCAGTTTGAGTCGAATACAATCCCTAGGGAAAATATTGACAGATATTTCAGAGTTTATTCCCAAAATTCGTGAATATACCGCCAGCTTACTTGCTAGTATCGAAAAGGTTGGTAGTGAAGCGCAGAATAGCACCTCATATAACGCCAATATTATTCCTGACATTAGAATTACTTCAGGTATTAGGTCTCAGCCAGCATGGTCAGAGATTGAAATAGATTGGCAGAAGATCGACCTAGCATTAATTAAAGTAGATGAATTACTTAATCATGCTCTTATTGCTTTAGAGGGCACCAATCATGAAGCATGCGACAGAGTTTTGGATGAAGTAATCGAACTGATCCAATCGAATCAACAATTAAGAGGTCATCTTGAAGAATTCGTTATTCATCCTTCTAAAGATGGAGTTTATTGGGTATCAAATGCTTCTTCAAATCGTAGTTTTAAAGATAGAAACATATCAATACAATCAGCTCCCTTATATGTTGGTGATGTTTTATCTGAGTCAGTTTATTCAAAAACGTCTACAGTAATTATGACAAGTGCAACATTGGCAACTGGAAACAACTTTGAATATGTCACAGAAAGGACTGGGTTTCAAGATTCAACGGAATTGCTGCTTGGCTCCCCATTTGATTATGCTACCAACTCAGTATTATGCGTTCCAGAGGATATGCCTGAACCAAATCTACCTAATTATCAAGACGCCATAAATAATGCTATAACTAACTCTGTAGTCGCTTCTCAAGGAAAAGCGATGGCTTTATTTACCTCGTACAGTTCATTAAATAAAACATACAAGGATATTAAAGAGACACTGAAATCGCATGACATACAGGTTTTGGCACAAGGCATAGATGGGAATCCAAATAAAATTGTGAGTCTTTTTCAGAATAACCCAAGATCATTGTTACTCGGTACTTCTAGTTTCTGGGAGGGTGTAGATCTTCCAGGGGAATCGCTACAGCTCCTTCTACTGACGCGCTTACCATTTAATGTTCCAACTGATCCAATTTTTGCAGCGAGGTCAGACTGGTTTCAGGAACCATTCAAAGAATATGCGGTTCCTCAAGCCGTAATTAGATTAAGACAGGGATTTGGCAGATTGATAAGGACAGAAACAGATCGAGGAGTTGCTGCAGTATTAGACAAAAGGATTCTTTCAAAAGGTTATGGAAAGGTATTTTTGGAATCTATGCCACCAGCCCATGTTGTTAAGACTACAACTTTAGAGATGCCTAAGCTGATCGAACAATTTTTGAGTTAACAAGATTTTGTTAATTAGAATTGAGTCGGCCTTTAATCTGGAATCAACATTGGATAGTGGTCAGGCATTTCGATGGAAAAATCGAGGTGACTATTTTGAAGGCGTGGTAGACCAATCTATTATTCTCCTAAAACAAGTCGCCGACGGACTGGAATTTGAATCTTTTCCTAAAGCTGAAAAAGAGATTGAGTCTAAGCTGAAGTATTATCTGTCTTTGCATGATGATTTGGAAATTATATTGAAATCAATTGCTGTAGATCAAAACATCCAATCGTATATTGATCAATACAAAGGTATGAGAATCTTGAAACAAGATCCTTGGGAATGTCTAATTTCATTCATATGCTCCTCTAATTCTAATGTGTTGAGGGTCAAGCAAAATGTTGAAGATATGTCTGCAGCTTACGGAGAAAAGATTGAAGCTTTTGGAAGCATAAGACACACTTTTCCCTCCCCGCAACAATTGGAAAATGCCAGTATCCCTATTCTTAGACAGCTTAAGCTCGGTTATAGAGCAGAGTATATCTATGAAGCTGTAAAATTGGTCTCACAACATGTAATCAACCCATGGTCATTATTAGAAGAACCTTATGAAGAAGCCCTAATGACCCTAACTAAGATACCTGGTATTGGGGATAAAGTCGCGAATTGCATAATGTTGTTTTCTATGGGTAAGGATGACGCTTTTCCTGTCGATGTTTGGATTGATCGAATTATTAAAGAACTTTATCCTGAAGAACTAGATGATTATATTCAAAGAAAATATTCAAATCAGTTGGCAAATAAAAAGAGAACTAAAAATAGGCTCAAAACCCCTTCGGTGAATAGAATGATTATAAAAGATTGGGCTAGGGAATATTTTGGGGATTATGCTGGATGGGCTAATCATTACATGTTTCACGAGAGACGTAAAAGATTACTGCGCAGTTAAAGCTCCATCTATAGATAGACACGAACCGGTGACATATGATGATGCATCAGACCATAAAAATGTAACTAATCCAGCAATACTTTCTGGAGTTCCTAATTGTTTGATTGGGTGAAAATCTCGTGCTTTTTTCCACGCTTCAGAATTTTTACCATATGTTTGATTGAACATAGGAGTTTCCACACCGCCAGGACAAACGGCATTTATGCGGATTCCTTTATCGGCGTAGTCTAAAGCAGCGCTTTTTGTCAGTCCGTTCAAACCATGTTTATTAGCAGTGTAAGTAGTAAAACCTTTTGTGCCAATTAACCCATTTGCAGAGGACATATTGACAATGCTTCCGCCACCTTTAGATAACATATGTTGAATTTCATGCTTCATGCATAAAAATGGCGCAGTTAAATTTACTGACATCATATGATTCCAAATATCAGAATCGATTTCGTGTATAGGTAATTGTGGTCCGCCTGTGGCTGAGTTATTACAAGCCAGATCAACTTCGCCGTATTTTTCTATCGTTTTTTCAAACAAACTGTCAATTTGTTTCGGATCTGACATGTCTGTCTTTATGAAAAACGCCTCTCCGCCCTTACTTAAAATGTAATCAACTGTTTCTTTGCCAGTTTTTTCGTCTCGCGCTCCTATTACAATTTTTGCTCCTTCACTGGCCGCTCTAATCGAAATTGCTTTTCCAATTCCAGAGTTACCACCAGTTATCAACGCTACTTTATTTTTTAATAATTCTGTCACTGTTTTCTCTTGTGTTTTAATTTTAGATAAATTGTTACATTAATTAGCTTTTCATCATCGAGCGAGCATTCCTGCATCTACTGGCATAGTAGCCCCGTGTACGAAAGAAGCATCCTTTGTACATAGCCATACAACCATCTCCGCAACTTCTTCCGCTGTGCCATATCTTTTCATCGGCACGGTTGACTTCCATTCTTCATATAATTCTGGATGATCATCCCAAAATGGTTGGTTGATTTGTGTATCAATGATGCCTGGAGCTACAGAATTAATTCGAATTCCTTTGGCACCATATTCAAGTGCAGCGCTCTGTGTAAAGCCAACAACTGCGTGTTTACTTGCCACATATATAGATAAACCAGCACCTCCAACCAGACCTGCTTGTGAAGCTGTATTTACGATACAGCCGCCTTGTTGCTCCAACATTATTGGAATTTCATATTTCATACATAACCAGACACCTTTAGAGTTTATGTTCATAACTTTGTCATAATCTTCTTCGGTGCATTGATCTATTGGTTTATCAAACAGTCCAATGCCAGCGTTATTAAATGCAAAATCTAATTGATTATGTGACTTTATGATTTGCTCCATTAGTGCTTTCACTTCTGATCCATTTGACACATCGGTACGGATAAAATGAGCTAAGCCTCCATTTTCTATAATCTTAGATGCTGTTTTATTTCCGGATATTTCATCCAGATCAGAACAAATTACCGTTGCACCTTTTTCAGCAAACTTCATGGCACTTGCTCTGCCGATACCGTTTGCTGCGCCGGTTACTAAAGCAACTTTTCCAGAAAATTGTTTATCTGCCACTTTTTACCTTTCCGTCCATCTTTATTTGCTAATGGGCTATTTATTCTTGCTCAGTAAATAACTCTGACCTTATCTGGTCAACTAATATTGACTCTTCGGGAAATTCCCCTGTTTCTAGCTTTGAATACATTAGTTTATCGCCGACAGAAACTTCGAAAGCCCCCCCGTCAGCTGGAATCAACGAAATGCCACTTATATCCCACGAACATAAGTTCATTAGTTGCTTTGACAGGCTAACTGCCTGTGGAACATAATCTCAGGGAACACAGTATTTAATAATAATTAATGGTCTCGATTTTACATCGCCTAACACAAATTCCTCCTTACGCTTGTGACTCATATTTTTAATAAAATTCTAATTTTGAAGTTTAAAATCATACCGGTATAGTTACAATAGAGCTTTAACAACTTTAGTGAATCTTTCCATCTTAAATAGAGTTTCATCTATATCTTTTCCTTTGTAGTCCAGTGTTAAATAACTGATTCCAATTTCTCCGAGGTTATATATGTCTTCTGCAACTTGTGATGGTTCCCCGGTCAACAATCTCCTATTTCCATTTTCATCAAATGTTGTATCTGTATCCGAGTACCACATTTCAGCACTTAGAGCTACATCTATCGTATTAATATCTCGATTAGCATCATCTAGCTTGAAGTTCAATTTGCTAATGCCCTCTTTTAAACGATCGATCGTGTCTAGTGGATATTGTGGATTGTTTCCAAATGGGTACCATACATCTCCATAATTTGCCGCTCGCCTAATTGCAGCCGGGCTCTCCCCGCCAATCCATACTGGAGGATAAGGTTTTTGAATAGGTTTGGGCGCAAAGTAAATGTCTGAAAAAGATACATAATCCCCTTTAAACCTAGGGTTTGTACTGCCCCATAGTTCCTTAAAAGCATTGATATATTCGTTAGTTACGGCACCGCGTTTTTTAAAGGTATCTAGGCCTAGTGCCTCAAATTCCTCTTCCATCCATCCAGCACCACAACCCACAATTAACCGACCGTTAGAAAGGACGTCGATTGTGGCCAATATCTTCGCTGTCAGAACTGGTTGACGATATGGCAATATACACACTGAACTTAAAAGGTTGATTTTGTTTGTATGGGCGGCTAAATAAGACAGTGTAGTAAGCTGCTCGAAATGTAATCCTTGATCATCTTCCCCCTGACTTTCTTTGCTTGACCATTCTCCCAGGAAAGCTCCGGAGTCACTGTATGGGTAGCTTGATTGAATTGATCTTGGAACAACTAGGTGGTCACCTATATGTAAATAATCAAAACCTATTTGTTCTCCATGTTTAGCTACCCGAGCTAAATTGTCGGCACCGGCAAAAACACCAGATGTAGGAACTTCGAAACCGAAATTCACTTTTTCACCTGGGAAATTACTTCTGTGTAAAATGCGTCCATGCGTTCTTTAGATTCTCCCGTTGATGATGAAAGTAGATCAAATCCAAGGACATCAATCAGAAGATAATCGACACCGACTTCTTCGAGTTGACTAATGTCAGATGCTATTTGATTAAAGTTGCCGGTCAAAATAGTTCTATCACCACTTTCAGACATATGGGCTTTTCTTTCATCGTACCAGCTGGCTGCATATGCTAGAGATATTCTGTCAGGATCTCTGCCAGCTTCATCGGCATTTTGCTTAACTATTTCAAAGTAACTATAAAGCTTTTCAGGTTTTTGTAGCCTGTATTTTGGGTTATTACCTATTGGATACCAAACATCAGCATACCTGCCAGCTCGCCTCAATGCAGCAGGACTTTCTCCGCCAGTCCATATTGGTGGGTGTGGTTTTTGTGCTGGTTTTGGTTCGAAAGCTATATTGCTAAAAGAGACATGGTGTCCTTTAAAGTTCGGATTATTAGATGTCCACATTTCCTTAAATGCGGAAATATATTCATCCGTAACTCGACCTCTTGAATCATAGGTATTTAATCCCAGGGCTATGAACTCTTCCTCCATCCAACCTGCGCCAAGGCCTACTAGTAATCGACCTTTGGACAGCACGTCAACGGTTGCTAATACTTTACCTGCATGTATAGCTGATCTATATGGAGTTACCATAACACTGGTTAACAGCTGTGCTTTAGATGTTGCTCCAGCAATGAATGCGAGGGTTGTTAATTGTTCTAAACAGTCGCCAATAAATTCGCCCCCCGGAAATTCCCCGGAGTCTGTATAAGGGTAACTTGATGATATGTCCATAGGCACTACTATATGATCTGACACAGCCATAAAATCAAATCCTAAACATTCACCTTGCGTGGCAAGGCTGGTAAGCCCTTCTCTAGTTGAGAGGGGGCCTCTGTTAGGGAGTACAAAACCAAATTTCATGCTATTAGATCGATCCAACAATAATGCTAGATTTAGATACTGTCAACGCCTTGACACTTAAGAACACTAGTGCTAAATTTATACAGAACATACGTGCGCAAACTGTATGTCAGCTTTAATCAGCTCTACAAAATAACTTTAATTTGATGCTAAATTCAAATCAAATAAGGAAAAAAATGATTAAGAAGTTATCGGAAAGACAAGAGAGTATTTTGACATATATAAAGGATTTTTTGGATGAACATTCATATCCTCCAACAGTAAGAGATATACAGACCGGCTGTAATATCAGCTCTACTTCCGTTGTCGACTATAATCTTCGCATCCTGCAGCGAGATGGATATTTAAAACGTGAAACTGAAGTTTCAAGAGGAATAGAGTTATTGGGATCAAATAAACCCAAAATTCAAGATTTTGTTTCAGTGCCTATATTAAGTAATATAGCAGCTGGAGAACCCCTTTCTGTTAACACTCAAGACAATTGGAATCATGAAAATACAGAAACAGTAGACCTGCCCAATTTTTTGGTTGATGGAAAAGATGATGTTTTTGGTGTACGAGTAAAGGGACAATCCATGATTGACGCTTTTATAACAGATGGCGATTTGGTTTTATTAGAGCCAACAAATAATGCAGTCAATGGTGATATGGTGGCCGCATGGATTCAAGAGAATCAAGAAGTAACCCTTAAACATTTTTACTTAGAAAATGGAACGGTTAGATTACAGCCTGCGAACCCTACTATGGACCCTATATATGTTCCCGCGGACAAAGTTTCTGTGCAGGGCCGTGTTGTAGGGGTGATACGCTCGGTTAATTGATTCGAAATTGTAACCACCTAAAGAGTTCATAGCATATCGGCGCTCTCCGCAGCACGGTTCCTTAATGATCTTCCTAACTTAGCTAACCATATGCCGGCTTCGAATAATACGATTATAGGCACAGCAACTAACGTTTGGTTGATTGGATCAAAAGTAGGGGTTATTAATGCGCCCAATACAAACGCAATTATAATTGCGTATTTTCGTCTATGAGCTAGCCACTCTGGGCTCACAATCCCCAAGCGCGACAGAAAAAACAATACTACTGGGGTTTCAAATACGACGCCCATCCAAAATAACAAAGATAACATTAAGTTAACGTAAGTGCCAATTCGAGGCATTGGAGTAGCTATTTCACTTCCGAAGTTCAGTAAAAAGTTAACTGCTGGAGGGAATATAATCCTGTAGCCAAATCCAGCACCTATAACAAAAACAATTAAGCTTACTGGTAGCAGAATATATAGATAACGACGCTCATTGGGTTTTAATCCAGGTGCTAAGAATAGGATGACTTGCAATAGCACGAAAGGCAAAGATGCAGTAACTCCGACAGTTAGGGAAGCCCTCATAGCTATTCCAATAAACTCAGTTAAATCGAGATAGACTGGTTTACCTTGTGGAACGTTGGCAAATCCTTGAGCAGGCTCCATTAATAACGTTAGTATCTGAGCATGGAAGACAAATGCCAATGCTGTTGTTAAAAAGATAAATCCAGCTGACCACATCAGTCTTTTACGTAGCTCTACTACGTGTTGGCCGATGTTCATTTCGTTAGGATTTGCCAAATGACTCATCCTTTTCATTGTTGTCAGCTGATTTAGAAGTGTTGGATTCCGTTAATAAGGAAGTTGGGTTTTCTAAATCATCATCAGCTACTTCATCTAATTCCACTAACGACCTTAAAGACTTAATTGGTTTTTCGTTGCCCTCAGTAATAGAATTTTGAAGTTCAGATCCCATTTTCCGAGCGTCACGAACAAACTTTCCAATTTCTTTTCCCATTCCTATCATTTTGGTGGGCCCTAAAATTAGAAACGCAATTATAAAAATAGTTAGTATCTCGAGGGATCCCATCCCAAGAAAATTCATGTGCCCTCCAGTGCTTTTCTAATAGCTCGACCTCGTTGGTTTAGCAATCTCCGCAAGAAAGCAGTTTAATGCTTTTAGCAAAATCTGACGATATTTTATCAATTTGTTGCTTCAAGGCACATATTGGCAACCCAACCACGTTTAAATAACATCCATCTATTTTCGTAGCAGGTTGAAATTTCTTGTCTTGAATTGCATAACCACCTGATTTGTCAAAGACAGTACCAGTTGCAACGTAGTTGTTAATTTCCTCGTCACTGTAATTTCTAAAATTAACTCTAGTAATTGTGCTAACAACTATGGGATCTTCGATTGCCAGTATGTTTATTGAAACTGATGTTGAAACTATATGGTCTCTATTCCTGAGCATAGCGAGCATTTTGATGGCTTCAATTTTTGAAGATGGTTTAAGTAAGATATTTCCATCTACCGAGACTGCGGTGTCTGCACTCACGCAAAACTTGTTTGGATATTTGTCAATGTAGATCGACTTAACTTTTTCTAAGGCGATTCTTGCTGTGTAGGCTTGAACTGATTCGTTTTTATCAGGCGAGTCTTCTTTATAGCCCGATGGTTGTATAGCAAAAGAATTCGGCCAAGCATTGTCAATGATCTCAATGCGCCTTGGAGATTTAGAAGCTAATACTAAAATAGGGCTAGATAAATTGGTCATAGGAAATATTGTGCCATACAGAAATCTACAAATTGGAATTTAATGTTACAACGCACTCTACATGGTGGGTCTGAGGAAACATGTCTATTGGCTGGACATCAATAACTGAATATCCTCCTTTAACAAGGTATGACAAATCACGAGCTAGTGTTGTCGGGTCGCATGATACGTAAACAATTCGCTTTGGCAGTTTAATTAAAATAGATTTTAAAACTTCTATATGACATCCATATCTGGGTGGATCTAAAATCACCGCATCTGGCTTAAAAGGAAGATTTAGGATGGCGTCCTCTGTTTTGGATTCAATATACTCTATATTATTTAGACCTGCTAAATTAATTTTCGCATCTTTGATTGCTGCCCCAGATTCTTCGATCGCAATTACTTTTGATGCTTCTTTCGAAACTACAGCAGAGAAAGTACCAACACCCGCATAGGCATCCACTACGTTACTTGAACCGCTCAGATTACAATTTTGTTTAACAATCCTTCCGAGCTTTTCAGCCTGTAATGTATTAACTTGGAAAAATGATGGTGAAGCTACTCTGAAATAACGGTCATGCAATAATTCACGATAATGGGTCTGGCCTGTCATCATTTCTACTTGTGGATTTTTAATTATGGGTTGAATTAGCCATTCATTTGTATTGATTCCATGTCTTACACTCAATTGGCTCGTCTCTCCAACTTTGCCTTGCAATAGAGTCAAAAGTTTATTGATGCCTGCAGTCATTAATTTGCAGCTGTCTATAGCTACAAACCGACGTGTGATCCGGTTCACAAATCCTAATTCACCCTCTTTCCTGACTGTAAATCTTGCATGATTTCTATAGTTGAATATGTCAGGGCTAGGCAAAGTTGGCTGAACATTTAATTCTGAAAGTTCAGCATATGCTTGGAATTGATTTTTTACTTCATTGGCTTTAATAATCAATTGATATGAATAATCAATATGCTGCCACTGACACCCGCTACACGGTCCAAAATAGGGGCAAGGAGGCTCGATTCTATGTTCTGATCTAACTATCACATCTAAAACAACTCCAAATGTGATTTCCTTACGCCTTTTGTTATATCGATGGATTCCAACGAGTACTTCCTCATTTGGTATGCCTCCGAAAACTTTTATTTCAACATTCTCATATAGGGCGCTTGTGTCTCCAAGTGAATCAAACTCGCCTAACTTTAGACGTGCTGTTTCTGTATTTTCAAATGTATCAAGCAATGTTTATTAGCACTTTCTTTAACGAAATTAATAACATTACTTTACATAGAAATACAGCGTCAGACTACAAAGTTAGTGCCATGTTTTGATAATATGATTGGTATGGTTGAATTAACTGAAAAGAGAACGCCTAGACGCTTGCCCTCTTGGCTGAAGGTTAAAGCTCCAGGTAGTGCAAAATACTTAGAGTTAAAACAGTTATTAAAGGAAGGCGCCCTTAATACAGTATGTGAAGAGGCGCATTGCCCAAATATTGGTGAATGTTGGACCCTCGGAACAGCTACTTTTATGATATTGGGTGACACTTGCACTCGGGCATGTGCGTATTGTGCGGTAAATACAGGTAAGCCTCAGGAACCAGACTTATTTGAACCTGCCCGTCTTGCCCAAACCGTCGAAAGAATGAAATTGGAATATGCTGTCATAACATCTGTTGATAGAGATGATCTAAAAGACGGCGGAGCATCCTTTTTTGCTTCTTGTATACGTCTTATTAATAAACGAGTGCCTGATTGCAAGGTGGAAGTATTGATACCAGATTTCAATGGAGATCAAAGTGCGCTCAAAACTGTTATGAGTTCTGAACCTAGTACCTTAAACCATAATATAGAGACTGTTCGCAGAATCTTTCCTAAAGTAAGACCGAAGGGCGACTATGACATGTCTCTTAAATTGCTTGAGAAGGCGAAAATTCTTAAACCTGACATTCCGACAAAATCTGGAATGATGGTAGGTTTAGGTGAAACTTACAGTGAAATTAGTGAAACCTTGAGGGATTTGAGAAGTTCTGATTGTGATTTATTAACCGTCGGACAGTATTTACGGCCTTCTCAAAAACATTGGCCAGTAGTCAAATGGTATACAAATACCGATTTCATGAAAATAAAAGAAGAAGGATTATCTCTTGGGTTCAAGCATGTCGCAGCGGGACCTTTGGTGCGCAGTTCTTATCATGCAAATGAGCAGCATGAAGCTGCACTATAACGCTTTCTAGTTTACCGTGTACGGCATCATCCAGCCGAAAACACCTGCGAATATCAATATAATTGGTAATGCTTTTACGAGCACAGTTTTATTCATATATGCAATGATTAATATCGTTGAGGCAGGAAAGATAAGAGTCACCAAAGTAAAAACCAAGTTAGGACTTCCAAGTCCATTCGCAGGATTTATTTCTTCTAACAACACAAATGCTGCGCCATGAATTATTCCCACAATAGACCACATAATATAAATAAGGCCAATCATTATAAGAACAAAAAGTGTAGGGCTTCGTCGAGTATTGACATATTTTATTACTTTAGACTCAGCAGTTATATATTTAGTGAATATCAATGCGCCTCCTGAAACAAACACTGAAGCCATTAACAAGCCTAAAAGTGCACCGGCAATTATTGCTTCAATCATTAATGCTTAGTTCCATTCAACTGCCTTAGTTGGCTCTACTACGTACGATTTGAAACCTGTTTTTTTATTTAGTAACAACGAAAGTGCAGTAGCTATTTCTCTGGATTCAACAAGAGTGAATAATGATGGCCCAGCCCCACATATATGAATTTCTTCACTCCAAATCTCTGAAAATATTTGGAGCGTTGATTTTAATTCAGGAAACAATTCACTTGAAATCGGATCAAAAACATTGAACAGTAATTCAGGGGGAATGTCACCCCTGCTTCTTATTCTCGATTCAAGTTTCCGAGTCAAAGCCCCTTTTGTGTAATGACTAGATGTCACTTTGCTAAACATAAGCCTAGTCTTGTTATTAATTGGTATATCAGGCGATAGGATCACAGCATATTTTATGTTTGCCTGTGGTAGCTTTCGTATAATATCCCCTTTCCCTTGTACCATTGCAGTGCCATTATGCAAGAAAAATGTTATATCAGAGCCGAAAGATCTTGTGATAGGGCTTAACTGATCAATCTTCAATCCCAATCCCCATAATTTATTTAAGCCAATCAAAGTAGTGGCTGCGTCGCTACTACCACCTCCAAGCCCAGCTGCAACTGGTATATTTTTAGACAGAGTAATTTTTGCTCCTGTTGATATTTTGTACTGATTCCGCAAAGCGTTAGCGACCAAGTATGCTAGATTGGACTCCTTTTTGATTAGCATGTTCGAGCAAAATATCTCTAATTCAGAGGATTCTTCTATTTTGATTTCATCACATAGATTTACCGAGACAATAATTGATGTTAAGTCATGAAACTGATCAGGCCGTTTACCCAAAATCTCTAATGTCAAATTTATCTTAGCAGGAGCAAGTAGGTTTAATTGACTCAAAACTTAACTCCCATCTCATAAAAAATCATATATAGTTTTTCCCAGTCTGATATTGATAAAACTTGAGGTCTAGATTTCGAATCGATTCCGGCTGTTTCCAAAGCGTCCACAATTTTCACTTTAGATAAGTCCGTAGCGTTTTCAAAGCAATTATGTATTTGTTTTCTGGGTGCAGAAAAACCGGCCCTAACCATTGCTAGAAAGTCGGATTTTGGAAATTGATTTGTTGAAAGTTTATTATGTGGTTTCAAAGATATGACCGTTGATTTTACTTTTGGCTTTGGACTAAATACTGAGGGACCTACCGTGAAAAGTTTTTGGATTGAACATTCTGATTGAAACTCAACTGAAAGATAACCCATTTTACCGGGCTGAGCAGCAATCAGGTCGGCCACTTCTTTTTGCAACATTGCAGTAATTAAACAGGGTTTATGATTCAAATTTACGTAATGTCGGATAATAGGTGAAGCAACGTTATAAGGCAGATTTCCGATCATTTTGTAGCTAGTGGTTGGTGTGATTAATGTTTCTATATTGAAGTTTAATGCGTCATCATTTACCACGGTTACATTAGGTTTTGACTCAAATTTTAATTGCAATCTTTTTGATAGGAGATCATCCATTTCTATGCAAATAAGAGTTTTAACTTTATTGGCTAGAATGTCGGTTAAAACACCTTTGCCAGAGCCTATCTCTACTACTGTGTCATTGTGTGAAGGGGAAATAGCATCAACAATGCGATCAGCCACACTTATATCTACTAAAAAATTTTGCCCAAGGGACTTCTTCGCTTTCATTATTCACTTGTTTTAAGGCTAAAAGCTTTCTTTTTGGAACATCTACGAAACTTTGGTGGCTGCGCACCCACTGTCGATCTTTTCGATGTCACTTAAATTAATAGACCGACTCAAGTCAGGCGATCCCACGGCACCCGAAATGACTTACTTGCCGCTGCTTCCTTCCGGACCTGACGGGGTTCGGTAAGCTTTCGTCGCGTAGGACCCAACTCTCAACATCGAACCAAAAAGACATTGGTGAATCAAATTGACCTTCATAGGGAATTCAGTCTCGCTGTAGCGGATTGCGAGTATAGGGCACCGCTAGCTCCCCACCTAGCACAGCCAAGTTAATCTTAAGGCTCAGTGATCTGTTTGTGCAACCCGTTTGAACAGCCAATTAATCTCATCAGTGTAATTGAAATTTAAGAATTAAATAACAAGTTATTGTTTTTACCTCTCAATTTTTAATATTGAAAGGAAGGCTTCTTGTGGTATTTCTACACGGCCTACTTTTTTCATTCGCTTCTTACCCTCAGCCTGTTTTTCTAACAACTTTCTTTTTCGGGTAACGTCGCCACCATAACATTTAGCTAGAACATTTTTGCGTAAGGCACGGACTGTCTCTCTTGCCAGTATCTTGTTTCCTATAGATGCTTGAATTGGAACTTCGAATAGTTGTCTAGGGATGAGATCCTTTAATTTTGCTGTCAAATCCCGGCCATGTTGGTAGGCATTTGTTTTATGAGACACAAATGACAGTGCATCCACTGTTTCCCCATTAACTAGGATTTCTAGTTTGACTAGCTTTCCTGGCCTGTAATCTGACATAGAGTAATCCATCGATGCATATCCCTGTGTACGAGATTTTAACTGGTCGGCGAAGTCGATCAAAACTTCTGATAGCGGAACTTTATATTCGAACATTACTCGATGTCCCTGTGCCACTCCAGGATCGAAATCATCTCCGGAAGATTGAATGTATTCCATTTTTTCAAGCTCACCCCTACGACCGTTGACTAGTTCCATAATTGTTCCTATATAACTGTCGGGTGCCAATATATTTAAATTTAACCAAGGTTCTTTTATTTCAGATATTGTTTGCGGAGCAGGCATCTCGGCCGGATTATCAATTTCTAAGGATGAACCATCGGTTAATGAGATCTGATATGCTACTCCAGGAGCAGTTGCAAGTAGGGTTAAGTTATATTCCCTTTCTAATCTTTCCTGAATTATTTCCATATGAAGTAATCCTAGAAATCCACATCTAAAACCTGGCCCTAGCGCTGTTGATTGTTCTGGTTGATATGTTAAAGCAGCATCATTTATCGCTAATTTTTCTAATGCGTCTCTAAGATCAGAATAGCTCTCCCCATCGGCAGGGTATAACCCTGCAAAAACCATTGGTTTTGTTGCATGGTAAGTTTCCCAAGGTGATGCGGATCCGTTAAAAAGTGTTGTTATAGTGTCGCCCACCGGCGCATCCCCAACTTGCTTGAAACCAGTGGCAATATAACCTACCTCTCCCGTATTCAAATGTTCTGTTGGAGATTCCTTTGGGCTAAATGCTCCAACTTCCAGTGATTCTCCAGTGGTTCCTTTAGCCATTAATTTTAGTTTGGAACGTGAAGGAATAGATCCGTCAAATACTCTCACGTATGCAATAACACCTTTATACGGATCGTATTTCGAATCAAAAATAAGCGCGCGCAATGGTCCAGTCGAGTCACCTTTCGGTGACGGTATTCTATTCACGATTGCATCCAATAAATCACGAACCCCATCTCCAGTTTTACCGGAAACATAAATAACTTCGGATTCATTGAACCCGAAGCTTTCACATACTTCGGACGCTACTCGCTTTGGTTCTGCTGCATCAAGATCGATTTTATTTATTACAGGTATAATTTTTAAATCGCGTTCTATTGCCAAATATACATTTGCTAAAGTTTGTGCCTGAATTCCCTGTGTGGCATCAATAACCAGAAGAGCTCCCTCGCAGGCAGCTAAAGATCTAGAAACTTCATATGTGAAATCTACGTGCCCGGGGGTGTCTATAAGGTTTAGTTGAAAGATCGAATTGTCAGTTGACTGGTGTGATAGGCGTACGGCTTGGGCCTTTATGGTAATACCCCTTTCTCTCTCTAGGTCCATCGTGTCAAGATGTTGTTCCAAGAGGTCTCGTGAACTTACGGCGCCGGTTTCCGCAATTAACCTATCTGCAAGAGTGGACTTGCCGTGATCAATGTGAGCTATGATACAGAAATTACGGATGTTGGAAATGTGTGTCGATGTCATTATTCTAATAACTAAATTCTTTTTTTTATTTAAGTTGTTGAACTGGAGTTAATAGAGAGCTTATTATTGGTACAATTATTTTAAACTGGGGAAGGAGGGACTCGAACCCACACGCCTTACGGCACATGATCCTAAATCATGCTCGTCTACCAATTCCGACACTTCCCCGAATTGATACTAATGTGATTATATCTTTGAGAGTCGAGCTAAGCACAATAAAAATAGGTTGTTTTAAAATATCTAAATCAATTTTTCGGGAAAATATTATTAAATGATTCCTATGCTACTCATGGGCTTATGCCAAGGTTTATTCGAGTGGTTGCCAGTTTCCTCAGAGGGGATGATAGCAACTATATATTCATTTGTTTTTGAAAAAAGTTATCAAGAGTCCATACAGTTTGCACTATGGTTGCATTTGGGAACTGTACCTTCTGCTGTAATTGTTTTTAGGAAATCCTTGTGGAATCTAGCTGCAGAATTCACTAATTCAGATCGCGAGTATTCATCTAAGCTGAGGTTTCTGATCATCTCAACCTTAATAAGCGCTCCCATTGGTTTTGGCATATACCTTGGAGTGGATGAGCTAACACAGGTTGCAGGAAGTTTATTTATGGTTTTTGTTGGAGTAGCTATGATCATGACAGGTTTAGTTCAATTGAGATACAGAGTTTTCAACCCTCAACCTAAATCTGAACTGAATTTTATTGATGGTATTTTTGCCGGGATTGCACAAGGAATATCCGTGATTCCCGGATTAAGCCGATCTGGCATGACAATATCCGTATTAACTCTTCGCGGAGTAGATCGCAGAGAGGTTTTGGCGCTTAGTTATATTATGGGCATTCCTGTAAGCTTAGGAGCAGCTTTATGGATAGGTATTACACAGGGATTCACGTGGTCTATCGGAGCCCTATTATCTGCGTTAATCGCTTTTGTAATTGGGTTATTTGCTATTAAGTTATTAATATTTGTATCTAATAAGGTAAATTTAGGATTATTCATCATTGTTACCGGATTATTGATAATTGCAGGAGGCATATTCACAAATGTTTAATTGCAAATATGACCACCGTTATGGCACTATAAAATAGTTAATAGATATGAGCGATACAATAAACGAAATAGGTACAAGATTAATATGCTCCTCGTGTGCAGCAGAGTTTGTTATTACAAGGCCAGGAAATGGAGAATTGACTTGCTGTGAAACTACACTTAAGGTGAAAGAAAGTTAATGGCAACTCAGCTTGGCAAGCGCTACAGATCAATTGAAACTGGAGTCACATTATTATGTGTAAAACAGGGGAGCGGAGATCTGAAATGTAACGGCCAGCAGATGGTAGTTCAAGAACCAAAACGGTTACCATCATCTGACTAATTAAAATTCTATAATTACCGGCGAAGTTTGCATTTCAGTAGTGGGTATAGGGCCATCCTCAGATAGAAATACATCTATTTCAGACCTTACTCCAAATTCAGGGAGATAAATTCCTGGTTCTATAGAGAAACAAATGCCCGGTATGATATTTCTTGTATCGTATGTTTCGTAAGAATCAAGGTTAACTGCGTTAGAATGGATTTCTTTTCCGATGCTGTGTCCAAGTCGATGTTTAAAATATTCGCCATAACCGGCCTTGAATATATATTCTCGTGCAATCTTATCTATCTCATAACCTTTTACAAGTCTTCCTTTTTGATGTGCGTTTATAAGGTAATCTAGTGCACAGTCTCTAGCTCCAATCACAATATCAAATACATTTTGATTCTTTGTTGGAATTTTATTTCCTACGTAGCCAGTCCAAGTAATGTCAGCTGCCATGCTACCTTCTTCTGCCAAGCTGGACCATAAATCTATTAATACCCAATCAGACTTTTGTATTACTGAAGAGTTTTCTTTATCAGGCTCGTAATGAGGATCAGATGAGTGTGAATTGGTTGCTACAACAGGCCCGTCTGTGATTTCCATATTTTCCTCAATGAATCTGGATCTAATAAATTCTGCAACTTGAAACTCAGTTACTTTATTACTTAAATTGTCTCCAATATAACTAAATGCTTCATAAACAATTTGAGTAAGCAAGCTGGAAGCTTTTTCATGAGATTTTAAATCATTATTGGACCAAACTTGAGTAGAATATTGAAATAAGTCTGCTGACGAAACAACTTCGACACCTGCCTGCTTGACTAATTCTATTGTGCCAGCATCTACCCTTGACACTCTGGGAAGTTCGCAATTAGGTGAATATTCCATCGCAATCGTTTTTGAATGCCTTAATGTTTCGCCTAAAACATCTATCATCTCGACGCGACTAGACCAGGATAACTTTGCAATGTTGGTTTTTGGAAATCTTTCAATGTCAACAGTACTTGAGAGTATCAAGGGGTCACTATTTACGGGTATCCAAAACCAGTAAGGGCGTGTCATATTCGGCACATGTCCAATTGTATCTTCCATTACGGGGTTGGAATAACGATAATCATATATTAACCAACCATCTATTGAATTTGACGACATAAATTCCTTAGATTTTAAGACTATGTTTTCTATAGATTGACTCAACTGATTAATATCCTTTTAATTTGAATTGTCCCAGCGATTTCTGTAAGCCATATTGTATTCATTTGGAGTATTTAAATCTAAACTAATTTCATTAGAATCAATTGGAATTCTTTTTACGCTTTTTTCATTTCTAATTATCACATCTCTAATTCCTTGTTTTTCTTCTGTAATTGACAACAGTTCTGATTTCAGATCAGCAGAGAATATTATTGGATGGCCGCCCTTACCGAGATAAGTTGGTGATGTGATTTGCCTTTTATCCCAACTATGAGAGTCTATTACTTTGTTGATTAAGGATGCTGATCGAGGTTGATCTATAGCTATTAGTAAAATTGCTTGGGCATCCTCTTTAACTAGCTGCAGGCCAGCTTTAATGGACCCTGATTTCCCATTCTTGTATTGTTTGTTTATTACGTAATCCACTTTATCGCCTGATATGTAATTGACAATTTTATCTGCCTGATGGCCCAAAACAACAATGATTTGATCAACATTGGAAGCTGATAACTGCGATACTTGGTATTCGATCAATTTGACGTCTTTACCCAAATTGATATCTGGCCATTTAAGTAACGGTTTAGGTCTTCCCATTCTTGACGATTCACCTGCACTTGTTAATATTGCTGTGATCATTGACAAGTCTTTTTTAACGTTGCTGAGTTAATTGAGTACTTTAGCTTGTTTCGAGAATATTTTTTCAACTAGTTTTTCATCCAGTTTCATGTTTTTCCCACTACCGCCTAACCTGAACATCAACATTTCAGCTAAGATGCTAATAGCTATTTCATCTGGAGTTCTGGCATTTATTTCAATCCCAATTGGTGCTCGTAGTTCCGTTATTCTGTCTTTGGGGATTCCCATTTTGACTAAGTCTTCATAGATAAGAATAATTTTACGTTTGGAGCCAAGGAGACCAACATAACTGGCCGCGGTTTTAGCAGCAGAGGCAAGAGCATCACTGTCATATCTGTGACCACGGGTCGCTACAACTATGAAAGAATTTTTTGTTATATTTATTTGTTTTAATGCATCTTCAGGTTGCATTGCAATAGTTTGTTTTGATTCAGGGAATCTTTCTTTGTTGGCAAATTCGATTCTATCGTCGGTTACATAAACATGGAATCCCAGTTTGTCCGCCAGAGAAGAGATTGCCTTGGAGACATGTCCGCCACCAACTAGAATCAATTTTGGTGGGCTGGTGTATCCTTCAATAAAATATTCAGTGCCATTTTCAGTAACCACGTATTCATTAGCTCCATGAACCATCAGTTGCCTGCTTCTACTTATTGCATCATTATCGATAGCTTGCGATCCTAGACTACCAGTTGTTGATCCGTCTTCTCTAATGAATAATTTTCTCCCAGTTTCAGTACCAGAACCCAGTGGCAATAGATTTTCTCCAGGATTACTAATTAATGTGGCTAGGGCAACTGGAGATTTACCGGAATACGCATCATCGATTTCTTTTGTAAAACCCAATACCTCATCCGGTTCATATATTGGATCGATCATAAAATACATGCTCCCACCGCATACAAGCCCCTCTTCTGCGGCAAGATCTTCGTTTAATTGGTATTCACGGAATTGACTAGGCCCAAAAGTTTTTAATAACTCTTTTGCTGCAAACCATATGTCTCCTTCGACACATCCTCCTCCAAGAGTTCCAACACCGCTCCCATCTTCTCTAACTAATAGTTTAGCACCTGGCTTTTGCGGGGTGGAACCTTTAGTTTTTACAACCGTAGCCAATACAGCCTTTTGCCCTTCTCCTAATAATCTTTTGGTTTCTCTAAATACGTCTTTCATCTACTTAATTGCACTCTTTGGCACTATTTTCCTTATTACATAATCCATTAAAATTAATTTTGAACGAGTTGTTCCAATTTCTTAGAGCTTCGACACGGACCTACAACGGCTATATTAAGATTTGTAAACTCAAATACACTCTTTGAAATCCTATTTACATCCTCAGGTGTAACAGAGTTTAACTTATATATTGCTGTTTGAGGGTCTATTATCTCATTTAATAGCATTTCTTGGATACCAAACCAGCTCGCAACAGACCTGCTATCTTCCATTCGTAGCATTAAACGCCCAGCGGCCATTGTCCTAGCTTTATTAAACTCACTCAACTCAATACCACATTTTATGGCTTCTAACTGTTCCAATATTATTTTGGCAGCATCGTATACTTTTCCAGGTTCGATTCCTGCCCGAACAGTAAATGCTCCGCAATCTTGGAAATGAACCAAAGATGAGTGAATGTCATAAGCAAGGCCACGATTTTCTCTAAGCTCTATGAATAACCGACTGCTCATTCCTTCTCCAATCGCGACATTTAACAAACCTAATGCGTCTCTGTCGTCATGAAAAATAGATATCGCTGGTAAAGCCATGGATAGGTAAGCTTGTTCGGTGCGTCTATATTTTATCTTGGATTCAGAACAATGTTGGTTATTCAAATATGGAATGTAATCGGGAGGATTAGCTCCAATCCAATCAGATGTTAAACTATTGATTTGCTGTAAAATTTCATCGTGATGGATATTTCCTGCAACGCTGATGACAGTATTTAGTGGACTGTAATACTTTTCAATATGGTCCTTTAATATTGCAGGAGTAATATTGCACACGGTTTCTTTTGTCCCTCCAATATCTCTGCTTAAAGGATGACTAGGCCACAACATTCCGTCAATTAATGTCTCAACTTGATATTCTGGATGATCATGGGTCATTGCAAGTTCGTCAATAATCACATCACGTTCTTTGTTTACCTCATTTTCATCAATTAAAGAATTTCTAATCATATCGAGCAACAAATCTAACGATTGAGAGACATAATTAGCAGGAACTTTGCACCAGTAGTTTGTTAATTCCTGTTCTGTTTCTGCATTAATAATCCCACCAACACCTTCTATTGCCCCGCTTATTAATTTAGGTTCTGGCCGTGTATTGGTACCTTTGAAAACAATGTGTTCAAGAAAATGAGACACACCTGCATATTGATCTGTCTCGTGTCGCGATCCAACCCCAATTAATAGACTAATTGAAGCAGACTTAACTTCTGGCATTTCAGTGGTGATTACCCTTAAACCGTTATCCAGTACCGTAAGTCGGAAACTTTGATTACTAAATTGATGTTGGCGCTTCTCAGTCATAGTAAAATTTTAACATCACTACGTTTCTCATCGGTTAGATAAATTTCGATTAAGGCACATATTTGTGCATTCATATATAAAATTGTAATTATGAAAACAAAATTAGGAAAACTTAAACGACGTATTTTAAGTAATAACAATGATAAGGACGTTCCTCCTGGCCAGTTTGTAACGGAAAAATTTCCTGTACTGACATTTGGAGAAACTCCAAAGATTGACATTGATCAGTGGAATATCAAGTTATTCGGTTCAGTTCAAAGAAGTATCCTTTTGGACTGGAACGAGATAATGGGCCTTGCGCAAGTCTCGATTGAAGCGGAATTCCATTGTGTAACACAATGGAGTAAATTGCTGAACACTTGGGAAGGAGTAAGCTTCAGATCGCTTATTGACTTTGTTGACATCAAAAAAGAAGCGAGATATGTAATGATTCACTGTTATGGAGGTTACACCACTAATATTCCATTAGATGTACTTATTGATCAAGATGTGATTCTCGCATATCGACACGATAAAATTGACCTTTCACCCGAGCACGGTGGTCCATTAAGGCTAGTAGTTCCAAAAAGATATGGCTGGAAAAGCGCCAAGTGGGTTAATGGGATAGAGTTTATGGAAGAAAATCGTGCTGGTTTTTGGGAGTCCAAGGGTTATCACATGGATGGGGACCCGTGGAAAGAGCAGCGATTTAAATAAATCTTGTATTATGCTTAAGCAGCAGCAGTTTTGTTCGGAGATCCTTGGCGCCTCATTGTTCTTTTGGACCTGTCGGACAGGTATACCATGTGGCCGCACTGGAGACACTCTAAATAGGAGCCGTACGTATCTGAATTTTTATTAATGTCCCCTTTACATCTAGGGCACGCTTTGAACCGTATCATTTTTAACTTCTTTCATTTCGTTAGTATCGTCGATTACAATCTAATTTATAAATTATGCACCGCGCACATTATCCTGTGAAGCAATATATGATGATGATTAATATTTCTTTTTATGATATTGTTTGTGAGTAGAGTCGTTATTGCTTTGTAGGCGGTTTCTCTGTGTCAATAATTGATGAGAAATTTTTGGTTGTCATTGTTCCACTAACATAGATTTTGCTTTTAGGTATTGATACGGGCCGTATCAACTAATATACTATAGGTACCAGTTTTAGAATAGTCATTCACTCAAATACAACGATGGTAAGAAAATATAGTTAGTATTATCTATTCATATAGTTCTCACTATTGTTTCTTAAATAAGTAAAGCTAATGAATCGAAGAATTGAATATACGGCTAGGGAAGACGGTGTCTACATAATAAGTGTGGCAGCACGATTATTAGAGATGCATCCTCAGACTTTGCGTAAATATGAGAGGGTAGGCTTGATAAGCCCTTTTAGGACAGGTGGCATGCTTCGCCTTTACTCTGAAGAGGATATGGCCCGCCTGAGATTGATCAAGTATCTAGTTAATGACCTTGGATTGAATCTTGCAGGAGTGGAGTTAGTGCTCGCGCTTTTTAATCGTCTGCTTAAATTAAGGTTATATTCAGAATCTTTGGAAGGTGAAAATTTACAACGTGCATTGGAATTAAGTTTGGGTGAAATGTTCGAACTATTGGGGATGACATACAGCGAGCTGTAACTTTTTAAATTTAGGTGGTACATGAATCCGGAAAAAGAAGAACATAGTGATGGTAGAGACGGGGAATCTAAAGATACCGTAATAGAAGAATCATCTGATATCGAAATAAATGAAATTGACCTTGCCATGCAGGAAGTAGAAAAATACAAAGATTTAGCACATCGAACTGCTGCAGAACTTGAAAACCTAAAGAAAAGATCATTGCAAGAACGAGAGGAAATCAGGAAATACGGTCAAAGCCAATTAATAATTAAATTATTAGGTGTACTAGATGATTTTAATCGAGCGATGGACATCATTCCGGATGAAGCAGTGGTTACTGGGTGGAAAGATGGATTGGATTTAGTGAAACGTGGTATGGATAATCTTTTGGCAGCCGAAGGATTGAGTCATATAGATGCGCTTGGAAAGCCATTTGAACCGGCTGAGCATGAAGCAGTTTCTTTTGAAACTGTTGACGGACAAGATCCAGGCCGTGTTCTTTCGGTTATTAGAGAAGGGTATAAACTGAATGACCGAGTTTTGAGAGCAGCACAAGTTACTGTCTCTAAAGCCACTTAGAATCTTAAGCGTTTAATAGAAGTAACAGTTATTTAAACATAATAATACAAGTAAATACGGGGGGGAAAATGTCGAAAATATTAGGAATTGATTTAGGAACAACTAATTCATGTATGGCAGTGATAGAAGCAGGAGAACCAAAAGTTCTTGAAAATTCTGAAGGCGGTCGTACTACACCATCTGTTGTAGCAATAAACCCTAAATCAGAAGAAAGGTACGTAGGCCTAACAGCTCGCAGACAGGCTGTTACTAATCCGGAAAATACAGTATTTTCAGTTAAAAGATTTATGGGGATGAACCTTAATGACAAAGCAATAAAAAATGATATTGATCTTGTCCCATACAAAGTAGAAGCAGGATCTAATGGAGGGGTAGCGGTTAATATGGCAGGCAAATCATATGCACCTCCAGAAATCGCAGCAATGACTTTGCAGAAAATGAAAACGGACGCTGAAGCAAAAATTGGAGAAAAAATAACTCAAGCAGTGATTACTGTGCCAGCATATTTTGATGACAGTCAAAGAAATGCGACTAAAGATGCAGGGAGAATAGCTGGATTAGAGGTTCTAAGAATAATTAACGAACCAACTGCGGCTGCTGTCGCTTATGGTTTCGACGAAACTAAAGATGGCACTATAGCTGTTTATGATTTAGGTGGCGGAACCTTTGATATAACTATTCTACAAATGGCAGATGGAGTAGTAGAAGTAAAGGCAACAAATGGAGATACTCATCTAGGTGGAGATGACTTTGATCAGAGGATAATTGAGTGGATTGCAGACGAATTCAAGAAATCGGACGGTATTGACTTGAAAGAAGATCGGATGGCTCTTCAACGCCTAAGGGAGTCTGCAGAGCGCGCGAAAATTGAACTTTCCACTTTGAGTCAAACAGAAATAAATCTACCTTTTGTAACAGCTGATTCTTCTGGTCCGAAGCATTTAGTTATGACTTTGACGAAAGCCAGCCTTGAAAACCTTGTAGGTGACTTGGTTCAGAAGACTATGGATCCCTGTCAAAAGGCTATATCAGATTCCGGAATATCGGCAAAAGATATCGATGAAGTGATATTGGTGGGTGGAATGACGCGGATGCCTGCTGTTCAGGATGCGGTGTTAGATTTATTTAAAAAAGAACCTCATCAAGGAGTCAATCCAGATGAAGTAGTCGCTGTTGGAGCAGCCCTACAAGCAGGGGTTTTGCAGGGAGAGGTACAAGATTTACTTTTGCTAGACGTCACACCTTTAACTTTAGGTATCGAGACGATGGGTGGAGTAACAACTGCATTGATACCAAGGAATACCACAATACCTACTGCAAAAAGTGAAATATTTACTACCGCAGCAGATGGACAGACAAGCGTGGAAGTACATGTTCTTCAAGGTGAAAGGCCGATGGCTGCTGAGAATAAAACAATAGGTCGGTTTATGCTTGATGGTATTCTTTCTGCTCCTCGAGGTACCCCTCAAGTGGAGGTAACATTTGATTTAGATGCTAATGGCATATTAAATGTTTCTGCTAAAGATAAAGGAACGGGTAAAGAACAAAAAATTACGATAACAGCTAGTTCTGGCCTAGATGAATCAGAGATTGAACAAATGGTAAAAGAAGCTGAAGAACATGCAGAAGAAGATGATCAACGAAGGAAAAACGTAGAATTGCGTAATGAAGCGGAAAATACAGCTTATTCTGCAGAAAAGATGATTAAGGATAATCCTGAAATTATTACTGATGAGCAAAAAACTCGAGTTGAGGATTCTGTTAAAGCAGTGAGAGATGCAATAGAAAAAGAAGATTCAGGACAAATCAATGTTTCACTAACCGAATTGCAGTCGATCATTCAAGAAGTAGGGCAAGCAGTTTACGCTAGTCAAGCTTCTCAAGATCCGGGTGCAGAGGGCTCAAAAGATCAGTCATCAGGTGATGATGATTCAGATGATGGATCTAAAAAGGACACGATTGAAGGAGACTTTAAAGAAGTTTAGTTTCTAGATCAATATATTCGAATGAGAAATCAATACTGTTTTGTGTCCAGCACCCATTTGGTTAATGGACTGGGAGATGGGGTTGTTTGCACATTGATTACAGACGGTTTTGTAGACGAATAAGCTCGAGTTATTGCAGGAGCTAGTTCAGATATATCTTGAACAAATTCTCCGTGTGCGCCCAATGATTTTGCAACCAGGTCATATCGAGTGTTAGGTAGCAATTCCGTGGATATTGATTGACCAAAAAACTGTTTTTGTTGATGATAATCGATACCCCAGACCGAATCATTGCCTATCAGTATAACTGCAGGAATATTGTGACGAACGGCTGTATCAATTTCCATCCCGTTAAAGCCGAAAGAACCGTCCCCTGCGAAAACTAAGACCTTTGATTTCGGCAGGGCAACTTGTGCACCTATTCCAAATGGGATGGCCCAGCCTAGCATTCCCATAACGCCGTTGGTGAACCATCTGTCTTTCCTTTTTGCTGGCCAATAAGCTGCACCGTAGAAGCCAAAATCAGCTCCCTCAAATACAAGGCATGTATCGCTTGGAGCCAACATTTTTGCAGTTTTGTGAACTTCCATAGCGTGAATTCCATTTTCGTTTCCAGTCATTGAATCAAGATCGTTTTGTTGATTCTGTTGAGTGTCTACTAATTCATCCACTAAATCACTCTGTTTCCATTTGCTGTTTTTAGCTACTTCAGTTAATTGTAAAACCACTTCTTTGACATTACCGCAAATACCAATGTCAACACGACGTGTTCGACCAATGATTGTCGGTTCGGGATCAACTTGGATGATTTTTGCATTACTGCTGATGCAAGGTGGTTCACCGAAGTCAAAAGTAAAATCTAGCTTCTTTCCTAATAGCAGAATTGCATCAGATTTTGATATCAATTTAGCGGAATCAACGACCCTTATATCTGATATACCAAATCCATAGGGGTGCTCATCAGAAATAACTCCTCTCGCGGCTTGTTCATTTAAGATAGGGATGCGAGTTATTTCTGCAAATGCATCTAGGTCACCCTGTTGTAGAGACCAGGCCCCATTACCCGCTACGACAAGGGGACTGGAAGCTGAGTTTAGGATTTCAATTGCATCCAGTATCTTTTGAGGAGCTGATTGTCCTAAGTCTTCACTCGTATGGTTTGGTGGTTCGTATTGCCATACAGATGAAATATCTACTTTCGCTGTTTGTACATCAACTGGAATAGTTAAATGAATAGGACCACGCCGTCCTGTCATTGCTAATTTGTATGAACGCCAAAAAAATTCAGGTATTCGTCTAACGTCCCGTATTAACCAAGCATCTTTTGTAACAGGTTTAGCCATTCCCACTTGGTCAATTTCTTGTGCTGCCCATTGACCAAGTCGATCTTGGCTGGCACAACCACTGATATTTATTATTGGTGACTCTAGTTGATGGGCGAAGGCTAGTCCTGGAATGGCATTTGCGTGCCCAGGAGTGGTAAACATAGAGATGCCTGGTTTATGTTTAATTCTGCCCCAAGCATTTGCCATGTCCACAGCTCCTTGCTCGTGCCGAGTGTCAACAAACCTAATACCAGAGTTGTGCATAGTGTCCATTAATGGCAAAGTATGGTCACCAGCAACCGCAAATACGGTATCAATCCCTAACGTGGAAAGACATCTGGTGATTAGTTGTGAACCTGAAACTTTAGTCATCTCAAAACTTTCATCAATTATTTATTAACTACTTCTAATGAAGTCTGATATACGTTCTGCTAACGCTATAGTAGTCAGGTTAGTGTTAGCCCTAATAAGCCTCGGCATTATAGATGCATCGCAAACCCTAAGCGAGTTAGTTCCATGTACTCTGCCTTGATTATCAACTACTGAATTCAGACTTGAGTTGCCCATCCTACAGGTTCCGGAAACATGATGTCCAGTCTGAACTTTCTTAAAGATCCAATCGTCGATCATTGAATCTGTTTTAAGTTCCTCATCACTTGGGTCAATTCGATAATCTATGAACTCCTCGAACTCAGAACTTGAACCAAGTTCCGCGCAAAGTCTAACAGCCTCACGAATTCGTTTGACGTCACATTTAGAATCAAGCATATTGTAGTCTAATAAGGGAATATCTTCGGGCTTATCTGACCTAAGCGATAATTTTCCAAAGCTATTTGATTTCTGAAGTATTATACCGATAAAGGCTCCTATTAATTTATCTGATGAATGTATTAATCCCGCTTGTGTTTCCTTATCAGGAGCGACTGCATATGATCCCATTGTGATCATTATATCTTTACGATCTGTCGAGTCCGAGGCAGTATAACTTAATGCCATTTGCAACAGTGGTTTTGAGGAATTTAATGTGTAGGATGGTTTGGTTTTATGGACTGTTAATAAAGTAGGATGATCTTGTAGGTTTTGGCCAACATTTGGCAAATCTACCAGGTTTTTTATCCCATAATTTCTTAAATGGTTTTTTGGTCCGATTCCCGAAAGCATTAAAATTTGTGGTGTTGCTATAGCGCCCGCGGACAAAATAATTTCTTTGCCTTCGATTTCAAATACAGTATCGTCGTGCTCTACTTCTAGCCCTATCGCTTTTCTGGATTCAAAAAGTATTTTTCTTACAAGGGCGTCGGGCATTATGTCTATGTTATCTCTGGATCTAACAGGATTTAAATAACCAATCATAGAACTTACCCTAGTACGTCCACAAAGGTTTAAAGGTATCGGTCCAACCCCACTAGTTTCGGGATTATTATGATCCGGGCATCGATCAAACCCATATTTTATGCAAGCGTTATAAAAAGCTTTTTGGATGGGATCGCATTCATCTATTTCAAACCTTCTTACAGATATCGGACCTTTATTTCCGTGATACTTGTCTTTAAAAGCATGATCCTTCTCCAGCTGTTTGAAATATGGCAACAGACTTCCAAAAGACCACTCTTTACCACATGATTTCGCCCAAAGATCAAAATCTTCTGGTAATCCTCTTAGAAACATTAATGCATTAATTGCACTTGAACCGCCTACCACTTTGCCTCGGGGGATGTGCAGATAGGATTGATCGGTGAGTCTGGCTTCATAGCCCCATAAGTCGTGGCTTGTGGCTACAGCCCCTTCTTTCGTCCCAAAACCGAATTTAACTCCATCTGGAATAAGGTTTTCATCTGGATAATCTTTACCTGCTTCTATAAGTAAAACAGATGTATTAGGATTTTGAGAGAGTCTGTTAGCTAGCACACATCCAGCGGCTCCGGCACCTACTATGATTTTGTCATATGTTTTCATTACCGAATTCCAAACGAGGGGAAAATCAATTTTTGGATCCCTAGAACGCTATTTTCAGCATATGATTTAACCATAGCTTCGTAATCTGCATCTAAAAAAGGAGTTTGTAAATCATAAAGGTTGTCGACGCTATACATGTCTGAATACTGATCCGGTATTTTATTTGATATATTTTGTTTAGCCATAACCGAAAATGCTATAGACCAACATCGGGCTACAGCTATCGTGTCATAACCTCCTCCACCAACAGCTAACCAAGGATAAGATGATTTGGCAAATTCTTTAACTATAGACTCGAAACCCTGGGCGGTTTGGTTTAGATGAGTAATAGGATCATTAAAGTGGCTATCTATGCCTAGCTGTGTCACTAAGATGTCTGGATTAAACTTATCGATTAATGGTAAAACCGTTTGATTAAATGCCCATAGTATTATTTCCTCAGAGGTGTAAGGGTGAAGAGGCAAATTGACTGAGTATCCCCTGCCTTTGCCAGTCCCAAGTTCTTCGACCCAGCCAGTTCCTGGAAATAGATATTGCCCCGATTCGTGCATCGATATAGTTAGCACTGCGTCTGTGTCATAGAATGCAAGTTGAACTCCATCACCATGATGGCAATCTATATCAACATACGCTACCTTAAGTCCTTTTGTTAAGAAATGGTTTATGGCAATAACAGGATCGTTAAAAACGCAAAATCCATATGCATAACCCGGCATAGCATGGTGCAATCCACCAGAGATATTAAAAGCCCGATCCACTTTTCCTGACTCAAGCATTTTAGCTGCAACTAATGATCCACCTGTAGACAATAGAGATGCATCATATATGTTTTTATATATTGGATTATCGCCGGGACCTAAGTTGAAACTAATAGCATCTTTAGTCACGTTTCCATCATTTAATTTTTCGACAGCGTTTATATACTCACCGGAATGAAAGGTTAACAAATCTTCTTTTGAAGCAGGAATAGGATCTGAGATTATTACGTTTTTATTCTTAAATACTTCGTATGATTGTAATAATTCATATGTCTGTTTTAGTCGAATCGGCTTCATCGGATGAGTATCCGATAAAACATGAGTTGATAATTCCTCAGAATATATAAATGCTGATTTCTTCAGACTTAAGCCCTATATTTTTATTCCTGTGATACGGATCGCAGAATGTGCTTTATATGTTTTATTAATGTTAAGTAATAGAGCAGTTAGGTCTTCGGTATACCTTGAATTAACGAGCCCTCCTCCATCAATAGCTCTGGCTCCACGGAGAAGCTTAGCAAGCTCCATAGTTATAGATTTGCATTCATCGTTATCCGAAAACACGATCACATCTGAATCGATCAAAGCATCTGGGTCCAATAAGTCTCGTGCGCTGATGTTGTGAAATCCTGAAGCAACAGTAGATTTATCAAGTATTTGAGCTGCTTCTAGAGCTGCTGAACCTGCAGGAACTTTTTGTGACATAGCAACTCCCTTTTCAAATTTCAAAGGCGCCACAACACTGATAATAGTCTTATTTACAAGACTGTCTCTTAGTTCTTGGAGTGTGGATTGTTGAGCTTGATATGGAACAGCTATAAAAACCGGATCACATTTTTCAGCAACTTCCTTATTTAAGCCATATGATATCAATCCATCAGGGACTTTTGATTGTATTTTCGCAACAGCCAGTTCAGCATTTTCTATACTTCTAGACCCGATAACAACTTTTAATTTGCTTAGCGCAAATCTTAAAGCCAAGCCTAAACCTTCAGGGCCGGTACCTCCTATAAATCCAATCAATGATTCTGGAGGCATGATTTCATTCCGAGAATAATCAAATTAAATATTGGTGAACTTTTCAATTTATTCCCGTGTAGGCTGACTAGTCCATATAGTATGGTAGTTTTCGCCTACAATTACCCTAGATAACTCGGCATTTTGAAGTCGATTAAGATCAACTAGTGCTTTGTCAGTGGCCTGTTGAGCGCTTTTGTGACCAGCTTCAGCCAGCATTTTTGTTAGTTGTTGCCATATTCCCTCAGACACTAGGCTGTTAACGTTTCTAGGCCATGGGAAGATAGCTAAATTCGGCCTTCTTGGGAAACCGGGTCGTGCTCGTCTAATGGACCTTATTCTTTCTTGCGGAGAGGCCACCATTTGCATTATCTGAATCATTGGCCCGCTTAGTTCTAATGATCGTAAATCTATAACAAGTGACTTTCTAAATATGGGGAAGAAGATAGATAGTACTTCTGCTTCACTAAGTTCAGCCAAAATTTCATTTACATCTAATTCAAAATCGCCATCTATCAATTTAGATACTCTCCAAAATAATAATATACATTAACTTTTAAAGAATTCATATCTTAACGATATGTTCTTACATTTATACAACTTAAATCCGTCAGTTTTTATTCACTAATTCCCTTACAGCGGCTGTAAAAGCAGGAAGCACAATATTCCAATCCCCAATAACTCCATATTTAGAATCTTTAAAAATATTGGCATTTTTATCTGAGTTAACTGAGACAATATTTCTTGATCCAGAACATCCGGCCATGTGTTGACTAGCTCCAGAAATGCCAAATGACAAATATATGTTAGGAGTTACCGTTTTCCCAGTGAGGCCTATTTGGAAGTTATGGTCGATCCAACCTGCGTCACACGCAGCCCGGGAAGCTCCTACTGCCCCATCTAATATTTGAGCCAATTCCCTTAGTTTTTCAAAAGGTTCGGGACCACCCAGGCCTCTTCCACCTGCTATTACAATTTCAGCTTTACTAAGATCTGGACCATCTGGGATTTCGGTTACTGTTTTTATGATTTTAACTCGAAGATCTTTTGAATCTATTTCGGGCTCAACTTCTATTATAGGCACAATCGTATCAGAAACCTTTTGTGGTATTTGTCCTGAGCCTGCTCTCACAGTTGCAACTTTAGGTGTATCAGATGTGAGGGATATATGGGCTAGAGCATTACCTCCGTAGACTGGCCTGATGCATGATATATCCTTGCCCTCACGTTTTATATCAATACAATCATGAGCATAGGCAGCTTCAGTTCTAAATGCCAGCCTAGGAGCGATATTTAATGACCAAGCTGTTTTACTCATCAAAACAAGATCAATGTTTTTAACTTTGCATAACCATTCTAAAGATGAGATAACAACCTCATCTGGCAGTGGTGTGCCATAATCACGATCAATTTTAATTACATATATTTGATCGCAATCTAAATTATTCAACTCGTCATTCAGATTAGAATTATCACATATAAAAATTACTAGTGATGTTTTATCGCCTAATGAATTTGCTAAATTTAAAACTTGCTCAATAGAATCATCTACATTATGTCTGCCCTCTTCAACAATTACAGCTGTGTGACTCAATTTAAATTAATCCTGCCTCTCTTAATTTCATAGCAAGTAATCGACCTGATTCTTCATCATCGGAACCTTGGACAAATTCGCAATCCTGCTGACTTTCTGGAATAGAAAGTTTTGTTGTAATAAAGTTATTTTTATACTCATCCAATCTAACATCTAAATCACTATATGAGAGTATTTGTGGATCTTTTTTCCCCGCGTTCATTATGCCTCTCAAGGTTGGATAACGAGGTTCTCCTAATTCATTGCTTACAGTTACTAACGCAGGTAGTTGGGATTCTAATACCTGATATCCGTCTGGAATCACACGTTCAACTTTTATGGTGTTTGATTCTAAAGTAATACCTTGAGCTAAGGTAAGACAAGCGTAGTCAAGCAGTTCTGCAAGAATTAGAGGTACTTGACTATTGTCCCAGTCAGACGCTTGTCTGCCGCAAATTATTAAATCAGGTAATCCTATATTTTTTATAGCACTGGCTAGCACATGGGCAGTGCTATATGCATCAAGATTTTCAAGTTCTGATCCTTGTACTAAAACAAGGTTATCCGCTCCCATAGAGATAGGTTTTTTCATTACATCCATAACAAAGTTATTTCCAATCGAAATAACTGTTACTTCAGCGTTGTTTGAGTCTTTTATTCTAAGTGCGGCCTCGACTGCGTTTTCGTCGAATCCATTCAAAACAGGAGGGTTTCCTAGCCTGGATCCTAGTGAAATAGAATCTTCATCTATAACAAAACCTGAAACCGGAGTTTCAGGGTCTAAAACTTGTTTTGCGCATACTATGATATTCACAATTAGCCTAATTCGACTTTAGCATTTACAAATATCCTATGTCAAACGTAAATATCATTAATTATTAGTGTTCATCTACAAGTTCAGATTTGGAAAAATTTATGAAAATTTATTAGAACACCTGTCTTATTAATTAATTGTCTCAAATAACAATTATGTTGCATTAACGCCTATGGCATCACGTAAAAACGCGATTTTAATATATATTTTCTAGCCAACAAGAAAAACAAAATTATCTAAATCATGAACAAAAAACAAACAAAACTTAAGAAATAGCATTGACAAAATCTTAAACTTTATTTAATTAGTGTTTGAAAAAACTCTAAAAAATGTAAAAAGTAATATTCACAAATGTTTGATGATATGCAATTTATTGCAAATCAAAACTCAAGATTATTGGATTAAAAAAAACAAGACGGAGGTTACAATGGTTATTCAGGTAACACCTAACAGAATGAAAAGCTCTTACGCACCTGAAGTTCCTGCGGTTTCTAAACCAAAGGTTATTCCAAGCCCTGTTCAAGTACCCAGACCAAGACATGGAGATTCTGGAAAGCTTGAATGTCCAAGGTGCCAGAATAGTTTGATGCAGTCTTATAATGAGCCACAGTGTGTAAAGTGTGGTTATGTAGATTATGGATATGTTCCTAACAAAAACGGAACTAGGCCAACAAATCTGATCACAACGGGCACTCGCTACGTAATACGTTATACAGGTGAGTACGATAACTTGAAGGAGACACTACTGTATGTCCAAGTTGTGAGACTTAGGAATAGAGCTGTATATGAAGTCACATGCCCATTCTGTGAGTCTATTATGGAGCAGTCATCACTTTCAGGTAAACGCAGGGAGATAAGGGAAGAAAGATACAAATGTGTTCAAGGTCATAGGGTTTCTTTATTACCGAATCCAAAGGGAGCTTTAGGCTGGAAATAGTCTAAGTCGACTTAACTACCACAAAACCCGGAATACTAATATTCCGGGTTTTTTTTGTTATATCTCATAATTAAGATGTAATATCTTTATTTACAGTTTTAATTTTATGAAAGAAATTTAATACAACTAATAAGGAAGTCAGCTTTAACAATGTCAACAATTTACGATAAATTTGGAGTCAGGCCAATTATTAACGTTTCCGGAGCATCAACTCGTGTGGGTGGTGCTTTGATGCCAGCAGAAGTTATAGAATCGATGCGAGAAGCTGCGACAGAATCTGTATCTATGTCTGAATTGCAAGGAGCAGCTAGTAGGTACATATCAGAGGTGACCGGTGCTGAAGCAGGATATGTTACATCAGGTGCATCTGCTGGTCTTACTCTCGGAACTGCGGCCATAATAGCCGGTTGCGACCTTGGGAAAATAGAAAGCCTTCCACGTACTGATGGATTTAAAAATCAGCTTATTATTTCGAGAGAGCATCGTAATGGCTACGATCATGCCGCTCGACTAGCGGGAGCAATTCTTGTGGAAGTCGGAATGAATGAAATAACTGCTAACGCTGGAGTTAGAAGAACGGAAGCATGGGAGTATGAGGCCGCCATTAATGACTCGACAGTCGGCATTTACTATTCACAGGGACCGGACAGCCATCCTCCATTAGAGGATGTTATCAACGTAGCTAAGAAGAATAATCTACCGATAATTGTCGACGCGGCCGGGGAATTGCCTCCCAAAGAAAATTTACGAAGATTTATTGATATGGGAGCAGATCTTGTCGCTTTCTCAGGTGGCAAGTCATTAAGAGGACCGCAATCAACCGGGATATTATGTGGGAAAAAACATCTTATCACTTCAGTTGCATTACAAAATCTTGATATGGATGAATTTTTCGAAATCTGGAATCCTCCTAGCGATTTAATTCCTAAAGACACCCTTCCTGGAATACCTCGTCACGGTATTGGGAGAGGGTTTAAAGTGTCAAAAGAAAATGTGATTGGCCTATTGACTGCTTTAAAGCTATTTGTGGAAGATGATTATGTATCTACCTATGGTGAACAGAGACAATTTTTGGAATATATATCGTCGTCTATAGATGATGAAACCATAAATACGAAAATACATGAACCAATAGAAGGATCACCCATTCTTACAATTTCGATCAATTTGAATCTCCATAAAAAATCAGCATTTGATATATCAAATGAACTTAAAAATGGAAGTCCGGGTATTTTTGTGCAGGAGGTAGGATTAGAGCAAGGCGCTATTACAATACATCCTTTGAATCTAAACGAAGAACGAACCAAATTGGTAACTGAAAGGATTTTAAAGGTAATACAGTAAACCGAATTTTTAAACGACCCATAAAAATTATTGATTTATTACCTAGTCCTTCATATTCTCTTCCCACATCATAGTTAGGATTGCTTTATAGATGATTTTCTTGCTAGCATTATGTCCCATTTTGTCAGGGTCAAATGGATTAACCTTTCCATTTACCTGAATTAATTTATTCTCAATAGAGCTTCTGCTTAATCCCAAACCTTTAAATGCTTCATCTACAGATTCATGATTAGTTCCATTGATTAAATCCATGAAAAAATTATCAACAAGATTGCAAGCTACCCCGAACCTATCCACAAGTTCATTCATTAATTCTGAAAGATGTGATATTTATTTACGGGACTGACTATTTCTTGGCTATCAGTATCAACACCAGCTTCTTGTCTCATTCTAATTACCTCTGGGTCAGACAAAAATGCCATAGCACCTTCCATAGTTTCCGCTTCAGCTAAATCATAAATGCTTGTTCCATCTTCGGTTTCCGTTGCCACTACTATCTTTAGTCCATGTTTTTGCATATGAGGCTTTAAGTCATCAACTAGTTTCAGCCAGCTTTCAAAGCTGCAAGTTTTTTTGAATGTTGTTAGAAATCTCATTTCGCCTCCCTTTTTATTCTCAATAAGTCTTTAAATCATACTAGTCCCAAATATTACCATTTTATTAGAGATGATTGTTTTTGAACCGCAAAGTTAAAGCGATGAACAGGGCTCTCCATGCAATTAATGCCAAGCCTTGAACTGCAATTGAAACAATA
>TARA_B100000686_G_scaffold154287_1_pt1 | contig 131231 bp, 135 predicted proteins | sample TARA_B100000686 | Tara Oceans TARA_B100000686 (sample SAMEA2622733) | marine metagenome | biome: marine biome (ENVO:00000447); feature: marine epipelagic mixed layer (ENVO:xxxxxxxxx); material: "saline water (ENVO:00002010), including plankton (ENVO:xxxxxxxx)" | depth 150 m
TAAACAACTTGCTAAACTTGCTGTTTCAGTTGGAAGAGTAGATTTAGATCATGAAAGAAATAAAAATTGAAAGCTGTATATGGACAAAAAATTATTAACCCCAGGCCCTTTGACGACTTCCAAAAGAACAAAAGAAGCTATGCTTCATGATTGGGGATCACGTGATAAGGATTTTATTAATTTAAATCATTCAATTCGTAAATCACTAATTAAACTCATTGATGGAGAAAATGATTATCAATGTGTGCCTATGCAGGGTAGTGGTACTTTTGCAGTAGAGTCTATGATAAGTTCTCTCACTCCTAAAAATGCAAAAATATTAATTTTAATTAATGGTGCATATGGACAGCGTATGAAAAAAATGTGCGATTATATAAATAAAAATTATATAGATTACGTAGTGCCAGAGAATACTACACATGATCTAATCGAAATTGAAAAAATTATAGAATCTAATAAGGATCTAACACATATATTTGCTGTTTATTGTGAGACAACATCAGGTATTTTAAATCCAGTTCAAGAAATAGCCGAATTAGCGGAAAAAAAGAATTTGTCTTTGTTTATAGATGCAATGAGCGCTTTTGGTGCCTTACCTTTAAATTCAAAAAAAACAAAATTTGATGCTTTAGCAGCTTCTTCAAACAAATGTTTAGAAGGTGTGCCAGGAGTTGGATTTGTTTTAATGAAAAATGAGGTAATTAAAAATGCTAAGGGAAATTGTCACTCCCTGAGTCTTGACTTATATGATCAGTGGCAAGCAATGGAGCAAAATAAACAATGGCGGTTTACACCGCCCACACATGTATTGGCCGCCTTTAGCGAGGCAATTAAAGAACATGAAAAGGAAGGCGGTATTTATGGGAGATATAAAAGATACTCAAACAACTGTAAAATTATTTGTGAAGGTATGAAAAAAATTGGTTTTAAACAATTATTAACTGATGAACTACAAGCGCCAATAATTATTACATTTATGCAACCAAAAAACTCCAATTTTAATTTTCAAAAATTTTATGATGCTTTGAGTCAAAAAGACTTTCTAATATATCCCGGTAAGCTAACAGTTGCTGAGACTTTTCGGATTGGATGTATTGGCAGCTTGAATGATGAAGATATGCATAGCGCCATTTCAGCTATAAAAGAGGTTTTAAAAGAATTGCAAGTTAATATAAGTTAGTTAATATGTCTTCTATTAATAAAATCGAGATTCCACTTATAAAAGCAAATAATCAAAATCTAGAGGGATATGGTTATTTAGTTGATGATTTTAAAAAATGTAAAATTGAAATTGTAACCTGGCCAAAACAAGGATGGAGAGATATTGAAAAGGGTACTGGTAACGAGGGCGGCATAACTGAAGGCCCATTTGAAACATGGTGGGATAAAGGTATTTTATATGGAAGAAATAATGCAGTAGGGCACAAAAGTGAATATGACAAAGACGGGAAATATTTACTGGGGTACAGTTCTGATCCAAATAATTTAAACAAAAATTATGGTGGCGAAGATCCTGAAGAAATATATATTTGGCATATAAATTATCATCCTGATGGAGGCCAATTATTTTTTCCAAATGATGGTAAGCCATTTATTTCTCCACTTGCACTACCCGGCGATGATATTAAACCAAAAAGCTTCAAAGCTTTTTACTTTGATGGATCCAAAGGTTTGTATATTCATCCGAATGTTTGGCACGAAGGTGTATTTCCTATAAAGGGTAAGGCAACATTTCAAGGCAAGCAAGGAAAGGTCCATGCGCGCGTAAGCGTTGATCTGTTTGAAGAATTCAAATCCTATATTTATTTTAAGCTCACTATTTAGGTTTAAAGAAAGATTAATTTGCATAAAAAATGGGGATACAAAGGTATCCCCATAATTAATTTATAGAATTTTAATTAGCTTTTTGGCTCAGTTTTGCCGTCGTATCTTTTTTTCCATTCAGCGACGATTCGATCTTTATTTGCTGCTGCCCACACAAAATCATTGTTAATTAATTTTGCTTGAACCTCGTCATAAAAATCTGGCAACTCAGGATCTTTGGTCACTTTAGAAGGATCAGCTATTATAGATTGACGTTCTCCAAATAGTTTCATACCTTCTCCTAAAGTCCAATCCATTAATGTTTTTGCATCTTCTAGATTATCAGTTCCTTTCATTATAGCTACCACTTGCATCTCCCAACCTATTCCTTCTTCAGGAATGATCATATCAATAGGAGCGCCAGCTTTAATTACTTTAATCGCTCTACCAGGCCAAGAAATTCCAATTGCAAACTCACCTGCGCCTGCTTGTTTACAAGGTTTTGAACCTGAGTGAGTATAAACTGCAATATTTTCATGAAGTGCATCCATATACTCCCAAGCTTCTTCCTCGCCCCATATCTGCATCCAACTTGAAGCATCCAGAAAGCCTGTTCCTGATGAGGCTGGATTTGGCATTGAAATGTGACCTTTATAAATTGGATTAGTTAACTCAGCCCAAGTTGTAGGTTTTGGCAATCCAAGTTTTTCTGCTTCTATTCGATTCCAGCAAATGCAACCAGCCCAGCCATAATTACCTACCCAAGTTACAGGAGCTGTATTATCAACATATCTTTGATCAATTGCATCCATACCTTTAGGCGTATATTCTACAAACATACCTTCCGCTTCCATATTCAAGGCTACAGTAGCTGCCATTTCAAATAAGAAATCTGCTTGCGGATTATCTTTCTCCGCCATCATTTTAGCTGCCATAGTTCCAGTTGATTCACGAACAACATTAACTTTTATATCCGGATGGTCTTTTTGAAATTCATCCATATAATGTTTCAAATTATCAGCATCAGTACTTGAATAAACAAGCAACTCTCCAGCATTAGAGCCAAGATTGAATGCCATTAGAGATAAAACAAACAAAATAGAAAAAATTTTTTTAATAGGTTTATTAAACATATTCCCCCTTATTTAAATTATTAAAAAGTCCATTATATTGACGAACTTGTGAACATATTTTTATAATTTTTTATACACATTGTAAATATTGTTGTTATATTATTTATGTATAAATGGGCAGTATTAGTAATTCTTATCTTGAAACTAAAAATCTATCAAAATCCTTCGGTTCATTTCAGGCTATTAAGGATATCTCTATAAGCATTAAGGAAGGCGAGTTCGTTTGTTTTCTTGGACCTTCAGGTTGCGGCAAAACAACTTTATTAAGATGTATAGCGGGATTAGAAATACAGTCCGCAGGAATGGTTTTTCAGAAGGACCTAGATATATCAAACTTGCCTCCATCAAATAGAGATTTTGGAATTGTATTTCAATCTTATGCTTTATTTCCTAATCTTAATGTATTTTCTAATATATCTTATGGTCTAATAAATAATAAGTGGAAGAAGGATGATGTGAAAAGAAGAGTAGATGAATTGCTTGAACTAGTTAACTTGACCGATCACGCAAAAAAATATCCAAGTCAGTTATCTGGAGGAGAACAGCAACGTGTTGCGTTGTCAAGAGCTCTTGCAACATCTCCGGGATTATTATTATTAGATGAACCCTTGTCCGCTTTAGACGCAAAGGTAAGAGTTTTTTTAAGAAAGCAAATTAGAGATTTGCAACGTAAGCTTGGGGTCACAACAATTATGGTTACACACGATCAAGAAGAGGCGCAAACAATGGCAGATAGGATATTTGTTATGAAAGATGGAGAAATAATCCAATCTGGAACTCCGAATGAAATTTATACAAAAGCTAACTCCCCCTTTATCGCTTCTTTTATTGGCAGTATGAATTTTTTTCCAGCAGTTATTTCAAATTCAAATCAAGTTAGATGCAATAACGTTGAAATTTATTGCGATACAGCAGACTTTAAAAAGGATGATTCCGTTCAGATTGCCATTAGACCAGAGGATATTCAACTGAAAAAAGAAAATTCTGATGATAATATTTTACCAGCCAAGATAAGAGACATAGAATTTTTGGGCTCTTTTCAAAGAGTTTATTTTGAGTCAAATAACATTACTAAAGACCTAATCATCGTAGATGTCCCAAGTGTAAATGCTAGAAAAATAAAATTGATGCCTAATCAGGAGATGGATCTCTATTTTTCTAGAGAGGATATAAGAGTTTATCCAGGGTAATTTATCAAAGATATGAAATTATTAAATTTTGCTAACATGCGGCGAAGTAAAGATTCTAGCGATAGAGTAGGACAGTTTATGTTAGTCTCATATATAATTCTTTTTTTATTATTTTTAGTTTTGCCCTTGGGCTCATTAATATCAAAAAGTTTGCAAAACAAGAACGGGGATTTTGTAGGCCTTGCGAACTATAATTTATATCTTCAAGAACCAGCCTTATTTCAATCACTCTACAACAGTTTATTTGTAGCTGTTAGTTCTACTGTTATAGTTGTGATCTTGGCTTTTTTATTTTCTTATGCCCTAACAAGAACTTGTATGCCATTTAAGGGTTTTTTTAGATTAATTGCCTTAATACCCCTTTTAAGCCCTTCAATTCTAGCAGCAATAGCTTTAGTGTATTGGTTTGGAAATCAAGGAATTTTAAAAGAAGTACTGTTAGGAAAGTCCATATATGGACCAATTGGTATAATTATGGCCTCCGTGTATTGGACTTTTCCCCATGCCCTTATTATCTTAACAACCTCATTATCTTTATCTGATTCACGTCTGTATGAAGCTGCAGAAGTTTTAAAAACTTCTAAACTTCGAGCATTTTTTACCATCACTATTCCTGGTGCAAGATACGGAATCATAAGCACAGCCTTTGTAATTTTTACCCAGGTGTTTACCGATTTTGGTGTGCCTAAGGTCATAGGTGGAAATTATAATGTTTTAGCTACTGATATATATAAGGAGGTAGTTGGAATGCAAAATTTCCAAATGGGAGCAGTGATATCAATGGTATTATTAGTGCCCGCAATGATTGCTTTTTTTATTGATCGCTATTCGCGAAAAAAACAAATCTCTTTACTAACTTCAAGATCAGTTGTTTTTAAACCAAAAAAACATTTTAAGGTTGATATGATTATGCTTTGCTTTTGCTCTGTTTTGGCATTGATCATTATATTGATGATAGGAATGGCTCAATACGGTGCTATAGTAAAGTTTTGGCCATATAATTTAAACTTTACGTTAAAAAATTATAACTTTGAAGTTGCAGGGCTTGGTTGGGATTCATTTTATAATTCAGTACGTCTCGCTTTTTATGCAGCAATATTTGGCACAATCATTATTTTTATAGGTTCGTATTTAATTGAAAAATTAAGAATAAATGAAGGAACCAGAAATCTTGTTCAATTTTTTGCACTTATGCCTATGGCTGTTCCTGGATTGGTATTAGGGTTAGCGTATATATTCTTCTTTAATGCAAAAGATAATCCATTAAATTTTATTTATGCGACTATGATTATATTGGTCGTTAATACCATTGTTCATTTTTATACAGTATCTCATTTGACAGCCATTACAGCTTTAAAACAAATGGATAAGGAATTCGAATCTGTTTCTTTATCCTTAAAAATACCTATTTATAAAATGTTTTGGAGAGTAACGTTGCCAGTTTGTTTGCCGCCAATTTTTGATATTTCCATTTATTTATTTGTCAATGCTATGACAACTGTATCAGGAGTAATCTTTCTTTACTCTTATGATACCACCCTGGCTTCAGTTTCAGCAATCCATTTGGATGAACAGGGAGAAGTGGCTAAAGCTGCTGCTATGGCAATGTTGATAGTTTATGTTTCAGTTGCCGTTAGATTAACTCATACGATTATTACAAAAAAAGTACTGCGAAAAACACAAGCATGGCGATACAATATAATCGATAGTAATTGAGCTGTGGATATAAATCATTATGATTATGTTGAAACAAAGGGATCCAATGGAAAGATTATTTTGACATGCTTTCCCGGAAGACAGGGTAAAAAAATATCTTTTGATGAAAATATTTTGTTAAATGAACTATCAAATTTTAATAAGCTTAATTGTAGCACTGTAGTATCTTTAGTTGAAGATAGTGAATTCAAAGAACTTTATGATAAAAAAGATTTTGTACGCCATGTTTATTCAAACAATTTAAAATGGATTCATTTGCCCATAGAAGATTTAAAGGCTCCTGATCAAAAATTTATTGATAAATGGCAAGCAACTAAAACGCTTATAAAAAATGATTTAATGAGTGGAAAGAATATAGTGCTTCATTGTATGGGGGGAAAGGGTAGGTCTGGAACAGTAGCAGCGATTCTTTTACTTGAATTCAAAGAACATCACAAAGATGTTATCAAAATTGTTAGAAAGAATAGAAAAGGTGCAATTGAGACAAAAGATCAAGAAGATTTTATTTTATCTTACAGAATCAATAATTAATTTTTAATTATAAACTAATACCTAAATTAAAAATATTTTGTAAAATAAATAATGTTATTATAGATATAAAAGCAGCCATAATAGGAAGCGTTATCCATCCTATAGAAATTTTACCTGCAATTGACCATTTTACTTCTTTGCCTCCTTTTAGTAAGCCAATGCCTATTACTGCCCCAACTACTGCTTGAGAACTGGATACGGGCACGAGAGGAATGGCAGGTAAATTCAAAAAATGAAGAAAATCGCTAATACCCTCTGATGCAAATAAAAATAATACTATAGAATGGGCGATTACAACTATAAACGCAGCAATAGGTGTCATTTTTAACAAGTCATTTCCAACTGTAAACATGACTTTCTTGGAGTAGGTAAAAACGCCAACCGCAATCGCCAACCCCCCCAAAAGAAAAAGTTGTTCTTTTGATGAAAATACTAAAATATTTAAAATATTTATATCTGCAAAGGGTGTGATGGGGACAAATACCCCAATAACATTAGCTATATTATTTGCTCCTAGACTGTAAGCGCCAAATGCTCCAGCTAACAATAGAGCGGTTCTCGTATATGCATCAACGCGAAGAATATGTAACTTACTATTTTGTGCAATTTTTTTAGTGATAACATAAAATAACATTGCTATTAACCCAGATATTATTGGACACAATACCCAGGTACTAAGTATCGTAACCAATACTTTTATATTAATTGCAGAACTTGTGTATAAATTCCATCCTATTATTGCCCCGACGATTGCTTGAGTTGTAGATACAGGTAGTCCAAACTTAGTCATTAAATACACTGATAGACCTGCAGCTATGCACGCTGCAAAAGCTCCTGGCAAAGCATCAATTGCTCCTAAATTCCCCAACGTCTCAGTTGTGCCTGATCCACTGATGATTGCACCTAATATGACAAATAAACTACAAACTGCCGCAGCAGTTTTAAATTTTATCATACGTGTTCCAACAGCAGTTCCAAAAACATTTGCAGCATCATTGGCTCCAAGTGACCAGCCTAGAAACAATCCACCCATAAGAAAAATGACAATCGAAAGGTCCATGATATTACTTAAATTAATCTTTTAATTGAATAAATTTGTAATTCGTCTGCAATGTCTTCCGCTTGATCTGCTATTTGATCGATTTTTTCCACAAAGTAACGTAAATGCATCTTTTGATCAAGAGCGAGACTCGATTCAAAAATTTTTCTTTGCAGATTGGAAGTTAGTTTGTCTGATTCTTTTTCATAAAAAGATACTTTATGGGCGTTATCTCGAACCGTTTTAATATCTCTAAAAAATGATCTCACCGATATGCAAAGTGATTCTGAACTATCTATAACTACGTCAGTCAAACTTACCAGATCCTCGTGAAAATCAGCCGGGAAGGAAGGTCTTTGAATCGAAAATCTATAACAATTGCCCTGGATAAGACCGATCATCTGATCAAGATGTTCTAGCAGTCTTAATACATCGCTTCTGGCGTCGGGTATCAAAGTTTCTTCATAGAGAACAGTTTCCACATCTTTCTTAATTTTATCTGCTTTGCTTTCCATTGTGCTTACCTGCTCGACCATTTGATCAAAATTGCTTCCTGATCCGTTGGATAAATAATCACGAACTGCCCTCTTAAATATTATGCCTACTTCAGATACTGTATCGACAAATTCATCAATTTGCCTCTCCAGGTCCTTTGATTGACTAAACATCGTTTCTGTTTTTAATCCAAACATTACAAAGTAAGCCTATATAATAAATCTTCCAAAATCTGTAATAAAATTGTAATAAACTCCCATATATTCTCAAAATTTATTAAAAAACCAAGAATTTTAAAAATCAGATATGCAAAAAAATTGGTATAAAAAAACTTCAAAAGTTCATGGTGATGGATTGTTTGCAAAAACAAATATCTTAAAGAAAGCCAAGATTATAGAATACATTGGCGCTAAGGTAACAAAAAAGGAAGGTGACAAGAGGGCGGACAAGCAAATTGCTAAGGCATCAAAGAATAAAAAGAATGGGATGGTATATGTTTTTGAATTAAATTCTCGTTTTGATATCGATGGTAGTTACAAGTACAACACTGCTCGTTACATCAACCATTCTTGTGACCCAAATTGCGAAGTTAGTATTATTAATAATAGATTATGGATTTCGTCAATTAAACAAATTAAAAAAGATCAAGAACTTACTTATAATTATGGATATGCATATGATACTGATTACAAAGAACATAAATGTAGATGCGGTAGTTCAAACTGTGTCGGGTATATATTAAAAAGGAGTGACTGGAAAAAAATAAAAAAAGATTAAATCTTTTCTTGCAAGCTTATTAACCCTCTAGCTTTTTCAATATTTTCCTTAAAATATTTTAAGTATCTTTCAGGTAGTTCAAAATTTAAATTTAAATTTTCAGGAAATTTTACTTCTTCAAAAATCTTGTTAAAAGGTATATCACCCCAACCCAAGGGTAAATGTAGATCTCCCTGTCCATAGGAGGTTGCTTCTGAATCTATATAAGTCCAAATTCTCTCAATATTTCCGAATGAATCATGCATATGAATATGTTCTGACAAGGGGGCCATTTCATTAATTTCATTCAAAAAATGTGCATTTCTAAAGGTACAATTAATGTAACCGTGAGAAATATCCAAACAACACTTTATATTAGGATGATCAATTTCTTTAAGTTGTTTTGAGATTTCACTTGGCAAAGGAGCATAATAATCAAGTTTAAATGGAAATAAATTTTCAATTGCAAGAACAACTCCATGCTTTTTAGCGTATTCACCCATTTCGGCATAACACTCTTTTTGTTTTTCTAGAAGAGATTCATATAAGTTTTTATTTTCATAAATTTTATTTGTGGTTTGACCAAAATGCGTAACCAAATGAGTCGCATTTATTTCACCTGAAACCTCAATATCTCTTTTTAAAACTTCCTTATGATCTTCAAAATTTTCTTGATCTAAAAGATTTACACTTAACTCTCCATGAACTGTATAGCCCACACCCTTATTAAGTAAGGTATCTTTTAAAATTTTTAATTCAGGTAAATTTATTTTTTTTCCAACAATAACATCAGTTTCAAAAATTGACACTTCTAAAGAATCAACATTAGCTTCTTTGCATAAATTAATTTGATCTGTTAAAGCACTGATATCGCCATTGGGGCACTGTCCTGTAAAACCAATTTTTCTCATCTCATCTATAAATATATTTAATTTTTTTAACTTAAAGTTAAATATGAAGCTAACACACTTCCAATAATTTGTGCAATCATAAATCCAAAAATTTTTTTTATACCCGCAATTTACTAAAATCCATTGGGTATAAAAATGTAATGTATGCTTAATACGATTCCAACTGAAACAGAAAGGCCAAAAATCATCTTTAAAAAATCCTTTCCTATAATTGGGAAAACATATCTTAATTTATATTCTTTGTTCATTGTTGATATCGCCAGTTCTCTGCCGCATAAAAGGCCTACAAACACCCAGGTGGTTGACATCGGAATGTCATTATATTGTTTAAAATATAAAAGTATAATTGCATAAACAAAATCAATAATTGTAGCTGATCTTGTGTACCTAGTTCCAGTTTTAGAATATACAATCTTTTGTATTTTTCCTCCTTTTTCCCAGAAAATATAAAAAAGAAGTGAAGATAATAAAGCAATACAAATAAAAAGCAGCGATGGAGGTAGCTGTCTTGGTAAAAAAACAGCAATATTAGCAACGTCATGGCTTAACCATGTATACCAAAGAAATCCAGTTGTTAGCCACTGTGTAATTCGCCAGGCTCTTCTCTGATTCTCTGGGACTTTGTCAAATTTTTCATTAATAAATTTACTGATCGCAATCCACAAAGCATAGGAAACAAAAGCGGCCAATCCATATCCAACTACCGATTTCATTAAAACTTTTTCCAAAACAACAGTTGAGGCAAAAGCAGATAAAACTAAGAAAGTTGTGGATACAGGTATACCAATTCTTGTTAATAAAACTAGAACTAATGGAGCAGCCGCATGGTACCACTGAATAGTTTGATATGGAATTTTATTTAATCGACCATATGAAATATCCCCATCGTTAATGTACCAACCATAAATTAAGGTAAACGAAAGCACACTACTTGCAGCAAATGCTAATAAGTACCATTTAAATCTTTGATTGGATGCCATAAAGGTACCGAGAGTTTGAACAGAATCATTAGCTATAACTGAATAAGCAGCTAATCCAAACCCTACGATTGTATACAACATCGTGAGAGTCATGATTCTTTACTATTGAGATAAAAAAAATCACTATAAAAATAGTAATTTACATTGAAAATGTAATTGAACCCCATTAATATTTAGCTCTATCGAGTAAATTTATTAACAACTTTTCAATACCTATTGTAAAATTCAATTTCGAATATTCATTTTATATGGATTCGTCTAGTAAGAAGTCAAAAAAATTTGTACATATTTTTCCTAATTTATTAAGACTAAAAAAAACCTTATTTCTATAGTTTATATTTAATGTATAATAATATTAAGATACTTTTTATTGTTCTATAAAGGAAGATAAGTCTTGTTTAAATCTGTTTTCACCGTTGGTTTCTATACTCTAATTAGCAGAATTTTAGGTTTTATCCGCGATATTTTTATAGCATCATATTTAGGATCAACAGTTATTGCCGATGCTTTTTTTGTAGCATTTAGGATTCCAAATTATTTTAGAAGAATATTTGCCGAAGGAGCATTCAGCGCGGCTTTCATCCCTATTTTTTCTGGGTTAACCAACAGGTCTAATCAAGCCAAACAAGCTAAGATCTTTGTGGATCACACTCTATCAATATTGTTTTTTTCTATTGTTATAATTGCTGTATTATTTCATTTTATGATGCCCTACGTTATAAGAGGTCTGGCGCCGGGATTTTTAGATAATACAGAGGCATATGAAATTTCACTTCATTTTGCCCGCATAGTTTTTCCATATTTATTATTTGTTGCGTTGGTTGCAATGTTTTCGTCTATAACTAACACATATAACCGATTTGCGTTTGGTGCATTTGCACCTGCACTATTGAATATCACATTTATTGGTTGTCTTATTTTTCTTTCCCCACTTGTTGCGACTCCTGGTCACGCTTTATCGTATGGAGTAATTATTGGCGGTATTTTACAATTTTCATTAATGTATTTTGCAATATACCGGCTCGGTTTCTTGCCACGTGTAGTTTTGCCAAAAATTAGCAACAACATTTCTAAATTCTTAAAACTACTTTTTCCTGGAATGTTGGGCGCTGGAGCCATACAGTTAAATATTATTGTCGGTACTATCATAGCTTCTTTTTTACCTACTGGATCAATAAGTCATCTATACTATGCCGATAGAATAAACCAATTGCCTTTAGCAATATTTGGAATAGCTATGGGCGTAGCTCTCTTACCTACTCTATCCAACTACATTAAAAAAGGATTAGGAGAAAAAAAAATATTCAATATTCAAAATCGTTCTTTAGAATTTGCAGTTGTTATATCGCTGCCAGCAACGTTTGGGATCATTTTGCTTGCAGAAATGATAATAAAAATTTTTTTTGAACATGGGGAATTTACCACGATAGATTCATATTATACATCTAGAGCTTTGATTTTATTTGCAATAGGACTTCCAGCTTATATTTTAATTAAAGTTATGAACCCTAGTTTTTTTGCAAGGGAAGACACCAAAACACCATTATACGTTTCATTAATTTGTGTAATAATTAATATTATTTTTTCCTTATTTTTAATTAAGTATTTACGTGAAACTGGGATAGCTCTTGCAACATCAATAGCAGCATGGGTTAATGTGATATTGCTATTCATTATTTTGAAAAAGAGAAAATTCATTAAACTAGATCAAAAAATAAAAAATAACTTAATCAAAATTCTATTCGCTGCAATTATAATGGGTTTAACAACTTATTTAATCAGAAACCTATTTTATATGTTTTTAAATAGTGATAACGTTGTAATTGGCGGATTGTTCTTGATGATAGTCATTGCTATATCCATTACTGTTTTTACTTCAACGATTTTTATGTTAAAAATTTATACAATTGAAGAAATTGGTAAATATTTGAAAAAATAATTAATGTTTGTGAAAAGAATATTATCAGGTGTACAACCAACAGGCGATCTGCACCTTGGGAACTATCTTGGGGCTATAAAAAATTTTGTGGCTCTTCAGAATGACTATGAATGTTTATATTGCGTGGTTGACTTGCACGCTATTACTGTTTGGCAGGACCCTAAGATGCTTGCACAACACACAAGAGAGGTTACAGCAGCTTTTATTGCATCAGGTATTGATCCTGATAAAAATATTATTTTTAATCAATCACAAGTCCATGAGCATACCCAACTAGCGTGGATTTTTAACTGTGTTGCAAGAATGGGATGGCTTAACAGAATGACTCAATTTAAAGACAAGGCTGGAAAGAATAAAGAAAATGTTAGCGTCGGACTTTTTGCATATCCTAATTTAATGGCAGCAGATATTCTTATTTACAAGGCAACACACGTTCCTGTTGGCGAAGATCAAAAACAACACTTAGAATTATGTCGCGATATAGCTCAAAAATTTAATAATGATTTTAATTCGAACGTATTTCCAATTATTGAACCAGTAATAATGAAACAAGCCGCGAGAGTGATGAGCTTGAGGGACGGTAAAAAGAAAATGAGCAAATCTGATGTTTCAGAATATTCTAGAATTATGCTCAGTGATGATGTTGACTTAATAAATTTAAAAATTAAAAAAGCTAAGACGGATTCGCTACCTTTTCCAAGCAACTTAAATGATGCGCAAAAGAGGCCGGAGGTATTTAATTTAATATCAATTTTTGCTGCACTAAATAATTCATCTCCAGAACAAGTTATCAAAAAATTTAATAATTCTGAACTATCTTATTTCAAAAATGAATTATCAGATAGTTTAATCAGCACCATTGAACCCATAGGAAAGGAAATAAATAAATTATTAAATGATAAAAATTATCTGGATTCAATCATTTCCACAGGGGCGGATAAGGCAAGAAGCATTGCCAATCCGGTAATTAACGAAGTTTATAATAAAATTGGATTATTAAAGACATAATTTTCAACAATTTATTAAGAAATTCATACTTTACCCATATTTTAGCCTTACGAAAGTCACAAATTTTATTATATAATGTCTTATGTTTATACAGACAGAACATACGCCTAACCCATCAACCTTAAAATTTGTTCCTGGCAAAGTTGTTATGAAAAAAGGAACTGCAAATTTTCAAAATAAGGAGACGGCCACAAATTCACCTTTGGCAAAGAAAATATTTGAAATCGAAGGCGTAAAAAGTATTTTTTTTGGTAGTGATTTTATTACAATAACAAAAATTGATACGACTGAATGGGAAGTGATTAAGCCTATGATATTAGGATCGATAGCAGATTATTTTAAATCCAATAATCCAATTTTTGATACAAATGAAAATCTGGATGATACAAAACAAGAAGAGATCCCTGCTAATCAAGATAATAAAATTGTTAAACAAATTAAAGAACTTATAGAAACAAGAGTGAGACCAGCAGTCGCAATGGATGGAGGAGATATTGTTTTTGAAAAATTTGACGAAGGGATAGTTTATTTACATATGCAAGGATCCTGTTCTGGCTGCCCAAGCTCAACGGCAACTTTAAAAAATGGAATAGAAAATATGCTAAAACACTATATTCCTGAAGTTATTGAGGTAAGACCAATTAATGATTAAGGTATTATTATTAAGAAAATTTCTTCGGTTTTTTTATTTTTTTATTTTAATTTATTTATCAATAATATTTTTTATGATTGGCTTTAAAGATTATAACTTTAATTATGTTAACAATAAAAAAATATTCGAACCAAAGGTAAATAATTTTGCATTGCTAGATGAGGGCTTTAAACCAGCAGAATCAGATCTGCAAAGGAATTATAAAAACACTTCAAATGAAAAGAGCAGGTTATTACACCTTACTGATAGGATAAGAAATATTAATTTGAGTCTTGAGGATTCGAAAATACAAAAAGAAAATAAAGCAATTCCTTTTGAAAATACCCAAATAGCAGGACTTATTAAAAGTATGGCTATTAATCATTATGATTTAGAAAAGGTTTCATACACCAAAGAGGTGCCAAACTTTTTTGTTTCCAATATACCCCAGGATATAGCCCTTTTAGATGACTCTAACATTAGAAAAAAAGTTTTCATATCTATTGTTCTTCCCTTAATAGTTCGAGAAAACCAAGGAATAGAATTACAGAGAAATAAATTACAGAAAATATATGACAATTTAAAAATATCTAAAACTCTAAGCGTTGAAGAAAATATATGGTTAATAAATCTAGCTGCTAAGTATTCAATACCGACTCAGAAAATACATAAAATCAAAATAGTTCAAAATTTATTAAAACATGTTGATATAATACCTAACTCAATAGCAATAGCTCAAGCTGCCAAAGAAAGCGGATGGGGAACATCACGTTTCGCACTTGAAGGAAATGCTCTTTATGGACAATGGACATATAATAGTAACATAGGTTTATTGCCTATAGAAAGGAATGAGGGCGATTCACACTTTGTTAGATCCTTTGTTGATCTAAGAGAAAGCGTAGTTTCGTATATGGAAAATATAAATTCACATTCTGCATATGAATCATTTAGGAATAAAAGAGCACAATATAGGAATAATAATATAGGTTTGGATCCCTCGGATCTTGTTAGAGAACTTGCCCCATATGCCGAACTTCCAAATTATACCGATATCTTAAAAAAAATAATAGATTCAAATAAACTTTATAATTTTGATAATGTTAATCTAGTTGAGCCAACTTCATTAGTTTAAATACTCTGGCAGAATAAACTGGCGACCATACCACCTCCATTTACCTTTAGAATCTTGAGTGGTACAATTCATTCGCACTCTTCCCGAACTTAATTTTCTTTTTAGTCTAATCTCAATTCTCTCATTAAAGAACATTTTTTCATTATCAACAGCGCCTTTTCTATCAAAAATAAAACAATTTAAGGAATTGGATAAATCTTTATTTAATAAAGAAAATCCTATGAATGGAGGATTCTCTGACAAGACAGGATCGGTAGGAATAAAATCTTTTACACCTATAGCTTTAGTATTTGCGCTAAACTTTACTCGCTCAATGTCCCCATATCTTTCATTTAAAGAAAAGCGAGGAAGATAAAAAAAGTTAGAATTATTACCCATAGCGCCTGAATGCTGACCAAAAGCAGCTATAAAGGAATAGTCATTAATAACACTGATAATTTCCTGATTTGTTTCGCCAAAAGGGTATGCAAAAAGTTTTGGAATAACATTTATTTCATTTAAATATCTTTTGTTTGAATATTCTAATTCTTCTTTAACTTCTTCAATTGTTAATTCTGTCAAATGAGGATGTGTTTTTGTATGTGCACCTATTGTAACACCTTCATTCTTAAGCTGTCTAATTTCATCCCAATTTAAATAATTTTTCATATTGGCATCTACCATATCTGTTGATACAAAAAGAGTTACTGGAAAACCATATTTCTTAAATCTTGGCCAACCTTCAGTTAAAAATGACTTGTATGCATCATCAACTGATAAACCAATTGTGTTTATTGGCAAATCAACTCCTGATTTAAGAGACTCAACTATATATTCTAAAGGAAGGACATTATACTTTTCCTTGCTAAATTCTTCTAAATGACTTTCAAGCTGTTCTAGTTTAATATTAGTTGATGGATATGTAGATTCTCCAAATCTATGATACATATAAACCACAGATGATTTTTCAGCATTGGCAGCATAAAGAGTTGGAAAAATCAAGAATGAGTTGTAAAAAAATAGTATAAATAAACTTACTCTTAATAATTTAATAATGATAATTTTTATAGATACAGTTTCAATCAAACCAAGATTCATAATATATAATAACAAAAATATTATAAATAGACAAACAATTCACTTAAATAATAATTCAATAAGCGAAACTATAATAAAGAAATTAATTGCTGTTTCCAAAAAAATTAATATTTCACTTGTTCAGAAAATATGCGTTTGTAGTGGTCCTGGGTCATATACCGCTTTAAGAATAGGTATAGCAATGGCTGTCGGTTTGAAAAACTCTTTAAATGTTCCTATCTATGGAATTTCAGCATTTGATATATTTTTGCATTATTTTAAATTAAAATTTAAATATAAAAATGTTTGCATTTTAATTCAATCTACGAACGATCAAAACTTTTTGGGTATTTATAATAATAATAGATCTGCAATTACGGAGCCTCAAAAAATTGATTACAATTATCAAATTTCTTCAAACATTGATGAATATCCACTTTTAATTTCAAATTATACTGTAGATAAAAAAAAATTTGAATTCGCCAATAAATTTAAAATCATTAGACATATTGACATTGATAAAATTGTCATTAATATTGATTTTGATAAATTAAATTATAATGAAACAAAATTAATAAATCCAATTTACCCAGTAAAAAAATAGATAATAAATAAAAAATTTGAAAAAAACTATTAAAAACCTAAAAAGTCAAAACCACAAATTATGTTATAAGATGATAAAAGATGAAGAATCTTTTTCTAAATTTAAGAACTTAAATGGTTGGACCTTAGATTCTTTAAAAAATTCTTTAAAGAAAAAAAATACATTAGCTTACGGTTTTTTTGTGGAAGAAAAACTTGTCGGATTTATTATATCTTATTTTGTTATTTTGAATAAGATTCTTGATTTAGATATCTTATTACTGATTGTTCAAAATAAATATAGAAGACTTGGTATAGGTAAATCATTAATCACCCACCTTGTTAATCAGTGTGAAACTAAGTATCATCTAAATATTTTTATTGAATTTTCTAAAACAAATTATATTGCAAAAATGTTTTATACAGACTATGGGTTTGAAAATGTTTCATATAGGAAAGAATATTATACTTTAACAAATGGTCTTAGAGAAGATGCCGAAATTTATAAGCTTACGGTAAGATAATTAAATTTTATGATAAAAAAAATATTTATTAAATCATATGGTTGCCAAATGAATGTATATGATTCTCAACGTATGTTTGATATTATGAAACCAGAAGGTTATCATCCAACAAATATGATTGAGGATGCAAATTTAGTTGTACTCAACACATGTCATATAAGAGAAAAAGCATCTGAAAAAGTTTATTCCGAAATCGGAAGAATAAATAAAATAAAAAACAAAAAGAAATCTTTAAAAAAAGAATACTTATTAGTTATTGCAGGTTGCGTTGCTCAAGCTGAGGGAGAGGCAATGAAAATTAGGGCACCATCAATAGATGCTATAGTTGGCCCTCAAAGCTTTCATAAGCTGCCAGAAATTTTAAAGAATATAAAAAAAAGGAATCAAACTATTGTAAAAACCGAATTTTTAGCAAATAAAAAATTTGATGAATTAATTTATAACAATAATAGTAATTCAAGTGCTTTTGTAACAATTCAAGAAGGATGTGATAAATTTTGTACTTTCTGCGTTGTTCCTTATACTAGAGGTAGTGAATATTCAAGACCGATAAATGAAATATTAAAAGAAGTTAAGAATTATACTGGCTCAGGAGTTAAAGAAGTCGTACTATTGGGGCAAAATGTAAATGCTTATCATGGAAATGATATTGATAAAAATGAAAGAAGTTTCAGTTATTTAATTAACAAAATTTCTGAAATTGAAAAAATAAAAAGAATTAGATATATGACATCGCATCCACTAGATATGCACGAAGATTTAATTAACGATCACAAGTATAATCCAAAACTGATGCCTTTTGTCCATATGCCAATTCAGTCTGGCTCAGATAAAATTTTAAAGAGCATGAATAGAAAATATAATGTTAACGAATATGTTGAGATTATAGATAAATTGATTAATGCAAGAAATGACATTGCAATTTCTTCAGATTTTATTGTAGGATTTCCCGGAGAAACAGATGATGATTTTAAAAAAACTGTTGAATTAGTAAAGAAAATAGAATTTGCAATTTCTTACTCATTTTCATATAGTTCTAGACCAGGGACTCCAGCAAGCAAACTTTCAAACCAAATTGAACGCACAGTAAAGAAAGAAAGATTAAAAATTTTACAATCAGTACTTAATAAACAACAAAAAAAATATAACAAAAACTTTATTGGAAAAAGTTTAGATGTTTTAATTGAAAAAAAAGGTAGGCATAAAAATCAGTATGTTGGAAGAAGTATATATAACCAGAGTGTATTTATGAATAGTGAAAATAATATAAAAGGAGATATAATTAAAGCAAGAATAGATAATGTAACAACTTTTGCATTATCAGGAAATATAATTAATTAATGCATACAAAAAATAAACAAGAAACAATAAACTTTGAGTTTGATGATAATTTTGCTTTAATTGACCTTTTTGGAAGCCACAATCAAAATCTAATTTTAATTGAAAAGATGAATGACGTGCTAATTAATCATCGAGGCAACAAAGTTAATATTACGGGTAATAAAAAATCTATTGAAAATACACATTTTATTTTAAAAAAATTATATCAAAATATAAAAAATGGTGAAGAAATCAACGAAGATAGAATAAAAGATTTTAAAAGCGCAATCTCTCTAAGTGGTAAAACAGATTCCCAAAATGAAGATACCTTTATTGAAACAAAAAGAAAAAAAATATTTGCCAGAACAGTAAATCAGAAAAAATACCTTCAGGCCTTAAATGAAAAAGAAATAATTTTTTCAATAGGACCTGCCGGAACCGGAAAAACATATTTAGCAGTTGCAAAAGCCGTTTCATATCTTCTGCAAGGCAAGGTTAACAAAATTGTACTTTCTAGACCTGCAGTTGAGGCGGGAGAGAGGTTAGGCTTTCTTCCTGGAGATATGAGAGAGAAAGTTGATCCTTATTTGAGACCAATTTATGACGCATTATATGAAATGTTACCAAATGATTTTGTTGATAAAAAAATACTATCTGGAGTCATTGAAATTGCACCAATAGCCTTTATGAGAGGGAGAACATTAAATGATGCATTCATAATTTTAGACGAGGCGCAAAATACTTCAACCGTACAAATGAAGATGTTTTTAACCAGGCTTGGAAAAAATAGTAAAATGGTTGTTGCTGGTGATGTAACTCAAATTGATTTGGGAGACAATCAACAATCAGGCTTGGTTAATTCCATTAAAAAACTTAACTACATTAAAGATATTGCATTCATAAATCTTACCTCAAAAGATGTAGTGAGGCACGAGTTGGTTCAAAAAATCATTGATGCTTATAATAAATAATAAAAGATTTAATAATAAAATTTCTTATTCCATAATAAATGAATCAAAATTATGGTCAAAAAGAGCCCCACGGGTAAAAAAAATTATTAATTTAGTTCTAAAAAAATCTAATTATTTTATTAATAAAAAATTTTCGAACTATATCATTAATTTTCTTTTAACAGACAATAAAGGAATAAAGTATTTCAATAGAATTTATAGAAGAAAACACAACGCCACTGATGTTTTGGCTTTTATTAGTGAAAAAAGAATAGATAAATATGTTAATTTGCGATTTTGTGATATTGTTTTATCTGGTCAAATTATAAAAAAAAATTCAAAAAAAATAAAAATTGATTTTTATGATCATCTCACACATATAATTATTCATGCATTACTTCATTCAAATGGCTATAAGCACGGAACAAAAAAAGAAAGAAATATAATGCAAAATAGAGAAATTATGATTTTAAAAGAATTAAAAATTGAGAATCCATATCAATATAATGAAAAAAGATAAAAAAAATACTCTTGATTTAAAAAGATCTTGGCGACTTTGGTTGGTAAAAAAATTGCTAAATAATCAAATTAAAAATGAAGAAATTTATAGCTTCATAAGTCAATTTTATAAAAATGAAGAAGATTTAAAAAACACAGAATCAAAAAATTTTGAAGATAATGATGAAAATGATCTTATTAAGAATATACTTGAACTTAATAATAAAACAGTTGAAAATGTAATGGTTCCAAGGGCAGAGATAATTGCAGTATCTACTAATGATAAAATTCAACAAATATTAAATAAAATTAATGTTGAAACCCATTCAAGAATGCCAGTTTATAAAGATAAACTTGACGATGTTATTGGTATGATCCATGTAAAAGATATTTTATTAACCGTAGAGAATAAGAAAAATTTTGAGATAAGTAATATTATTCGCGATGTTTTATATGTAGCACCCTCCTCTCCAGTTTTAGATTTGTTAAAAAGAATGAGAAAATCAAAAATTCATTTAGGCTTAGTTGTAGATGAATATGGTGGCGTAGATGGTTTAGTAACAATTGAAGATCTTGTAGAAGAAATAGTTGGTGAAATTGAAGATGAACATGATGCTGAAGATTATGAGATAAAAATTAAAAAAATTGATAAGAACACAATAGTAGTTGAATCCTCAATTCTCTTGGTAGATCTTGAAGGAATGTTAAGTGCTTCTTTTTCGAAAGAAGAAAAGGATAACATAGACACTGTTGGTGGGCTAGTATTTTTCCTTGCTGGCAAAATACCCTCCGCTGGGGAAATATTTTCTCATCAAAGTGGATTAACATTTGAAGTCATAGATGCTTCTGAAAGAAGAATTAACAAAGTTAAAATAACAATCAATAATTAGTGAAAATTTTTATAAAATTATTTTTTTGCGGCGGGCTAACTTCACTCATTTTTCCACCATTTTTTATTACTCCAATAGGATTATTAACATTGCCTTATTTTTTCTGGGTTATTATTGAAAGATCTAATCAAAGGAAATTATTAAATAAATTTGGAGAAGGTTTCTTTTTTGGGTTAGGTTTAAATTTATTTTTATTTTTATGGCTTAAAAATCCTTTTTTAATTGAAGATCATACAAGGGAACTTTTTTTTCTATCCTATTTATTAGTTTTTTATTTATCTATTTATTATGGAATATTCTCAATTATTTTATCTTTTTTCAAAGATCTAAGAATAAAGTTAATACTATTGCCAGCGTTGTTTGTTTCTATTGAGATAGTTAAAACAAAATTATTTATAGCATTTCCATGGGGACTATTTGGCTATGTATTTTCAAACCAAATTTACTTGCTTCAAAATGTAAAATTTATAGGTACATATGGTCTATCTTATTTGGTGGTAATAACATTTCTATTACCATTACTTTTTTATAAAATAATGTATGGCACAAATAAAATATTTTATTTTAGTTATTCATTAATTATATTTATGATTTTAGGCAGTTTAACAATATTTTCAAATCTTAATTATCAAGATTATTCTAATGCGCAAAAAAAACAAATTGTTGATGTTGTAATTTATCAAAACAATACCCCTCAGATAGAAAAATGGGACCCGAAGAAAATGAATAAAAGAATGGATAATTTGTTAAATTTTATTCAAGATAATTCTAAAAATAAACATAATACTTTGTTAGTCTTATCTGAAACAGAAATACCATATTTTATTTCTGAAGATAATGACCTTTTAAGTGTTATTCAATCAAAGCTTGACGCAAACACCGTTGTAGTTTCCGGGGCAATAAGGACAAACTCAGAAAATTCAGTCTTTTATAATACGTTATATAAAATTAGCTCAGAAGAAATTGAATTTTTTGATAAAAAAATATTAGTTCCTTTTGGTGAATATTTACCTTTAAGAAATTTTTTGCCTTTTTTGGATATGTTTTTTAAAAAAAGCTCCGAATTTATTTCTGGAAATAATATTAGAAGTTTAAGATTATTTAATGATATAAATTTTATACCGACTATTTGCTATGAAAACATTTTTTTTGAAAATATTATTGATAAATATAATTTAGATCACCAGATAATTATTAATATTACAAATGATGCATGGTTTGGAAGATATCAGGGCCCCTATCAACATTTTTATCAATCAATAGTTAGATCGGTTGAGTACGGAAAATATTTAATTAGAGTATCTAACAATGGTATAAGTGCAATTGTAGATCCTCGTGGCAGAATTTTATATTCTTCAAAACTTAATGAAAGAATTTCTTATAGATATTCTTTGCATATTAATAATCAAAATAATTATTATTCAAATAATGATAAATACTTAATATTTAATGTTTTTTTATTTTTAATATTATCTCTTTCTTTATTATTACAGATTTTTTTAAAGAATGAAAAATTATAAATACCCTACTACCTTTGGAAGAAGAAGAGGAAAAAAAAGATTATCTATTCCAAAATATAAAATTAATCTTGAAAAATTTTCTTTTAATCTGAATACCAAAGAAGAAATAATTCTTGATATAGGATCTGGAAACGGTGAAAGCACAATTAATTTATCTACCCTTAATAAAAATAAAATAATTATAGCATGTGAGGTGTATATTGATGGCAACGTCTCTTTGATAAATAAAATTATTAAAAATGATATTAATAATATTCGTATTTATAATAAGAGTTGTTTTTTGTTGTTAGAAAAATTATATGACAAATCAATTAATGAAGCTTGGATTTTGTACCCAGATCCTTGGCCCAAAAAAAAACATAATAAAAGACGAATTATATGTAATTTATTTTTAAAAATGCTTAATAGCGTTTTAAAAGATATGGGAAATGTTTACGTTGTAACAGATAACCAGGATTATTTTTCTCACATACTTTATGAGTTTAAGGCTTCTAGCTTTTTCACCTGGGAAAATGATACAGCGCCTTATTGGGAGAATTCTTTTGATATTATGCCACAAACCTCATATTTCTTAAAAGCTCAAAAAAACTGCCAAAAATCATATTTTATGAAGTTTAAAAAAATTCCTTGAAAATAATTTTGTTTTTAAATATACGCTGGTTTGTCTTAATTTTAGGTGGGCTTGCCCACCTTTTTTTATTAATATGATACAATAAATGGCTAAAGATAAAATAAAAATTATTAGAGAAGAAATGCTACAAGTTGCTGAAACAGTAGCTAGAGAAAAGAATATTGAAAAATCAGTTGTTTTTGAAGCAATGGAAGAAGCTTTGCAAAAAGTTGCAAAATCTAAATACGGGCTGGGCAAAGATATAAGAATTAATATCGATCAAGATAATGGAAATATTTCATTATTTAGTTATAGAAAAGTTGTAGAGAGTATTGATGATGAAGAAGAGGAAAATCAAATTCTTATTAAAGACGCAAAAAAAATTGAACCTTCAATTGAACTAGATGGACATATTAAAGAAAGACTGCCAATGTTTGATTTTGGGAGAGTTGCCGCACAAATTGCCAAGGGTGTAATATTTCAAAAAGTTAGAGAAGCTGATAAGTCAAGACAATATAATGAATACAAAGACAAGGTTGGTGAAATTGCCATTGGGATAGTCAAAAGAATAGAATTTGGAAACATAATTGTCGATTTAGGGAAAGCAGAGGCAATAATAAAAAGAGAAGAAATTATTCCAAGAGAAAATTTTAAAAATGGTGATAGAGTTAGATCTTATATTTATGAAGTTAAAGAAGACAGCAAAGGCCCGCAGATTTTTTTATCAAGAACTCACCCACAATTTTTAGCTAAATTATTTTTTCATGAAGTACCAGAAATTTATGATGGAATAATTGAAATAAAAAATGTAGCAAGGGATCCCGGCTCAAGAGCAAAAATAGCTGTAAGCACAAAAGATGCAACAATAGACCCCGTTGGATCTTGTGTGGGTATGCGTGGATCAAGAGTACAGGCTGTTGTAAGCGAACTTCAAGGCGAAAAAATTGATATAGTGCCATGGTCAGAAAACCAAGCTACATTTACAGTTAATGCTTTGGCACCCGCAGAAGTTCTTAAAATATTAATAAATGAAGAATCAAGCAAGGTTGAGGTTGTTATAGTAGATGATCAGTTAAGTCTTGCAATTGGCAGAAGAGGTCAAAATGTAAGACTTGCTTCAATGTTAACAAATTTAGATATTGAGATTATTACTGAAAGCGAAGAAGCTGACAGAAGACAGGAAGAGTTTAAGCTAAGAAGTTCAATATTTATTAATGAGCTAGACGTTGAAGATATAATTGCTCAACTACTTGTTACAGAGGGTTATTCAAGTATAGAAGAAATAGCCAATCAAGAAGTCACTGAGCTTGAAAAAATTGAAGGATTCGACAATACTTTAGCAACTGAAATCAATCAAAGAGCCACAAACTACATTAAAGACCAAGAGTTAAAAAATCTAAAAATCATAAAAGAAAATGATGTTGAAGAGGAATTAAAGAACTTTGAAGGTCTTAACACCAAAATGCTAGCCCAATTGGCCATTAACAAGGTCAAAAGTTTAAATGATTTTGCTGATTTATCGACTTATGAATTAATTGATGAAAATGAGGGTATTTTAAAAGATTTTGATATTGATGAAACAACAGCGAATAAACTAATTATGAAAGCAAGAGAAAATTGGTTAATTACTGACAATAATGTTAAAGATGTTTAAGGGTATTTTTGAAAGGAAAGTATTTTGGATAAAAATAATCAAGGAAATAATAAGAATAAAACTGAGAAAAAAAGGCCCCTTAGATTATCAAGCGCAGGTAGGCTCCAATTAAGGAAAAATATAGGTCCAGATCAAGTTAAAAGAGGATCCTCAAAAAAATCAAAAACGATCCAAATAGTTTTTAAGAAAAAATCATCTTTAAAATCTGATAGCTCAGCAACACACCGTAAACCTTTCAAGTCTCAATCAGATTCATCTATTGGCAAAAACAGGGCAACAAGCAAACCAAAAAATTTTTTTAAGCCCCCAGAGCATCTTGCAAGAAAAAATGAAGTGCAAAAAAAGACAGAATATAAAAAGTTTGAAGCTAAAAAAACTGCTGTTAAAAAACAAAAAACCAGAACATTAAGTCCAGAGGATGAAAAAGGTGGCAAATTAAATATTAAAAAAGTTTTAGAACAAGAGGAGCAGGAATTTGATAAACTTCCAAGTTTAGCAAAAATAAAAAGAGCAAGAGAAAGAGAAAAATTAAAATTACAAGTTGTTGAAAACCAAAAGATATCAAGAGAAGTTGTAATTCCAGAAGTTATTACAGTTCAAGAATTAGCTAACAGAATGGCAGAAAAAGTTGCTGATGTGGTAAAGGAGCTGATGAAAATGGGTGTTATGGCCAATGCTGCCCAAACAATTGAAGGAGACGCAGCGGAAATAGTAGTTAATGAGCTTGGTCATAGGCCAAAGAGAGTTTCAGAGATTGATATACTTAAAGGCATAGAAGATGTTTCTGATACTGAAACGGATCTTTTGCCAAGACCTCCTGTAGTCACGGTAATGGGACATGTAGATCATGGAAAAACAAGCATATTAGATTCAATAAGAAAAAGTAATGTTGTTTCAAAGGAAGCTGGCGGCATCACACAACATATTGGAGCATATCAAATTACTAATGATCAAAACAAGAAGATAACATTTATTGATACGCCCGGACATGAAGCTTTTTCAAGCATGAGATCTAGAGGTGCAAAAACCACTGATATAATTGTTCTAGTTGTTGCAGCGGACGATGGAATTAAGCCTCAAACTATTGAAGCAATTTCTCATGCCAAAGCTGCAAAGGCTCCCATTATAGTTGCAATAAATAAAATTGATAAGCCAGGTGCGGACCCTGATAAGGTTAGAAATGAACTTTTAAGTCATGAAATAGTTGTTGAAAAATTGAGTGGCGATGTGCAGGATGTTGAAGTTTCGGCAACGAAGAATACAAACATAAAAAAACTTGAAGAAGCAATAATTCTTCAAGCGGAAATTTTAAATTTAAGATCAAATCCAAACAGGGCCGCAAGAGGAGTAATAATTGAATCTAAGTTAGAAAAAGGAAGAGGCCCTGTTGCTACTGTTCTAATTAATAAAGGCACACTTAAAATTGGCGATGTATTTGTTTCAGGATCAGAAGTTGGTAGAGTAAGAGCTTTAATTGATGATAATGGAAAAACATTAGAAAAGGCCGGACCTGGATGCCCGGTAGAAATTCTTGGTTTAAATGCAAATCCACTCGCAGGAGATGACTTTATTGTTGTTGAATCTGATTCAGTAGCGAGAGAAATATCGGAATATAGAATAAGAAAAAGTAAACAAAAAATAGTTTCTAGTAAGTCAAATGTCGAAAATATGTTTGAGAAAATAGCGGCAGGACAGGCAGCAAAACTGCCAATTATAATAAAGGCTGACGTTCAGGGATCAGCCGAAGCAATTGATACTTCATTAAAAAAATTGTCAACAAACGAAGTAGAAGCTGATGTAATTTATAAAGGAGTTGGAGCAATAACTGAAAGCGATGTTTCGCTAGCAAGTTCCAGCAAAGGTTTTATAGTTGGTTTTAATGTAAGAGCGATACCAAAAGCTAGAGATACTGCAAAAAGAGACGGGGTAGATCTAAGATACTATTCAATAATATATGAACTTATTGATGATATGAAAAAACTAATGGGAGGATTACTTGCCCCGAATATCAGAGAAGAAATAACAGGAAATATTGAAATAAGAGAGATTTTTAAAATTTCAAAAGTTGGAAATGTTGCAGGCTGCTATGTGAAAGAAGGTTTTGTAAACAGAGATTCTAAGGTAAGAATATTAAGGGATAACGTCGTAATACATGAAGGTGAAATTGACAGTTTAAAAAGATTTAAAGATGAGGTTAAAGATGTTCAACAAGGCTATGAATGCGGAATTACCATACATGAATACAACGACTTGCAGGCAAGTGATATTATAGAGGCCTATAAGATTCTAAAAGAAGAAAGAAAGTTATAAAAATCCAAGCAATGAAAAATTTTAACGAATTAAATCAAAGACAACTTCGAGTTGGCGAGCAAGTTAGACAAATAATTAGTGAGTGTTTGTTAAAAAATTTTATTCCAGACCCCACATTAATTGATGTTTCTATTACAATATCAATGGTAAAAATGTCTAGAGATCTAAAAATAGCCTATGTTTATTTTTTACCTCTCGGAGGCAATGATTGTGAAGAAATTAATGAAGCTCTAAATTCAAATAGATTTTTTTTTCAAAAAAAAATTGGCAAAAAAATTAAGACTAAATTTACTCCAAAAGTTATTTTTCATCTTGATGATTCATTTATCGAAGCTGATAAAATAAATAATTTACTAGCAAATAGTAAAATTAATTAATATGAACTTAATAACTAAGGGATGGATTTCTGTTAATAAACCAATTAATTTATCCTCCTCAGAGACTGTTTTAAGAATAAAAAAAAAATTCAGATTATCAAAAGTTGGGCACGCAGGAACCTTAGATCCATTGGCTAGAGGGATTTTGCCAATTGCTTTTGGAAGCACAACTAAATTAATTTCATTTGTTATGGATTCAAGAAAGGAATATAATTTTACTATTAAATGGGGCTCTCAAACTGATACCGATGATAGCGAGGGCAAAGTCATTAGCGAGTCTAATAAAATTCCTAGTAAAAAAGAAATAATAGAAAACTTATCACATTATGTTGGAAGCATATATCAAAGACCGCCAAATTTTTCTGCTATAAAGGTTGATGGCAAAAGAGCATATAGACTTTCAAAACAAAATGTAGACTTTGATCTTCCTAAAAGAATGGTATGTGTTTATTCTTTAAATTATTTAAATAATATTAATGACTGCGAAAGTAGCTTTAACATAGAATGTGGAAAGGGATTTTATATTAGAAGTTTTGCAAGGGACTTGGGGTCAAGGCTGTCTACTTTTGGACATATAACCAGTTTAGAAAGAGTAAAAGTTGGTATTTTTAACAATAAAAATACGATTTTACTGGACGATCTTCTAAAAATAAGTCATTTGTCCAGCCACATTAAAGGTTATTACCCTTCGGCAGTTGTGCTAGATGACATCCCTGCACTAACGGTGAAAAATGGCGAAGACAGTGACATTAGAATGGGTAAAAAAATTAATGTATCTTTTTTGAGTGATTTAACACTTAAAAAATTTAACTCAAAAAAGTATGTATATGCAAAAAATAAGTACGAAGTTGTTGCATTGGGATTTATAAAAAATAATTTTTTTGTACCCAAAAAAGTACTAAATTAGGAGACAAGATGTCAAAAAACGAAATAAATAGCAAAAGTAAATTTTCTCAATTTGCACAAAGTGAAAATGATACAGGATCGGCTCAATTTCAGATAGCAGTATTTAGCGAAAGAATAAAAAATCTGACAGAACATCTTAAGAATCATAAAAATGATCAGCATTCAAGAAAAGGATTAATGGTGATTGTTGGTAAAAGAAAAAGATTATTAAATTATTTATTTAAAAAAAATAAAGAAGAATATAAATCTCTGATTAAAGAACTTGGCCTTCGCGGTTAGGAAAAATAAAATAAAGAACTATAAAGAAAGGTCATGAATGTTTGATATTAATAAAAAAGAAATAGAATGGTGTGGGAGAAAGTTAACCATTGAAACAGGTAGAATTGGTCGTCAGGCTGATTCGTCGGTGATTGTTACATATGAAGGAACTACAGTGATGGCAAATGTTTGTAGCAGTAAAACTGTTAATCCAGAAATTGATTTTTTTCCACTGACGGTTAATTATCAAGAAAAATTTTATTCAATTGGAAAGATACCCGGTTCATTTTTTAAAAGAGAAGGTCGTCCTACTGAAAAAGAAACTCTTGTCAGCAGGCTTATAGACAGACCTATAAGACCATTATTTAATAAAGATTTTAAAAATGAAACACAGGTAACCTGTACGGTATTATCACATGATCAAGAAAATGATTCAGATATAGTATCATTAATTGCTGCTAGCGCGGCAATATCTTTTTCAGGCCTGCCTTTTATGGGTCCTATTGGAGCTGCTAAAATTGCTATGATAGATGGAAAACTAATAGCAAATCCAACAATAAAAGAACTTAAAAATTCGACGTTGGATCTTATAGTTGCAGGAACAGAAAAAGGTGTTTTAATGGTTGAATCTGAGGCTCACCAATTATCTGAAGATGAAATGCTAAAGGCTGTTGTTTTAGGTCAAAATAGTTATAAAATTGTAATCGATACTATAGCGGAACTAGCAAAAAAATCTTCAAAAGAGCCTATTGAAATACCTGAAATTGATGATGAGATAAAAGAACTTCCATCAAAGATTGCAAAAAAATATAAAAATGACCTGAAAAAGGTTTATGAAACTAAAGAAAAGAAAAAAAGGGTTGAGGATCTTCAAAAGATTAGAAATCAAATTTCTGAAGAATTCTTATCAGACAAGTTGTCTTCAGTAGTAATTAACGATTCTATTAAATATGTTGAAAGAGATATTGTAAGAGGAGAATTATTAAAAACAGGTAAAAGAATTGATGGTAGGGATACTACTACAATCAGACCAATTAATTGTGAAGTTGGTGTTTTACAAAGAACTCATGGATCAGCTCTTTTTACCAGAGGTGAAACCCAGGCTCTTGTTGTTACAACTTTGGGAACCGGGCTAGATGAACAAAGAATCGATGCAATAGAGGGAGAATATAAAGAAAATTTTATGTTGCATTATAACTTTCCCCCTTACTCGGTTGGAGAAGTTGGAAGGATTGGTTCAACTAGTAGGAGAGAAGTAGGTCATGGAAAGCTAGCATGGAGAGCAATTCATCCTATGATGCCAAAATCTGAAGAATTCCCTTACACTTTTAGAGTTGTTTCAGAAATAACAGAGTCGAACGGTTCGAGCTCGATGGCAACAGTTTGTGGAACATCTCTATCTTTAATGGATGCTGGGGTACCTATAGCAAAACCTATAGCTGGTATAGCTATGGGTTTAATTAAAGAAGAAAAAAATTATGTAATTTTATCCGATATTTTAGGCGATGAAGATCACCTTGGCGATATGGATTTTAAAGTAGCTGGAACAAGTGATGGTATTACATCTTTACAGATGGATATAAAAATAACCAGTATCACCCCTAAAATTATGGAAGAAGCATTGTCGCAGGCAAAAAAAGGTAGGATTCACATATTAGGAGAAATGAATAAGGTAATAGATAAAAGTCGAGAAAAAATATCTGATTTTGCACCAACCATTAGGACTATCAAGGTTCATAAAGATAAAATTAAAGATGTAATAGGAAAGGGTGGTGCTGTAATTAGAGAAATTACAGAAACCACAGGAGCAAAAATTGAGATTAATGATGACGGCATTGTCAGCATTGCTGCTGTTGATGCAAAAGCAGGAAAAGCTGCTATTGAAAGAATAAATGACATAGTTGCTGAACCGGAAATAGGCAAGACCTATAAAGGTAAGGTTGTAAAAATTATGGAATTTGGAGCCTTTGTTAATTTTCTTGGAACAACCGATGGTCTTGTACATATTAGTCAGATAAAAGAAGAAAGGGTTGAAAAAGTTACCGATGTATTAAAAGAAGGCGAAGAAGTTAAGGTAAAGGTATTAGATATTGATAAAAGAGGTAAAATTAAATTATCTATTAAAGATGTTTAGTACGTTTAATATTTGAAACAGAAAACATAATTGCAAAAAATTTTTTTACCAAAAATAATTGGTCATAGAGGCGCAAAATCACTTGCACCTGAAAACACGCTATCAGGTATATATGCAGCAGTTTTACATAAAACAAAATTTATTGAAATTGATGTTAAGATATCAAAGGATAAAATTCCGGTTCTACTTCATGATGATACGATAGACAGAACATCAGATGGTTGGGGCAAATGTTCTGATTTAAATTTCTCTGAATTATCAAAATTTGATTATGGAAGTTGGTTTGATGAAAGTTTTGTTGATGAAAAGATATTGTCTTTAAAGGAATGTCTGGAATATATAAATAGAAAAAAAATTGGTTTAAATATTGAGTTGAAGCTAAATAAAGGAAGAGAAAAAGAAGGTATAAATAGTATTAAAAAATTATTTAAAAGAAAAAAAATAACAACAGATTATTTTTTTTCTAGTTTTAATATTGTTTCTTTGGATCATATTTCAAAAATATTTCCCAACATACCAAGGGGTATCCTGGTTGATAAATCAACAAAGAAACAATTTTCATCATTAGAAGATTTAATAAATATTTGTAATAAATATAATTGTTTTTCGATCGGTATTGACAGCAAGATTATTGACAAGAATATGGTTGATTATTTAAAAAAAAGAAAACTTTTAGTAAACGTTTTTACAATAAACAAACTTGACGATGCAAACGAACTGTTTTCTTGGGGTGTTAACTCAATATTTACTGATCGTCCTGATATATTTATTATTAATAGTTAACGCTCGGCATTCCAATAATATTATAACCACAATCTACATACAAAACCTCGCCGGTAACGGCAGAAGAGAGATCGCTTGTGAGATATATTGCTGAATTCCCAATTTCATTTAATCCCACACTTCTTTTTAAGGCAGAATTATTTTGTGCAAATTTATATACCTCACGAGCGTTTGAAATTGCAGCACCGGACAATGTTCTCATTGGTCCTGAAGAAATTGCATTCACTCTGATATTTTGAGATCCCAAATCAACACTTAAATATTTGACGCTAGTTTCTAGTGCCGATTTAGCAACGCCCATAACATTGTAATTAGGCATTACTTTTTCCGAGCCATAAAAACTCAATGTTACTATACTTCCACCATTTGTCATCAATTTTGATGCCTCTCTAGAAATACTTGTTAAAGAGTAACAAGATATATTAAGAGTATTTAAAAAATTATCTACTGAAGTATCTAAATAACTTCCGCTTAATTCATTTTTATCAGAATATGCTATTGCATGAATAATAAAATCAATTGAACTCCAGTATTTTTTAATATTATTGAAGCAATTATGTATATTTTTTTCTTCTGCTACATCACATTCAATTAAAATTTCAGATTCAATACTATCGGCCAAAGGTTTTACACGTTTTAAAAATGTTTCATTTTGATATGTTAATGCTATTTCTGCACCTTGCTCTTTTAAACTTTTAGCTATACCCCATGCTATAGAGTGATCATTAGCTACACCAAATATTAAACCCTTCTTTTTTTCTAACATATTAATATCTCGAAAAAACTAAAGTTGCATTTGTTCCGCCAAAGCCAAAACTATTTGACATAATAGTGTTAATTTGAGCGTTTTCTAAAGTTGAGGTTAGGATATTATTATTTTTTGCCAATTCATCCATTTCAAAAATGTTTGCGGATCCGGCAACAAAATTATTTTTCATCATTAAAATACAATAAATTGCCTCTTGCACTCCTGTTGCCCCTAAAGAATGTCCTGTGAGTGATTTAGTGGAGCTTAAATAAGGTAAGTCATTCTGAAATATTTCTCTTATGGCTTCCAATTCTTTTGTATCACCTACTGGCGTACTTGTTCCGTGTGTATTTATGTAATCAATGTTATTATTGATATTTTGCATCGATTGTTTCATACATCTCACAGCACCTTCTCCTGAAGGCTGAACCATATCGTATCCATCCGATGTAGCTCCATAACCAACTATCTCGGCATAAATTTTTGCACCCCTTGATTTTGCATGCTCTAAATCTTCAAGTACTAGAACCCCGGCACCGCCAGATATAACAAAACCGTCACGATCTTTATCGTATGCCCTTGATGCTACCTGAGGTTTTTCGTTATACTTAGATGACAAGGCTCCCATAGCATCAAAAAGTACCGACAATGACCAGTGTAATTCTTCTCCACCTCCAGCAAAAACAATATCTTGCTTATTAAATTGGATTAACTCCATAGCATTACCAATACAGTGACTACTTGTCGAACAAGCTGAACTAATTGAGTAATTAACACCTTTAATTTTAAATGGTGTTGCTAGTGTCGCAGAATTGGTGCTCGACATTGTTCTGGTCACCATATAAGGTCCAACCTTTCTTGAACCTTTTTCTCTGGCTGTATCCGTTGCTAACAGAAGATTTCTAACCGAGGGCCCTCCTGAACCAACTATTATTCCAGTTCTTTCATTTGATACTGCTTTTTCTTCTAGCCCTGAATCAATTACAGCATTATTCATTGCAATATAGTTATATGCCGCACCGTCACCCATAAATCTTAAAATTTTTCGATCAATATTTTCTTCTAAATCTATTTTTGGTTTTCCATGTACAAGACTTCTAAATCCATATTCTTCATACTCACTTGCCCTGCTTATTCCGCTGTTAAGCTCTCTTAGATTCTTTATCACTTCTTCTTGATTGTTTCCAATACAAGATACTATCCCTAAACCAGTTATAACAACTCTTCTCATAAAATTATTTAATTAATAAATAAACCGACTTTCATATCCTTAGCCTCATAAATAGTTTTTCCATCAACTTTCATTAGACCATCAGCAACACCTAATATTAGCTTTCCCAATCTGAGTTTTTTTAGTGAAATATGATAAGTTATTTTCTTTGCTGTAGGCAGGACTTGATCAGAGAATTTTACTTCACCTACACCAAGCGCACGACCCCTACCTGGCTGACCGAGCCAGCCAAGATAAAAACCAACAAGTTGCCACATAGCATCTAACCCCAAGCATCCAGGCATAACAGGATCGTTTAAAAAATGACACTTAAAAAACCATAAATCAGGCTTAATATCAAGTTCTGCAATGACCTCCCCCTTGTCAAACTCCCCACCAGTTTCGCTTATATTTGATATTCTATCAAACATTAACATTGGAGGATGTGGCAATTGCGCATTGCCGCTTCCAAATAGTAGCCCCTTTGCACAATCCACTAACTGTTCATAATTAAATTTACTTCCATATTTCATAATATATTAATTTTATATCTAATTATCTAATTTTAATCAAACTGTTCATTCTGTATAATTCCCCATAAATTGTCTTTTTTTACCCATCCCTTATAATCTTTAATTGAAGCTAGGCACCAAAGATCAATACATTTTTTTATATTGAGAACATTACCATTGCCAATCTTGCCTATTTTTTTAGAGTTAGGCTTGTTAAAAATATCTATAAAATCACCTTCTGATTTATTTATAACAGCAGATCTCTTATTACTTAATAAACTAATATGCATCCATCCACGGTTGTTTTTCCAGTCGCTTACCTGTAACCAATTTTCATATTTCCCGAGAATTTTTAAAGGTAGATTCTTGTACCTATATTGTAATATGATCGGATAATCTTCACTTGGACCAACACGCATATTAGCCTTAGAGGTTTTAATGCTCATAAAATTTTTTAGGTTATTATCATTTTTCTTTGAAATGTCTTCAGCTGATAAGTTGAATGAATAGATCATCAATATTAATAAAATAATAATTTTCATAATTTAAGTAATTTACAATTTTTATTATAACTTAACTCTATCTCACTAAAGTTTGAATTTTTTCCATTAAAATAAACAATATTAGACTTAAATTGTTCATTTTTATCTGATGTTAAAAAGTTAGCTATTTTATGTGCAGAAAGAATTCCTATAACTCCAGCAGATGTTCCAAAGACACCGACTGTATCACATCTCGGCAATTCAATTTCTTTTTTAATTGGAAAAACACACCTAAGACATAGATGCTTGTTAGGAATGTTGTTAAATAATGCTATATTGCCATCGTAGCCCGCAACCGAAGCACTTAAGAGGGGAACATTATATTTTACACAATAGTCATTTACAATTAACATTGTTTCCCAATTATCAGATCCATCAACTATTAAATCAGAGTTACTGAGAAGTTTATTGCAATTCTTTTTTATAATTTTTGCATTATAAGTTCTTATTTTTAATTTTGAATTAATTTTTTTTAGAAATCTTTTTGCACATAAAACTTTTTTCTTCCCAATATCATTTTGTGAGTATATAATTTGTCGGTTTAAGTTACTGATTTTTACATTATCATAATCAATAATATTAAAGTTTTTTATTCCGATATAAGACAGATATATAATTATTGGCGAATTGATTCCACCCATGCCAACAAACGTAACTTGTGACCTAGACAAAATTTTTTGTTTTTTTTCAGTAAAATCTTCTAAAATTAAATGTCTAGCAAATAGATTAATTTCTTTATTAGTTAGAGACAAAATTTATCTTCCAGTAGATCCAAAACCACCCGTACCACGAGAAGTTTTTGATAATTTTTTTTCTACTTTTAGAACTGCCTTTTCAGTCTTTGCAATTACCATTTGCGCGATCCTTGCCCCGTATTTGACTACAAAATCTTTTTTTCCATGATTGATTAATATAACGCATAATTCCCCTCTATAATCTGAGTCTATTGTGCCTGGTGAATTTAAAACTGTAACACCATTTTTGATTGACAAGCCAGACCTTGGCCTGATTTGAGCTTCATAGTTTTTTGGAAGTGATATTGAAATACCAGTAGGTATTAATTTAAACTCTCCTTTTTTTATTAATACACTCTTTTTATTTGAAGACAGCAAATCCATACCTACACTTCCTGCAGTTTCATACTTAGGAAGAGGCAAGTTAGTAGAGTTTTTTAATTTTTTAACCTTTATTTTAATCATAAAAAAACTATTCAAAAAAATCTAAAATTTTATTATTTAATTTTTTTGCAATTAAAATTTTACTCATTTTTGGCCATTTTTCATACAATTTTTTTGTAAAAAAATGAATACTATTATATTCACTTCCGAATACGGAATCAGTTTTTGAAATTTTATTAGCTAACAACCAATCACATTTCTTTTCAGACAGTTTATTTTTTGCAAAGTATTTAATTCTATTAGTTTCAGCAGCAAACCCAATTACAAGTTTAGGTCTTTTTTGAGCTGAGTTACCAATATTATAGAGAATATCAGGATTTGTATCCAGTGAAAAAGATTTATCATTATTCTTTTTAATTTTTTCTAAACTAAAATTCTTAAACCTAAAATCTGATACCGCGGCGGCACATATAGCTAAATCCGAAGGTAAATGATCAAAAACAGCTTCATTCATTTCTTTTGCAGTTAATACATTAATTGTATCAACATTGGTTGGTGGCATCAAATTGCTTGGACCGCTGATTAGTTTAACATTTGCACCCATATAGGCTAAAACTTTTGCTATTGAATAGCCCTGTCTTCCACTTGAATAATTTGAAAGATATCTGACGGGATCTATTGGCTCAATTGTTGGGCCGGCAGTTACAATCCCTGTCATTCCTGATAATAATCTTTTTCTTGAAAAAAATATGTTAATTTCATCGGCAATCAAATCCGAATCAGCTATTCTGCCCAAACCAGTTTCTCCACACATTAAATTTCCATAAATTGGACCAATAAAGTTTACCCCATTTTTTTTAAGCTTTGCAATGTTCTTTTGGTTTGAAAAGTGTTGCCACATTTCAACATTCATTGCTGGACATATAAAAATCTGCTTATTGGAAGCAAGTAGGGTTGTGCTTGCTAGATCGTCGGCTATACCGTTTGATAGCTTTCCTATAATATTTGCACTTGCAGGGTAAACCAATACCACATCAGCCTTTCTAGAGAGTTCGATATGAAGCATACGATTATTATCTTTTAATTGCATATCATCAGTATAAATTTTTATATTTTTAAAGTCTTCAATCTTCATTGATTTAATTAAAGATAAACCTGATCTGGTTACTATACAGTCAATATTACGTTTGTTAATCTTTAATTTGTTGAGCAAATCAAAAGATTTTTTTAACGCAACGGACCCAGACACTATCAACAATAATCTCATTAAACTTTCCATCCACTATGAATTGCAGCAATACCATTAAATAAATTGTAATGTTTTATATTAACATAACCGACTTCTTTTAGTTTGTATGTTAAATATTTTTGATTTGGAAAATTATCTATGCTTTCAGCAAGATACTGATATGAACTTTTTTGGTTGCTAATATAATGTCCAAGTATAGGAATGATATTATTTTTATAAATATTATAAATATTATTAAACATTGGCGTTATGGGCTTGCTAAACTCTAGGCAAACAAATTGCCCACCATCTTTTAAGACCCTATAAGATTCAATGAGAGATTCTTCAATATTGGTTACGTTTCTTAAACAAAATGAAATTAAATATTTATCAAAAAATTTTTTATTAAAAGGCAACTTTTCTGCACTGGCATTAATCCACTTAGCCCTACTATTGAGATTTAAAGTTTTTGATTTACCCTTCCTAATCATAGAAGGATTTGAATCAACAAGGTAAACCTTGCACGATGTATTATTTTTAATTATGCCTGATCCTATATCTCCAGTGCCTGCCCCTACATCTATTATGATTTCATTATCCCTAATATTAATAATGTCTAAAAGTCTTTTTTTCCATAATCTATGAGCTCCCAAGCTCATAAGATCATTCATTAAGTCATAATTCTCTGAAACTTTATGGAATACATCTTGAACCATTTTAGTTTTTTGACTTTTTGATACTTTCTTGTTACCAAATTGATTACTTAAATTTTTCATTAATACGATATGCCAGAATTACCAGAAGTTGAAACTACCACAAGAGGCCTCCAATACTTTGTAGGTTTTTATATTAAAATTATTAAAATACATAAATACAATCTTCGTTACCCTATACCGAGAAAAATTCCAATAATAGTAAAAAATTCAAAAATTCAATCAATACAACGTGTAGCAAAATATATTATCATAAATCTAAATAATTCTCATTCACTTATATTTCATTTGGGAATGTCTGGAAGGTTAAAAAAAACTAAGAATAGAGGAAATATTAGTAAAGAAAAACATGATCATATTGAGATATTGTTTAAAAATGGAGAAAAAATTGCTTACAATGATCCACGACGTTTCGGCATGCTTGATTATTGTGTAACAAAAAATTTATATAATCACAAGTTCCTTAAGAATCTCGGATTAGATCCTTTTGATAGAAATTTTGATGCACCATATTTATTATCTAGGATAAAGAAATCAAATTCTTCAATTAAATCATTAATTATTAATCAAAAAATTATTGCTGGAATTGGCAATATCTACGCATCCGAGATATTATTTGACTGTGGAATTTCACCATTCCGCAAAGGTAATAAAATTCTAAAGAGAGAAATACCCAATTTGATTAATTCAATAAAAAAAATATTAAAAAAAGCAATTAAAAGCAAAGGATCAACGCTTAAGGACTATGTTTCTGTTGAAGGAAATATTGGCAACTTCCAAAATAGTTTTGTAGTCTACAATAATGATGGAAAGACAATTTTATTTGGCTCAGTGAAGGCTAAAATTGTTAAAAAAACGCAAAATGGGCGGTCAACATTCTATTGCCCGTATTATCAAAAGTAGATTTAATGTAAAAGTATGATTTTATGACTTTTTTTTATTGAGAAAACTAATTGACATATAATTTTACTACAAATATATAGCCTTGATGCCACAACATAAGTCAGCAAAAAAAAGATCAAGACAGTCAATTAGAAAAAAAGCAATAAGGAGTAATTTTGAGAGTAAGTTAAAATCCTCGATCAAAGAGCTATTGCAAAATAAGGATCTAAAGGACAAGAAAAAGGGTGAAGATATGCTCCAGCGAGTTAACTCTCTAATATTTAAAGCTGTTAAAAGAGGAATTTTAAAGAAAAACAAAGCTTCTAAAAAAGTTTCAAGTTTTTCTCGCATGCTGAGGCACAATTGAGACATTTTTAGTTGAATAGACTGGTGAAAAGTCAATAAAAATATGTGCATTTTTTTTATTTTTTTTCTTGCTATAATTTCAATAAAAGTGTTGTCTAAAAAATTAATTTGGTGATTATAATTCTAGAGACTTTATAATTCTTTTGCTCTAGATATATTAATAAAGAATTAAATTAAAAATGGTGGATGAATGAGTGACCAAGTAGCTCCAATTAACGAATCTCAATGGGAAAAATTAAAGGTAAAGTTAAAAAAACAGGTTGGAGATACTGCGTATAAGAACTGGTTAAAACAATTGAGCTTTAATTCAATAGACAAGAATGTAATTACATTATCCGTACCAACTAAATTCCTCAGAGACTGGATTGCTTCGCACTATGTGGAAAAAATTAAATTGATTTTCAAAGAATTTGATCCCAAACTAGACGTTTTAAAGATAGTAGTTAAATCAAATGGAGGAAGAATTGTTCCAGGTACTGCAAGATTGCTAACTGGGGTACAAAATAAAAAGAGACAGTTTGATGTGCGATCCAATCAGGGAAATTCTTATCCTGAAGATTTCGGAGCACCCTTAGATCCTAGGTATAAATTTGAGAATTTTGTAGTTGGCAAACCTAATGAGCTTGCTTTTGCTGCGGCACAAAGAATCACAGAAGCAGAAAAAGTTACATTCAACCCCTTATTTTTATATGGAGGAGTTGGATTAGGGAAAACGCATCTGATGAATGCTATTGGTTGGCAAATTAAGAAAAATAATCCAGAAAGAAAAGTTATTTATCTCTCGGCAGAAAAATTTATGTATCAATTCGTTAGAGCCCTTAGATATAAAGATACCGCAACATTTAAAGATCAATTCAGGTCAATAGATGTTTTAATGATAGATGATGTTCAGTTTATAGGTGGTAAGGAAAATACCCAAGAAGAATTTTTTCATACATTTAATGCTTTAGTCGAACAAAATCGTCAAATTGTAATTTCTGCCGATAAATCGCCATCAGATCTGGAGGGGGTAGAGGAACGACTTCGGTCGCGATTAGGAGGCGGACTTATTGCTGACATTCACCCAACAACCTATGAGTTAAGATTGGGAATTTTTATGGAAAAGGCAAAAAAGCGAGGTGTTGAAATACCACCAAAGGTACTTGAATTCTTATCTCACAAAATAATTTCAAATGTAAGAGAGATGGAAGGCGCCCTAAACAGACTAGTTGCTCACGCAACTTTAGTTGGCAGGCCAATTACTATAGAAACTGCCCAAGAAGTTCTTCAAGATATGTTAAGAGCTCATGATAAGAAAATTACAATTGAAGAGATCCAAAAAAGAGTTGCAGAGCATTATAACATCCGAATTACTGATATGCATTCTCCTCGCAGATCAAGATCGGTGGCAAGACCAAGGCAGGTTGCTATGTATTTAGCTAAAAGTGTTACGAGCAGATCACTACCTGAAATTGGAAGAAAATTCGGAGGACGAGACCATACTACAGTTATGCACGCGGTAAAAAAGATTGAAGAACTTAAAACAGTTGATAGTTTGTTTAATGATGATGTAGAATTATTAAAAAGGATGTTAGAAACCTAAATATATCTATTTGTTTTACAGTTTTTGTGTTAGAATTAAAATACTGCACTAATGAAAATATCTATAGAAAGAAATTTATTTTTAAATTCTCTATCACACGTCCAGAATGTCGTTGAAAAAAGGAATACTATTCCAATTCTTTCCAATATTTTGATTAATTCAAATGAAGATAAGGTTATATTAACAACAACAGATATGGATATATCTATCACAGAGGTTATTAATAGTTCCGTAATAGAACAAGGATCCATTACAACATCTGCACACACACTATACGATATTGTTAGAAAACTTGATGATGGAAGTTCTATAGAATTAATATCCAACGATGGGAATAAATTATCTGTAAGATCAGGAAAATCTAAGTTTTCACTTGCCTGTCTTCCAAAGGATGATTTTCCTAAAATTGACAATGCAGTTCTTGAAAATGAATTTTCTATAAGTTCGTCAGAATTGAAAAAAATTATAGACAAAACTAAATTCGCAATTTCCAGTGAAGAAACACGATATTATTTGAATGGGATGTATATTCATATAATTGATTTAAATAGCCAAAAAAAATTAAGGGGAGTTGCTACTGACGGGCATAGATTGTCAAAAATTGAGATTGAGGTTCCTAAGGGTGCAGAAAATATATCCGGTGCAATAATTCCGAAAAAAACTATAAATGAAATAAGAAAATTGCTAGATGAGGCAGAAGGAGATGTTTTTATATCTCTTAATGAAAGCAAAATTATTTTTAAAATTAACAATATTGTTTTATCTTCGAAGTTAATTGACGGATCATTTCCAGAATACGAGAAAGTAATTCCTCAAAATAATGATAAAATGATTAGTTTTAATACAAAATCTTTATATGAAGCTGTAGATAGAGTTTCTACAGTATCAAGTGAAAAATCAAGATCAGTAAAATTATCGATACAAAAGAATATTGTCAGCCTTTCATCAACTAGTGCCGAAACAGGATCTGGAGCAGAGGATATAGTTGTTGAATATTCAGGAGAGGAATTTGAAATTGGATATAATGCAAAATATTTATTAGAAATAATAGGTCAAATTGAAGGCGATAACGTATCATTTGTGCTTTCCGATTCATCTTCTCCTTCAATAATACAGGATCCAAAAGATAAAGAATCCCTGTATATTTTAATGCCAATGAGAGTTTAAGAGATTAGCAATTATTGAACCATCTTTCATCTATTCAATTAAACAATTTTAGAAATCTTGCAAAACAAGAAATTGAACTTTGTAATTCAACTAACGTATTTATTGGTGCTAACGGATCAGGAAAAACTAATCTTCTCGAATCTATATCATTATTAGAGCCTGGTAGAGGGTTTAAAAAAAAATCACTTGAAACTTTATCTGAATTTAAAAACAATAATCCTTGGATAGTTTATACAAAATATAATCAAAATAATAATGTTACTGGAATATCAATAACCTTTGATAAAACTTCTAATGGTTTAATAAAAAAAAGAATTTTAATAGATGGAAATACCACAAAAGAGACTTTAGAAAAAAATTATGGTTTAAAAGTTGTTTGGTTTCTTCCAGAAATGGAAAGACTTTTTATAGGTTCGCCATCTATAAGGAGAAACTTTGTTGACAGAATATCATATAGCTTTGACTCATCAGTTTTAAAAAATATTTCTTTATATAAAAAATTAATTAGAGAAAGATCTTTAATTCTTAAACAAAATAATTTTGATAATGCGTGGATAGATACTATTGAAGATAAAATTGCAAATTTAGGATATCAAATTATTATTTCTAGAAAAAAGACTATTACAATTTTAAATCAAATTTTTAATGAAATACTAAATAAAAAACAAAATATAAATATCTGTAAACTATCAATTTATGGAACCATTGAGGAAAAAATAAATGAAATAATTGACGATAATAAATCTATAGCCATATTTAAAGATGAATTAATAAAATACAGAGAAGAAGATAGAATTAAGGGACTATGCAGCATTGGCCCACACAGGTCAGATTTAGAAGTAATATATTTGAAGAATCAAGTAGATGCTTCACTATGTTCTACGGGACAACAAAAAGAGATTATATTAAGCATACTGCTTTGCCAGTGTTATTGTTTAGTTAAAAAATTTAATATAAGCCCGATTGTACTTCTTGATGAAGTTTGTTCACACCTTGATGATAATACAAGATCAATATTGCTTAGTCTGACTGGGTGGTTGAATATACAGGTCTTAATGACTGGAACTGATAAAAATCTGTTTTCTTTTTTATCTACTAAAAGCAAGTTTTTTGTTATAAATAATGGTAAAGTTAAAAATGAATAAAATAAAGAAATCTGAAAAATATTCAGCAGATTCAATTAAAGTATTAAAGGGTTTGGATGCGGTAAGAAAAAGACCGGGTATGTATATTGGAGATACTGATGACGGCAGCGGGCTTCACCATATGATTTACGAGGTAGTTGATAATTCTATAGATGAATCTCTAGCAGGATATTGTAATGAAATTATTATATCATTCAATACAAACGGATCTGTAACAGTTAGGGATAATGGAAGAGGTATTCCCGTTGAGATTCATAAAGAAGAAGGTATTTCGGCAGCACAATTAATTATGACCGAACTTCATGCCGGAGGAAAATTTGATCAAGGAAGTTACAAAATATCAGGAGGTTTGCATGGAGTTGGTGTATCGGTAGTTAATGCATTATCTGAGTCTTTAGCCCTGACAATATATCGTGATGGAAATGAATATCTAATTGAATTTACTAATGGCGTACCCAACAAACCATTAAAAAAAGTTGGGCCAGCTCCAGTTGACAAAAATAATGATCCTATCACTGGAAGTATAGTCACCTTTTTGCCTTCAAAAGATACTTTTTCAAATATAAATTTTGATTACAAAATTATCGAACATCGAATTAGAGAGCTCGCTTTCCTAAATCCCGGAGTAAAACTTATTTTAAAAGATCTTAGAGGTTCTAAAAAAATTGAAAAAGAATTATATTTTGAAGGAGGCATTAAAGAATATGTTAATTTTTTAAATAAAAGCAAAAACTCTCTTCAACAAAAAATTATTTACTTTAATAACGAACTTAAAAACATCAGAGTCGAATGTTCTTTAGAATGGACGGATAGTTATCATGAGAATATGTTATGCTTTACTAATAACGTACCGCAGAAAGATGGCGGCACGCATCTTGCTGGATTTAGAAATGCGCTTACAAGAAATATAGCTAATTATATTAACAAGCACAGTAAACATAAAATATCTATAACCGGAGAAGATGCAAGGGAAGGACTGACATGCGTTTTATCAATTAAAGTTCCAGATCCAAAATTTTCTAGCCAAACTAAAGCTAAACTTGTATCGTCTGAGGTTAGACCAATTGTAGAATCAGTCGTTTTTGATAAGCTTGATCAGTGGTTTGAAGAAAATCCATCAGATGTTAAAAAAATTGTTGAAAAAGTTAGTGAAGCATTTTTAGCAAGAGAGGCTGCAAGAAAGGCAAGAGAATTAACAAGGAGGAAGGGGGTTCTTGGATCTACGACGCTGCCAGGAAAATTAGCAGATTGTCAAGAAAAGGATCCTGAAAAGTCAGAGTTATTTATAGTTGAAGGTGATTCCGCAGGAGGATCAGCAAAACAAGGAAGAAATAGAAAAAATCAGGCCATACTTCCTCTAAGAGGTAAGATTCTTAATGTCGAAAGGGCACGAAGAGATAAAATGCTTTCAAGCGTCGAAATCGGAACATTAATTACTGCAATAGGAGCAGGGGTTGGAAATCCTACAGAAAATTTAGATATAAACACTTCAGAAGGCAGATTTGACTTAAGTAAAATGAGATATCATAAAATTATAATAATGACAGATGCGGATGTTGATGGAAGTCATATTAGAACACTTTTACTAACTTTTTTTTATAGACATATGAAACCAATATTAGATAGCGGAAGGTTATACATTGCTCAACCGCCTTTATTTAGAGCAAAAAAAGGAAATTCCACCAAATATTTAAAAGATGAGGAATCCTTAGATAGTTTTTTAATCCAAGAAGGTACAAAAGATCTTGTTTATTATAAACCAGATAATAATGGAAAAAAGAACGTAGCTGTTAAAGATTTAGAATTAAAAAATATTATAGATCTATCTCTTAAGGTAAAAAAACTTATACTACCACTGGGAAGATTAATAGATAATACTCAAATTATTGAACAATGCGCCATATTAGCATGTTTTAAGAAGGCTTCTTTAAAAGATAAAAAAGTTGGTAATGAGCTTGCTAAATATCTCACACTACGTCTTAATACAATAAATCCAATTTCAAAAATATCAAGTATATGGAAAGTCAATTTTGAAAATGATTCATTAAATTTTTTAGGTGAATCAAATGGTGTTATAAAAAAATATAAAATTGATAATAATTTTATTACAACGCCAGAGGCGATTTCTTTAAATAATTTAAGAAAACCCCTTATGGAAAATTTTGCAATTCTTAAATCAGGATTTTCAGGGGTTATCAAATCAAAAAATCAGGAGTTTAATATTAATGGTCCATTAGGGCTAATTGATAAGGTAATTGAATTGGGTAAAAAAGGAGTAAATATTAATAGATATAAAGGTCTTGGCGAAATGAACCCAGAACAACTATGGGAAACAACTCTTAATGAGAATCAAAGATCGCTTTGCTTAGTAAAAATAGACGAGGCTTCAGAAGCGGATTCCTTGCTTTCAACTTTAATGGGAGATGAAGTGGAGGGCCGCAGAATTTTTATACAGGAAAATTCACAAAAAGTTGCCAATCTAGACGTATAATAAATGATAATGTAAAATTGATAGGGTGGAAAACAAATTATCAATTATTATACCTATTTTTAATGAAAAAAAATTACTATTAAAGTTTTTTACGGATTTATTTTCAGCCTACAGCAACCATTATGTCAATTATGTTATTATAAATGACGGATCATATGATGGATCAGAATTATGGCTTAAAGAAAATATTGAGCCTTTAGCAAATAAAAAAATTAAAAAGATATATTTAACTAAAGATAATAAATTTAAGATAAAACATTCAAATTCAAAATTATTAAGTAAATTTAATGAAATTCAATTAATTAATCATAATAAAAATATTGGCAAAGGAGCTGCCGTTATTAATGGATTAAAAAAAGCCAAGGGTAATTTTTTGATGATACTTGATTCTGATATGGAATATGACACAGAAGATTCTCTTTATATGTATGAAACAATACAAAATGGAAAAATGGGGGATGTAATTTTTGGCAGCAGATATACCCGTGATCTACCTCATAGACACAGATATTATTTACATACTTTAGCAAATAAGCTTAATACATATTTATTTAATATTTTTTTTTCATCCCATATCAGTGACATACATTGCGGCTTAAAGATTTTTTCAAGAGATGTTTATAAGAAAATTAGATTATCATCTTATGATTTTTCAATTGACTTAGATTTGGGAACACAAATAGCAAAATCAGGCTTTTTAATTTCAGAGGTTGGGGTTAGTTATTATTCTAGATCGTATTATGAGGGAAAAAAAATAACATGGTTGGATGGCTTATTATCTTATTACTATATATTTAAATTTAGATTTATTAAGAATAATATTAAAAATAATTTATTAATATATTTATCAATGACAACAGGCTTGATAACAGGGCTTCATTTTGGACAGGGTATTGGAAAAATTTTAGCAACGATTTTTTGTGTGTTTTTAGGATCAATTTATGGCATTAGAGGTTCTTTTTTAGGACTGCTGTTGCTTATTGTTTTTATGTTAGTTGGCAGTCAATTTGGCAACGGGTTAGTTCAGATATTTGCTACCGCTATATTTGCATTTACAGCAATATTCTTGTCTAACAAGTTAGATAAGAGAAATAAGTAACTGTTATATTTTTTTATCCCAACTTCTTATATTGCTTAGGCATATTCCTATTAGGTAAGATACTAGCGCCATATGCCAATTTTTTAAAAAACTCCCAGTTGATATTATTGGCCAAAAAACTACTACTAAAGAAATTACAAATATAAATTTTAACTTAGTTTCCTGATTAGATTTAAGAATACTAATTATCAATGTAACAATTAGAGAAGTAAAGATAAAAAAACCAATTATTCCACTTTCAGCTAGTGCCTGGATATAAAAATTATGAGGATGAGTAGCGCAATCAGTATGTTTATGAAATTTATCATATTTCTTAAAGTTATTACAAACAAAGGAAAAATTGTTTAATCCTACGCCTGTAAACTTATTATCTTTCCACATATTTAGTGCAGTGTTGTATATTTCACCATACGCTGAATTTTTAAAGTCTTTAACCACTTCTATAAATCTGGGCTGCATCCTAATTTTTTTACTGCAGGTTTTGTTAGCATCATTCTTGCAGGGAAATGTTTTCTGAATCAGTAAACCTTCATGTTGTGATGTGGACTGTATTATAGTGTAATCATTAAATATAGGATGTGAGTTTACTACAATAAAGATAAATAAAGATGAAAAAACAGAACACAGTATTATAAATATTCTAAATTTGGGTAGAAAAAATAAAATTAATATTCCTAATAAAAGTGTTGCAAATGCTACCCTTTCGCCCGAAAAAAAAATAAGCGAGATAATTGTTGAAAAAATAATTAAAGCAGTAATTTTTTTATATTTTTCTAAATTTGAAGAATATAAAATTAAGGATATAAAGAAAAACTTTGTTAACACAGAGCCAGGTACGAGGTCTTTAAATGGTCCACTTATTCTTCCATATAAACCTTCAGGTTCAATTCCAAAAATATCATTTTTAAAACCTGTCTCAGAATCGTAATTAAAAAACTGATATCCGCTATCAATAGTAATAAAAATTGAAAATACAAATATAATTTTGATAGTATTGTTTCTTATTTTATTGTTACTTAAAAAATACTGTACTGCTAAAATAAATATTATAAAGCGTATAAAAATAATAGAATCAATAAAGGATAAATAATTATTGTAGGCAAAAAAACTGACAAAAATAAACCACAACCAAAGCAACACGCCAACTTTAAACCAGGTCTGATTAAATATTTCGTAATTTTTTTCTATATAAGTTTTATAAATTAAAACTATTGCCGTACATGTTAAGATTATATCTGGCAACGCTGGTCCGGTAATTAATATAAAAGGAAAAATATAAATAAGAAAATTAATATATTTGTAATTTTTAAATATATTTATCAATTTTTTTCTTTTGTTAGTTCTATAAATACGTCTTCAAGATCGCTTTCAAAGGTATTAATTTCTTTAAATTTTATTTTATTTTTTTCAAAAAGAATTAATATATCTTTTAAATTAGTATTATTTTTGTCATAACTGATTGAAAGAGTTTGATCTTTAATTTCAGGACTAAAGTTCTGCAAGTTTTCAGGAATGTTATATATTGCTTCCTCCAATAAAAAGTTAACAGTTTTTTTGCTAATTAGATTTAGAATATTATTTTTTTTATCACTTATAATTATTTTTCCTTTATTAATAATTGATATATAATCACATAATTGTTCCGCCTCTTGTAAATAATGAGTTGTCAAGCAAACAGTAACTCCCTCTTTATTTAATTCTTTTATATGACCCCATATTTTCTGTCGTAATTCTACATCAACTCCTGCGGTAGGTTCATCTAAAATAACTACTTCAGGATCATGTACAAGCGCCTTTGCGACCAACAATCTTCTTTTCATACCCCCAGAAAGATTTCTAGCATATGAATCTTTTTGTTCGGTTAAACCTACGCTTTTTAAAATTTCTAACGTTTTTCTTTCCTTTTTTTTTACACCGTATAAACCAGCTTGAAGTTCTAATAATTCTAAGGGTGTAAAAAAGGGATCCATATTTAACTCTTGAGGAACAATGCCTATTAATTTTCTACATTTTTTTAAATTTTTATCTAAGTTAATGCCACAAACTTTAACATCACCGGAATTTTTTATAACCAACCCACCTAAAATATTTATAAAAGTCGATTTTCCTGCTCCATTTGGTCCAAGCAAACCATATGTGACTCCTTTTGGAATTTTTATATCAAAATCAATAAGTGCCTTAACTTTTTTTCCATATTTATGAACATAAGATTTATTTAATCCTTTTGCTTCTATTGCTAAATTGGTATCATTGCTCATAATATTTAAACATATTTATATATATCTTTATGACCAGAAATAACAGATTAATTCTTATAGACGGTTCAGGATTCATATTCAGGGCATACTACGCAATTCCATCAATGAATAGATCTGACGGGACTCCAATAAATGCAGTTTATGGTTTTACCAATATGCTTGTTAAGTTAATAGAAGATTATAATTTAGATAAAATGATAGTTGTTTTTGATGCCGCTAGAAATAACTTTAGAAATAAAATTTATAATGAATACAAGGCTAACCGAGGGGCTCCTCCTGATGATTTAATTCCTCAATTTTCTCTTATTAGAGATGCAGTTAAAGCATTTAAGATTCCTCAAATAGAGATAGATGGTTATGAAGCAGACGATATTATAGCTAGCTATACGAACAATGCAAAAGATCTAAATATAGAAACTCTTGTAGTATCTTCAGACAAGGATCTTATGCAGTTAGTAACTGATAAAGTAACAATGCTGGATCCAATAAAAAATAAAATTATTAAAAAAGAGCAGGTTTTGGAAAAATTTGGAGTGATGCCAGAAAAAGTAACCCAAGTTCAAGCTCTTATTGGTGACTCCGTAGATAATATTCCCGGAGCTCGTGGAATAGGACCAAAAACAGCTGCAGATCTAATTAAAGAATTTAGCGATGTAAACAATTTGATAAAAAATTATAAGAAAATTAAACAGGAAAGAAAACAAAAATTAGTCTACGAAAATTCTAAAAATATTTTGCTTAGCTTAAAATTAGTAAGCCTTGAAAGTAATATTGACCTTCCAATTTCAATAGATAATATAAGTCCCTATTCACAAATCGAAGATTCATCCGTTAATATTTTTGAATTTTTAAATAAACAAGGATTCAAGTCAACGCTTAAGAGACTAGAAAACAATAAAATATTTTATAAAGATAAAACTATAAAAAAAACAAAAGATATTAAAATAAAATATAAAACAATATTAAATGTTATTGATTTAGAAAAAATAATTGAATCAATAAAATTAAAGGGATGTTTCTCATTTGATACAGAAACTGATTCTTTAGATATTGAAAAAGCAAATTTAATAGGTTTTTCCTTATGTTACGACGAAAGTGAATCATATTACATACCAGTCTGTCATCAGAATATAAAAACAGGAAAAATAGATAAAACACAAATTGATAAAAAAATAGCACTAAAACTAATTTCATCAATATTGGAGGATCAGTCGATATTAAAAATTGGACAAAATATTAAATATGATATCCGCATAATGAATAAGGAGAATATCAAGATTAATTGTTTTGAGGATACGATGCTGATGTCATATGCGCTTGAAAATGGTTTAATACGTCATAATTTAGACGCCTTGGCTCTCAGGCACATAGATTATGTAACTATTAAGTATAAAGATTTAGTAGGAAGTGGAAAAAAAGAATTAACTTTTGATAAAGTTAGCATTGATGAGGCAACAAGATACGCAGCTGAAGATGCTATAATAACATTTAAATTATATAATTTATTAGAGTTAAGAGTAAAAAAGGAAAAAGTAAATTTTATATATGAAAAAATTGATAAGCCACTAGTAAACATCTTAGCTTCTATGGAAAAAAACGGAATCAAAATAAATAAAGTTTTTCTTAATAAGCTTAATGGAGAATTTAATTCTCAAGTAAATATGCTTGAAAAAAAAATTTTTAAAATTACAAAAAAACAATTTAACTTATCTTCTCCAAAACAATTGGGCGAAGTTTTATTTGATGACTTAAAGATAGGTTCGGGTAAAAAAACAAAGACGGGGAGTTATTCTACAAATTCATCAGTTTTGGAAGAATTATCATTTAAGGGTCACAAAATTGCTGACCTCCTACTTTCATGGAGAGAACTAAGTAAGTTAAAATCTACATATACAGAATCATTAAATAATAAAATCGATTCTAATACTAATAGAGTTCATACTTCGTATGGGCTTGCATCGACTATTACAGGACGGCTAAGCTCCAATGATCCAAATTTGCAGAATATTCCAATAAGAACTGAAAATGGAAAAAAGATAAGAAATGCCTTTATTCCCGATAAAAATTTTGTTTTAGTTAGCTTCGATTATTCTCAAATAGAATTAAGAATTGCAGCTGAGATGTCTAAGGATAATAATTTAATTTCAGCTTTTAAAAACAATGAGGACGTTCATTTAACAACAGCGTCTCAAATATTTAATTTAAAAAAAGATAAAATAAGCGATGACCTAAGAAGACAGGCCAAGGCAATTAACTTTGGCATAATCTATGGAATTAGCTCATACGGTCTAGCGAAGCAATTAGGAATACCGAATTATGAAGCAAAGAAATACATAGAAAGTTATTTTGATAGATTTCCCAAAATAAAAAGTTATATGGAAAAAACAATTGAAGAATGTAAAAAGTTAAATTATGTAAAAACATTGTTTGGCAGAAAATGTTTTATCAAAGGAATAAATGATAAAAATTTTTCAATAAGAGGTTTCGCGGAGCGTCAATCGATTAATGCTCCAATTCAGGGTTCTGCCTCAGATATTATTAAGCTTGCTATGATTAAAATATATGAAGCTATCTTAAATGGGGAGATTGAAGCAAGAATGTTATTGCAGGTACATGATGAACTAGTATTTGAAATTAATGAATCTGCGACAGAAGATAATATATTTAAAATAAGACAAATAATGGAAAATGCTCATCTTCCTTTTAAATCAATGCAAGTTCCTCTGAGAGTAGATTATGGTATAGGTAAGAATTGGGGCGAGGCGCATTAGGCAAAAAATTTAGCTTTTAATTATTAGCCTCTATTCTAGAATCAAAATCACTAAATGCATCAACCCAGGAACCTTGAGTTGAAGCCTTCGAATATTCAGTAGCCCTTCCTTCAAAAAAATTCATATGTTCGACTGCATTTAACATTGTATCAAGCCATGGAAGTGGGTTTGTTTCTATTTTAAATATAGGATTTATTCCTAGTTGCAAAAGTCTTCTGTTGCCGATCCATCTAATATAATCTTTTACATCTTGAGCTTTAAGCCCCTCAACAGATCCAAGCTCAAATGCTAAATCGATAAAGGCATCTTCGTGTTTAACAATTGTGTTACAAGTTTCTTGAAGCTCATTTTTAAGTTGCGCATTCCATATTTCTGGATTTTCTTTAACATATGTTCGAAATAATTTTATCATTGAGTTGCAGTGTAAAGTTTCATCCCGAACTGACCATGTTACAATTTGTCCCATGCCCTTCATTTTATTATGGCGTGGAAAATTTAATAGTATCGCAAAGCTTGCAAATAACTGCAGACCCTCAGTAAAAGCGCTAAAAACAGCCATTGTCTTGGCTATTTCGGTTTTAGAACTTGTGTTGAAGTTATGCATATATTCATATTTATCTTTCATTTCCTTATATTTCAGAAATGCTGAGTATTCAATTTCTGGCATACCTATTGTATCAAGAAGAAAACTATAAGCTGCTATATGGATGGTTTCTATATTTGAAAATGCCGACATCATCATCAATACTTCTGTAGGTTTAAATGTGGTCATATAATGAGTAATGTATGCATTGTTTACTTCTACATCCGCTTGTGTAAAGAATCTAAAAATTTGAGTTAGTAAATTTTTTTCAGTTGGATTTAAATTTTTTTGCCAATCTCTTACATCATCAGCCATTGGTATTTCTTCGGGAAGCCAGTGAATGCGTTGTTGCGTTAACCATGCGTCATAACACCAAGGATAACGAAATGGTTTATATACCGGGTTTTCTACTGTTAAGTTTGATTCAGGAGGTTGAGTAACTAAGTTGTCATCGTGGATTGGTTCAATTATTGGCATGATAGACACTCCTCATAATCTGTTGTTGAATTATTTTTACTACCGTTACCATTCATTTTGCTATTATAAATATTAACGTCGATGCTACCTTCAAATTTGTTATTAATCACTTCTGCTCTTTGTATGGATTTTGATCTACAATAATATAGGCTTTTTACACCTTTTTTCCATGCCGAATAGTGTATCATGCTTAAATCTCTTTTGTGGATATCTGCTGGAATAAACAAATTTAAAGACTGGGCCTGACATATATACTTCGTTCTTTCAGCACCAAGCTCTATTAACCATCTTTGATCAATTTCAAAAGCGGTTTTAAAAACAGATTGTTCTTCATCGGTTAAAAAGCTTAAGTGCTTAACTGACCCCTGATTTGTAGTTATGCTAGCCCAAGTCTCATCGTCATTTTTATTGTATTTTTCTAAGGTTTTTGCAAGATACTTATTTCTAACATTGAACGATCCCGTTAGTGTTTTGTGAGTATAACTGTTTGCAGCTATAGGTTCAATTCCTGGTGACGCTCCTCCACAAATTATAGATATAGACGCTGTTGGAGCAATAGCAATCTTATTTGAAAACCTCTCTTGAATTCCATAGTCGGCGGCATCTGGACACGCCCCCTTTTCTTTTGCAATTATATTTGACGCAGAATCAACTTGTTTTTTTATTGATGAAAAAATCTTTTTATTCCAAACATTGCTCATTACTGACTCTAAAGGTATTCCTTGTTGTTGAAGAAAAGAATGAAATCCCATAACACCAAGACCCACACTTCTTTCTCTTATTGCTGAATATTTTGCGTTTTTAAATTGATCAGGCGCATTATCAATAAAATCCTGTAATACATTATCCAAAAACCTCATAATATCTTCTATGATATTTGGATTATCTTTCCATTCGAAATATTTTTCAATATTAAGAGAAGACAAGCAACATACAGCCGTTCTTTCTTTTCCATCTTTATCTATCCCTGTAGGCAGAGTTATTTCGCTACAAAGATTTGAAGTTTTGACATTTAAACCAGCAAGTTTGTGATGTTCTGGTATTTCTCTGTTTACAGTATCAATGAACAACATATATGGCTCACCGGTCTCCACTCTTGCTGTTAAAATTCTTATCCATAAATTTCTTGCTGAGATTTTGCTTTGAACGCTACCATCATTAGGACTAACCAATGCCCATTCACTATCATTTTCAACTGCCCTCATAAAGTCATCGCTGATTAGTATACCGTGATGCAAGTTAAGTGCTTTTCTATTTGGGTCGCCACCAGTTGGCCTTCTCATTTCTATAAATTCTTCAATCTCTGGGTGGTTAACAGGCAAATAACATGCAGCAGAGCCTCTTCTTAAAGATCCTTGACTAATTGCCAATGTAAGTGAATCCATAACTCTGATAAAAGGAATTATACCCGAAGTTTTTCCAACTCTTCCAACTTTTTCTCCTATGGATCGAAGGTTGCCCCAATAACTTCCAATACCACCTCCTCTTGCTGCAAGCCAAACATTTTCATTCCATAAATCTACTATCCCATGAAGACTGTCAGCAGATTCATTTAAAAAACAAGATATCGGTAGGCCTCTTGCAGTTCCTCCATTCGATAGTATTGGAGTTGCTGGCATAAACCATAAGTTTGAAATGTAATTATATAATCTTTGGGCATGTTCTGAATTGTCTGAATAGTAACTAGCTACTCTTGCAAATAAATCTTGATACGATTCATTCTTACCTAAATATCTATCTTTAAGAGTTTCCATACCAAAGTTAGTTAGTTTTTCATCTTTTTTTCTATCAATAATTATTTCTATTCCCTGAGAATTTTGATATTTCTCATCACCCAGTTTATGATCAAATAAGCTGCCGTTTGTTTTTTGCTGGAGGTTTTCTACATTTTTATGTATGCCTAGATCGTTTTTTTCTTCTCTTAAAACTGCAGAATGATCCATTGTTAACACCTCCCCGTGTTCTTTTTTTATAAAGAATAAATTATAAATAAATCTATATGTAGTATAGTCAGACAACTGACAATACAATATTTGCTAAATTTGGCAATAAGAACAAAATAAGAACATTATAATTTTTTTATCAAATGTCAAGATTTAACCACCATAATTTATATAATTATTTGTATTTATTAGGTTTAATTATTAACCTAATTAAACTTATTATTTATTACATTAATTATGACATAATTTCTTTTTAGGATAAGAATTTCAAAAATATATGATTAATAGCCAAAAAAAAATAGCATTAGTAGACGATGATCAGAATATCCTAACTTCAGTTTCTATGATTTTGAGGTCAGAAGGTTATGGTGTTTCAACCTATAAGAATGGCGAGGACGCGTTAACAGGGATGGAAAGTACGCCCCCAGATATTGGACTTCTTGATATTAAAATGCCTAGAATGAATGGTAGGGAATTATTAATAAAGATACGTTCAAGCAAAAATAATAATTTGAAAAATATGCCCATAATTTTCTTAACTTCTAAAGATGATGAACAGGATGAAATTATAGGATTAAGAATGGGTGCTTCTGATTATATTAAGAAACCATTTTCACAAAAATTATTAATAGAAAGAATCAGAACAGTTTTAAGAGTTCATAATAATAGATTAGGAAATGATGATAATGCCGCGCACAATACTAATCATTCTGATAGTCCATTGGCCCTTGATGAGCCTAGGCAGTTATGTTTCTGGAAGGGAAAAGAAATTGAACTCACCGTTGCTGAGTTTAATTTGGTAAAATGCTTATCTAAAATACCTGGGGTTGTAAAAAATAGAAATCAACTTATGGATGCAATGTATGGTGAAAATACATACGTTGATGACAGAACAATAGATAGCCATATAAAAAGGCTTAGAAAGAAATTTAAAAATGTTGATCAAACATTCTCACAGATTAAGACAAGATATGCATTAGGTTATTCGTGGCGTGAATAATTTATCAAATTTTACTCTTACATTTCAAATAATTTTAATTAATCTAGTTATTATTGTCATATCTTTTGTATTTTTTGGATTATTTAATTTTTACATCATATCAAGGGATTACAGTCTTGAAGATAAGAAAATGGAGCTTGCAAACCTTTCTGCTGAATTATCGGATAGTCTAGTTTATGAAGCTATTAGAACACCCTATTTCTTTCCCATAGATAATAAGGGTACATTTGAACCTCTAAACCCATATATATCTAGAATTATAACAGATTTAGAACTAGTAAAATCGGATAAGGAAGAGTTGGATCCTTACACATCCCAGTCAATTGTTGAGCAATACTCTGTTAATTTTGATTCAGATATCAAGATTTTTAACACAAATATTTATGTTCTTGTAGATTCTAATTATATTTCAGTAAAAAACCCAACCATATTATCATTGGCTGAAGATAATATAAGTTCTAATTCTTATTATGATCAATATGAAAATTTTTATATAAATAATTTCCTCATTTTTTGGAGATATTTTAATAAAAATAAATATAAAGAAATATTGGTCCCAAAATTTAATGAAACTGTAAAAGTTGCAGAAATAATAAAATCCCAAAAACCTATTCAACTTTTCTATCTTGATAATGATGATTCAATAACATTTAAGGTTATGAATCCTTTATTAAAAAATGATGATATTTATGGAGTGCTGATAGTATCGGAATCCCTTAGAGATCTTGATGTTGCAATTGCTGAGCTATCATTCAATCTTTTTAATAATTTAATAATTATTATTCTATTTGTAATACTTTTGTCTTCTTTTTATGCAAGAAGCATAGCCAGTCCAATAAAAAAACTTTCTAATATAGCTAATCAGTTTAAATTTAATCAGCCAATTAATATTTCAAAAGTTTCATTCCCAGAAAGAGGTGATGAGATTGGACAACTGAGCAAAAATCTTCAAGATATGTCAAAGAGCCTATTAGAAAGAATAGATGAACTTGAAAGATTTGCTGGTGATGTATCACATGAATTAAAAAATCCATTAGCAAGCATTAAAAGTGCAAATGAAATACTTAAGAAAGGAGGGCAAGATATCGAATCAATTAATAGTTTAATTGATATTATTGATAAAGATACAGTAAGAATGGACAGGCTTATAACCGATATCTCAAATTATGCTAAAACTAAAGCAGAAGTAGATAAACATCAGAACCATGACATTAATATAATATCATTGCTAAACGGTATTACGGAAACTTATAAGAATAATAATAAAAATATTTCTTTACAGATAAATGATCTTAAGGGACATTATGTAATGTTTGGAAATTCAACAAAAATAGCTCAAGTGATATGCTCAGTTCTTGATAACTCAATATCATTCACTCCTAAAAATAAATCAATAATATTAAATTGTGAAAAAATATATAATTATTTTAATATCTACATTGTAGATCAAGGTCCTGGAATCGACTTGAGGTATAAGGAAAAAATTTTTGAGAGATTTTACACAGACAGATCTATAGATGATAATTTTCACTCAGGTTTGGGCCTTGATATCGCAAGGCATATAATTCAGTCCTATAAAGGAAAAATATATTTGGGGGAAAAAAAATTCGAGGGCTACAATGGTGCTTGTTTTGTGATCGAATTACCCTTAAAAGAAGGTCACTAAATTAAAATCATGAACGATTATAAAGTTAAAGATATATCTCAAAAAGATTGGGGTTTAAAGGAAATAGAAATAGCAGAAACCGAAATGCCCGGACTAATGGCCCTTAGGGAAGAATATAAAGACTCTAAACCACTAAGAGGATCCAGGATTGTAGGATGCTTACATATGACAATTCAAACTGCAGTTTTAATAGAAACCTTAATAAAATTAGGTGCTTCGGTAAGATGGAGTTCTTGCAACATTTTTTCAACTCAGGATCAAGCTGCTGCAGCTATAGCATCAAAAAACATTCCCGTGTTTGCGTGGAAAGGTATGAGTGATGATGAATTTTGGTGGTGTATTGATCAAACAATAAAAGGACCAAATGGATGGTTGCCAAATATGATTTTGGATGACGGCGGAGATTTAACTAAGGTAATGCATGAAAAATATCCTGATTTATTGTCTAATATAAAAGGACTTTCGGAAGAAACAACTACAGGAGTACATCGTCTAAAAGAAATGGAAGCAAACAACGAATTAAAGGTTCCAGCTATAAATGTTAATGACTCAGTTACTAAATCAAAATTTGATAATCTTTACGGATGCAAAGAAAGTCTTGTTGATGGGATACGAAGGGGTACAGATGTAATGATGGCTGGGAAAATTGCAATAGTTGCAGGGTATGGTGATGTAGGCAAGGGTTCGGCAGCAAGTTTAAGAGGAGCGGGTGCGCGAGTATGTATTACAGAAGTTGATCCAATAAACGCTCTCCAAGCCTCGATGGAAGGTTATCAAGTAGTAACAATGGATGAGGCAGCTGAATATGGCGATATTTTTGTTACAGCTACTGGAAATACCGATGTAATTACAATCGATCATATGCGTAAAATGCGTGACAGGGCTATTGTTTGTAACATAGGTCATTTTGATAATGAAATTCAAACTGAGGCATTAAAAAACTATAAATGGAACGAGATAAAACCTCAAGTTGATGAAATCGAGTTTCCAGATGGTAAGAAAATCCTTCTTTTATCTAAAGGGCGATTGGTAAATTTAGGAAATGCGACTGGCCATCCTAGTTTTGTGATGAGTGCATCTTTTACGAATCAGGTAATGGCCCAGATAGAATTATGGAAAAATTATAAAAACTATGAAAATAAAGTGTATGTTTTGCCAAAAAAACTTGATGAAAAAGTCGCGGCACTTCATCTTAAAAAAGTTGGAGCTAATTTAACTACTTTGTCAGAAAAACAAGCAGATTATATTGGAGTGAAGAAAGAGGGTCCTTATAAGGATGATGCATATAGGTATTAGTTATTATGGAAAAATCTTACTTATTTACTAGCGAATCAGTTTCAGAAGGACATCCAGACAAGGTATGTGATCGTATTTCAGATATGGTTGTTGATGCATATTTAAGCATGGATGATGCATCTAAAGTCGCGTGTGAAACACTCGCTACTACAAATAAAGTTGTTTTAGCGGGAGAGGTTAGGGGACCCAATATTTCTAAGGATGATATTATTGAAAAAGTTAGAGAGTGTATAAAAGATATTGGCTATGAACAAAAAGGATTTCATTGGAAACATGCTAATATTGAATATCACCTCCACAAACAATCAGCTGATATTGCAATGGGGGTTGAGGCAGACGGAAATAAAGACGAAGGAGCTGGCGATCAAGGGATAATGTTTGGTTATGCTTGTAATGAAACAGATGAATTAATGCCTGCTCCAATATATTATTCACATAAAATTCTTAGACTTATGGCTCAAGATAGAAAAAATGGAAACTCTAAAAAATTAGAGCCTGATTCAAAAAGTCAAGTAACATTTAAATATATTAATGGAAAGCCAGAAAAAGTAACTTCAGTTGTTATTTCTACTCAACATCAAGAAGGGTTAAATCAGAATGATATTAAAGAATTAGTTAGACCCTATTTAGAAAAATCAATACCACATAAATTCTTAGATGATTTTAGTGATGAAAATTTTTATGTTAATCCGACTGGAAATTTTGTAATAGGGGGTCCGGATGGAGACACTGGATTAACTGGCAGAAAAATAATTGTTGATACCTATGGCGGCTCCGCGCCACATGGCGGTGGGGCTTTTTCGGGAAAAGATCCCTCAAAAGTAGATCGATCAGCTGCATATGCCGCAAGATATTTAGCTAAAAATATTGTTTCTGCCGGTCTTTCTGAACAATGTATTATTCAGTTAGCATACGCAATTGGAGTTTCACAACCACTATCAATTTATATTAATACAAATGGAACTAACAAAGTAGATGAAAACAAAATACTTAATGCAATTCCAGAATTACTTGATTTAAGTCCAAGGGGCATTAGGGAGCATTTAGATTTAAGAAAACCAATCTATCAGCCTACCTCAGCATATGGTCACTTTGGAAGGCAACCTACAGACGATGGATTTTTTTCCTGGGAAAGAACAGATCTAGCAGATGTTTTAAAAACAACATGTTCTTAGTATCATTAATTGATTAAAAAATATATTTTTAACTTAAAACAACTTGAATCTTTTGCTAAACAGCTCGCTAAGGAAGTTAAAATATCGGATTTAATATTATTAAGTGGCGACCTTGGATCCGGAAAAACAACTTTTGCGCGTTTCTTAATAAAATATATTACCTTAAAGTATGGAGAACAGGAACCAGTTTATATTCCTAGCCCCACCTTTCCAATACTTCAAAATTATCCTTTAGTAAATTTTGAAATCTTACATTATGACTTATATCGTATTAACGATACGAAAGAAATTATTGAATTATCAATTGATGAAAATTTAAAAAATAATATATCAATTATTGAATGGCCCGAAATATTATTAGAATATGTTTCTAAATACAGTTTTATTTCAATTGATTTTTCAATACTAGATGACGATAGAAGAAAAATAATATTTAAAAGAAATAGAAATGAATAAAATAATTAATAATTTTTTAAAATTAAATTATCAAGAATCAAATTTATTAAAACTTAAACAAGATGCTTCATCAAGAGACTATTATCGTATAGAAAATAGCAAAGGCTCTTTTATTTTGATGGATTCTAAAAAGGAAAAAAAACAATTTGATAATTATTTAAATATTTATAACATATTAAAAAATGTAAAAATTAGTATACCTAAAATTATTGAATGTGATAAAAAAAACCATCTTATATTGATGGAAGATTTTGGCGATCAAAGATTCGATAAATTAATACACGATTCAAAGCACTCTAAGAAGTTGATGGAAATTGCTATAATTTCTTTAATTTCCATAAAAAAATCAATATCAAAAAATAAGAAATTTAATCTTAAAACATATAGTTTTAAAAATTTAAAAAAGGAGGTAGTTGAATTTATTGATTGGTACTATCCTTTTGTGTGGAACAAGGAAATTTCACTGGCGGATAAAAATGCTTTTTTAGAAATCTGGAAAGAAACATATTGTAAAATTAATTTTGACTTTAGTTCATTTGTCCACGGAGATTTTTTTTGTAATAATTTAATTTATTTACCTAAAAGGAATATAAAACATCAATGTGGCATTCTTGATTACCAGGATGCCCTATGGGGCGATGATTCTCTTGATATAGTTTCATTATTTGAAGATTCTAGAAGAATTATCAAGTCTAATTTTAGAAATGATTTAATAAATTATTACTTAAAAGAGACAAATCAAATTAACAGCAAAGATAATTTTAAAATAAAAATGAATTTTTTGGGAGCCGCAAGACAGACTAGAATACTTGGAAGATGGATAAAGCTTCTAAAAATTAAAAAAAAGAAAGACTATATTAAATATATTGACTTTACATGGCACTGGTTAGAAAATAATTTAAAAATTGATCAATTTTCTGATTTAAGAAATATTATCAATGATCTAATCCCACATAATAAAAGAAAATATGATAACTAACACCGCAATGATATTGGCCGCAGGTTTGGGAAAAAGATTAAGACCAATTACTGAAAATTGCCCCAAACCCCTTATAAAAGTAAATCAGAAGGCATTGTTAGGCCACGCAATTGATGCATTGATAAATGTTGGAATTAAAGACATTATAGTTAATACGCATTATCAGCCTGAACAAATAAAAAATTATTTAGCCTCTTACTATCCAAAAGAAAAAATAAGCATAACATATGAAAAGGAACTTTTAGATACAGGGGGCGGGGTAAAAAATGCAATTAAATTATTTAAAGAAGAGTTTGTGTTAGTAATTAATAGCGATATATTTTGGAATTTTGAAAATTATCCTGATTTAAAAAAACTTCTCAGAAGCGATACTAAAAACTTAAAGTGCAATATGTTATTAAGTAATTTAAATAGTGCATATGGGATTTTAAACAGAAAAGGAGATTTTAAATTTATAAACAATCACCTTGAAAGGAATAATGATGAAGAAAAGGGGTTTTATTTTAGTGGAGCTCAATTAATTAATGTCTCTATTTTTAAATCTTTTTCAAATAATAAATTTTCCTTTAATGAAATTTGGGATTTTTTAATAAAAGATAAATTATTAAAGGGGATTGTAATGAATTCTCGTTTTTTACACTTAGGTGAATTTGAAGGTTTTAAATATTTAAAAGATTTTGAGCTTGAAAATTATTAAAACAAAAGTATATTAAGTATTAATAAAGTATGTCCACATTAAAACTCACAGATGTAAATTTTGAAGATGAAATAGTTGCATCACAAAAGCCAATTTTGGTAGATTTTTGGGCTGAATGGTGCGGCCCGTGCAAGCAAATTGGACCAATTTTGGATGAAATATCTGAAGAAAAAAAAGAAGATATAATAATCGCAAAAGTTAATATTGATGAGAATCCTGAAACTCCTTCTAAATATGGTGTTAGAGGCATTCCGACCTTAATGATGTTTAATAAGGGAAAATTAGTTGATACCAAGGTTGGCAGCTTACCAAAGAGTGCTTTAAATAGCTGGATTGATTCTATAATTTCTTAAAATTTTTTTTCTTTCCCTGCCAATTAAATACAATGAACCTGTTATTAAGATTTCTTCAGCACTTTGTTTTTTAACAATATTTTTGATAGCTGCTAATACATTTTTTTCAGGTATGCACATAATATTAAGTTCATCACAAATCAATTTTATTTCTAATGCACTTAGTGAATTTTTTTCATACGGTATGCTGATTGCACTAATTCCCGCAATACCACTATTAATTATTTTTAAATAACCTTTTATATCTTTTGTTTTTAACATTCCTAGGATAACCCATGTTTTTACACCTGAACTCCTAATATGCTTTCTCAATGTTTTCGCGCCTTCAATGTTATGAGCTCCATCAAGATATATTTTTGGATTTTTATGCCTTACCTTTTCCAATCTTCCAGGCCAGGTTGTTTTTTTTAGGCCATCTAAAATATTAATTTTATTTAATTTATAGCCCATTTTTTTCAGAGTATTTATAGTAACAATTGCCGTTGAAGAGTTATATATTTGATGATTTCCAATAAGTGAAGGGATAGGGTATCTAGAAGTATGATCTTTATATTTTAAATTAAAACTCTTTTTATTTATCTTTGAAACTTTCCAATCCGTTCCATACGAAATTATTTCATTTCCATTTATTTTTGCGAATTTTACTATATTATTTTTAACATTAATATTTTGTTTTGAACAAATTATTTTTGATGAAGGCTTAATAATCCCTAACTTTTCTTTGGTAATTTTATTTATTTTATGCCCAAGATATTCTTGATGATCTAGACCTATTGGAGTAATGATTGATATTATAGATTCTTTTATTACATTTGTTGCATCAAGCCTGCCACCAAGCCCTGTTTCTAAAATTAAAATATCTGCTGGGTTTTTACTAAATAAGAGGAATGCTGCTGCCGTTGTAATTTCAAAAAATGTTATTGACCTGTTTCTATTAACCTTTCTTACATATTTTAGTGTTTCATAAAGTTTTTTATTTGATATAATTTTGTTGGATACAAAAAACCTTTCATTTATATTTTCTAAATGTGGTGAAGTGTATGCATGCACCTTATAATTAGAGCTAATCATAATATTTTTTATAAAACTTAAAATTGAACCCTTACCATTAGTGCCTGCTATATGTATGCATGGAGGCAAATTTAAATGAGGGTTGCCGAGATCATATAAAAGCCTATTTATTCTTACCAATGATAGGTCAATATATTTTGGATGAAGTTTTTGTAATGTCTTTATTAGAACATCCAATTTTTTCATTGATTATTTTTTAAATGTTTAATTATTGATGATAATGTATTTTTTAATTCCTTTCTATCCACAACCATGTCCACCATTCCATGTTTTTCTAAATACTCAGCTTTTTGGAAATCTTTAGGTAGTTCTTCTCTAATTGTGTCTTGTATTACTTTTTTTCCAGCAAACCCTATCGTTGAACCAGATTCTGCTATTGTTACGTCTCCTAACATTGCGAAAGATGCAGTAACGCCACCTGTTGTTGGGTCAGTAAGGACAACTATATATGGAATTTTATACTTACTTAATTTCTCTATCGCAGCTACCGTTCGCGGCATTTGCATTAGACTTACTATGCCTTCCTGCATTCTGGCACCACCTGATGCAGAAAAGATCACTAAAGGGATTTTTTCCTTAATAGATTTCTCAACTGACTGGACTATGCCGCTGCCTACAGCTCTTCCCATAGAGCCTCCCATAAAATCAAAATTTAGTATTCCAACTAAAATTTTTTCATTATCTAAATTTCCTGAAGCTAGAATATATGCGTCATTAAAATTGGTTTTTTTTCTATAAGTTTTTAATCGATCAGAATATTTAATTTTATCTTTGAATTTAAGAGGATCATCAGAAGGTGATTTTATTTCTATAAAATCATAATTTTCTTTCTTAAAAATAATTTCAAGTCGTGTCTCTGGGTTTAATTTAAAATGATGATTACAATTATTGCATACGTTAAGATTTTGTAACATATCCTTATGGTGAATCATATTTGCACACGTAGGGCAAGTTGTCCATAAGTTCTCGGGCACATCTTTTCTTCCAACCAACGCTTTAATTTTTGGTTTAACAAAATCAGTTAGCCAATTCATTTATTTATTGCCTTTGAAAGTGAATTTACAAAATTATTAATTTTTTTTATTATTATTTTTTTAGAACTGTTTTTTTCAATAATTTTTACTATTGATGAACCTACGATTACCCCATCTACGAACTTAGATATTAGACCGGCCTGTTTTGGCGATTTTATTCCAAACCCAACACAGATCGGTATTTTTGTTCTGATCTTTAACTCTTTTATAGATTTTTTCAGAGTATTTAAATTTGCTGAATTTTGTCCTGTTATTCCAGTAATTGATACGTAATATAAAAACCCCCCAGCTTTAGGAAGAATATTATTTAATCTAGTGTTGTTTGTTGTTGGAGTAATTAAACGTATAAATTCTATGTTTTTTTTTGATGATAAATTATATAGCTCCTGATCAAATTCAGGTTGAAGATCTACAATTATTAATCCATCGATGCCTGATTCTGCACATTTATTAATAAATTTCTTATTTCCATAATTATATATTGGGTTGTAATATCCCATAAGAATAATTGGAGTAGTTTTATTATTTTTTCTAAATTGTTTTGCCATATAGAAAATTTTATTCAAATCTACATTATTCTTTATTGCTCTTTGACTAGACATTTGGATAGTTGGTCCGTCAGCCATAGGATCTGAAAAAGGCATACCCAACTCAATTATATCTGAACCATAAATTGGAAGATTTTTCATAATCTTAAGGGAGGTGTTAATATCAGGATCGCCAGCAGTTACAAAAGTAATAAGCTTTTTTGATTTGGTTAGAAATTTATTCCTGATTCTTTTATTCATTGATTTTTACATTTAATTTTTCAGCAACGGTAAATATATCCTTGTCGCCTCTTCCGCACATATTCATAACTACAATTTTGTCTTTTTTAAGTTTTGGTGCAATTTTTATTAAATAAGCTAGGGCATGTGATGGTTCTAATGCTGGTATTATCCCTTCTAATTTGCTGCAATATTTGAAAGCATCTAATGCTTCTTTGTCAGTAGCTGATACATATTTAATTCTTTTATTTTCAAATAAAAAAGAATGCTCCGGACCAATACCAGGATAATCTAAGCCAGCAGAAATAGAATGAGCCTCTTTGATTTGTCCAGACTTTGATTGTAGCAAATATGTTTTATTCCCATGTAGTATGCCGGCCCTTCCTCCTGATAAACTAGCCGCATGTTTATTGGTATTTATCCCATATCCCGCAGCTTCTACGGCAATCATCTTAATTCTTTTTTCATTTAGAAATTCATAGAATAAACCTAGTGCATTTGATCCACCTCCTATGCATGCAATTAATATATCAGGCAGTCTTTTTTCAGCTTTTAATATTTGTTTTCTAACCTCTTTGCCAATTATAGATTGGAAATCTCTAACCATCGATGGATAAGGGTGTGGTCCTGCCACGGTCCCGATAATATAAAAAGTATCTTTTACGTTAGTAACCCAATCTCTTAATGCTTCATTCATTGCATCTTTTAAGGATTTTGATCCCGAATTTACTGATCTAACCTCAGCGCCAAGTAATTTCATTCTAAAAACATTCGGCGACTGTCTTTCTATATCTTTTTCCCCCATATAGACAATACAAGGTAAATTAAATAGAGCACAGACTGTTGCAACAGCTACACCGTGCTGACCTGCTCCTGTTTCAGCAATTATTCTCTTTTTTTTCATTTTCTTTGCTAATAATATTTGACCAAGACAATTATTAATTTTGTGCGCACCTGTGTGATTTAACTCGTCACGTTTGAAGTAAATTTTTGGACCATTTAAGTCCTTCGTTATTCTTTCTGCAAAATAAAGTGGGCTCGGTCTACCAATATAATTTTCTGCATAATAATTAAATTCTTTAATAAAGCTTTTGTTGCCCTTTAACTTGTTATAGTTTTTTTCAACTTCTAAGATTAATGGCATTAGCGTTTCTGCAACGTATCTTCCTCCAAATTTACCAAAATACCCTTTATTATCAGGCCAATTTTTATAATTTTTATTTATGCTCATTATTGTTATTTAAAATTTCTATAATTTTTTTTATTTTTTCTTTATTTTTTACCCCAGGACTATCTTCTACACCTGAAGATATATCGATACCATAAGGATTTAATATTTCTAGTGCATTTTTAATATTATTATAATTAATACCCCCAGATAAAAACCACTTTTTTGAAATATTAATATTTTTTAATTTATTCCAATCAAAAGTTTTAGCATTCCCTCCAGGAAGATCATGTTTTTTTGATTTGTAGTCAAAAAGAAGATAGTCAGCATCAGGGTAGTCATTTATAATATTCAGATCCTTTCTGTCCTCTATTCTAATAACTTTGATTACGTTTACATCTATTTTATTTTTAAGTTTATTTATAAATGAATTATCCTCATTACCATGTAGCTGAATATATTTTAGTCCTAAGCTATCTATGTACTCTTGTAATTTTGTTATATCAAAATCTACAAATACACCTACAGCATTAATTTTTGAATTTTTTGATATCTCAATCAACTCTTTTGCCTGATCTGGCGAGACATATCTCGGACTCTTTTTATAAAAGATCAATCCAAAATATTTAACGGGGTTAGTAATTAAAAAATTAATAGTATCAATATCATTAATGCCGCATATTTTAAGATCTAATAATTCACTATAATTTTGTTTCTTCATTTATTGATTTTACCAATTTTTTAGGATTTTTAGAATTAAGTATAGGTCTTCCTATAACTATATAATCAGCCCCCAATTCAATTGCTCTTTTTGGCGACAAGAATCTTTTTTGATCATCATTTTTTGCTTTATTTTTATTTGGCCTGATTCCAGGAGTAATGATTGTTAATTTGTTCTTAGATATTTTTTTTACTAATTTAATCTCTTTTGGACTGCAAACAATCCCATCAATTTTTGCATTAATAGCAATTTTAACCATATCTCTTACAAGTTTTTCTGCATTAGATCTTTTATATATTTTTGTAATATCTTTTTTATTTAAACTAGTTAATGCTGAAACGCCTATAATCTTAATATTCTTTGAATACTTTTTAGAAAATTTTAACATTGATTCGCTGCCTGAAATATGAACAGTCATCATATCTGGCTTGAATCTTGCCAGAGCTTCAGTAGCTCTTGATACTGTATTGGGTATATCGTGTAATTTAAAATCAAAAAAAATTTTTAGTTTTTTTTTCTTAAAAAAGGATAGTTTTTTTATACCAAAATTAAATAAATATTGGTAACCAATTTTGATTCCATAAATATCATTTGAAACTTCAGAAACTATCTTTTGTATTTTATTATTATCATCTAAGTCAAGCGCTAAAATAATCTTACTTTTATCTGACATTAAATTTTATTATCAATCATCTTTTTGGTTGATTCTCTGTTTTAGTAATTTACCCATTTTGAAATGAACACTTTTCTTTTCGTTGACCTGAATATTTTCTCCTGTTTTTGGATTTCTTGCTGATCTGGCCTTATTAAATTTAACTTTAAAACTTCCGAACCCCCTAATTTCAATTCTCTTGTTTTCAGCAAGAGATTTAGAAATCTTATCAAAAAAAATATTAACTATCTTTTCAACATCACTTTGTTTTAAGTTATTAAACTTATTACCTAAATTATTTATAAGATTTGATTTTTTCATCGGATATTAAAACTCTCTATTTTTTCTTTCCAAGAACCTTTCCTAAAATATCTCCTAATGATGCTCCGGAGTCTTTGGAGCCAAATTTTGAAACAGCTTCTTTTTCTTCAAGAACCTCTCTTCTTTTAATTGATAGTCCTAAGGCCCCATCTTTTTCATCATAAGATATTACTGCAACGTCCACTTTCTCTCCAACTGCGAATCTTTCCAGTTTTTGGTCACCTTTCTCAATGGCCAAATTTGATTTTTTAATGAATCCTTTAATGCTTTCAGCAACCTGAACCTCTATCCCATTTTCTTGAATTGATTTAACCTGAACTGTGATCATTGAATCTAACGGATAGCTCTTTCTTAATTTTTCATTTGGATTTTCTTCTAACTGTTTGATCCCCATACTGATTCTTTCCTTTTCAGCATTTATTTCTAAAATTTTAGTTTTTATATCCTGTCCTTTTTCAAACGAAGACAATATTTTTTCATTATTATCATTCCATGAAAGATCTGAAATATGAACCATCCCATCTACTTCATCCGAAATTCTAACAAATACTCCAAAATCGACTATATTTACTATTTTGGATTCAATTACATCTCCAACTTTATATTTTTCTTTAATCTCATCCCACGGATTACCCTTACATTGTTTTAAGCCTAAACTAACCCTTCTTTTATTTGTATCAATATCTAGAATCTGAACCTCAACTGATTGATCAATCTCTAGCAACTTAGAAGCATGTATATTCTTTTTAGTCCAACTAAGATCCTGATTGGCTATTAATCCTTCTACATTTTTTTCAAATAATACAAAAGCACCATAATCAGTTATGCTTGATACCTTACCCTGATATTTATTTCCTACCTTGTATTTATCTATTACGCCTTCCCAAGGATCAGATTCAAGTTGTTTTATCCCCAAACTTAATCTTTTTGTGTCTTCAGTATATTTTAGAACTATTGTCTCAATCTCCTCGCCAATTTTTAAGAATTCACTCGGATGATTAATTTTATTCCAAGTTATGTCGGTAATATGCACTAAGCCATCCATTCCACCTAAGTCTATGAATGCTCCATAGTCTGTAAGGTTCTTTACCACTCCTTTTATTTTTGAGCCTTCCTTAATACTTGAGATCAACTCATCTCTTGCTTCTTTTCTTTCTTCTTCGACAATTGCTTTTCTTGATACAACTATGTTGCCTCTCAATTTATCCATTTTTAAAATCACCATTTCGAGAGACTTATTTAATAATTCTCTAGGATCTTTTATCGGTTTAACATCAATTTGGCTTCCAGGTAAAAAAGCAACCACGCCATCCAAATCAACTGAAAAACCACCCTTAACCCTGTTAAATGGAATTCCAACTATTTTTTCTCCTTTGGTAAATGAGTTCTGTAAATTTTCCCAAGATGATTGTTTAATTGCTTTTTCTCTTGACAATCTTACTTCGCCATTTCTGTCATCCAATTGATCAAGATATACTTCAATCTTATCCCCCACTCTCATTTCTGGCTCATGTCCCGGTCTTGTAAATTCAGAAATTGGAATCCTACCTTCACTTTTTAAACCGACATCTACCAATATGCTGTCTTTTAGTATAGAAATTACATTGCCTTCTATGATTCTTTTTTCATATTTTCTTTTAATTTCAAATGTAGAATCTATCAGCTCACCAAATTCGTTGTTGGAAATTTCTTTTTGACCCTTATTGTTATCCAATTTCATTATTACTTTCCATATGTCTTAATATTAGATTCTTTACAAGATTGTTGGTAATTGATATTCTTCTTGAATTATGTATCACCCTAGAATTTTTGGGAATAACTAGTGGTGAGTATTTTCTATTTTTATCTTTATAATCTCTCAATTTGATTTCTTTCAAAACGTCGCTGTATATAGACTTTTCACCACTATCAATCAACTCTTTATGACGTCTTTTTGCTCTTATTTTTGGATTAGTTTCAATATATAGCTTTATTGAAGCGTTTTTAAACACAACTGATCCTATATCCCTTCCATCAATTACAAAACCTTTATATTTTTTAATATTTTCTTTTACTATTTTACGTTGGTTACTATTAACAAATATTCTTATTTCTCTAATTTGAGCTATCTCTGAAGACATTTTAGAAATTTTTTGGGATCTTAAATTTTTATTACTTAATAAACTTACGCTATTAATTTTCTTTAGAAATTTTTTTATATTCTCTCTTTTGTTAATATTGATTTTTTTTCTCAGGATTTCTCCAGCCAATTTTCTATATAATAGTCCCGAGTCCAAATGAAAAAAACCAAATTCTTTCTTAATATATTTTGCTATTGTACCTTTTCCTGAAGCGGCAGGTCCGTCTATTGTAACAATAAGAGGTTTCACTATACGATTTTTGCTCCTAAAGAATTAAATATTTTTTTAAAATTAGGAAAACTAGTATTAATATATTCAGCTCCACTAATCTCTGCCCCCATACTGCTAACCATACCCATTACTGCAAATGCCATTGCCATTCGATGATCACCTTTTGAATTGATCTTAACAATACTTGCTTTAGTATTTTTTGTGGGAGTAATTGTTAAATTATTGTTTTTTATATCATTTATAATCCCAAACTTTTTAAGATTATTACTTATTTCTAACAACCTATTACTTTCTTTTACAGTTAATTCTTTTAATCCATAAAATTTAGATTTTGAATCAGCTTGTGATGCAGCTATTGCTAAAATAGGGTATTCATCAATCATTAATGGGGCATTTTTTGAGTGCAATTTACATCCATTTAGTTTGCTATACTTAACTTCTATGTCAGCAATCTTTTCTCCAGAAATAATTCTCATATTCTTTACTCTTATTTTTCCTCCCATTAAACGAAGCGCTTTAAGCAAGCCAGTTCTCATTGGGTTTATATTTATATTTTTTAATTTTAAAAATGAATCTTTTATTATTAATGCTGCAACAATTAAAAAAGCAGCTGATGAAAAGTCCCCAGGAACAGTAATATTTTTTGGTATTAATTCGAACCCACCTCTTAATGAGATTAATTTAGTTTTATTCTTTTTTATTATATTAATTTTTGCTCCAAATTTCTTAAGCATTATCTCAGTATGATCTCTTGAAGGAATCTTTTCTTTAATCACAGTTCTTCCACTGACGCTCAATCCGGCTAGTAAAATTCCAGATTTAACCTGCGCTGAAGGTATCGGCAATGTATATTTTATTGGAATTAAACTTTGTTTTCCAAAAATTTTCACAGGTAATCTATTATTTTTTGATTTAATTTTTGCTCCCATTTTTTTTAAGGGATTAATAATTCTGCCCATAGGCCTGCTTGATAAAGACTTGTCTCCAAGAAGAGTATAACTAAAATTTTGAAACGATAATATTCCCATTATTAGACGGGCACTTGTTCCTGAATTTCCAAGGTAAAGTTTTTTTTTAGAATTCTTTAGAGAATGAAGCCCTTTTCCATATACAATCATTTTATTGCCGTCTTTTTTAATATTTACTCCGCAACTCTTAAATACTTGAATAGTTTTTTTTACATCATCAGATTCTAAAATATTATAGATTTTTATAACTCCATTTGAAATTGAAGAAATAATTATTGATCTATGAGATATTGATTTATCGCCAGGTATTCTTACGGCGCCCTTTAATGGCTTATTTACAGGATAAATCTTTAACTTCATAAATTGTTATTTTTTATTTTTTTCGAATTTGAAACTTTCACCAAGGTAAGATGACTTAACAATTTTATTTCTTATAACATCTTCTGGTTTGCCCGAGCATATAATGTTACCCTCATTAACCATATAGACAATATCAACAATATTTAATGTTTCCCTAACATTATGATCAGTGATTATTACACCAATATTCTTTTGTTTTAACTTGGTTATTATAATTTTAATATCATCAATTGAAATTGGATCAATACCAGTCAGCGGTTCATCCATTAATAAATATTTTGGGTTTGCGGCAAGGGTTCTTGCTATTTCTAACCTTCTTTTTTCTCCCCCAGAAAGAACAATGGCTCTTGATTTTCTTAAATGAGAAATATCAAATTCATTTAATAAATTCTCTAACTTGATCCTTCTTATTGATTTATTATTTTCTGATAATTCAAGTATTGAATAAATATTGTCTTCTACATTCATGCCTCTAAATATTGAAGTATCTTGAGGAAGGTAGCCAATTCCCATACTACCTCTTTCAAATATTGGAATATCTGTAATTTTTTTACCATCTAAGAGAACGTCCCCACTATCTGCTTTTAATAATCCAACTAGTATGTGGAAAGCTGTAGTTTTTCCTGCGCCATTTGGTCCTAACAAACCAATAATCTGACTCTTTCTAACATTTAATGTTATATTTCTAATTATTGGTTTTTTATTAATTGACTTTGAAATTTTATTTAGACTTAATCCCTCATTTAATAATTTAAACATTTTTTACTCTTCCGAATTGATCAATAATTTGACCTTTTTCCCCTTTTTAGACTTTATGGTATAGTTATTGTTAATCATATTTATATTAGCATAATCCCCAGTTGTCACTTCTTGATTCTTAATTATTTTTACATCATCAAAAAGTTCCAGAACCTCATTTTTTTTTGCATAAATAGCAGATTTTGAATATGATTTCATTTCATTATTGTTTATAAATACAGTTTCATCATCTCGTGCAAAAACATTTTTAATCTGATTTTCATCATCAACTTTAATAAACGAGCCATCAATTTCAGTTGCAATTACAGTCAGTCTTTCATTTTTAAAACTTCCATTTCCCGTTATTGAAAATTCCTCTTTAATGATATCATATATTACTTTTTCTCCCATAATTACTGCCCCATCTTTGGTTACTAATTTTGTATTTCCTGTAGCAATAATCTTAGTTATGTCATAAAAATCTTTATCATAATAAGCTAATACATTATCTGAATTTAGTTTAAAATTTTTTGATTCTATAAAAACGTTATCCTTTAAATCATAATATTTTTCATTTTGAAATATTTTAATTCCACCGTCAGTTGTTATTGTGGTTGGGTTTTTGCCGTATAGATAATTATTAGAGTATAAAATCAATATATTAAATAATATAATTTTTATGAATATATTTTTCATTTAATCTCTAATTTACTTTTACCTATGAAAAGTATGTCATTACCTTTGTTTTCAACATTAAAACCTTCGGACTTTATCGATACTTTTTCTGAAATAAACAATGTGTTTTCTTCGCTATTTGCATCAAAATTTATTTTATCAAAATTAACCTTGTTGCTTTCGAGGGTGAAATTATTTGAAGCATACTTTACTTCACCGTCTAATAATATTTTTCTATCAGATAAAAAAATTGCCTTATTTGCTGTAACTTTTAGCTGGTCTTTGTTTTTTTTATCTTTAATAAACTTTGGATTTACAATATCCACTCCATACTCATAATCTATTTTGGTAAATGATCTTTCTGGGATGATCTGAAAATATAGAAAAACAAACAAAAACACAATTACTACAGCAAACATTGCAATTAATATGGATTGTTTTATTTTAAATAAAATATTCAATTTTTTATGTTGTTATTCTTAAACAATCATGAATATGTATGATGCCTAGTGGTTTATTTTTATTACATATAAATAAACTTGTAACCTTCCTGGTATTCATAAGATTTAATGCCTCACCAATTAAAAAATTTTCATTAATTGTTAATGGTTTTTTTGTCATAATACGCTTGACTGATTTATTTATTATATCAGATCTCATATTTCTTCTAAGGTCACCATCAGTTATTATTCCTATTAAATTTCTTTTTGATGATATTATACCAAGACATCCAAAACTTTTTTTTGTCATTGTTATTAATGCTTCATCCATAAGTGCGCTTTCTTTAATTAAAGGTAATTCTTTGCCAGTATGCATAATTTCAGAAACTTTTCTCAAATCTTTTCCTATATTTCCTTTAGGGTGAAAAATCTTAAAATCTTCTTGATTAAAGCCTTTTATATTCAGTAGAGTTATTGCTATGGCGTCTCCTAAAACTAACATCATCGAAGTAGAGGTTGTTGGAGCAAGATTTAAAGGGCATGCTTCTTGAACCTTTTTTAACGTTAATCCTACTGTAGATTTTTTATAGAGCAGGCTATTAGCATTTGATGTTATGCTATAGAGAGGCACATTATATCTTTTAGCATAATTAATAATTGGATACAGTTCTGAAGATTCTCCAGAATTTGATAATGCTAATATGCAATCACCTTTAGTAATCATGCCTAAGTCTCCATGTCCTGCCTCGGCTGGGTGAACAAAAAAAGACGGTGTTCCAGTTGATGCTAACGTGGCACTTATTTTATTTGCTATATGGCCACTTTTACCTATTCCAGTTACTATCACTCTTCCTTTGGTATTAAGAATTCCTTTAATAAGGTCACAAAACCTTAGATTTAAATTTTGAGATAAGGATTGTATCCCTTTTATTTCAAATTGTAGGATTCTTTTAGCTTCTTTTAATATTTGTTTATTTTTCATTTTAATGCTCGAATATATCAGTGTGATGCCAACCTGTTAGGTCCAGCGCAGTTCTGTAATTAATGAAATTAAAACATGCGTTGGCTATTTCAATTCTATTTTCTCTAATTAATTTTTCATCTAGAATTTTCTTTATTTTATGCAAATATAATACATCAGTAGCGGCATACTTTTGCTGCGCAGCAGATAAAGTATTTCTACCCCAATCAGATGACTGAGAGGCTTTAGAAATTTCTACATTTAACAATTCCTTGCACAAATCTTTTAATCCATGGTTCTGTGTATAAGTTCGAGTAAGCTTGGAAGCAATTTTGGTGCAATAAATTGAATTTATTTTTATTTTTAGATTATATGACAACATAGCTACATCAAATCTGGCATAATGAAATATTTTTATTATTTTTTTATTTTTAAGAATCTTAATTAAATTTGGTGATTTAATTTTTTGCCCCTTTTTATATTGGATTAAATGACAAACACCATTTCCAGTCGACAATTGTACTAAACACAACCTATCCCTCAAGGGATTAAGTCCCATTGTTTCAGTATCAATTGCAATCTGATTCCCAATCTTTACAGAAGAGGGAATATCCCCAATATGTAAAACAATTTTCATTATGTCTTTGCTATATAAGCCTTTTTTTCACTTATTAAAATGTTATATCACATATAAATAAATAATGAACAAAACAGTAACAATTTTTGGCGGATCCGGTTTTATAGGAGGCCATATTATAAGAAGATTATCCAAATTGGGTTTTCGAATTATTGTCCCAGTTTCTGATCTATCTAGTGCCCCCAGATTGAGACTTTATGGTAATCTAGGACAGATTTTGCCGATAAGAAATAATTTAGAATTAGATTTTTTTAAAAAAGTTATTTCAGAATCTGATTTCGTAATCAATCTGAGAACAATCTGGAAAGAGGAAAAAAATAAAAATTTTTTAACTGAAATATATAATTTTAATAAAATAATAATTAATGAAATAAAAAAAGACAAAAGAAAAAAATATATATTTTTTTCTGGCATAGGCATAAAAATAAATTCTCAATCAAAAAGAACTAATGCTATAGCTAATTCAGAAAAATCTATTCAAGAAAATTTAACTAATTATTCTATAATTAGACCCAGTGTTGTTATTGGCTTGGAAGATAAGTTTATGAATCGTATAATTCCCTTAATAAAACATTTTTTTATCATACCTATTTTTGGAAAAGGTATTGCAAAATTTCAGCCTGTATATGTTGATGATGTCGCGAAAGCAATTGAAAAAATTATTATAAAGTCTGATGCTGAAGCAGACATTTATGAATTAGGCGGTAATAATGTAATAACATATAAGCAATTATATAATTTTATTATAGATGAATTGGGTAAAAAAAGATTATTAATAAACATTCCTTTTCCTCTTGCAAAGTTTGGAACTATATTAATTGAAAAGACTCCGTTTGATATAATTAATAGTGAACAATTACAATTATTTGCAAGTGATAATGTCGTCACGGGACAGCATAAATTATTTAAGAATCTTAATATTGAGCCACGCGATGTTATGCAGATAATAAAAAATATTATCGATAAATAAATCAATGAAAGATTCTGATAAATTTTCATTAACAGAGATTGTTATAATTATACTAATCACTTCTATCCTTATTGTAGTTTCAATCAGATTATTTCAAAAATATTCTTATGAATTAAAATTTGAAAATTGCAGGAAGGAATATGAAAATATTAAGGATCAGAAAACAAAAAAAATTAAATTTGAGAATTGCCTAAAAGTTTAGTTTTGAATTAATTCATCTAAAGAATTTAATATTATCTCTAAGTCCTTTTTTTTAGAAAGACTGTGATCTCCATTTTTAACATATTTTATTATTACATTTCTACTAGTCACTTTTTTTTGAATTTTCATCGGTATTTCTGAGGATACAGTATTATCTTTTAATCCGTGTATTAAAACAATAGGTTTTTTAATATTAATTTTTTTCCCTAAAATAAAATTTTTCTTACCGTCTGAGAACAGTTTTTTTGTAAAGGTATAATTAAAATTCCATTTTCTAACTTTTGTAATTTCTTTTGTTAGTATCTCTTTTTGATTCTTTTTTGGTATTTCTTTATATAGATTTCTAGTAAAATCAGGGGCGGCAGCCAATCCAATTAATCCATAAATGCTTGAAGGTTTTTCTTTAGCAGCTAGAAGCATTAGCCAGCCTCCCATACTACTGCCAACTAAAATCTGTGGACCCTTTGTGAGCTTATTTATAACCTCTAATAAATCTTTCTTCCAATCAGATATTACAAAATCTTTAATAGTTCCGTGAGATTTTCCATGTCCTCTACAATCAAATCTGAGAAAAGATAATTTTTTTTTCTTAGCGTATTTTTCTATATGAAGAGCTTTTTTTCCTGACATATCAGAATTATATCCATGTATAAAAATAATGCCCGGAGAATTGCCAATAATTTTTCTATATGCAATTTTCTGATTTTGTTTATTAAGTATATAAGACATATTTTAAACTTTAATAATTAAAATTTTGGTAAATTACAATTAATATGCAAACAATAAAGTTATTACAGGTGATCCCGGCACTTGATTCTGGAGGAGTGGAACAAGGTACTGTAGATATTGCTCAAGGGGTAGTAAAAAAAAGCGGATCATCATTAGTTGTATCAAATGGCGGCAGGTTAGTTCCAAGATTAAAAAGATGCGGATCTGAACATATAGAATTATCAGTTCACTCTAAAAACCCCTGGGTGATATTTAGAAATATAAAAAAACTAAGAGAAATTATTGATACACATAATATTAATATTATTCATACTAGATCTAGGGCACCAGCCTGGTCAAGTTATTTTGCTGCAAGAGGAAGGATCAAAATTGTTTCAACATTTCATAATGTTTATGGTTATGGTAGTTCGTCAAAAAGATATTATAACTCTGGTTTGGCTAGGGCAGATGCAATTATTGCAATATCAAATTTTGTTAAAAATAAGATTATAGAACTCTATAATATCCCACGAAAAAAGGTCAAAGTAATTTACAGAGGTATTGATGAAAAATATTTTATTAATGATGATATAACTGAGTCAACTTTGCTAAACTTTATTAAAGAAAATCAGATCTTTACCGATAAAAAAATCATTTTGTATCCTGCAAGATTGACTCCCTGGAAAGGACAAATAGAATTTTTAGAAATTTTAAAAAAACTAGATAGCAACGATTATTTTTGTATTTTTGTTGGAGATGAGAAGAATCAAAAATATTCTGAAAAATTAAAAAAGAAAATTGTTGACTTGAAATTAAATTCATCTTGTAAGGTTATGGGCCATATTAGTGATATGAAATGTATGTATAAAATATCCCATTTAGTTGTAAGTGCATCACAAAAACCAGAGGGTTTTGGGCGCGTAGTTGCTGAGGCAATGGCAATGGAAAAGCCAGTTGTAGCCTATGACCATGGGGGTGTTTCTGAACAAATGCAAACTTATGATAAATCTTTTCGTATTCCTTTTATGGATCAAGCCGGTATGGTAAATGCAATTAATATAGCCTTATCTATGTCCAAGGAGGCGATGAATCAGATAGTCTTAAGTCCAAAAGAATTTGTTAATAAAAATTTTACTAGAAAAGAAATGGTAGAAAATACTTATCAGCTTTATAAAAATTTGCTTAAAAAATAATGCATACTCAAAAAAAGATATTAGTAATTAAACATGGCTCATTCGGTGATTTAATACTTGCTACAGGGGCTATGAAATCAATAAGTAATTTCTTTCCAGATCACAATATTTATATTCTTACTGAATCAAAATATCAGGAATTTATTAGTCATGCGCCTTTTGTTAAAAATATTTTGTGTGATGATCGTGAACCAATATCTAAATTATATAAAAATTTTTTTCTTATAAAAAAAATTGTTGATTTAAATTTTGAATATATCTTTGATTTACAAAATTCTTTAAGAACAAGTTTTTATAACGGGATTCTTAGATTTTTTACTAGCTGCAAGATATCAAGCTCAAAAAGATTTTCTCACTATCGTTATCATATACCACTTCAAGGTACTGAGCATGTCATTACAGGATTAAATAATCAGCTTGCTTTAACTGGTATAGATAAATTTTCTCAACCTTCTGTAGATTGGTTGAATGATGAGAATTTTTCATGTGATATTTCGAATCCATTTGTTATATTAATCCCAGGGACTTCTCCCAAAGGTATTAAAAAAAGATGGATGCCAGAAAATTATGCTCTTATTAGCAAATATTTAATTAATAATAATTATAATGTTGTTGTTGTTGGAACTGAAGAAGATATGATTTCAGCATCACCAATATTTAAATTGTGTCCTGAGACTATTAATTTATTGGGCAAGTCGCCTCCAAAAATATTATTTAATTTAGCAAAAAGGGCTAAATTTATAATATCAAATGACACAGGTCCCGCAATTTTGTCAGCTCTCTCAAATACAACACTTCTGTGGATTGTTAATGATAATAGCGTATCAAAAGCAAACATTCCTATTGGCAATGATGTTATAAAAATTTCATCAAATAGTATTAACGACATTTCAGTTGAAAAAGTAAAAAATGTTTTAATACATAAAAAATTAATCTAAATGATTATTTATTTCATCATTTATATTACAAGAATCAGAAAAAATTAATTTATGGTGAATTGATTTCCAGGGCCCATATTCTTTATGTATATAATCAGGCGCATTGTCAGAATTATATATTACTGTTACCGGGACCTTAAATGCTGCTGCGATATGCGTGCATCCAGATTCTGGGGTTATAATATGTTTTGATTGTTTTATAACCGATATCCAGTCAGAGTATTTATAATTATCTAGAATGAAAACATTGTTGTTTGTTGTCTTTAAATTTTTTGTGTTTTCTTCATTTAACCCATTTAATTCTAATGGTCTGAATTTTTTAGTAATTTCAATAAAGTTTTCATCATTTTCTTTTTCGGTTGTAAGGAAAAAAACATACTGATTTTTTTGTAAAAGCTTATTAATCAATTCATTAAAGTTATTAATATTATAATATTTATTTATCCATCTTCTAGAAAGATGAATAGTTATAATTTTTTTTGTAAATACATTTTTTATTTTACCTTCCAGCACTGAATTAACGGGTATTTGTATTTCAATATCCCTAAATGACTTTTTTGATATTTTTTCTATTAAATTAAGCATCATTTGAGATTGATGCATATCTTTTTTTGTTTTAAAAAGTAATTGTCGATTGATTATATCAACGTAATCACAAGTCAATTGTAAGATTAGTCTATGAAATAACTTTGAAAAATATTTTTTATATCTACTTAAATAAATTATAACCCCTTTTTTATTTGCAAAACTAAAAAGGCACAAAAAATAACTTAAATTTGTTGGTGAGAAATTTATAAATAAATCGTACTTTCTTTTTTGAATAGTCCTTAAAATTTTTATTTTTTTAATAAGACTATCCTCATGTTTTATAATGATTATCTCATCTATAAGTTTAGAATTTTTTAAAACTTTTGAATTGATGCTTGATGCTAATAGTGTAATTTTACTATTTGGCCAATTTGATCTAATTGCTTTTATTGCAGGGGTGCTTATTATTAAATCGCCAATCCTATCAATGCGACTAATACAAATTTGTTGAAATTGACTCATTTTTTGCTTTAATATCTCCATTACTATATATAAATATGTAGTCTCAATAAAGAAGCACTATGATTAATATTACGTTATCTGATGGAAGCCAAAGGCATTTTAATAAACCAATAACTGGTTTAGATATAGCCAAGGATATTAGTGCTGGATTAAGCAAGGAGGCAATTGCCATTAAGGTCAATGATAAAATACAGGACTTAAAGGAAACAATAAAAATAGATTGTTCAATTGAAATATTGACTAAAAAATCACCTGAGACGCTAGAAATAATTCGCCACGATGCTGCACACATTATGGCAGAGGCAGTACAGGATCTTTTTCCAGATACTTTAGTAAGCATCGGACCGCCAATCAAGGATGGATTTTATTATGATTTTGAAAGGGAGGAATCATTTACCCCTGATGATTTTAAAAAAATAGAAAAAAAAATGCATGAAATCATTAAAGCAAATAAGCCTTTTGAAAAAGAAATATGGTCAAAAAAAGAAGCCGTAAAATATTTTAATAAAAAGCAAGAGAAATATAAAATTGAGATAATTAATGATATTGACGATAGCGAAGAGTTAAGTATTTATAAGCAGGGTTTGTGGATTGATTTGTGTAAGGGTCCCCATTCTCCTTCTACTAAATTTGTAGGAAATGCTTTTAAAATATTAAAATTATCAGGAGCTTATTGGCGAGGGGATTCAAGAAATAAAATGTTACAACGCATTTATGCAACTGCGTGGTTTAAAGACTCAGATCTTCAATTATATCTTAAGCGTATTGAAGAAGCTGAAAAAAGAGACCACAGAAAACTTGGCAAGGATCTTAATTTATTTCATTTGCAAGATGAAGCAATAGGCAGCATATTTTGGCATCCCAAGGGATGGACTGTTTATAGAATTTGTGAAGAATATGTAAGAAAAAAGTTAAATAAAGCAAAATACCAAGAAGTCAAAACACCTTCTTTAATTGATAGGAAATTATGGGAAGAATCCGGTCATTGGGAAAAATTTAGAGAAAATATGTTTATTACTGAGGGCGAAGATAAAAAACCAATGGCCTTAAAGCCTATGAATTGCCCCGCGCATGTCCAAATTTTTAAACAAGGCATAAAAAGTTATAAAGATCTTCCTATTAGAATAGCTGAATTCGGAAGTTGTCATAGGAACGAACCTTCAGGAGCACTCCATGGACTAATGCGTGTCAGGGCCTTTACGCAAGATGACGCTCATATTTTTTGTACAGAAGATCAAATTAATTCAGAAACTCAAAAATTCTGCCAACTATTAATGGAGATTTATAATGATTTTGGTTTTAAAGAAATAAATATAAAATTTTCGGATAGGCCTGAAGTAAGGGCTGGAGAAGACAAGATATGGGATAAGGCTGAAAATTCTTTGCAAACAGCAATAGACAAAGTTGGACTTCCATATACGAAAGATCCCGGACAGGGAGCATTTTATGGACCAAAGTTAGATTTTATTTTAACTGATACAATAGGGAGAGAGTGGCAGTGTGGAACTTTACAGGTCGATTTTGTTTTGCCAGATAGATTGAATGCCAACTATATTGATATAAACGGAAATAAAAAAAGGCCAGTTATGCTGCACAGAGCTATTCTTGGCTCAATAGAAAGATTCATAGGTGTTCTTATTGAAAATACAGCAGGAAATCTTCCTTTATGGCTTTCACCTGTACAAATTGCGGTTGCAAGCATTTCAGACGATGCAAGGGAATATGCGGGAGAAGTCTATAAATATTGTGAGAAAAATAATCTACGTACTCAATTAGATATTCGAAATGAAAAAATAAATTATAAAATCAGGGAACACAGCAATAATAAGGTCCCAATAATTTTAGTTGTAGGAAAAAAAGAAATTGAGGAAAATACAGTATCAATTCGCCGCCTGGGTTCTGATAAACAAGAAATAAAGCCTTTAAAAATCGCACTTGCTAATATTAAAAAAGAAGCTTATACCCCCTAAATTTTACTAGACAATGTCAAAGTTTTCTGATGAATTATAATTATAATATAATGATAGAAAAGAATAAGTTTTGAGCTTTCATTTTAGGGCAAAAAAGAACTCTGATCCCAGGGTTAATGAAAGAATAGCATCTTCTGAAGTTAGAGTTATAGGAATTGACGGAAAACAACTTGGTATTTTGAATATTCGAGATGCATTAAATGCAGCAGAAGACGCTGGTTCTGATTTAGTCGAGATTTCCCCAGAGGCAAATCCGCCAGTATGCAAAATAATTGATTATGGTAAATTAAAATATCAAGAACAAAAGAAAAAAAATCAAGCAAAGAAAAAACAAAAAACAATTGAAGTAAAAGAAATAAAAATAAGACCAGGCATTGAGAAACATGATTATGGCGTAAAGATGAAGGCACTCTCAAAGTTTATTGATGGAGGAAACAAGGTTAAAATTACAATGCGATTTAGAGGGAGGGAAATGGAACATCAGAATCTCGGTTTTAACCTTCTTAAAAAGCTTGAAGAAGAAGTTGCAGAGTTTGCCAAGGTAGAGGTTAAGCCAAAAATTGAAGGAAGACAAATTATGATGGTTTTAGTTCCTTCAAAATAGGGAATATTTTATCCCTATTGTCTTTTAATGTTTAATTGTTTATAAGCCATCTAATTTAATAAATTACAATATCGTTTATTTACAAACTTAGGAAATGTAATGCCTAAATTAAAAACAAAAAATAGTTTAAGAAAACGTTTTAAGAGGAATGGAAGCGGAAAACTTAAAATGGCAGCCTCAGGTAAAAGACATGGTATGAGCAAAAGAAGTAAAAAATTCATTCGTTCAACAAGAGGTATGGAAATTATGTCATCTAGTGATGCATCGAGGATTAATCACTTAATGCCATATAATAAGTAATAAGGGGATATATTATGGCAAGAGTATCGAGAGGTGTTACAGCAAGAAAGAAACACAAAAAGGTTATCAAGAAAGCAAAGGGTCACTACGGTCGTAGAAAAAATGTTTTTAGAGTAGCAGTTCAGAGTGTCGAAAAATCTCTTCAATATGCCTATAGAGATAGAAGAAATAAAAAGAGAGATTTTAGAGGGCTGTGGATTCAACGTATTAATGCTGGCGCGAGACTTTATGGAATGACCTATTCAGTATTTTTAAAGGGGTTAAAAAAATCAAAAATTGATATTGATCGCAAAATTCTTGCAGATATTGCAGTAAATCAGCCAGCAACATTTAAAGCTTTAGTAGAAAAAGCTCAATCTGCTCGATAAATTAGTTTATTTAATTTATAATTAGTCTGAGCATAATGGATTTTTCAAAAATTCAAAAAGAATCTATGGATAAAATAAATTCAGTTGATAATTTAGATCAGCTGGAAAAGCTACGTTTATTTTACCTTGGTAAAAAGGGAATAATTTCCCAAGAAATGAAAACATTAGGAAGTTTATCAATACAAGAAAGAAAAGAAGTTGGCAAAAATCTTAATAATCTTAAGGAGCTCATACAACAAGAAATTCAGAAACAAAAAATTTCAATAAATAGCAAGGCGCTAAATAAGAAAATTAAAGAAGAAAAATTTGACCTTTCTTTGCCTCCAAGAAATTTTTATAATGGTAAAATTCACCCAATTAGTCAGACTATCGAAGAAGTAATAAATATTTTTTCTTCTATGGGCTTTGCTTTAGAAGAAGGACCGGATATAGAAAGCGATTTTCATAATTTCACAGCATTAAATATTCCACCAGATCATCCTGCTCGTGAAATGCAAGACACATTTTATTTAAGTGATAGCGAAAAAAACGAAAAATTAGTCCTCAGAACTCACACAAGTCCAGTTCAAATTAGAACTATGATACAACAAAAACCACCTTTAAAAATAATTGTTCCAGGAAGAACTTATAGATGTGATTCCGATTCTACGCATGCGCCAATGTTCCATCAAGTTGAGGGTTTATTAGTCGATAAAAATTCCACAATGGCTAACTTAAAAGGCTGTCTAGTTGATTTTTTGAAGATTTTTTTTGAAGTTGATAAATTGGAATATCGTTTTAGACCAAGCTATTTTCCATTTACTGAACCTAGCGCCGAAATGGATATAGCTTATAGTAAAATTGACGGTGTTTTAAAAATAGGTGAAGGAAATGAATGGTTGGAAATTTTAGGTTGTGGCATGGTGAATCCTAGAGTCTTAAATAATTGCGGCATAAATAGTAAAATATTCCAAGGTTTTGCTTTCGGTATGGGAATAGAAAGAATATCTATGTTAAAATATGGAATTTCTGACTTAAGAAGTTTTTTTGAAACCGATTTAAGGTGGCTTAAACACTATGGTTTTGATCCTCTACACTCTTCATCCAAAACTGGTTTATAATGAAGTTCACTCTTTCCTGGCTAAAAGATCATTTAGATACCAAGTTGGAACTTAATCAAATTATCGATAAATTAACTAACATTGGTTTAGAGGTAGAAGAGGTAAAAGACAGATCAACTGAGCTGAAGCCTTTTAAGGTAGCTTTTGTAATTAAAGCTGAAAAGCACCCCAATGCCGATCGGCTTAAAGTTTGTCAGGTAAAAACTTCAAGGGGAATTTACCAAGTAGTTTGTGGCGCACCTAACGCTAAAACAGGAATGAAGGGAATATTTGCTCCGGAAGGAAGTTTTATACCAGGAACAGAAATAATCTTGAAAAAAACAAATATCAGAGGAATAGATTCGTCAGGAATGCTTGTTTCAGAAAAAGAGATGGGAATATCTGAAGACCATGAGGGAATTATTGAAGTCGATAAATCATATGGTGTCGGCGAATCCTTTGCAAAAGTTTTTGGTTTGGATGATCCTATTATCAATGTGAGTATTACACCTAATAGAGGAGATTGTCTTTCAGTGAGAGGTATAGCTCGCGACTTAGCTGCCGCAGGTGCAGGGAAATTAAAAACGACAAAATTTGATATAAAAAAGGGTAATTTTATTAGTTCAGTAAAATGGAAGAGATCATTAGATAAAAATAATAATAAACTATGCCCAGCAGTCGCAGGAAGATTTTTTAAGGGCGTAAAAAATATTTCTAGCCCAAATTGGCTTAAAAGAAGACTTATTGCGATTGGACTTAGACCAATATCAGCATTAGTCGATATAACTAATTATATAACATACGATCTTGGCAGACCTCTTCATGTTTTTGATGCTGATAAAGTTTCTGGAGATCTTACTATGAGACTTGCAAAAAATAACGAACACTGCAAAACACTAGATGGAAAAGATTATAAATTAAGTAACAAGATTGTAGTCATATCTGATAAAAATATAGTCCATGCTATTGGTGGTATAATGGGTGGAATAGATAGCTCATGTTCTGAAAGTACAAAAAATGTTTTCTTAGAAGTTGCACTATTTGATCCAATTAACATAGCAAGAACGGGAAGGTATCTTGATCTGCAAAGTGATGCTAGATATAGATTTGAAAGAGGTATTGATCCTTACTCTTTAGATTATGGGATAGACGCTGCCACAAATATGATATTAAAATTATGTGGTGGTACAGTAAGTAAAATTACCAAATCAGGAAATTATAAAATTAATTTAAGAAATATTAAATATGATTTTACAAAAGTAAAAAAATTATGTGGTGTAAATATTGATAAGAAAAAACAAAAAGAAATTTTAAAAAAATTGGGTTTTAAAATTACAGGAGAAAAAAATAATTTATGTAAAGTTAGTGTGCCAACTTGGCGACCAGATATAGATGGGGATGCAGATATAGTTGAAGAAGTTGTAAGAATATTTGGATTTGATAAAATCGAACCAGAATCTGTTATAAAAAATAAAACTGATAATTTGAAATCGCTTAACCTTAAACAGTCTATTTATTATAAATCAAAGAGATTTATAGCCTCTAATGGTTATCTAGAGGTTGTAACCTGGTCCTTTATGTCTTCAAAATTTGCAAATTATTTTAACAAATACAACGATCTAGTTAAATTAGATAATCCTATTAGCTCTGATCTTGATGTTATGAGACCATCTATAATCCCAAATTTACTTGATTCAATTAACAAAAATCAGTCGAGATTATTTAATAGCTTCGGTATTTTCGAAGTAGGACCTGAGTATGAAAATTTATATTTCAAAGGTCAGCATATGATGGCTACTGGGATAAAATATGGAGAAGCTAATCCTGCTAACTGGATTGATGAAAAAAGATCTATAGACGTTTATGATATAAAAAGAGATGTATATTCGTTTTTTTCTTTGTTAGGAATTTCTCTTGATGGACTGCAAATATTATATGAATCTCCAAAATGGTATCATCCTGGTAAGTCTTGCACAATTAAATTAGGCCAAAATATCCTTGGTTATTTTGGCGAAATTAATCCAGAAATTTTAGATATGTATGAGATAAAAAACAGTGTATGCGGATTCGAAATTTTTCTAAATAATTTAGATAAATTTATATCAAAAAGAATGTCAGTGAAAAAAGCTTTTAAAGAAAATCCATTTCAGCCGATTGAAAGAGATTTTGCGTTTATCGTTGATAAAGGTATTAATAGTAATAAAATAACTGATGCCATAAAAAAAACTCATAAAGAGTTAATTAAAGACATAAGAATTTTTGATATTTTTGAAGGTGACACAATTCCAGATGGAAAGAAAAGTGTAGCCATAAAGATTATTATGCAACCTGAGATGCAGACATTCACCGATAAAGATATAGAAAATATATCTAATAAAATTATTGAAAATGTGAAGTTTGCAACTGGCGGATCTATAAGAGAATAATTTATGACCGATCTTAGTAAGATCAGAAACTTTTCTATTATCGCCCATATTGATCATGGGAAGTCTACTTTAGCTGACAGGCTTATTCAATTTTGTGGCGGGTTAAGCAACAGAGAAATGAAAGAACAAGTTTTAGATTCAATGGATATTGAAAGGGAAAGAGGCATTACTATTAAAGCACAAACTGTGCGTCTAGAATATAAAACAAAAAGTGGTGAAAATTATATACTGAACCTTATGGATACCCCCGGACACGTAGATTTTTCATATGAGGTATCAAGATCTTTGGCTGCATGTGAATCATCGTTATTGGTTGTTGACTCAACTCAAGGAGTAGAAGCTCAAACTTTAGCCAATGCTTATCAAGCAATAAATAATAATCATGAAATTATTCCTGTGTTAAATAAGAAAGATCTTCCAGCCTCAGAACCGTCAAGAATAAAGCAACAGATTGAGGATATTATAGGGATTGATGCTTCAGAAGCATCTTTAATTTCAGCCAAGACCGGAGAAGGAGTAGAAGAACTTTTAGAAAAAATAATTAATCAAATGCCTAGTCCAAAAGGGGAAAAAGAAAAACCTCTAAAATCACTTTTAATTGATAGTTGGTTTGATAGTTATTTAGGCGTTATTGTTTTAGTTAGAGTTATGGATGGCAAGCTTTCTAAGGGTCAAAAAATAAAATTTATGGCAACCGGAGGAACATATACAATTGATCGAGTTGGTATATTTAAGCCAAAGATACAAGAAGTTGGTGAATTATGTCCAGGAGAAGTAGGTTTTATTAATGCTAACATTAAGAGCGTATCTGATTGTAGAACTGGTGATACAATAACTGATGAAAAAAAACCAACAATCTCACCTCTTCCAGGATTTAAACCATCACAACCAGTTGTATTCTGTGGTATTTTCTCAGTAGATGCTGACAATTATGAACATCTTCGCGATAGTATTGGAAAGCTGTCATTAAATGATTCTAGCTTTATATACGAGCCAGAAATAAGCCCCGCATTAGGAAATGGATTTAGATGCGGATTTTTAGGATTGTTACATTTAGAAATAATTCAGGAACGTCTTGATAGAGAATTTGGTCTTGATTTAGTAACAACCGCGCCTTCAGTTGTTTACAAAATTAATTTAAAGAATAATAAAATTATTGAAATACACAATCCAACGGATATGCCAGATCCGGTACATATTGAATATATTGAAGAACCATGGATTAAAGCAACAATATTAGTCCCTGATAATTACCTAGGATCAGTATTGGAATTATGCACTGAAAGAAGGGGTAAACAGATTGATCTAACTTACGTTGGATCAAGGGCTATGCTTATATATTTATTACCATTAAATGAAATAGTATTTGATTTTTATGATAAATTAAAATCCCTATCACAAGGATATGCAAGTTTTGATTATGAGATAACAGGTTATCAGAAAAATAATTTGGTAAAAGTTACAATCCTAGTGAATGAAGAACCAGTTGATGCATTATCCTTAATCGTGCATAAAGATAGAGCTGAAAAACGTGGAAGGTCATTATGTGCAAAATTAAAAGAGCTGATACCAAAACAACAATTCAGAATTGCTATTCAGGCAGCTATAGGAGGAAGGATAATAGCCAGGGAAACCATAGCTTCTTTTAGAAAAGATGTTACACAAAAACTTTATGGGGGAGATGTTACAAGAAAAATGAAATTACTTGAGAAACAAAAACGAGGAAAAAAAAGAATGAGACAATTTGGAAAGGTCGAAATACCACAATCAGCTTTTTTGAACGCACTAAAAATGGAAGACTAAGTAATAATTATGAATTTAATAGATAATGTTCCAGAATATTCTGTAAGTGAATTTAATGACATTTTTAATGAAACAGTTCGTAGCGCTTTTGGTTTAATTAAGATTAGGGGTGAAATTTCAAATCTTAAAAAGCATTATTCAGGCCATATATATTTTAATTTAAAGGACGAAGATTCAATAATTAATAGTGTTTGTTGGAAATCAAATACTCAAAGAATAAATTTTAATTTAGAAGAGGGTCTTGAGGTTATAGCAACAGGAAAGATCACTACATATGCTAAATCTATATCCGTTTATCAATTGAACATTGAAAAAATAGTTATAGCGGGAGAGGGAGCACTTCTTAAATTAATAGAGGATATAAAAAAACGCCTCCAAAAAAAAGGATTTTTTGAACAAAATCTTAAAAAACAAATACCTTTTATTCCTGAGAAGATTGGAATTATTACCTCGCCAACTGGTTCGGTGATTAAAGATATAATCAACAGAATCGAGGAGCGATTTCCAAAACCTATCGATTTGTGGGCGGCGCCAGTTCAAGGAAAGGATGCTGCTAAAAAGATAATAGAGGGCATAAATTTTTTTAACAGTAAAAAATGTAATAATCCCCCAGATGTCATAATAATTGCCAGAGGCGGCGGTAGCATAGAGGATTTAATGCCTTTTAATAATGAGCAATTAGCAGAAACTGTTTTTCATTCTCATATTCCAACCATATCTGCAATAGGCCATGAGACAGATAACACTATATTAGATTATGTATGTGATCTTAGGGCGGCAACACCGACAGCTGCGGCGGAAAAATGCGTTCCTGTTAGAAACGAATTACTCACGACTCTTTCAAAAGTTGTAAAGAATATTAATGTTGCAAATAAACAAAATAATTTTAATCTACAGCAGAGACTAGATAAATTATCAAAACTTTTGCACGAACCATCATCAGTTATTTTGTTTTATCAATCAAAAATAAAAAATCTTTCAGATAAAAACGAACTTTTTATTAAAAATATTATAAGTCAAATATCCCACAAGATTTATAATCTTAGTAGTTTTATAAGATTTCCATTGCAAAAAATTAAGAATGAAAAATTAATACTTAGAAAATCTTGGTTATTTATTGAAAAAGTTATAAGTAGTGCAATAAAAGAAAAAAACAGCAATCTAAATAGTCTTTATCGAATAATTAAAACTTCTTCAATTAACAGCAATCTTAAAAAAGGTTATACAATTATTGAAAAAAATAAAAAGATAATTTCTAATTCAAAAAAATTAAAGGGAGATGATTTGATCAAAATTAGATTTTATGACTCGCAACTTATGGCTAAAATTAAAAAAATTTAACCCCATCTGTTATGTTGCCAAAGCCAGCTCTCAGGTTGTTTTTTTATCCATTCTTCAATGATATTATGAATATTTTTCATAGCATCTATTTCACTTTTTTGGTCATTTATGTTCATTGGCTCTATTGGGTTATGAACTATCATTTCAAATCTTAATCTATCTAATCTTCTGTTTTGTATTGGATATATTTTTAAATTAAATTTTTTTGATAATTTTAAAAATGCTGTTTGTGTTTTACAGGATTGGCCCAATAAGGGTACATTTAAACCAGAGCTATCTTTTTGATCAATTAATAGAGCTATTGAAAATCCCTTTTTAATTGACATTATCATATCCTGAGCGCTTTTCTTGCCTTTTGGAGAAAGAATTAATTCTTTTGTATTATAGGCCTTGGTTCTTACATAATAAATAAACTTATTAATAAAATAATTATTAATATGTCTATAAATGCTACATAGTCTAATACCATAACTGCATATTTTTGGCCCTAGAATCTCCCAGTTTGCTTGATGAATTGCAATAAATATAACTTGTTCGTTTTTTTCTGCAATCCTCTTTAGGTGCTCTTCACCTATAATTCTAATATTTGAATTCTTATTAATTAATATTTTATCTAAATGTGAGAATTCAGAAATGGTTCTACCCAAATTTTCCCAACAATCATTTGCTAATAATTTAAAATTTCTTTTTTCATTATTTTTGTAAACTTTTTCTAAATTATTGAGAATTATTTTATGAGATTTTGAAAATGGACCTATCTTTTTAAATATGCTGCCACCAATATCAGAAGAGAATTTATCAGGTAAAATTCTTAAAATATAATATATTAGTATAAAGATTATAAATTGAACTGGATATAATATTATTTTTTTTAAATTATTTAACATTTACTCTTTAACATAAATAAAATTTTCAAGAACATTTATTAATACTTCTTTCAAAACTTCCTCTTCCCCTAGTTTAATTTCTCCTTCCAGAATATATACTAGAGGTTTGTAACTCTCTGGCACTCTAATGAGATCCTTTTTTGTTGTGACAAGTATAGAGTTATTCTTATTTGCTTTTTCAACAAGATTTAGCAAATCAGTTTCAGTGTAAATATAATGATCAGGAAATGTAAAAGTTTTTAGTATTTTTGCCCCTTGATTTTCAAGTGTATCAAAAAATTTTGTTGGGTAGGCAATCCCTGCGAATGCAGTAACCTTTTTACCCTTATAAATTTTTTCGTTATTAGAAACATCAAATTTTGCTCCAAAACATGGAATTGAAGAGGGAATAAATTTTTTAATATTAAATGTATCCTCTCCAACAATTATAACTGCGTTCGCTCTTTTTAAACCACTATTTATACTTTCCCTTAAGGGACCTGATGGTAGCACTTTTTGATTTCCAAAACCTTGTTTTCCATCAATTACAATTATAGAAAAATCTTTTTTTATTGTTGGATTTTGGAATCCATCATCCATGATTATACAATCGGCGTTGTTTTTTATTGCTAGTTTTGCAGATTTAATTCTATTTGAACCAATCCAAGTAGGGGCTACTGACGAAAGAATAATTGATTCGTCACCAACTTCCTCTGGCGAATGATTGTTTAAGACTCTAATATTTTCTTTAATTTTTCCAGCATAACCGCGTGTTAAAAAATGAGGTCTATATCCAGCTAATTTTAATAAATTGCCTACTTTTAATGCAACAGGAGTTTTCCCTGCCCCTCCAACAACTAGATTTCCAATGCAGATTACCGGAACAGTTGAAGAATTCTTGCTACTAAAAAGTATATATAATTTTGATAATAATCTGAATAAAAGCGAGGTTGGTAAAAAAATTGTTGAGAAAATTGTAGTATTTCTAACATACCAGAATTTAGGAGCCCTAAGCATTTGTTTCCAAACCTTTTAAGTAAGGATAAATATTATTTACTACATCATCTATAATATTTTGTTTTTTATTAGCATAATTCATAGCCATTCTTTTTAATTCGAATTCAATTTTACTGTCATCAAGTATTTTATTTATTTCTTCTGAAAGATCTGTTGCTTTATTGCATAAGATACATGCACTTTGTTCTGACATTTCTTCATAAATATTTTTCCAATTATATATAGAATTCCCAGTTAAAATGCAGCAGTTGCGTTTAGCTGGTTCCAATGGGTTATGGCCTCCCTTGTTAATAAATGATCCACCCAAAATTACTATGTCACTTAATTCATAGTAGATAGGCATTTCTCCTAAAGAACTTACTATTAAACAATCAACATTTTGTTTGTTGAAATTATTTGTTTTAATAAAAGTTTGAGGAAATATTTTTTTAGCAATATGGAAAACTTCATCTATTCTGTTTGGGTGCCTTGGAATTATTATAAGCATAATATTTTTATATTTTTTTATAATCCCATAAATTTTTTCTAGCATTAAAGCTTCTTCATTTTTATGAGAACTTGCAATTAATATTATTTTTTTATTTAAAGAAATTTCTCTGAGTAATTTTAATTTATCAATATCTAATTTTATTGGAATAGACGTTAGTTTTAAGTTGCCAATAAAACCAACTTCTTTAGTCGTCAGCTTTTTCACTAAATTAAGATCTTTAGTACTTTGAGCAAAAATTTTATCAAAACACTCGGTTAGAATCGTAAAATATTTTTTAAAATATATCCATCGGGAATAGGATTTTGGAGATATTCTTAAATTTAGCAAAACAGATTTTATGTTTCTTTTTGATATAGCAAGTAAAGTATTTGGCCAAAGATCAGATTCTACCCAAATAACAAAATTAGGAGACCAATGATCCAAAAATTTCTTTATCCATGGATTATGGTCAATTGGAGCATATTGATGAATAATTTTATCGCCAAACATTTTATGTGCATATTTGAATGCTGTTACTGTACTTGTGGTTAATAAGATTTTATAATTCTTTTCTAATTTGTTTATCAAACCACTTATTGAATTAAATTCTCCAACACTTGCAGAATGAATCCAGATTAGCTTGTTATCTGGTCTTTTAACTTTAGTTATCCCAAAACGTTCTTGAACCCTATCTTTTTCCTCCTTATTATTTTTGATTCTAATATATAAATTAAGCTTAATAAGTGGAAGCAAAAGATAAATACAATATCTATAGATTTTAAACATTATTAGTAATTTTGTTTTTAGCCTTTTCAATATTATTATTTAGATTTTTTTCCAGCATTATCTGATAGCTACTTATCTTTTTTTCGCTTATTTTTTTTTCTATATATATCGGATCTGACCAAACAAAATAACACCTTGAAAATGGAAGGGTAATAAGGAATTTATCCCAAGAATTAAGTTGAAAATTTTTTGATGACCAAAAACCACAAGAGATTATAGGGATCTGAAGTATACTTGCTAATTTAATAATACCATCTGATACTTTTTGGTTTGGCCCCCTTGGCCCATCTGGTGTAATCCCTATATATTCATTCTTTTTTACTAATTTAAAAATATTTTTTAGAGAAGCATTAGAATTTTTTGAAGATCGAGGAATATTTCTTAGTTTAAAAAATCTACCTACAATTGAGCCAAATCTTCCATCACTGTGCTGAGATGCAATGATATTAATTTTTAAATTTTTTGACCAAGTAAATGAAATCATCATCAATTGGTTATGCCAAAATGCTAAAATAAAAGGTTTGTTATTATTCCAAAAGGATTGGGGAATATCATAATTAACCTTTTCTATTTTTGAGGTTAATCTAACTAAAAATATATATATTGCTGCTATTATTGCTAGTATATATTGAATAAGTGAGTTTTTTAACAATTTTTTAATCATTAAATTTATTATCACTTACATATAATTTTTTATAAAGGTTATTATTTTTTAAGAGCTCTTCATGCTTTCCACTTTCAACAATTTTACCTTTGTCTAACACATATATTAAATCAGCGTTTTCTATTGTTGAGAGACGATGAGCAACAATAAGAGCGGTTCTTCCAGACATAAGTTTATTTATTGCATTTTGTACTTCTTTTTCAGTAATGTTATCCAATGATGATGTCGCCTCATCAAGAAGTAAAATTGGCGAATCCTTAATTAACGCACGCGCAATAGCTATTCTTTGTTTTTCTCCTCCTGAAAGCTTTACACCATTTTCACCTACAATAGTTTCATATTTAAGGTTTAATTTAGAAATAAAAGTATGTGATCCTGCATTTTCTGACGCACTTTTTATACTTTCAAAATTAGAAGATAAATTACCAAATTGTATATTATTTAAAACTGTATCGTTGAAAAGATTTGTATCTTGACTAACTAAAGATATGTTTTCTCTTAGCGAATCAACATTGTATTCAGAAATATTTTTATTATCAATTAATATTTTACCTTCTTGAGGGTCAAAAAATCTAAGAATTAAATTAATTATAGTAGACTTTCCTGATCCTGTTGGTCCAACAATCGCTACTATTTTTCCAGCAGGAATTTCTAGATTTAAATCTTCAAATAATTTTTCCTGACCATCGTAAGAAAAAGTTAAACCTTGAATTTTAATTTCCCCAGCAGTTATTGAAATTTCCTTTTCTTTATTTTCTAATTCTATTTTGCTACTTTTTGTATCTAATAAATCGAATATTCTTTGCGCTCCAGCCAGGCCTTCTTGTAAATTTATATTTAAATTTCCGAGTGATTTTACTGGCTTATAAGCTAAAAGCAAACTAACTAAAAAACTCATAAATTGACCAGTGGTCATAGTTTCTTGAATAATTAGCGTTCCCCCACCCCATATAGCGAATGCTATTGCAAAACTTCCAATAAATTCCATCAATGGACTTATTCGAGAACTAACCTTTGTTGATTTTATAAAATAATCCCTTATTCTATTTATGGTCTCACTTGCCTTTTCTAATGCAAATTTTTGCCTACAATATGATTTTATGAGCCTTATACCCCTTATGCTTTCAGTAAGCACAGAAGTAAAAACACCAACTTCTTCTTGCGTTGCATACGAAACATTTCTTATTTTTTTTCCAATTTTTACAATTGGCCATATTGCAAGAGGAAATGCAAAAAAAGAAAATAATGCCAGCTGCCAGCTTTGATAAAACATATTAGCAACCAAGAATACTATTACTAAAGAATCTTTGATTATCCCTGTAACCGTTTTTATAATTGCCATTCTTAAGTAATTAGTGTCATTAATTAGTTTTGATATCAAACTTCCTGATTTGGCTTCCCCATAATACGCCAAATCAATAAACATTAATTTGTTGAACATTTCCTTTTGTAATTTTGAAATTACAATATGGGCTATTGAGCTCATTTTTACATTATGCAAATAAACTGCCACTCCTTTAATAAAAGTAGTAATAATAATTGCTAGAGGTATTAATATTAACATATCCTTTTTTGCATTTATTAAAACATCATCCAAGGCCGGTTGAACAAGCCAAGCGTGAAAACCTGTAGCTGCAGATGAGATAATCATCATAGTTAATGCGTATAATATTATTATATAATGGCTTTTAATATAATCTTTGTAGATTCTTAGAATTAAAGACTTTGTTTTAATATGTTTTAGATTTTCTTTATTCATATAAATACACTTTTGAAAAGATTAAATATAAAAAGATTATCAAGCCTACAATATTATTACCTCTAAAAAATTTATTCGAGCTTAAACGATTATAAATTTTCCATTTATTTAGAATTATTATTATAAAAAATAACAATATTGACAATATTAATAAACTAAAAATATTTAAAATATCAAAATTTTGAGCTATAAAAATTAAAAATATAAATAAAGAATAGCATATCATCACAAAGGACTTCCCTCTATCTTTAAAAAGTATTGCTGTCGACTTCATATCTATTTTAATGTCGTCATCTATATCTTGATATGCATAGATTGTATCATATCCCAGTGTCCAAAATATACAAGCAAGGTATAAAATAATGCTTTGTAATGATAAATTTCCAGTTGTTTGAGCTCCAGCAACTAGAGCCCCCCAGCTAAAAGCAATGCCCAATATAAGTTGTGGCCAGTATGTGAACCTTTTCATTAATGGATATATTATTACCAGGGGAATGCTTAATAAAGCAATTATGATGGCTAATAAATTTAATTGTAATAATGCAAAAAGTGATAAAATTAATAAAAAGAACATTAGAAACAAGGCTTCAAAATTTTTTAAACGACCGCTTGCAAGAGGCCTTTCAAATGTTCTTTTGACTTTTTTATCAATTGTTTTATCAAAGTAATCATTGATGATGCAGCCAACGCTTCGCATAGAAAATGCGCCGATAAAGAAGATAATATATAACTTAATTTCAAAATTTCCATTAAGTGCTAAAGAAAACCAACAAGGCCACATTAATAGGAGAAATCCAATTGGTTTTTCAAAACGTATTAATTCTAGATAACTCACTAGTTTTTCAGGTAGTGCTTCATAAGCAGGAAAACCTGAAATTGATTTTTTTTGTCTCATCAAATGCTATAATAAACTAATAATTAATAAAAAATAAAATGAAGTATTCAAATCTTAAAAGATTTTACACTGACCAAGATTTAAGTCAAAATATTCATGTTAATTTTATCAATAATAAACATCATTATCTAAAAAATGTAATGCGCTTAAAAAGTAAAGATCTAATTAGACTTTTTAATGGCAAGGATGGTGAATGGTTGGTTAAAATTGAAAATATTGAAAAAAAATCTTCATTATTGTTGGTGCAAGAGCAATTATCCAGACAAAAAAATAGCCCAGATATTTGGTTGATATTTTCTCCTGTCAAGAAAGATAGATTAAATATTTTAGTGCAAAAAACAACCGAACTTGGAGTAAAAAGATTTATTCCAATTAAAACTCAAAGAACAAACATAAAAAATGTAAATATTATTAATCTTAAGCATAATATCATTGAAGCCTCCGAGCAATCTGAAAGATTGGATATTCCTATTGTTCAAGAATTATTAAACTTTGGAGATTTTATAAATTCTTGGCCTGAAGATAGGTGTTTATTGTATTGTGATGAAAGCAGTCCAAGAGAAATAAGCATTATAAGTAAAATTCTAGAAATTAAGAAAGAATTTTCAAAATGGTCTATACTTATAGGTTCTGAGGGAGGGTTTTCTAGCAAAGAAAGAAGTTTGATATTAAAATTAAAGAATTCATATCCAGTTTCCCTCGGGAAAAGAGTTTTAAGATCAGATACTGCTGCTACCGCAGCACTTTTTTCTCTTCAACAATTAGTTGACAATTAAAACTGTACCATTACAACAAAAAATAATATATATTTTTAAAAATAAAATTATTCAACAATGAACACGGCATACTTAATATTACTTGTACTTATCGTTTTAATATTTTTATTTATTTATTATATATCTACAAGAGTTTGGTTTGTTGTTGATAAAAAAAATCAGGAACTAAAATCTTCTTCAGAATCTCCAAATAATGAAAAAGTAGCAGACGATACCAGAAGAGATTTTCTGTCACTTTCTACAATTACTATTGGAGGAATAGGAACTGCGGCTTTTATATGGCCATTTTTAAAAAGTATGAATCCTGCAGAAGATACTTTAGCACTTGGTTCAACTGAGGTAGATATTTCTTCAATTGAAGAAGGACAAAGCATAACAGTTAAATGGAGAGGGAAGCCCGTCTTTATAAGAAGAAGAACAAAAAAGGAGATAGACGAAGCAAATAAGGTTAATATTCAATCTCTTCCAGATCCCGCTCAAGACACTGATCGTGTACAAAAACCAGAATGGTTAATCCTTGTTGGAGTGTGTACCCATCTAGGATGCGTACCATTAGGCCAAAAAATATCAGATAAAAAGGGTGAATATAACGGATGGTATTGTCCGTGCCACGGTTCTCATTATGATACTTCAGGTCGCATTAGAAAAGGACCAGCTCCTGACAATCTTGCTGTTCCTCCATATAAATTTTTAAATGATAATATTGTAAAAATCGGTTAAACGATTTTTTATTTACAGTTTCTTTTTCTCAATTATTTTTTTTAAACCCCAATTAGCGATTGCTAAAATTATAAAAGATGACAATATAACTATTACTGCAATACTTGCTCCAGACATTCCATTAACCACGCAAACTGCACAGCGTGCTTGAGCGCCAAAGGGTAAAAATATCAATAATGATACTACAACTATATAAACATTTTTAAGAAATAATATCATACTATTTTATCAAACAATATAAGTGTAAAAATTGCAAAAAGGTAGATTATAGAATAACCAAATATTCTTTTTGCTAACCCATCTTCGCTTACCTTATCATTAGTTTTTAGAAGTTTATAGCAAAGGTAAACATAGTAAGTACTTAGAGTTCCAGAAATAATAAAGTAAGATAAACCTGCAAATCCTAAGAAATATGGACTAAGGGCTGATAAGAATAGAATTATTGAATAAACAAATATATTTATTTTTGTTGTTCTTATTCCGGATATAACCGGAAGCATTGGAATTTTTGCTTTTGCATAATCTTCAGCTTTATAAAGACTTAATGCCCAAAAATGTGATGGCGTCCAGAAAAATATTATTAAGAAAAGTATAATTGGTTCCATTGCTAATGTTCCCGTAGATATAGTCCAGCCTATTATCGGAGGAAACGCCCCCGCCGCACCACCTATTACGATGTTTTGAGGAGTTTTTCTTTTAAGCCAAATTGTATAAATTAAAACATAAAATAATATTGTTACGGCAAGCATTGAAGCGGCTAATAAGTTCGAAGATATATATAATACTATAACTGATAAAAATGCTGTTAGGACGCCAAATATCAGAGCTTGATTTTTTGATATTTTTCCCGAAGGTATTGGCCTAAGACAAGTTCTTTTCATTAATGCATCAAGGTCAGATTCGTACCACATATTAAGAGTGCCCGCTGCTCCAGCACCTACCGCAACTGCAATTAGAGACACTACACTATTTAATAAGTTAATTTGATTAGGTGCAATTATTAATCCTACTACACAGGTAAATATCACCAATGACATTACTCTTGGTTTCATAAGCTGAAATAAAGCTGTTGAAAAAATTAACGGATCTATTTTTTTTGTGCTAGCTTGAAACAATTATTGTCCTCCAATCGCAAAATATACCACACGTGTCCACAAGGTATAACCTGACTCAGATATCATAAAAACTAATAAAAATAGTATTGCAATGCATGGGAGCAATATGGCGTAAATAATAGCCAGTCTTTCCCAATATATATGCATAAAAATCGCTACAATGAATCCAGCCTTTAACATCATAAAAAAAAGAATTAATGACCATCTTAAGATACCCTGAAGTTGATACCAGTCTACTGCGTACGAAAAAGCACTAAAAACAAATAGCAAACCCCAGATCCAAAGATATATTCCTATCGGATGTTGTTGACCTTCTTGTGATGCCATTCCTTACCTCCTTACCATAAATAGAAAAATGCAAATATAAAAACCCACACTAAATCAACAAAGTGCCAGTAGAGACCCATAATTTCAATTGCTTCGTAGTGAGATTTTTGTGAAGTAAAATAACCTCTTCTACCAGTATCAAAATCACCTCTCCAAACTTTTCTTGCCAAAATAAATAGAAATATAACACCTATTGTAACGTGCGTTCCATGAAACCCTGTAACCATAAAAAAGACTGCGCCAAATTGAGGGGCTCCAAAAGGATTTTCCCAAGGTCTTACGCCTTCCATAATTAGTTTTGTCCATTCAAAGGCTTGCATTCCTACAAAGCTCGCTCCAAATATAGCTGTGATAAGAATTAAGATTGCACACGGTACTCGTTTTTTTTCATAGCCAAATTTTACCGCCATTGCCATAGTTCCACTGCTAGTGATCAAGATAAATGTCATAATCGCTATTAGTAAAAGCGGGACACTTACATGGCCAACATGAAGTGCAAAAACTTCACTTGGGTTTGGCCAAGGAACTTTAGTTGATTTGCGAACAGTCATATATGATATTAAAAAAATACTAAAAACAAAAGTATCGCTAACTAAAAAAATCCACATCATAGCTTTGCCCCACGGCACTCCCTTGAATGCTTTTTGATCGGATGACCAATCGACCACTGCCCCCTTGTTTCCCTTTATATGTGGAGGAATTGTTATATTTGTTGAGTGAGTTGATTCTTCCATTACTTTCTCCTATGTTAGCAGCATTAGAATAAATAAAACAAGCCAAACAATTAATAAAAAGTGCCAGTAGATCGCACATAGTTCAACAGATTGTTTTGTTTTTTCAACAACGACCTCACTAGGTTTCCAAACTTTTTTAATGGTTATGTTCCAATAAATAAGACCGCCAATTAGGTGAAGTCCGTGAAGAGCCGTAAATAAGTAAAAATATGCATTAGCAGGACTTGAAGATACAAAATAACCTAATTTGATTAAATCTTGCCATACAATTAGTTGACCTATTAGGAAAATGAGTGAAAAAATACCGATTAATACAAATCTTTTTTTTACAATTATGAATTCATTTTTCTTGGACGCAGCCTGTGCAGAAATAAACATACCACTTGTTATGAAAAGTACTATTGTGTTGATCCACAGCAATACTGGCTCAGGCATGCTCCTCCAATCAGAGTAAAACATACGATCTGAATAGGTAACAATAAATAAACAAAAGAAAATTGTGCTTACAATCATTATGAATCGTAAGCCAAGCTTGCCTTTGCTTAGATTTAGAGTTTCTCCATCGTGAAGATTATCCAACTCTGCTTGAGGTGTTTCCCAAGGTTTTTGAGTCAGTAATTGAAAAATACTTTCTTTCTTTTTCACGTTTTTTCAGCCTTTGCTCCTGGAACCTCACTTGGCGCAACGTTTTGAGGTATATAATCTTCTGTTGCTCCTGGCACACTAAAATCATAAGCCCATCTGTATACGACAGGAAGCTCTTTTCCAAAGTTTCCGTGAGTTGGAGGAACATCAGGTGTTTGCCATTCTAGCGAGCAAGCCTGCCATGGATTTTTACCAGACGGTTTTCCAAGTTTTGCACTTGTAATAATGTTATACAAAAAAACTATTTGAGCAAAACCAACAGTTAGAGCAGCGATAGTTATAAATTGATTTAATCCTACTGCTGAAGTTGGTATGAATTCACTGTTATACATCTCATAATATCTTCTTGGAACTCCAATGAAGCCTAGATAATGCATTGGAAAATAAATCGCATATGATCCTAGAAAGCTGACCCAAAAGTGAAATTTACCCATGCCCTCATGCAGAAACCTTCCAGTTATTAGAGGGAACCAATGGTATATAGCTCCAAAAACAACCAAAACTGGTGCAATACCCATAACCATATGAAAATGAGCCACAACAAAGTATGTGTCAGATAGGGGCACGTCTACAATTACATTCCCCAGAAATAAACCTGTAATTCCTCCATTTACAAAAGTTACTATGAAGGCCAGAGCAAAAAGCATTGGAAGTGTAAGTTTAATATTTCCTCTCCAAAGTGTAAGCACCCAATTATAAACTTTTATTGCAGTTGGAACTGCAATTATTAATGTTGTTGTAGCAAAGAAGAATCCAAACCAAGGATTCATCCCACTTACATACATATGGTGCGCCCACACTATAAAACTTAAAGCACCAATGAATACTATTGCCCATACCATCATTCGGTACCCGAATATATTTTTCCTTGCGTGAACTGAAATTAAGTCTGAAACTATTCCAAATGCTGGAAGTGCTACTATATAAACCTCTGGATGACCAAAAAACCAAAATAAATGTTGGAACAATATCGGACTGCCCCCACCGTAAGATAATTTTTCGCCTAATTCATATATAGTAGGCATAAAAAAACTTGTACCTAAAAGACTATCAAGGGTCATCATTATGCATGATACTATTAATGCTGGAAAAGCAAAAAGAGCTAGAACAGTTGCTGTAAAAATTCCCCAAACCGTTAAAGGCATTCTCATTAAAGTCATCCCTCTTGTACGCGCTTGGAGTATTGTAATTACGTAGTTCAATCCACCCATAGTGAAACCAACTACAAATACCGATAAAGATATTAACATTAATACTATACCCCAGCCACTACCAGGAGTACCTTGTGTTATAGCTTGCGGAGGATAAAGAGTCCATCCAGCACCTGTAGGACCTCCAGGCACAAAGAAGCTTGCAACCAATATTAATACGGCTAGAAAATAAACCCAGAAACTAATCATATTTACATATGGAAATACCATATCTCTGGCACCCACCATTAATGGAATTAAAAAATTACCAAATCCTCCTAAGAACAATGCGGTTAGAAGGTAAATGACCATAATCATTCCATGCATAGTCACGAATTGATAGTATTCCGCTGGTCCCAAAAAAGAAACTAATTCAGGAAAGCCAAGCTGAAGTCTCATTAACCAAGATAAAACCATCGCTACCAAACCTATCGCAATAGCAGTAATAGAATACTGAATACCTATAACTTTTGCGTCTTGGCAAAAAATCCATTTTGTCCAAAAACTTTTTGCATGATAAAGGTCCTGAGGTTGAACCTCCAGAGAAGGTATTGTCTCGCCTCTGCCAGCTACATCATCAAAATTGTCTGCAGTCATTATTTTTTCTCCTTAAGCCATTGTTTTTTTATATATATAATCATTAAAACCATAAATTATTAATAATTTCACTATTTTTCATTAGAAGCCAATTTAAATCTTTCACCACTTCCACTTTTAGCAAGCATTTCCTCAAAGGTAGTTTGCTCATTTAGCCAAGCAAGATAATCCTCTTCTTGGTCAACTAACACTCTTCCACGCATTGCGTAATGACCTGTTCCACAATATTCAGCACAAAGTATTTCAAAATCGCCTGTTCTTGTAGGTGTAAACCAGTAATAAGTTATAGAGCCTGGCACCATATCCATTTTTGCTCTGAACTGAGGAACATAAAAATTATGCAAAACATCAATTGATCTTAGAAGAATTTTAGTTGGTCTGTCGATAAGTATGTGAAGATCATCGCCCTCAATTAGAACGTCATCAAGAACATTTGGATCGTCTGGATTTAAACCAAAAGGATTTTCAGGACTCATATTGTTTATATCACTTGTGCCCATAATTCCATCTTCGCCTGGAAGACGGTAGCTCCAATACCACTGTTGCGCCATTACCTCAACTTCGAAAGAATCTTCTGGGACGGTTACATATTGATTCCATACAACAAGTCCGGGAGCAAGAAGTGCCGCGACCCCTAAAGCAGTACCTATTGTCAGCCAAGTTTCAAGTTTAGGATTTTCAGGCTCATAATCCGCTCGTCTATCTTTTTTGTATCTGAATTTCCATACACAGTAGGCGCTGAATAAACATACAGCAACAAATACGCTTCCTGTTACCCAAAAAGTTAGAATAATTGTGTCATCTATGTTACCCCAATTTGATGCAACTTCAGTCCACCACCAAGGACTCCAGAAATGAAAAGCTATTGAGCCTACAGTAACCAGGGTAAGCATAATTGCTACAAACATTATTTTTTACTCCGTTTTTTTTGAAAGCTGCAATCCTTCTACCTATTTTATCGATTTAGCACAATTATTTTATGGAAAATTGAACTATTTTTTCTGGATATATACCATTGACTTTTTTCAAAGTTTGATTATGTAATCTTTTAATCTAATTAAAATTATTATGAAATTTATAGCAAAAACTTTAGCCCTATTATCTATAGCTGGTCTTAGCCTTTTTATCCCCACAATTGCATCAAGTGCGGATGTTACAGTGGATATGCTTAACAAGCTTGAAGGAGAAACAATGGTATTTTCTCCAAAAATAGTAAAAGTTGAAGTCGGGGATACAGTATTTTGGAAATCTGTAGATAAAGGACATAATGTTTCCTTTATGATGAAAGGAGGCGTGCCAGAAGGAGTAGAAAAATTTACTTCTAAAATAAGTGCAGATGCTGAATACACTTTTACCATTCCGGGAATATATGCCTATATTTGCGTTCCTCATAAAAGTATGGGGATGATAGGTTTTGTAATCGTTGGAAATGATCTTTCAAATCTTGAATCAATAAAGTCAGTAAAATATATTGGTAAGTCAAAGAAAATAGCTGAGTCTCTGATCGCCCAATTAAATTAAATTTGAATTTAATACCACAATTTAATCAGATATAATAAGTGACTGAGATGAGGTTTATGATAAAAAATAAATCAACGACTTTTATTATATTTAATATAATTTTGTTATCTGTTTTGCTTGCCTTGTCTTTTCCTCTTTATAAATTAATATCATCTATTGCCGGTTATAAGGACGGGATTCAATTAAATGATAATGACTATGTTAAGAATTCTATTATAATAACTCCTAAAACTACAGAAATTATTGAAAGAAGAATAAATATAAAATTTAATGCAAGCGTTGATGATAGCCTAAATTGGAAATTTGAATCTTTAGAAAATTTAATTGAAATTAATGTAGGAGAAAATACTGCAGTAGATTTTAAAGCAACTAATTTATCAAATAAGACAATAACTGCTACAGCAGATTTTGTTGTAAGTCCTGAAAAAATATTACCATATCTGATAAAAACTGAATGTTTTTGCTTTATTGAGCAAACCCTCGCCCCAGGTGAAAGCCAAACGTTTTCAATGGTATTCTACATTGATCCTTCTTTGGATGCAGATGATGAACTAAATGATTTAAAAAATCTAAGAATGACATACAAATTCACGGAGTATAAAACTTAGACTTTATTTGGTAGATTTAGTTTATTTTTATAAATTGTATTTTTTATATATAATAAGGGTAATTGTATGAAATATAATAGTACTAGAAATTCAAGCGTTGAAAAAAATTTTAGAGAAATTGTTATGCAAGGTCTTTCTTCTGAAGGAGGTCTTTTTATGCCTACAGACTGGCCAAAAGTTAATGTTAACAGTTTAAAAGGTATGCAATACTTTGAAGTAGCGTTTGAAATCATATCTCAATATTGCAACGACTCGATTCCTGATGAAGAATTGAGAAATTTATTAAAGAAAACCTATGATAATTTTCACCATCCTCAAACAGCTCCTTTGCTAGAAATAGAGTATAAAAAATATATTTTAGAACTCTTTTATGGACCCACGTTTGCTTTTAAAGATTATGCTTTGCAATTCGTAGGCAATCTGTTTGAACATCTTCTTGAAAAAGAAAATAAAAATATAACTATAATTGGTGCAACCTCGGGTGACACTGGGTCTGCAGCTATAAGCGCATGCAAACTTAAAAGCAATATTAATTTATTTATCTTGCATCCCCACGGTAGGATATCAGATGTTCAAAGAATGCAAATGACAACTGCCGCTGAAACCAATATTCACAATATTGCGATTAAGGGCAATTTTGATGACTGCCAACAAATTGTAAAAAAACTTTTTAGTGATCATGAGCTTTTAAAGAAAACTAATATCTCGGCTGCAAATTCAATAAATTGGGCAAGAATTATTGCTCAATCTGCATACTATTACTGGGCATTTTTACAAATGCACCAAGATTATGATAAGATAGAATTTATTGTTCCTTCTGGTAACTTTGGTAACGCATATGCCGCAAACGTCGCTGCTAAAATGGGTCTGCCTGTAGAAAAATTATATATAGTAACTAACAGTAATGATATTCTTCATTCTGCGATAAGCAATGGTAAAATGGAAGTACAGGAAGTTTTAACGACTCTTACACCAAGTATGGATATTCAAATATCTAGTAATTTTGAAAGACAGCTTTTTGAATCTATGCAATACGATTCTAATAATTTAGTTGCATTGATGGACTCGTTTTCCAAAACTGGAAACTATACTCTATCAGAAAAAATAGTTGAGGATTTGGAAAAAAAATATAGATCTTTTAGCGTTAATGATGAAACAACTTTAGAAACCATAAGATTATTTGATAAAAAGTATAATTATATTGCCGATCCCCACACTGCTACAGGCTTAAGTATAATTGAAAAATTAAAAGAGCCGTCCAACCCTTTAGTGAGTCTAGCGTGCGCTCATCCAGCAAAATTTGCAGATACTATAAAAAAAGCCACTGGTAAGGATGTTGATTACCCTGATTCGTTAAAAAAAATTTTTGAAAAAGAAGAAAAATTTAATATATTAGACAATGATTATGAAAGCGTAAAAACATTCATAATTGATAATTTAAATTAATAAAAATGAAAAAAATATCTGAACTTGATAACGGGCTCCGTATTGTTACTCACCGAATGCCAGAAGTGGAATCTGTCACATTTGGGGTATGGAATGACGTAGGTAGCAGAGATGAAACTGAGGATATAAATGGTACTGCGCATTTTCTAGAACATATGGCGTTTAAGGGAACAAAATCAAAAACTGCATTTGAGATTATGCAAAGAATTGAAAATGTAGGCGGCTACATAAATGCTTATACCTCGGAGGAGATCACTGCATACTGGACAAGATTGCTTTCAGAAAATTTATCGATTGGGGTTGATATAATTTCAGACATTCTTCAAAATTCAACTTTTGAATCTAAAGAATTAGAGAGAGAAAGAGGCGTGATTCTCCAAGAGATAGGAATGTATCTTGATGATCCTGGGCAAATGGTTGGGGATTATTGGCAAAGAACAGCTTTCCCAGACCAGCCGGTAGGAAGGCTAATTATTGGAAAAAAAGAAATTATAAAATCTATTAAGCGAGAAAAAATAGTGGAATTTATGGAAAATTATTATCATCCAAAAAAAATGGTTGTTAGTGCAGCTGGAAAAATAAACCATGACGATTTTGTTGATCAAATTGCAAACTCTATGTTGAAACTTCCAAATGGCAAAAAAAATAATCGAGTTAAGGCTTCATATGCAGGAGGTGAGTATAGGGAAGAAAAAGAGCTAGAGCAGGTTCATTTGGTAATGGGTTTCAAAGGTCTTGATTATTATGATAAAGATAGAGATGCCCTGAGAGTTTATTCGGCCTTAATGGGAGCAGGGGGATCTTCAAGACTTTTTCAAGAAATTAGAGAAAAAAGAGGTTTAGTATACGGTATTTATGCTGGAATTAATTCATTTGCAGATAACGGAACTTTTCAAGTAGTTGCTGGAACAGGAAAAAATGAAATAAAAGAGTTAATGCCGGTTCTTTGCGAGGAACTAACAAATTCCCCAGAGAATTTGTCTGAAGAAGAAATAGAAAAAGGGAAAGCGCAATTGAAAGCTAGTATATTAATGGGTATGGAATCAAGCCAATCAAACGCCATGAAGTCAGCTTATCAGTTATTAAGATATAAGCGTTTAATTGACAACGAAGAGCAAATAAAAAGTATCAATGAAGTTTCAAAGAAATCAATAGAACGAGTTGTGAAGAAATTATTAAACTCAAACCCAACCATAGCATCAATCGGACCCGTTGAGAATCTAGAAACAATTGATAAAATTAAATTGAGATTTAATTAAGCTTGTCCAGAATTCTTTGTAAGTAAGTATGGATTAAACCCAAGTTCCTTATAAGCATTTCCCCACTTTGATTCGTTGTCCTCATTAAAAATAAAACTACTTTCTGCCTTGTTAAGCATCCAGACATTATTAGAGATTTCCTTTTCAAGTTGATCCGGCCCCCATCCTGCATAACCGAGAGCCAACATACTAATTTTTGGACCGTTACCTTTTGATATGTCTTGTAGAATTTCAACAGAGCTTGTTAGGGCTATGCCTTTGTCAATATACAATGACTCATCTTTTATAAAATCATCTGAGTGTAATATAAAACCTCTAGTTGTTTCAACTGGTCCCCCATAGTTGAAAAGAATCTTATTAACCCTTGAGTTGTCTATCCCAAGTTGTTTTAACAGGTCATTATACAATTTCATTTTCAATGATTTATTTATTATAATCCCCATAGCCCCTTCTGCTGAATGGGCGCATATATAAATTACTGATTTATGAAAATTGTCTCCGGGGGCACTTGGGAGCGAGATTAAGATTTGTCCTGTTAAGTTCATTATTTATAGACCTTATTTAACATTTATATAATGATCAAATTAAAATTTAATTAAAGTTGCATTAAAGTACTATATAATGGGAAAATGTTAAGAAATATTTTTTTAACTAATTTGATTTGCCTGCTTGTATTTTTATCCGGTCAGTCCATATCTTTAGAATCTCAGTGGGACGGAATTAATGAAGCAAAACTAAGGATAATCTCACCCCTAACTTCTACCAATTCAAACAAAACTATAATCTTGGGTTTGCATTATGAGTTGAAGAAAGGTTGGAAAACCTACTGGAAATCTCCAGGCGCGGGAGGTTTTCCTCAAGAAATAGACTTTTCTAATTCAAAAAACATTAATAATATTGAAGTTTTTTGGCCTACCCCAGAGCAATTTGAAATTCTCGGATTAAAGTCTCTCGGCTACAGTGAAAATGTTGTTTTCCCATTAAAGATTGAGATTGCAGATAAAAGTAAACCTATTGAGTTAAACGCCAGGGTTCATTTTCTTGTTTGTAAAGAAATATGTGTTCCAGGGGACGCTAACTTGAATTTGGTTGTGCCGAACTTAACCAATGCGGAAACAACCGAACACGCAAATTTAATTGAAAAATTTGTTTCTTTGTCGCCTTTAGATAAAGTTTTAAGAAAGGGTTTCGAAATACAAAGTGCGCAATTAGTACAAAGTGACCAAGATACCCTTTTAAAAATCAATTTTATTCAACAGGAAAAATTTCAGAATCCAAAAATATTTGTTTCAGGAGACCAGGGATTGCCAGTCGTAAAAGCAAATATAAATTTAAATTCTCAAGGAAATGAAATTAAAGCAGAATTTTTTTATAGGAATACAATTATAGATCCAGCAAAAACAAGATTTTTAGTTCATTTTTCAGATTTCCCTTTTGTTGTTGAGAAAAGTATTAGTCCGGAAGTTTCAAAACATTTAATTAATATATTTAGTGGACACAATTTATTAAACATAGTTTTGTTGTCTATTCTGGGCGGATTGATATTGAATGCAATGCCGTGTGTTCTGCCAGTCTTGTCATTAAAAATATTATCTGCTATGAAATACTCAGGTCAAGAGCTGCCCGCTGTAAGAAAGGGTTTTATTTATACTAGCTTAGGAATTGTGTTTTCTTATGTCTTTTTATCTCTCACACTTTTGGCCATTAGGTATGCGGGGTACCAAATAGGCTGGGGCATTCAGTTTCAGCAGCCTTATTTTTTGATGTTTATTTCTCTGATTCTTCTAATGTTTTCAATAAATATGCTTGGTTATTATGAAATTTCACTTCCTTTTATATCAGGAAAAATTTCAAGGATTATTCCTAGGAATGATAATTTCTTCAGTGACTTTTTTATAGGTTTTTTTGCGACACTGATGGCAACTCCCTGCTCGGCTCCTTTTGTTGGAACGGCGATTGCCTTCGCTTTTACTCAAAGTAATTTGACCATGATATCAATTTTTGCTTTTATGGGTTTTGGCATGGCGCTTCCATATATTTGTATCGCACTGTTCCCAGCTGCTGTAAGGATTATGCCAACTTCAGGATCCTGGATGCTATGGGTTAAGAGAACGATGGCAATTTTGTTAATAGCAACCTTGCTATGGATAGGATCTTTGTTATCAAATCACTTCAATGAAGTTTTTATAATTTTGTCTTCTCTATTAGCCATATTTATTTTTATAATTTTTGTTCTAAACTTCCGTAAGATTATCAACAAAAGAAAACTATATATTGGAGTTGTGGTGCCTTTGTTAACTTTCTTCCTTCTTCCTTTAATTGGTAATTTTAAATCAAAATTAGAATTGATTGATGATAAGTGGATTAAGTATAGCAGAGAAGATTTCGATGAAATACTGAATAAAAATGATCTTGTTTTTGTGGATGTTACCGCTGATTGGTGCGTTACATGTCAGTTTAATAAACAGAATGTAATTTACAGTGATGAAATTCAGAAATTGTTTCTTGATAATGAAGTTTTAATGGTTCAGGCTGATTGGACACTTCCTGATGATGATGTTCGAGATTTTTTAAATGAAAACAATAAATTTGGCATACCTTTTAATATTTTCTATGGAGAGAAACGCCCAGAAGGGTTAGTTTTACCAGAATTATTGACAAAGTCCTCAATTAGGGAGACATTAAATAAATTAATAAATAAATAATAATATGATTGACGCCATAAAAAATCTTCCTGATGTAAAGATAAAGGTTGTTAATAATGACAAAATTATTGAAACCTCTTCAAGCTCTTTAGGTGTTGGAAAAAAAATTATTATCTTTGGCGTTCCTGGTGCGTTTACCTCAACATGTTCTCTAAAGCATTTTCCAGACTTCTTAGAATCGTTACCTGATTTGAAAAAGAAAGAAATTGATCATATATACTGTATGTCTGTCAATGATCCTTTTGTAATGAAGGCATGGCAAGGGCAATATAAAAATGGCAGTGAAATCATCATGATAGCCGATGGTAATGCAGATTTGACAAAAGCTCTTGAAATAGACAAAGACTACTCTTCATCATATATGGGTATTAGATGTAAAAGATTTGCATTGATGGCTATTGATAATAAGATTGTTTTTTTAAATATTGAAAAACCAGGTCAATACGATGTGAGTTCGCCATCGTTTATTTTAAGTCAGTTAAAATGAAATATTATATAATAAAGTGATGAAAGAAGTTTTTCTTAGTTTAGATGAGATTTATTTGCTTGCTGAAACTGCGCTTGCTTTTAATGGCTGCAATCAGATAAATGCTAAAGCGGTAGCAGATACTGTGATGAAGGCTGAAAGAGACGGATCTGTCTCTCATGGGCTGTTTAGAATACCGGGCTATATTGCATCTTTAAAGAGTAAAAAGGTTAATGGGAAGGCAAACCCAACAATTCAAAATGTAGCAAAGTGTGCTTTACGTGTTGATGGGGATAAAGGATTTGCTCCTGGAGCTATAAGAGTTGGCGTTCCAGAGCTTTCAAAAATAACCAAGGATTATGGAATGGGTGTTCTGGCTATTAGAAACACTCATCATTTTGCCGCATTATGGCATGAAACTGAAGCGTTGGCAGAAGATGGACTGGTTGGAATAGCTTGTACCGCCTACAAACCTAGCGTAGCCCCAGCGGGATCAAAAAAGCCACTGTTTGGGACAAATCCAATTTCTTTTGCGTGGCCGCGTCCCGGTGGGAATCCAGTGGTTTTTGATATGGCAACCTCAGCGATGGCTATGGGCGAAGTTCAGGTTGCAGCGCGTGAAGGTCATTCTGTGCCCCTTGGTACTGGGCTTAATAGCAAGGGAGAAAAAACAACTGATCCATCCGAGATTGCCAACGGGGGGGTCTTGCTTACCTTTGGAGGCTACAAAGGTTCAGCGATCGCTATGATGGTAGAGCTTTTAGCAGCGGGCTTGGTGGGGGATCTTTTTAGCTTTGAGGCAAAAAAGGAAGATAATAATGATGGAGGCCCCGCGCGTGGCGGTGAATTTATTATGGCGATGTCTCCAGAACTTATCGCCGGCAAGGGATGGCAAGAACATTCAGAAAAATTTTTTGAAGAAATGCTTAAGCTCGATGGAGTCAGATTACCTGGACAACGAAGGCACAACAACCGACTCTCTAAAGAGCCAAGGGGAATAAATGCAGAGCTTGTTGAAAAAATTAGAGGCTTGGCGAAGTGAAAAAATTTTCAAATATCTTATTATCTGTTCAAAAAAATGGTATTGCCAGAATTACGTTAAATGATCCTCAGACATACAATGCTCTATCTTTGGATACAATGAAATCATTATTACAAATTTTTAAAAGTTTAAAAAAAGACAGAAAAATAAAAGTAATAGTTATTGAAGGATCGGGAAAAGGGTTTAGCGCTGGTCACAACCTAAAGGAACTGAAAACCCTTAAGGGAAGATCGCAATATAAAAAGATATTTAGTCTTTGTTCTGATTTAATGATGGAAATTACATTTAACAATAAGCCTGTTATCGCTAAAGTTCACGGAGCCGCATTCGCAGCGGGGTGCCAGCTGGTAGCCAGTTGTGATCTTGCCTTAAGCACGAAGGATGCAATATTTTCTACCCCAGGCGTTAACATCGGATTGTTTTGCAGCACGCCAATGGTTGCCTTAAGTAGAAAGGTTAGCAGGAAAATATCAATGAAAATGCTCCTTACAGGTGAGCATATAAATGCTAGTTATGCTAAAGAAATTGGCCTTATAAATGATTATTATGATTCATCAAAATTAGAGAGTGAGGTAATAAAGCTAGCAAGTTTAATTGCATCAAAATCAAGTCTAGTCCTCAAAATTGGCAAGCAGGCCTTTTATAACCAGTTAGAAATGCCCATAAAAACTGCATACAAATATACAAGTAGAATTATGACAGAAAACATGATGACACTTGATGCAAAAGAAGGCATAAATTCTTTTATAGAAAAAAGACCCCCAAATTGGAAAAACAAATAAAAGAAATTCTTTCATCGACTAAAACAATCGCAATCGTCGGGGCAAGCTCAAATCAAGCGAAAGATTCTTTCAAGGTTATGAGATATCTTCAAAATAGTGGATATAAAATCATACCCATTAATCCTTTCAATCCCGGAGCAAGAATTTTGGACGAGACAGTTTGCAGCGACCTCCAAGAAGTCAAGTTGAGAATTGATTTGGTCAATGTTTTTCGGCCATCTAATGAAACCCCTGTTATCGCGGAACAAGCTGCAAAGATTGGGACTGAGGCACTTTGGCTGCAACTGGGTATTACAAATTCAGAAGCTAGAAAAATTGCCGAAACCGCGAATATTGAATTTATTGAAAATAAATGTACCATGCAAGAACATAAAAAAATTTTTAAAAAATGAAATTTAATCATTTCCTTACAAGCTATATGCCCGATTCCAGAACAGGATCTCAAAAGCATTTTAGCGATATGATCGAGCAGGCAGTGCTTGCAGAAAAATTGGGATATGCGAGCGTCTCAATTCCCGAACATCATTTAGTTAATCTTCTTATGATGCCGGCCCCCCTTTTGATGGCCGTTAAGATAGGTTCGGTTACTAAAAAGATAAACATCGTCACAAGTGTTGGCGTGCTGCCGCTGCACGATATGCGAACATACGCTGGAGAGGTTGCTACCGCCGACATTCTCACGGAGGGTCGCTTGGTGCTTGGCGTGGGGCGAGGGGCTTTTGCCTGGGAGATGGCAAGGCTTGGTTCGCCAATAGATCAATCAAGAGAAAAATTCAAGGAATCCTTGGAGATTCTAAAGCTTTTATTGTCTCAGAAGGAAGTTTCCTGGGATGGTAAATACTACAAATTTGATCCCATAACCATAATGCCAAGACCCGTCAGCGATCCGGTTCCAATTATGATAGCCGCTATGGATCCTAATAGCATCAGGGACGCTGCACTAAGAGGATTTCACGTGCAGTCAACAGTCCTGTCTGGGACAAAAGAGTTGCTTTTAGAAAGAGCGAATGCCTTTAGAGAGGGCTCTGCCCAACTTGGCGAGAGGGGAAAAATTCTTAAATTGTCTATGCAACGGGTGGCATATGCCGCGAAAGATGAGAATGATGCCAGGGAGAAAAATGAAATGGCCTACGAATACTACAAGCGATTTGATAATATGTTCACAGGGCCAGGAAGCGTCAAGGAAGGTATGATCGAAGCGCTTCCACGCAATCAAAGTTTAGATGAAATGAAAAAGAATTTAATTATTTGCCCTGTAGACGAAATGATCGACAAGCTTAGCCTGTATGCGGAGGCTGGCATTGATGAATTCATTGTAAGCGCGAGCTTTGGCCAAAGCCAGGAGGCTCTTATGGAATCAATGCAAAGGATAAGCGAAGAGGTCATTCCTTTTTTTAAGAATACCAAATCGCGAGTGGCTTAAAAGTGGACATATCTTACGATGTTAAAGGTGAAGGCGAGCCCATAATCTTTGTGCACGGAGTCGGTTCAAGGAAATATGCGTGGGATGGCGTAGTTGAAAAATTACAGGACCGTTACCAGTGCGTGACCTACAGTCTACGAGGACACGGGGACAGCCCGCTGCCGAACAACAGCAATGACTTCAATCTTGATGATCTTGTGAAAGATCTTGAGAGTTTAAGGGCGCATCTAAAATTGGAAGAAATACATCTTGTCGGGCATTCTCTTGGTGGGCAAATCGCTCCCTACTATGCCAAGAAATATCCAGAACTTGCAAAGTCATTGGTTATGCTTAGCACAGCCGCCTTTCGAACGGACACCGAGAAACAAAAAATCCTGGATCTTGTTAATACAATGAAAAAATCTGGACTGGATGCAGTACTTCCCAGTCTGATCAATAGGTGGTACACCGATGAATTTGCATTAAAAAATCCAGATACGGTGGAAAAGAGAATCAAGATGATCAAGGGAATGAGTTTAGAAACATTTAGTCGGGTTTTTTCCATATATGCAAATTGTTCAATGGAAGACTGGCTTTATGAAATTAACATTCCAGCGCTGGTGATGACTGGATCAGAGGATGTCGGATGTAGTCCACGCCTGAACCAACTGATTGTCGAATCTATGCAGCAAGCAGAACTAAAAGTTGTTCAAGGATTACGACATAGTATAAACACTGAAAAACCAGAACTAGTTGCTTTTGAAATAAAAAATTTTATTAAAAAATTAACCTAACGTATCTTTAATTATAATTTTTTTTCTATAAATAGTCTTGCGAGCTGATCAGCTCTTTCATTATATTTTTCTCCAGCATGTCCTTTAATCCATTTGAAAATTACATTATGTTTTTTTATTTCATTATTTAATTTCTGCCAAAGCTCTTTATTTTTTACTGCTTTTTTATTTGCTGTTTTCCACCCGTTAATTTTCCATTTACTGATCCATGATGAGACGCCGTCTTTAACGTACTTACTGTCGGTATACAAAGTGATCGTTTCTTCCTCATTAAAATATCTCAAACCCTCTATTGCCGCAGTCAGCTCCATTTGGTTGTTTGTGGTTTGATTCTCCCCGCCATGAATTTCGATTGCTTTTTTATTAATCAATATTACAACCCCCCAGCCGCCAATACCGGGATTTCCCGAGCACGCTCCATCTGTATAAATTTCAATCGTCATCTATTATCCATTCCATATTCACTAGAAGACTTTATTCCTTGATGAAACCTTAGAATTTTAAGATATTCCTCAGGATCTTTTGGTTTTACGAATGCATCTTTTGGATGAAAAATCAGATCATTCAGCCTAGTAAGCAAAAATCTCAGAGCCGCCCCCCTTGAAAGCGTTGGAAGATATTCTTTTTCCTTATCAATAAGAGGTCTTTCTTTCTGATAAGAATTTAAGATTAAACGTGCCTTTGTTATGTTAAAACTTCCATCTTTTTCAAAACACCACGCGTTCAAAGTAACTGCAAGCTCATATGCATAAAAATCATTACAGGCAAAATAAAAATCAATAATTCCAGATAGCTGGTCATTGTCAAAAAAAACATTGTCCTGAAATAGATCAGCGTGAATAACGCCTGATGGCAGATTGAGAGGCCAAGACTCAAGTAAAAAATTCATTTCTTTTTCAATTAGATTATAAATGTCTCCGTACTTTTCCTTGTTATTATTTTTAAAATTTCTAAATAAAGCATCCCATGTTTTTACTCCCATTGTATTATTGCGTGATATTTTAAAGTCACTAGTAGCGAGGTGCAATCTTGCAAGATATGAACCTAGCTGTTCACAGTGGTGGTTAAAAATTTTTTTGGTCCACGAGCCTTTTATAAAGGTCACTATTACGCAGGGCTTGTTTTTTATATTATTTATGCAAACTCCGCTCTTATTTTCAATCGGTTTTGGACATTTATATCCCTTCATAGATAAGTGATTCATTAATTCGGTAAAAAAAGGCAAATCTTTGGATGAAACCCTTTTTTCAAAAATCGTTAAAATATAGAAGCCTCTTTCAGTACTAATTTTAAAATTAGAATTTTCCACACCCTCTTGAATTCCTTCAAATTCAATTAATTTTCCTAAATCGTAATTGAGAAGAAACGCTTCAAGGTCGTTTCTAGTAATATCAGTGTAAACTGCCATTTAGGATGCTTTTTTTAGATGATTTGGGATATTGAATTTGACGTTTTCCTTAATTGAAGTGTCTTCAATAATCTTAACTTCAAATCTTCTTTTACACTCATCTATGAAGTTACTGACAAGTTCTTCAGGTGCAGAGGCACTTGCAGATAATCCGATATTCTCATTATTTCTAACTTCTTCCCAATTAAAGTCTTCATTTGATTGTATAAGTATACTTTTTGGACAACCATTATTTTTAGCAACCTCTACAAGCCTTAAAGAATTGGAAGAGTTGCTTGCCCCTATGATTACCATGCTATCACATTTTTCAGCAATTTTTTTAACAGCCTTTTGTCTGTTTGTAGTAGCATAACAAATATCTTCTTTTTTTGGCTCAACTATTTGAGGGAATCTTCTTTTAAGAATTTTTATAATTTCTGCAGTGTCATCTATAGAAAGAGTTGTTTGCGTAACGTAAGCTAAACTTTTACTGTTCTTTATGTTAATTTTTTTAGCGTCTGAAATATTTTCAATCAGATGCATACGCACTGCATTAGTCTGCCCCATAGTTCCTATTACTTCAGGGTGGTTTCGGTGACCAATTAATATAATTTCAAAATTTTTTTTGGCAAAGAACTCAACTTCTCTGTGAATTTTACTTACTAAAGGACAGGTAGCATCAAAATAGGTTATATTTTTTAATTTAGCTTCTTCAGGTACAGATTTTGGCACTCCGTGAGCTGAAAATATAACTGGATGTTTATTGTCAGGAATTTCATTTAATTCATCAATAAAAATTGCCCCTTGCTCTCTTAATTTTTTAACAACATATTGGTTGTGAACGATTTCATGTCTCACATAGACCGGTTTTCCGTGAATTTTAAGACTTTCCTCAACCATTTTTATTGCCCTGTCTACACCAGCACAAAAACCGCGAGGATTTGCTAAATATAGATTAACGCAATTCTTTCTTTGGCTTTTTTCTGACATTTCAATATAAATAATAATTTATTAGATTAGCATTACCATACAAGATCAATGAAAAAATATTTTTTTTTAATAATTTGTTCAATCATCACAATTTCTTGCTCATCAAGCAAAAAGGAGCCCCAGGAAATTACTTGCCCGGATGTTGTTATTTCAAAAGAACATCAAAGTTACTATGCCTTATTGGAAGATGCGGGGGATAATGAAAATAATATGAGCTTTGTAGCAACAATTAATAATTTTAATATGCAATGCAAGCAAAAAGAGACAAGTGACGTAGAATCTGTTCTGGATTTATTATTTATAGCAAACCCACTTAACGAAACGGTAAAAAAATATAATTTTAATTATTTTGTTTCGATATTGGATGAGAATGACGATATTTTGGACTATCAAATTTTTCAAGTTGAAGGTGATTTTGCTTTAGATGAAAATGACTTAGTCAGAGAGACAGTTCATACAGAAAGTTTAGATCAATATATTCCTGATAATGTTAAAAAATATTATGTAGTGGTTGGTTTTGTTTTAACCGAGGAAAAATATAACTTTATTAATAATTAGTTCTTTAAAAGGACACTTGATTCTTTTAGCGCTTTATCCATTAACTGTTCCCTATCCCGGGAGCCCAATTTGCTTTTAATTATTTTTTTTGTTGCAAAAACAGTTAGATCAATTGTTCTGTTTTTTATTTCACTCATCATTTCAAGCTCAAGTTGTTTTATTTTTAATTCAGCGACCTCATTCCGTCTTTTTAATTGATTTTCAAGCTTATCGTTCATTTCCTTTTTAATGTTTTCTATTTTTGAAATCTTATCCCTGTTGATCTCAAAAATTTCATCTTTCATATTTCTTTGCCTTTTTTTGGTTTCTGCAAGCAAAGATAGCGCATCTTCCTTAATTTTTTCAGCATCACCGATGTTCTTTTTTATAAGCCCTATCTTATCATCAAGACTCTTAGTCAATATTGACTTAATTGGTTTAAAAACCAAAATTATAAAAATCACAAATGCCACAGCAGTCCAAAATTTCGCGTCACCAAGAAGATAAGCAATCATCTTAAATCATTACTCCTTTATCTTTATTATTAAGTTTATCCAATGTGTCTTGCACTGATCTATCTTCAACCTTTAAACCGGTAAGTTTTTCAACTGATGCAGAAGTTAATTTGTTAACTTGATCCTGCATATCCTTCAAAGCCTCTTTCTTCTCTGTCTCTATTTTGTGGCTAACATTATTTAGCTTCTCATCAATTTCTTTGTCTAGAATCAAAATTTTTTTCTCAGCCTGTTTTTTAATATTTTCTAGGCTTGTCTTAACTTCTTCTTTTGCGTTAATGTGAGCTTCTCTAATGGTTTTTTCAATTTCATTTTGGAGCTTCTCAACTTCTCTTTGAACTTTTCTTGCCGTTTCAACATCATCATTTATTTTACTTGCACGTTTTTCAATAGCTTCACTAATTCTTGGTAGTGATACTTTCCACAGGAACACTAACAAAAACATAAAAGTCGTAGTTAGCCAAAAAATCTGTGACAAAAAAAATTCAGGATTAAGCTGGGGCATAATTCTATTAAATTAATTCTTATCCAAATAAAATAACTAATGCAATAACGAGCGCGAATAATGCAATTGCTTCAACCAACGCGAAACCCAACATTGTCATTGTGAAAACTTCCCCTCTTGCAGCTGGATTTCTTCCAACAGCTTCAATAAATGAAGAAAAGATGCTTCCAATTCCTATTCCTGAACCAATCACACCTATAACAGCAAGACCGGCACCAATTACCTTTGCAGCTTCAATTTCCATATAATCTCTCCTTTTTAAAGTTAATGTAGATGCAGAGCATCATTAATATACAAGCATGTGAGTATTGCAAACACATAAGCTTGTAAAAAAGCAATTAAAATTTCTAAACCGGTTAGCGCAATTACAAAGGCTAGCGGAAATACACCTGCGAACCCTAACGAAACAACAAAGCCAGCAAAAACCTTTAACAACGTATGTCCTGCCAGCATATTAGCAAAAAGTCTAACGGAAAGACTTATTGGCCTTGATAGATAAGATATAATTTCTATCGGTAAAAGTAGGGGCAGCATATAAAAGGGCAATCCGGGTATTATAAAAAATGAAAAAAAATGCATTTTATGCTTCACAAGTCCTAAAATGGTGACTCCTAAAAAAACAACGGCTGCAAGAGCAAAAGTAACTATTATATGACTGGTAAATGTGAAGCTGTATGGGATCATCCCTATCATATTACCAATTAATACAAACATAAATATGGTAAACACAAAAGGAAAAAATCTTCTCCCATCCTTTCCGACAGTGTCTTGTAAAAGAGTAGCTACAAATTCATAAATAGTTTCTGATATAACCTGTGCTCGGTTTGGAATTAGAGATCTTTTTTTTACAGTGAATGTTAAAAATAATGCTATTATAGAAACCGTTGCCACCATAGCAGCTGACGAGTTGGTAAAAGATAAGTTATATCCTCCTGGTTGGAAATCAAAAATTGAGTAGACTTCAAATTGTGAAAGTGGACTATGACTATGATCTGCTGTTGATGCCATATATTTTTAACCGTTTTTGTTTGAATTACTGTCTTTCTCAATGCGACGCATTACACGATATACGTTCAAAAATCCAGCCATTGAACCTAAAATAAAGAAAATTATTAATCCAAAGGGCTTTGTTTGAAGATATTTATCCACAAGGATACCAATTGCTACTCCTACAGCGATAGCGGATACGATCTCAATACCTATTCTAAAACCAAAAGAAACATTGCCTCTGGCATCTTTATTTTTTTTATTTATTGTGTCATCAGAAAATTTATTAATTCTCTTTTTTAAATCATCGGCATCAGGTTGGTTATTCATATATTATCTTTCCCTAATCCTTTCTGCCTCTTCAAGCTCTACTGAGACTAATCTTGATATTCCTTGTTCTGGCATTGTTACTCCAAATAGTCTGTTTACCCTAGCCATAGTCATACGATGATGTGTAACTATTACAAATTTTGTTCTTGAACTATTTGTGATTTCTTGAACAAGACTGCAAAATCTGTCAACATTAGTATCGTCTAGTGGAGCGTCAACCTCATCTAAAACACATATCGGTGCTGGATTGGATAAAAAGACTGCAAAAAGTAATGAAAGTGCAGTTAACGCCTGCTCCCCGCCTGATAAAAGACTTAAATTTTGAAGTTTTTTTCCTGGAGGGCTAGCAAAAACATCTAACCCTGATTCCAACGGGTCTCCGTCATCTGTAAACTTTAGATATGCCTTACCTCCACCAAAAAGCCGAGTAAAAAGTTTCTGGAAATTTTCGTTAACCACCCCATAAGAAGCTAGAAGCCTTTGCCTGCCCTCCTTGTTTAATTGCAAGATTCCATCCCTTAGTTTTGCGATTGCCTTTAGCAAGTCATCCCGATCTTTTTTTGATGAATTGACGACTTTCTCTAATTCTTCTGCCTCTTGCTCTGCAAGCAAGTTTACGCCTCCAAGTCTTTCTCGTTCCTCATTTAGTTTTTGTAATTTTCCTTCTAGTACGCTTGTTTCAGGAAGAGGATTGCTTAAATTAATTTGTCCCATTTCTAATAATTCAGATGGAGAGCAATTTAATCTTTCCTTAATTCTTTCAATTAATTGTTTCAAGGATTCGTTGTGAGTATCTATTATTCCTTCTAACCTTACCTTTTCCTCTCTTAGGTCTCCAAGTTTTACTTCTTCTAATTTGAGTTCTTTATTAATTTTGTTAGACTCTTCTTCGGCTCTTATTATATTCTGAGAAGACTGGTCTTTGTTCTTTTTAATTTCATCAATTAAGCTTAATAATTTTGTTTCCTCCGAAGTTATCTCATTAGGTTTTAATTTTAAGTTCTCTAACTCTTTGTGTAAATCATTTTGTCTAATTTCTAGATCCTCGACTCTTTTTTTTGCGCCTTTCATTATTTCATACCAGGAACTCTCCTCGTTAGATAGTTCTTTCATCCTCCTTGTTTTGAGATGAGCAACAACCGCTATTACCGAGTTACTTTCTTTGCCACTTGAAGTAAAACCGTCCCATCTCCATATCTCCCCTTCTTCACTAACTAAAACTTGACCGTCTTTTAAATTTTTTTGAATTTTTTCTGCAGATTCCTTATCTTTAATTAAACCAATAGAAGACAGGCTTTTTTGCAAATTTTCTGGCGCCTTAACTAAATTTGAAAGAGGAGTGACCTCAGATGGAAACGAGTTTTTAAAAAATGGTAATGAAAATTTCTTCCAATGTGAAGGTTGATTTTCATCTACAGAGGCCATTAAGTCTTCTCCAAAAACGCTTGCAATTGCTCTTTCTAAGCCATCTTCAAAGTTTAAATAATCAATAATAGGTTTTGTAAATCTTATCTTTTCACCTCCTTCAGTTTTTTCAGGAAATAAATCCTGCTGTTGTTCTAATTTTTCTCTTTCCTCTTTTATTTTTGCAATATTAATATTTGCCTCACTTGCAAGAGCAGATTCTCTTTTGAGGTCTTCATTAATTTGATCAATTCTAACCTTTAAGTCTTCAACTGTTTTGCTTATTCTTTCTCTTTCTGTTTTGTAATTATCTAAATTTAAATTATTTTTTTGGAGTTCTGCAGAAATATTGGAATCTTTTTCTCTCAAGTCCGGCAATTTATTCATTTGATTTTCTAATTTAATATTTGATTGAGCAACAATATTTGTTTGATTATTAACTAAGTTAATATGATCTTCTAATTTCTTTTGATCTTTTTCAATAATTGCTTTTGCATCCATCCATCTTTGATAAAACAATGCTGCCTCAGCCCTTTTTATATCGTCTTGTATGTTCCTATACCTTACAGCCTGTCTGGATTGCTTTTTTAACACAGCCAGCTGACTTTCTTGTTCCGCCAAAACATCTTTTACTCTGTCAAGATTTGTTCCTGCCGCGTTAAGTCTCAGTTCAGCCTCGTGTCTTCGTGTATGCAACCCTGTTATTCCCGCAGCCTCTTCAAGTAATAATCTTCGCTGTTCTGGTTTTGCAGAAATTAATGCACTTATTCTACCTTGACTTACTAAAGAAGTTGAACGTGCTCCTGTCGCAGAATCTGCAAAAAGAAGTTGAACATCTCTCAACCTTACTTCTTTGCCATTCACTTTATATTCGGAGCCTTCACCTCTCCATATTCTTCTTGTAACTTCTATTTCATCCCTGTCGTTAAATATAACGGGCGCCTTTCTATCTTTGTTATCTAGCTCTATGGTAACCTCTGCAATGTCCCATGCAGATTTAGTAGCTGTACCATTAAAAATTACATCATCTAAATCACTACCTCTCATTTGTTTTGGTGACAGCTCTCCCATTACAAACCTTAAGGCCTCTACTAAATTTGATTTTCCGCATCCATTTGGTCCAACTACCCCTGTCAATCCAGGCTCTATAAGCAGCTCAGTAGGATCAACGAAAGATTTAAAACCTTTTAATTTAAGTTTCTTAAAAATTAACATTATAAATTCTCAAGGATACTATCAAACACCTGTCTAAAAGTTTCCAAAGATTTATTTCCTTCGACCAGTCTTCCATTTATTAAAAAGGATGGGGTAGTTTTTATTTTTAGTTCTTTGTTAGCACTTATTTGGTTGTTAAGAATTTTTGTTTCAAGTTCTTTATCCGAAAGGCAAGATTCAAAATCTTCTTTAGACATACCACCAGTTTCCACAATATTAAAAAGTAGTTCCTTTGAGTTTTCCTTTACCCAGCTTCTTTGTAGACTAAATAATGCATTTAGGTATTTAAAATGCAAATCTTCTCCAACGCAATTTACAATCATACTTGCCTGTAGGGCAGGTATATTAAATGGAAAACTCCTAAATACAAACTTTACCTTGCCATTATCAATATACTCTTCTTTTATTTTTGGTAACTTGTTTGCGTGAAAAGAAGCACAATGCGGACATGAAAGTGAAGCATATTCTATCATAGTAATTGGAGCGTCTTCGCTTCCCAAAATCCATTCGCCTTCCTGTATTTTTGAAAGATCTGCAAAGGCAAAATTTATTGGGATAATTAGGCTAAAAATTGGCAATAAGTATAATAAAAATAATCTTTTTTGTTTAATTGTCATATTTAATTATTTTTTTCAGACAATGCTGATTTACCTAATTTTAATAAAGTTTTTTTCAGTTTTTTACTACCAATATTTGAAGTAAATTTCTCCAAAATAACACTGTCATTTTTTTCTAGCGATATCCTTTGTTTTCTTTTGCTATTAACTTCCTCTTTGTTGCTAATATGTGGCACCTGGAGTATCTTTATTTGGGTTATCGCCTTGTATCCGCAGTAAGAGTTTATTCTTTCTATAACTACGTCTTTATAATGTTGTAGCTCTAAAGCTGCTGCGCTGGTGGTTTTAATTTGCAAAACTCCCTGGTATGAGTCATTATGCTCTTCGTTTCTTGTCTTAATTATATTAACTTTACCAGGCTCGCTGTGTTTATAGAAGAAATCTCCTACTATCTCTTTCCATCTAGAATATATTACATATTCCAGCCTTCCAAATTTATTTGTAATTTTTTTGGTTACTTTATTTAGTATTTCTGAAATTTTTTCAGACTTATTTACTCTTTGTACATTATGATAATACTTTTTCATCACAAGTAGTATTTTAACTTAGAATAAAAAGATATACTATACAAAGATAGAAATTTATTCATATTATAGTATTGGTAATCTTGATGAAAAAAAACCTGTTAGACTGGTATGATAAAAATAAGCGTGATTTGCCCTGGAGGATAAAATCAAAGAAAAAACAATTAGATCCTTTTAGGATTCTAGTAAGTGAAATCATGCTGCAACAAACTACGGTAGGGGTAGTACAGGATAGGTATGTTGCGTTTTTTAGGAAATGGCCAAATCTTAAAGAATTCAGCAAGGCTAGGGAAAGTCAAATACTTAGATTCTGGTCAGGACTTGGATACTACAGAAGAGCTATAAATCTTCTGAAATGTGCCAAAATAATAAAAAAAAAATATAATTATAAAGTTCCTAATGACGACAAAAACCTTTTGTCGCTCCCTGGTATTGGTACATATACATGTTCTGCAATTCAGGGCATTGCATTTAATAAACCTGTAATTGCAATTGATACAAATGTTGAGCGAGTAGTCGCAAGAGTTTACGGTCTTTCTGGTCCAAAATCAAAAATAAAGAAAGATATTTATAGTTATGCAAAAAACTTTATTCATAAAAAACGTCCCGGTGATATGATTCAAAGCCTTATGGATTTCGGATCAATTATTTGCAAGCCGAAATCACCACTTTGTGGCAAATGTTGCATAAGAAGTCAATGCTTAGCTTACAAATTAAAATTAACTGATAAAATTCCTTTCAATGATAAAAAAATTATAAATAAGCCAATCAAATATGCTAGTTGTTACATAATAACGAATATTCAAAATAATAAAATACTATTAAAAAAAAGAAAACCATCAGGCTTACTGCCATCAATGTTAGAAGTTCCTTCATCTGAATGGCTTAAGGAACCGCTTACTAAAAAGCAAATAGATTATTATCGACCAATAAAAAAAAATTACAAAAGAATAAAAGGATCTATCATTTATAGTTTTTCACACTTTGATCTAAAAATAAGGATTTTTTTCACACATACTAATGAAAAATCAATAGATAACTTTAGGTGGTATTCTATAAAAAATATTCATTTGTTAGAATTGCCAACTATTATGAAAAAAATTCTTAAAGAATATATTAAATAAAATATAGATACTGCTATGTTTTTTTGTTACGATAATCACTTCTAATTTCATCAATTAGCAAAATCCTATTTTCTTTATGCAGATGCCAATAGTCCCAACCATTACAGCTTGGCAATCCCTGTATAGACGCGCCAACTTTATGAATTGAACCCTGATGATTTTTAGACACTATACTCCCATCTACCTTTACCTTTGCTCTAAACATATTTTTTTTATCACTTAGAATTGCTCCTGGAGGAATAATTCCCTGCTCAACCAATTCTCCAAAGGGAATTCTTGGAAGATGCTTTCTGCTTTTTTCTATTTTAATAATATCTTTTTCATAAGTTTTAGTTTTCTTAATTCTTGTCTTTGCTATTTCAAAATAATTTTTATCTTTTTCAATACCTACGAAGTTTCTTCCTAGTTTTTTTGCTACGACAGCGGTTGTTCCAGAGCCAAGAAAAGGGTCTAGAATCAAATCATTTACATTAGTTGACGATAATATTACCCTATATAAAAGCGCTTCAGGTTTTTGTGTAGGATGTGCCCTAGCATTATCTTTATGCCTTATTCTCTCCTTGCCAGAACAAATAGGTATTTGCCAGTCGCTTCTCATTTGTTTATCTTCATTGAATACCTTCATATTTTGATAATTGAACGTATATTTGGAATTTCTTGAAGTTGTACACCATAGCAGAGTTTCGTGAGCGTTCGTAAACCGAGTTCCCCGAAAGTTTGGCATAGGGTTGGTTTTTTGCCAAATTATATCATTTAAAATCCACATATTAAGATCTTGAATTTTAGATCCTATCCTTAATATATTGTGATAACTACCTATGACCCAGAGTGCACCACCATCTTTAAGGAGTCTTTTTGATTGGCTTAACCACTTTAACGTAAATGAATCATACTCTTTGTAACTTTTAAATTTATCCCACTCGTCATCAACAGCATCTACCGAGGTTTGATCTGGTCTAAGCAGGGTATCCTTAAGTTGTAAATTATAAGGAGGATCGGCAAATATGCAATCGACTGATTTGTCCGGCATCGCCTCCATCATTTGGATGCTATCTTTATTATAAATTTTATTGATGAATTTTTTTTTCATACAGAAAGAATCTTTAACAACAATTAATTATACGTCAATTATACTTATCAACATAATTATGAAATGTTCTGTATAAATCTTTTTATTGGGCTGAAGCTCTTCCGATGGTGTTCGTTGATGCCGTATTTTTCTATGGCGTCTGTGTGTTTTTTTGTTCCGTATCCCATATTATGATCCCATCCATATTCCGGAAATGAATTTGATAATTTAATCATAAGCATATCTCTATAATTTTTAGCAATTATTGACGCAGCAGATATTGATATAGATTTTTGATCACCCTGTATAACAGCTTTACATTCAGCATTTTTTATGACCGGACACTTGTTACCATCAATCAAAACTAAGAAGTTTTTTAAATTATAGATTTTTAAAGCCCTGGACATAGCAAGAAAGGTAGCATTTAAAATATTAAATTTATCAATTTCATTTACTGAAGCGGAGCCGATACCTATCTTAATAATTGATTTTTTTTTTAATTTTATAAGGTGATTGTATGACTTGATTCTTGTCTTGTGAGAAAGTTTTTTTGAATCGTTAATTAGTTCTAATTTTAAAAATTTACTTGCATTGCTTGGAATGTGGCAAGCAGCAGCTATTACAGGACCTGCAAAGGGGCCGCGACCCGCCTCATCAACTCCAATGATTAATCTCTTAAAATTATTGTCAAATCTTTGATCAATCAAAAATATTCTATTTCTCCGATAATCTTGGGATTAGTTCAACAAAATTACATGGTCTAAATCTATTATCAAGCTGAAACCTTAATATTTGATCCCATGCGTCCTTGCATGCTGAGGAAGATCCCGGTATTGCAAAAATGTATTTTCCATTAACTGTTGCAGCCAAGGCCCTAGATTGAATTGTTGAAGTACCTATTTTTTTATAGCTCAATTGCCTAAATAGCTCACCAAAACCCTCAATTTTTTTATCAGCTATTATATTAATTGCTTCAGGTGTTGAATCTCTTCCAGTAAGTCCGGTTCCACCGGTAGTTAATATAACATCAACTTCTTTTATTTTAGACCAACTTTTAAGCTGTTTAGTTATTAAATTTATTTCATCTTTTACAATTTTCTTTTCATAAATTTTATGGCCAGAAGATACTACCCTATCGCTTAATAGTTTTCCTGATGTGTCAGTTTTTTCATTTCGTGTATCTGAAATTGTCAATATACATATGTTTATTGAAATGAACTGTTTTGTTTTATCTATACCTGCCATTTAGTTATCTTTTTTAGGATACACCGGTTCCTTGCCACTAGCTAGCTTAAATAATGTTGTATTTTCCTCATTAAATTGATTTTTATAAATCCAATACTTAGTTAAAATATTCTCAATAAACGATCTTGTTTCTCTTGATGGAATGCTTTCCATAAACAGCAAAGTGTCGTCACTATAATTTGTTTCAGTCATCCATTTTTTTAAATTACCTGGCCCCCCGTTGTATGCAGCAGCCATAAAAATTAGATTATTATTAACATCCTTGGTTTTAAGTAAATATTGAATATAATCTTGACCAACTTCTAGATTTATTAAAGGATCCTTCAGAACGTTGCTATTCCCCCTCTTAACTGTTTTATTTTTGCTTATAAATTTTGCAGTACTAGGCATTATTTGCATTAAGCCAATTGCGCCCTTTCTGCTTTTAGCATTCTTATTAAATGTAGATTCCTGATGTATAAAAGCAAAGACAAGCGCTCTCTCTACAACATACGCTGAGGATGGAAGCCAGTTTGGGGTCGGATAAAAGTATTTTAATGGCACATCCTCGCCAATCGAACTGAGTTTATTTGCGATCTTTAATTGTGTCCTGGCAAAATTGAATTTCCTAGCAACCTCTAAAGATGTTTGGGCTACCGACTTATTGATAGTTTTGTTAAGTTTAATTAACTCGCTTTCGGCCTCTTCCACCCTACCAATTTGCATGAGAGCCATAATTCTCTTCCCAGCAGGTAATTGATAAAAAATTTCCTCGGTATCGGAATGAATTTTTTCATCAGCCCAATCTATAGGATTTTCAATGCCTAATATTTCAATAGCAAGTTGACCGTAAAACGTACCAGTATGTTTAGCTGCCTTGGAAAGCCAAAAATTAATTTCCTTATAATTCTTAAGTTTCCCAAAAGATCGTGCAGCCCAAAATGCTCCTGACGCTTCATGCCAGGGATTAGAGCTTTGTGAAATTGAAAAATTTGAAAAGAATTCTGATGCTAAAACATAGTCTTGTAACCTCCAGGCTGAGAGCCCAGCTGTCCAATTTGCAAATGCTACATGATTTGGGGATCTATCAAGGGCTTCTGATGCATAGCGTATTGCAAGTTCATTTTTATTGGCTAAAAAATAACCTTTTGCTATTTTTTCCTTTTGTTGATCTATTTCAACTGAATCTAATAGTTTTTGAGTATTTTTTTGATTTAACAATTTAAGAGCCCCTGTTGGCCAACCAGTGTTTACTCGTTTTCTAATGTTGCTTATGAGCAGGTTTTTCTCACTGCGCTGATTCTTCGTCAATTGTTTTTTACTTGCGTACTTTGTTAGGGTTTTTTTTGTTTGTTCACTATCCTGTCTTATTCCTAGCGCAGATATGGGCACTTTTGGACTTCTGTAACCATCCGGCATTCTCCTTATTGCTAATCTATAAATTCTTTTTGCCTGAGGCAAGTCATTATACATTTTCATCCATGATGTTAATTCAACAAACTTTGACTTGTAGCAATTTGGATGCAGGTATCTTTGTGCCAATATATGACCCATAAGAATTTGACTTTCTAATTCCAAAATGTACTTGTTGGCATTTTTCCATTTACATTCTTTTTGCAGTAAAAAAATTTTCTGGTAATTTTCTATATCCCGCAAACTTAGAATATTTTTTGAGAATATGTTGTTATATTGCTTGCTTACAGAATAATCTATGTCGATGCTTATTGCGGATAAAGATAGTATGCTAAAAACTATTGACAAAAAAACCGCTCGCATATCTATTTATCCAGCTCTTTTTTTATTTCCTGAAGATCGTTCCATGTTGTTCGTTTATAACCAGGTGATCTTAAAAGAAAGGATGGGTGAAAAATTGCCCGAGTTAAAATTGGATTTGCAAGTCCGTAACTACTATAATCGTGCCACTTGCCTCTTAATCTCATTATTCCCTTGTCTGAAAAAAGTAATGCTTTTGCGGCTGTCCCGCCAAGCAAAACAAGAATTTTTGGGTTTATCAGTTCTATGTGTCTTTGAATAAATGGAAGACACAATACTATTTCTTCATTAGTAGGCTGTCTGTTTTCCGGCGGCCTCCAAGGCACTATATTAGTTATGTAAACGTCTTTTCTTTGAAGATTAATTGCCTCTAGCATTCTGTTTAATAATTGACCTGCCCTCCCAACAAATGGTATGCCCTGCCTGTCCTCGTCGGCACCAGGAGCCTCTCCGATTAACATAATTTTTGAAGCAGGATTGCCATCTGCAATTACTGTTGATTTAGCTGTTTTTTTAAGATCGCATTTGTCAAATTTATAAATCTCTTCTTTTAATTCTTCAAGATTGCTTATTTCATTTACGTCTTTAGCACCTTGATCGGTTGAGATTCTTGGATCTTTGGGGTTATTTTCTTTATAGTAGATCCTGGGCGAGTTGCTCATAAACACGTCAACACCTGCATCCTTTAAAAATTTTAGATTTTCGACTATTTCATTGTGTTTCATTGGCATCTTTAATTGTTCTACTTATCTAAAATATACTTTATAAAAATATAATTATTATGCAACTTCTTGCTTACGCTAAACTTAATCTTTTCTTGGACGTAATAAAAAAACGAAAAGATGGTTATCATGAGATAATTACCGGAGTTACCTTTGTGAATTTACACGACAAAATTACTATACTTCAATCAAAAAAAAACTCTATTTTTTATACTGGTCCTTTTGCCCCAAAGAAAGGTTTTTTTGAAGACGATATTATAAATAAAGTTTTAGATGTGTATAAAACTCAAAAAAAAGAATTTTTTGTAGAAATCAGTATCGAAAAAAATATTCCTTTTGGTTCAGGCTTAGGGGGCGCGTCCGCAGATGCCGCAGCTCTTTTAAAAGGTTTGGAGAGAATGAATATTATAAATAGTATTGATGATAGAAAGATTCTTAACATAGGCGCTGATGTTCAGATGTGTATGTCATCTATGGACTGCATTGCCAGCGGTATTGGAGATCGGCTAAATTTTGACGTTAAGTTTCCAAAATACTATTTCCTACTTTTATTTCCTAATTTTTCATTATCAACCAGAGAGGTTTATTTAAACTATAAGAAAACGTTAAATCAAAATAAAGATGAATCTAAAAATAAAAGTACTTATTTGAATCCTCAAAAATATAAAAATGATCTTATGCATTCAGCATTGAAGATAAATCCTGCATTAAATGAGGTTTTAAAATGTTCAGAAGAATTTGACGGAGTTGTTTTTAACGGAATGACGGGTAGTGGTTCGTGTTTCTATTCTGCATTTACAAACAAACATGACTCAATGAAAGCACTTGTGAATGCAAAAGCAAAATATCCTCAATGGTGGGTTCATCTTGTTAACAATAAAATTGAAAGTTGATTTAAAAACACTAATGAGCAGCTTATTTAATCTAAAACCTTGTAAGAATGATATCGGTGCCTTTATTGAAACTGACCTTCGTAAAGTAGAATATGCAAACATTATCGCAATTAGGAAAGCGGTCAGAAAATACGGGGCTGTATTTTTTAGAAATCAGAATCTTGATTCCAAAAATTACGTGAAATTTGCAAAAAAAATTGGAAAATGCGCTAGTTATCCAAGATTAAGAGGATTAGAAGGATTTCCAGAGATTACTGTAGTTGAAAAAAAAGCCGATGAGGAACTGATGTTCGGAGAAGGGTGGCATACTGATTCTACATATACAAAAAACCCCCCTGAGTTCACAATGCTTTATTCAATTAAAACGCCTCAAAAGGGTAAGGGTAACACTAAATTTGCATCGCAGTATGCAAGTTATGAAAATCTTTCAAAAGATTATAAGGAAAAAATTAATAATCTAAGCGCACTGTTCAGTGCGGATGGACCAATTTCTAAAACTGTTATAAACAGAACTGAAGAAAGGGGCAGGGATATTGATCCAAAATCACTCTCTGCAATACATTCTATTGTAAGAACCAATAATGAAAATAGTAAAAAATCAATATACCTTTCACCAGGTCATGTGATTAAGATAACAGATGTACTAGAGAGCGAGGGAACATCAATTCTAAATTATCTCACCGCGCATCAGGTCAAACCAGAGTTTGTTTATGAATTTGAATGGGAGCCGGATTGTCTTGCACTTTGGTCAAATTATGCCATGCTGCACAGTCCGGTGAACGATTTCACGGGGCTGGAAAGGATAATGCACCGCATAACAATAAAGTAAAAAATGTGGTAATTATCGAACATATATTATAAATGCAGTTTTGTTGGGGCGTCGCCAAGTGGTAAGGCACCGGCTTTTGATGCCGGCATTCGT
>TARA_B100000686_G_scaffold99865_1_pt1 | contig 121934 bp, 93 predicted proteins | sample TARA_B100000686 | Tara Oceans TARA_B100000686 (sample SAMEA2622733) | marine metagenome | biome: marine biome (ENVO:00000447); feature: marine epipelagic mixed layer (ENVO:xxxxxxxxx); material: "saline water (ENVO:00002010), including plankton (ENVO:xxxxxxxx)" | depth 150 m
CAATGGCTTAAAAGGCCACTGCTCTACCAACTGAGCTACCGGATCAACAATAATTATTTTATTAATACGGCGCGAAATTTACTGTTTTAAAAAAGATAAATAAAAATCCTTATGTAATTAATTATTATTATTGATTGGATTGATTTTATAAATAAATAAACAGTAATAAACTAATTACTTGACATTATTGCAATAAAAGCGGAACTTCACTGAGAGATAAGTATTATGTTGTCTTGGGAATATACTTTAAATTTTTTATCATTGGACTAATTTTAAATTAGCTTAGTCCAAGGTGTTTTGAATCAATCTAAGAAATTAAACAGCAAAAGGAGACAATATGCGTATCCTTAAATCAGTGATATTGTACAGTACAGTCCTGGGAATGCTCTTTGCAGGGCAGACAGGTAAAATTGCCGGTACCATAACAGATAGCCAGTCTGGAGAAAATCTCGCAGGATGTAATGTCCTTGTAAAAGGGACACCATTTGGTGCTAGTTCAGATGCCAATGGTGAATACTATATTATTAACTTGGCTCCAGGTTCATACGATCTTGAATTTTCTATGATTGGGTATGCCAGTTATACAGCAGAAGGGGTTAGAGTGAATATTGATGTTACAACTCCAGTTAATGCTGCACTATCAACTGAAGCGCTTCAGATGGCTGGTGTATCGGTAACAGCTGAGAAGCCAATAATTGAAAATACATTGACTTCATCGAAACAAATAGTTTCTGGAGAACTTATGGATGGAATGGCAGTCACCGATGTTAATGATGTTGTTAAAACATTACCTGGTGTAACAGAGGTTGGTGGTGATCTCCATATCCGTGGTGGCCGATCAGGTGAAGAGATGTATCTTGTAGATGGTGCTTCTGTCACTAATGCGGTAATGGGTGGAGAAGCAATACCTGTGAATCCTGGTATGGTTGGAGAGCTACAGCTAATCACTGGGACATTTAATGCAGAATATGGACAGGCTATGTCTGGTTTATTTAATACTGTTTTAAAAGATCCAGCAGATGGTTTTCATGCTAGTTTTGGTTTTCGTACTACCCTTGGTCAGGATTATTTTAAGGCTGATGCTGGAGATTTTAAAGATGCAGCAGTATACTCCGAATCAATGGAAATAGTTGATGATCAAGGAAGTTATACGTCTGCTGCTGAAGGTACAGATTATACAAAAACATCTTTTGGTGGTGAAAAAACAATTATGGATTTTAGTGCTGGCTTTGGTGGAGGTGCTTTTGGTGGTCAATTTTCTTTAAGGACTCTCGATGATGCTGGCAGACTTCCAGGTTTAGCTGAAGACATGGTGAATGTTCAGGCAAAAGTGAATTTTCAAGCTGGAAATAATCTTAAACTAAGTGCTGAAGTAATGAACTATTCTAGGAACGGTTTTTATGATCCGACATACGATGCCGAGCGGATGGACGCTGGTATGGATATCTGGCAGTGGCTATGGGCAATGGATCAGTATCCTGTCACAGAAGAGAGTGCTACACAGTTTGGTGTAACAGCAAACTATATTATGTCGCCTAGCACAAATGTTACTGTTCGTGCAGATATGTTGATGCGCAAGCAGGAAGATGGAGCAAAGAATAGTTCTGGTTTTGTGGATTTTGATAGTAATGCCAAAGTAACAACCACATCTAATTATAATGGGGCAGAAGGTCCAAACCATACAAAGGTAATGGAAGATCGGGCTAATTCTAATGCTTGGTATAATATGGAAAATGTATATGGTCATTATTTTAAATCAGATGAAAGCATTACTACCATTGGTGCCCACGTTACCAGTCAGTTGAATAACCGTCATCAGCTCAAAGCAGGTTTTGATTATCGTATGTTTGATCTTGATCGTTGGGGTCATGATGTTTGGTACGGGCGAACCTTAGGATATACAGAAGCTAACCCCAGGCTACAGTATACCAGTTTTGGTGGTGCTAAGCCAATGGAAATTGCTGCTTATGCTCAAGACCAGATGGAGTTCAATGATATGATATTGAATGTAGGTTTACGCTTTGATGGTTTTAATGCTGGATCCGATAAAGGAGTTTGGGCGCCAAATGACCCCATAGCCGATGCAGCTGCTGATCCGGCGGTTAATCCTTTTGATCCATCTAAACGATCTGCAACAGAAATGAAGACTCTCATTAGTCCAAGGCTTGGCGCATCCTTTCCAATTGGCGATGATATGGCATTTCGTTATGCTTATGGATCTTTTTTCCAACGACCAGACTTTTATTCACTCTTGAATAATCATATGGCGCAAATGGATGGTGGTACTGAGTCAGGCTTCTTTATTTATCTGGGGAATGCGAATCTGGATCCAATGAAAACATCTATTTATGAAATGGGTCTTCAATACAGTTTATCCAATAATATGAAACTGGATGTCTCAGGTTATCATAAAGACATATCTAATCTTTTAGCTTCCCAGGAAGTATATGCTATACCTTACCGGGATAGTACATCGGCTGGTTGGGGATCAGGTGATGCTTTTGAAGCAGCTCACTACAGTGTGAACGTCAGTGATCACTTTGGTGATGTACGTGGATTGGAATTAAGTCTTTCAATGACAGGGCAATCTGGATTAACAGGTCGTGCATCATACACTTATTCTATTGCACGTGCTACCGCTTCAGATAAGATCAATGCTGGTAATGGTAGTCTTACCCAGGATGGTGGTGGTATAGCAGCAAATGTATTGACCATGACCACACTGGATTGGCATCGACCTCACATCTTTAACGGGTTTATCGATTATCATATGGATATGATCGGTCTGTTAAGCCGTGCAGGTGCAAACTTGACTTTTAATTATCAGAGTGGTCTTCCTGTATCGGCAAGATCTGGTGTAGGAGGTGCTTCTTTAAAAGAGCGGGCACCGTCGACCATCGATGTTAACCTAAAACTGGATGCACGTCTCAATGTTGCAGGAATTAGTCCCACGGTATATTTGTTGGTTGAAAATGTATTAAACAAACAGAATGTTATAGCGATCGCTGACCCTGGATCCTTTTTTGATGAAGCATCAGCATATCATAACATAGCAGCTGGGTCTACAAATAATCTGCTTGCTTATGGAAAACCAATGACGCTTAATCTAGGCGTTCAGATTAATTATTAACCACGATGATTTCAGGAGTTGACTATGAAAAATAAACCAATCTTTAACACAGTCCTGACAGGAATCGTTATCTGTGGACTTATTGGATCTGTTATAGCTAAAGATAGACTTGATGTACTTGATCGTTCGAGGGTTGCAGGAAAAACTCTGTCACCTGCATCAGGTCAAACTTATGTCTATCATACCAATGGCAATCTTTGGATGGGTTGGGATTCTTATGGGAATACTGGTGACCAGACCTGTAGTGCGATTATCCCTGGATGGGTTTATCCAGGTTCCAACCAATCAGCTGGTCACGGCTACCTTAATTATAACTGTCGTGCTGGATACTGGATTATTGCCGATATTGGGGGCACTCTATATGAAGGAACCACGGGGCAATATGATATTTCAGAAGGTACTGATCCTGGTGAAACAAGTGGTGGTTGGGCAGGAAATGACGGTGATTACAATAAAGAGCCTTGGGTGACAAATTCCACATGGACAATTCCAACTGCAAACATCACTGTTAATGCCGTCAGGCGTTCCTGGAGCTTTAATGGAACAAGTAATTCTTATTTTAAGGTTGGTGAGCATGACTATAATGACTTTGTTATTGATGAAGTTCATGTTATAAATAATGGCTCCGCAAATATAGATGGTCTCGTTTTTGGATCAAAAGCCGATCATGACTGTACCTGGAATGTACCTTTCCCCGATTGGGATTATGCATTCTGGACTGATGATATAGTGGATTATGATGCGACCTATATGCTAACAATGGAGCTCGATGGTGATGATCCTGGATCGGCGGCTAATGATTTTGGAATCGATGATCCAGGCCGTGAATACCGTGGCGTTAGGGTTGCTCAGGCACCTTTAGAAATTGCTGGATCAAAATATACTTCTCTAGGCCAGAATGATGTTAATCATATGTGGTGGACAGGGGATGAAGATCCTCAAACTGCTGCTGCCAGAAATACTATGGCAACTATGGTCAAAGGTGCAGGGGATAAAAAGAATGTAAACCCTACTCCACAGGATATGCGCTACTTGCAGTCTTATGGCCCTTACGCGCTTGCAGCTGGAGATACCTTAAAATTTATTACAGCTGTTTTGGCTGGCGCTGGCTTGGCAAATACACAACAGGCAGCTGCCAATGCCCGCAAAGCATATGACTGGAATTGGAATTTGCCTAAACCGCCAGCTGCGCCGCAAATAGCTTTAGATGGTGCAAAAACCAATGCTGCAGGAAAAGTTGAACTAACCTGGACATACAGTGATGCGCAGATTAATGCTGTAGATCCAGATAAAGGGACTGCCGACTTTGCTGGTTTCCGGATTTATAAAGCTGCTACAGCTCCCCGGCAGAGTTCTTCAGATATTATGACTGCTGAAGGTGTTTCTGCAGATAATTCATCCGAAGGAGGAACCATGGTGGGTGATCCAAGTCAAGGAACAAAATTTACTTCTGCTGCTACAGGTCCATACACAATGGTTATTGATATTCCGAAGGCCAGTCTTAGCACATATGGAGGGAATGGAACCTACACCTGGACAGATGAAAAAGTAGCCATTGGGTTAACATACTGGTATTATGTAGCAGCCTATGATGAAGCAGGATCTGATCCTGTTCATGGTTCAGTCCCGTCATTGGAAAGCTTTTATACAATGTGTTATCCAATGCAGGCGGCACCAGACGGGGGTGGAGGAACGATTAGTTCGGTCCCTCCGGATGTAACAGTATCAGTAGAAACATTAACATACGATGGGTTGAGTGGATCTACTACGGATGTGTTTGTAGCACCTAATCCATGGAGGGGAAGTGTTATGGAAACTTTTCATGGCTCAACTACTGCAAATACTTATTTTGTGAGATTTTACAATGTTAAGTCTGGAGATGAAATCCGCGTATTTGATGTTGGAGGGAACCTGGTTTACCAAGGGACTGCGTCTTCAGCTGGTTCATTTGATTGGGATCTAGTTTCCCGAACTCGCAATCAGGTAGTAACTGGAGTTTATTATTGGCAAGTAGGAAGTCAGTCAGGTAAACTGGCTGTCATCCGCTAAACCAGAAAGGAAGTTATAGAATGAAGAATAAAATGATTCTAGATAAAATATTGAAGTGGATAATCACTTCTATATTGGTTTTTTCATTTCATGGATCCATTTTTTCGGAAAGCGATGATGATAAAGTTGGATCTGCTGCATTTAAATTTTTAAACATCCAAACAGATGCTAGAGGAGCAGGCCTGGGAGGTTTAGCTGCACAGGCTACGGGTGCCAGTGCACTATTCTGGAATCCGGCAGGTATATCTGGATCAACTGGAATGGGCTTTACAGCAGGTATGACCCAGTGGCTGGTAGAAACACAGGTGATGAATGCCGGGTTTGTGATGCCCATGATGGGCGGTGCTGTTGGCGTTTCACTTGTATCAGTCAATTATGGAGATATTATGCGCGCTGGATGGGCTGGAACTACAGAATTTGTTTTTGAACCAAACCAAGGGAAATTTACTGCGAGTGATATGTCTTTGCAGGCAAGTTATGGTAGAAACTTAAGTGATAAATTTTCCATTGGAGGTACAGGGAAAATGCTCACTCAGAGCATTGATGATGTTAGTATCAGTGGAATGGCATTTGATATTGGAACCCAGTTTAACACTGGTTACCGTGGAATCAGAATGGGAGCTGTTATTTCAAATTTTGGTCCTGATATTGATTCCCAAGCCCCAGATGGTGCTGCTTATGATGAATATCCTGCCATGTCTCTACCTATGACTTTCTCTTTTGGGGTTATAGGAGAAGCAATTCCAGGTTTGAATACAGGTCTTAATATTTTAAAGCAGGCAGATATGGCTCAAGAACTGATTGTGAATGGTGAATACAATATTAGTATGGCATCTCTACGTTTTAGCTATAATCTGAATAATCCTCAGCAGAATATGGCTGTGGGAGCTGGTGTGAATGTAGCTGGTATCAGTGCCAATTTCTCAATGACAATGACAAAGCATTTCGATAGTGTGATGCGCTTTGGAATTGGATATTCACTTTAATAAGAATTCTATTAGTTTATTAGAAAAAAGCCGCTCTTTATGAGCGGCTTTTTTATTCACTCTGATCGAAGACTAGTAGTTTATACAGGTTTTTCCATTAATATAGAACCCTATGCATTTTGCAAAACTAATGCTTATCTCTTTGTCTTGCTTGTTTGCAGGAATACCTGCTACGAATCAAGATATCTTATTCTATGATCTAGCCTCAAAACAAGGACTTGATTTTATTCATGATCATGGTGGTAGTGGTGAGAAATATTACGTAGAGACTATGGGATCGGGGGTTTGTTTATTAGATTATGATAATGATAATGATTTAGATATTTATTTTTGCCAGGGCGCTCCACTTCCTGGCTGGAATAAAAAGATTATTTTAGAAAATAAACTTTTCCAGAATAATAACAATATTTGGATTGATGTTACTGATGTTTCTGGTGTTGGTGATGAATCTTACAGTACTGGTTGCGCTTGTGGTGATGTAGACAATGATGGAGATGTTGACCTATATGTGACCAATTTTGGTAATGATACTTTTTATCGTAATAATGGTAATGGAACCTTTACAAATGTAACAGATAAATTACAAATTAATAACAGTGAGTGGAGTTCCAGTGCGGTTTTCTTTGATATGGACAATGATGGGTTTTTGGATCTGTATGTAACTAATTATGTTGAATATTCCTTGGACAAAAATCCTTGGTGTGGAGACAGAAGAACAAACAGACGTGCTTATTGTGATCCAGATATTTTTACAGGTGCTTCTGATAAGTTGTTCCATAACTTGGGTAACTGGATTTTCAAAGATGTCTCATCTTCATCAGGAATATTAGTCCAGAAAGGAAAAGGGTTGGGTGTTGTTTCTGCCGATTTTGATCATGATGACGATATAGATATTTATGTAGCAAATGATAAGACAATGAATCATTATTATGTAAATGATGGGTTTGGAAATTTTAGAGAGAACGCTTTATTTATCGGTGTTGGTTTTAATGAGAATGGTCGAGCTGAAGCAGGTATGGGGGTGGATATTGGCGATGTGAATGGTGATGGCTGGCAGGACCTTTTTGTGACCAATTTTAGTGGAGAGACGAACACAATTTATATAAATAGCAAGGATGGGTTTTTTAGCGATGAAACTTTCCTACTTGGTCTTGGACAGCCGAGCTTGAATTATTTAGGATTTGGAACAAAATTTTTCGATATTAATTACGATGGTTGGTTAGATCTTTTTGTGGTTAATGGCCATGTGATAGATAACATACATCTTTTCAATAAAGACTATACTCATGCTCAACCCAAACAAATATTTTTAAATAATCGTAATGGCACATTTAGGGAGCTTTTACCAGAGAATATTGGTGATGCGAGTAAACGAAACGTTGGCAGAGGCGCTGCTTTCGGAGACTTGGACAACGATGGTGACATAGATGTGGTTGTTGCTAATAATAATGAACGTGCAAATCTCTTAATTAGAAGTGGAAAGCCGGTAGGTAACTGGATTGGTTTTTTACTGATAGGAGTGGAGTCAAATTACGATGCTATTGGTACCCGTGTTATAATAGAAGCAAAAAATACTAGTCAAACAAGATTTGTTACAACTGCAGGTAGCTATTTAGCGGCTAATGATAAGAGAATTTTGTTTGGGTTGATGGATTATTCTAGTATTGATAAAGTAAATATTTTTTGGCCAAGTGGTAATACCGATAATTTTAATAATTTAGATGTAAATAGATATTACCAAATCAAAGAAGGAGGAAGAATATCCGCTATGCATTATTAATTCTTTGTACCTTTTTACGAGGTCAGGATTTAACTGAAGGTCAGGTTTTTCTAGAAAAAGGTCAGTATCATAATGCTGTAAATTTTTTTTCTAAAATCATAAAGTCTTATCCCAAAAATCCGATGGTTCTTAATGGACTTGCAGAAGGGCAGCATCGATCTGGAGATCCAATGACAGCTATTAAAAACTACAAAAAAAGTTTAGCTATTAATCCACAACAGCCAGATGTCTGGATCAGTATAGGTAATATCCAGTACTACCATCAAAGGTTTCCCGACGCAGAAAAATCTTATAAAAATGCTACCTTGATAGATTCAAAAAATTCACGAGCATATAATAATTTGGCGTCTGTTATGAAAGAACAGCAGAAGGTGGAACAAGCTATATTATATTTTAAAAAAGCCTTCGAATTAGATCCAAATTATGCATTGGCGTGCAGAAATCTAGGCGATATTTATTTAAGGCAGGGTAAAAGTATTTCCGCAATTCAATGGCTGAAAAAATCTGTTAATCTTGATCCAGATAATATGCGCGGACAGTATTGGTTGGGAAAAGCTTATTACTTATCAGGAAAATTTGATATTGCCAGAGATCAATATCTTCGGGTTCTTGTTAAAAAGCCAGATTTACATTCTGTTCATCATGATTTGGGTCTAGCTTATTTTGGAATGCGGAATTATGGATCAGCAATTGACCATATAAAGCAGGCTATACAGCGTAATCATTCTATTCATATATATTATATTTCTCTAAGTCGGATATATTCTACTCTCCATAATAGTACGATGGCAATGTCAGTTCTGGATTCTGCATTAAACTATGATAGATCTTTGTCTTCTGTTTGGATTGCTAAAGGAGATATTCATAAGACTGCTGAACGCTATGAAGCAGCTTTGCAAGATTATAAAATTGCTTCCTCCTATAGTTTAGATGATTGGAAAGGATACTATAAACAAGGCGTAGTATTGTATTATCTGGGTAGGTTAGATAGTGCTCAGTTTGTTCTCGAAACAGCATTGAATAAAAATCCTTATCAAAGTGAGATAAACCATTTTCTTGGCTTAGTATATATGGCTAAGAATAATCCTGAAATGGCAAAAATATTTTTCTCTGAAGCATCACAAAAAGATTCTTTAAATAGTGATATACAATTCCATCTAGGCCAATCTTATAAACATCTAGAAGAGTTTGAAAAAGCTAAAGTTGCACTTGAAAACGCAGTGATTAATGATTCATCGAATGCAGAAGCACTTTATACTCTAGGCCAAATTTATTCAAAATTAGCTTTACATAATGAATCAGAAAGTATATTAAAAAAATTCAAGGTTGTTTCCGATTTTAAGAAAACAGAGAAAAAGTTAATAAAACAATTATCACTTAATCCTGCTGATAACAATATTCGCAGAGATTTAGCTCATTTATACGAATCAAGAAAGGATTACCTATCAGCAGCTGGTATCTGGAGACAGGCATATTATTTGGGTGATGAGAAAGCTGTTGATGAACTCAGAAAAATAAAAGATAAATTAAAATAATTTAAAGGATTTCATGAATTATTGATTCTGGTGTTTATCAAGCCTAAATAATTTATTTTATTATTAAAATATTAATACGGTTTATTATAGCTTATTACTTTTTAAATAAAACTGATCAAAAGCAGACAGTAAACTTTCTTGTCCTGAATAAGGTGCAGGAGTATATTTTTTTGATTGTATACCTAACTGAGATAATTCGGAAATATACCAATCTTGCTTATTTGTCATATCCCAAAATTCAATTGCTTTATTTGGGTTGTTTTCAGTGGATTTATTTACGTCATTGGAAAAAAGCCATGAACAAGTAACGATGCATTTATCTACACCATTAGGAACGATTGTATGATACATGACGTATTCAGGGTGTAGACTCAAGAGCATATTGGGAAAGATAGAATAATAATACACTCTTTTTAAATCATCATTTTTAAGGTTTGGTAATGGTGGACAACATAAATGACCAGTGGTAGAAATACTATCTTTATCTTGGTTGATATCCATATATCCTCCAAGAAATGGACCTTCATAGAGATCATTTTTTCCACTTAAATAAGGTGTGATTGCTGCAAGTTCTGGATGGAGTATAGGACAGTGGTAACATTCACAATAATTTTGGATTACCAATTTCCAATTCCCAGATACATCATAGGTTTTAGTTTCAATTGTAATGAGTTCACCGATAGTCCAATTTTTAAAACGGTCTTTAAGTGGTGCAAAAAATGAATCAAAATCTTTGGGATTATCACTATAGTTTATAAAAACAAAACCTTCCCATTCACTTACGGCTACCGGGAATAGAGGAAAGTCTGATTTCTGGAAACCATCTACATTATTCATATGAGGAGCTCCAACGAGTTTTCCATCAAGACCATAAGTCCATCCATGGTAGCTACATTGTATGGACTTAGAAAATTTTCCTGATATCTGATCACAAATCCGTGTTCCTCGATGGCGACATAAATTCATGTATGCTTTGAGATTGCCATAATTATCCCTTAATAAAATCGCACTCTCTATTCCGATGTTGATTACCTTGTAAGCACCTTTCTTCACTAATTCTGATGAACGTCCTACACAAATCCAATTATCAAAAAATATATTATCGTATTCTTTTTGAAGAATATTAGGATCAATATAATATTGACGTTCAAGTGTATGAGCCCCTTTGGTGAGGGTTTCTGCTGTTTTTTTATAGTTCATTTTTCTAATATGATTTTAGCTGCATTTACTCCATTGGTACCATGAATGCCTCCTCCAGGATGGGTTCCAGGTCCACATAGATAGAGATTTTCAATTGGTGTTTTATAATTTGATGCAGTCATGGTTGGACGCCTGAACATGAATTGATCAAGTGTCATTTCACCATGATTTAAATTTCCTTCAGTAAGACCGAACTGATTTTCTAAATCAAGAGGTGATAATATAGAATAAGATTGAATTAATGATGAAAAATTGGGTATTTTCTTTTCAAGCACTCCTAAAACATTACTTTTTAATTTTTCATTCAATTCTGATGACCATTTCTGCTCTCGCAAATAATAAGGTGCATACTGTATGGTTGCAGAAAGAACATGTTTTCCAATTGGAGCGAAGTCATTATTTATAACTGATGGAATAGTAAATTCAATATAAGGGTTATTAGAAAGTTTCCCATACTTTACTGCATCAGATGCTCTTTCTAGATACTCGATTGATGGAGCGATGGAAAAAACTGTACCCATTTGATCTTTAGAAACACCATTAATTTTAGGTAATTTGTTAAGAGCAAAGTGGATTCTGGCAGTACTGCCTCTATAACGTATATTATTTAATTGTGTTTGAAAGTTTGGGTTTAAGGACGCTGGTCCTATAAGTTTAATTAATGTGTTTTTTGGGTCAACTCCCGAAACAACAATTTTTGATTGAATAGTTTTATTATCATTAAGAGTAACACCAGTACAACCACCTTTTTCTATATTTATAGAATTAATTTTTGTATTTGTCCAAAATTCAACATTCGCATCCTCAGCAGAAGAAATTATAGAATTTGCTAGTTCACTAGTTCCTCCTTTTACAAATTGAGCATTATGAAATATTCCTTTACTATAGACATGTTGATGCAAAAGATTATATCCCGTTCCAGAAGAAAATGGACCAAAGGATAAATGATGAATTCCTGCTGTTGCAATTGCTGCACGTAGTAATTCATTTTCAAACCATTCATCTACTAATTCTGGCATCATCATAGGAGCAACTCGAGCAAAATCTACCAATCCGCGGGTACCATGTTTGATAATCGGGCTTAACATTGAACGCATATTAAAAACTTCTTTAATTCCTATATTTGGAATACTAGGAGGAATAATTTCATAAAGTTTTTCTAAAAAATAAGCCAGTTTGTTAATGTATTGAGTAAAATCTTTCCAAACTTTTGCATCTAATTCCGAATGGTTTGCGATGGATTTTGCTGTATCATAAGGATTTTGATGAAAGGAAATTTGGCAGTTATTATCTCCTAGGGAAATACGTACTATTTCAGGTTTAATTAATTCCAGACCATGATCTTTTAATCTTAATTTATCTAAAACCCTAGGGTCAATCCATTTTACCACGTCATTGATTAAATTACATTTAAACCCGGGGGAAAACTCCTCAGTAGATGCCATACCACCCATTTGGTTTCGATTTTCAATAACCAGCACCTTTTTTCCTGCTCTCCCAAGAATAGATGCAGTAATAAGACTGTTGATTCCACTTCCAATTACTATTATATCATATTGGTTCATGTCCAAATACCAAGTATTTTTTTTGCTGCCATTTCACCTGGTGATCCAGTTATACCGCCTCCAGGATGTGTGCCGGAACCACATTGGAAATAATTTTTTATTGGTGTTGAATAATCTGCCCACTTTACTGCAGGTCTTAGTGAAAAAAGTTGTTGGATTGTTAATTCTCCATGAAAAATATTTCCTTCAGTAAGACCAAATGTAGATTCTAAATCAGCAGGTGTGAGTACCTGTCTATGTAAAATGATATCTTTTATATTTGGTGCATATTGTGCGATGGTATTGATGACTGCATCTCCAAAGGATTCCCGCTTTTGATCATCCCAACCGCCTTTAAGATTGTAAGGTGCATATTGAACAAAACATGACATAACATGTTTTCCTGGCGGTGCCATTTCAGGATCAAGAACTGAAGGAAGTATGATATCCATAAATGGTTTTTGAGAGAAATTTCCATATTTTGCATCATCGTAAGCTCGTTCTAGATGATCAAAATTTGGACTAATTGAAATTGCTCCACGGATATGGTGCCCATCACCTGGCAAACAGGTAAAATCAGGTAACCCATCTAGAGCGAGATTAACTTTTCCTGATGATCCTCGAATCCTAAAATTCTTTATGTCTCTAATAAATTCAGATGGTAGTTGATCTTCCTCTAACATTTTTAAGAATGTCAATTTCGGATCTAATCCTGAGATTACAATTTCCGACATATATTCATCTCCGTTTTCCAATATAACACCGCCTGCTTTACCATTATTAATGATAACTTTACTAACAGGTGCCTCGGTCATAATATCAGCACCAAAATGTTGAGCGGATCGGGCAATTGCCATGCTGACTTGCCCTGTACCGCCACGTTGAAATCCCCAAGCACGAAATGAGCCATCGATATCACCCATATAATGATGGAGCATTACATAAGCGGATCCAGGTGATCTAGGACCCATAAATGTTCCAATGATACCACTTGCTGACATAGTTGCTTTTAGAGGCTCAAACTCGAACCATTCATCTAAAAAATCTGCTGAACTCATTGTCATTAATTTGGTTAAATATTCAAATTGTTCATTTGTCAATGTTTTAAAATGATTAATCAGCTTTTTGGTTTTAGATAAATCCGATAAGGAAGGCATTATTGGATTAGGAGCTATTGTTTCTAAAATTGGACGTACTGCCATACCTATCTGCCCCATTAGAGGTCCGAAGCGGATATAAGTTTCAGCATCACGTAATGAATGGCGGGAAATTTCACGATAGGTTTCATCAGCATCCGCAGTGCGAATCAAATAATCATTATCTAATGGAGTAAATGTACTTTCTAACGGAAGTAGCTCCAGACCAAATCTGGGTAGCATAAGTTCACGCATTACATTGGGTTTCATAAGGCTTACTACATAGGAACAGACAGAAAACTTAAATCCTGGAAATACTTCTTCTGTAACTGCTGCACCACCTAATACATGACGACGTTCAAGAACCAATACTTGTTTTCCAGCTTTTGCCAGATAGGCAGCTGCTGTTAAACCATTATGACCCCCGCCAATGACAATGGCATCGTATTTATTTATTCTGGGCATGAACGCTTGCGCTGAGGATTGAAAAATGGAGTTTTTACAACTTTTGCAGGAGTTAGTTTCTTATAATGTTCTACCTTTAGTTCAAAATCAAGTATAGTTCCTTCTTTTGCAAAAGGGCTTTTGATATGAGCTAGGGCGATATATCTTTTTAAGATAGGTGACCATGCGCCACTGGTTGCATAGCCCACTTGATTTTGGTTGTAATATAGAGGTGTACTTGAACGCCAGGCTGTGCATGGCAATCCTGGAGCTAAACCTGCTTTACGATAATGGTTTTCTAATTCTGGCCATTGAATTTCTATTCCTACAAAATTCCATTCTGGGCCCCTTTTTATTTCTGCTTCTAATGCTTTTTTCCCAATAAAATCTTTTTTATTCATTTTCACTGCCCATCCTAGACCTAGTTCGTATGGAGATGATTTTCGATTTTCAACGATAGCATTTCGAGAAGATATATAATCCACGTCAAGAAGGATGAGCCCTGCTTCGATTCTGGAAATATCAAGTGCATGAAGTCCTGCTGGTGTGATACCGAAGGGTTTACCATTATCTAATAAAAGATCCCAAACAGCTATTGCATCCTTTGGATCTATCCATATTTCATATCCCAAATCACCAGTATAACCCGTACGGGAAATGGAAACTGGAATATCTCCAAATCTGGTGTGAATCATCCAAAAAAACTTCAAACCATCTAATGAATTGGATGAGATAGTATTTAATATTTTTCGAGAATTAGGTCCCTGAAGCGCTAATGCTGCTGTAGAATAAGAATCATCTTTAATTGAAAGATCCATACCAGAAGCGTTGAGTTGAATCCAATCAAGATTTGGCTCGGCGCTGGTAATACGGAATTTATTTTTATTAAGCCGTTGGATTGTACCATCATCAATTTGTTTTCCGTCTTCATCACACCAAGGTGTATACATAACTTGACCCACTTTACAAATTTTTATGTTTCGCGTTACAAACCGATCGAGAAATCGTTGCGCATCGTTTCCTTCAACAATATATTTTTTAAGAGGAGATATATCTAGCAGTGCAGCTTTGGTGCGAATCGCAAAATATTCATTGTCATGTGTTAATTCATAATTCGTGGCGGACAAATAACCGCTCCAGCGCCTCCATTCCTGAGATTCATTCAGTTTAGATGTCCTCTTGAAAAAAGGTGATAGTTTTAATTGTGTTTTTGCTGTGAATTGATTACCGTAACTCATTAGGCTGATCTTAGAAAAGGTCGGGTTAAACAAGTGGGTCCTCCAGAGCCTTTTAGCGATATCTCAGAACCATCATAGGTATCAACTAATACGCCTTCCTGTTCAAGTAGTTTCTGGGTTAATGGGTTACCTTGCATCATTATCACTTTTCTGGGTTCTAGAGCTAAAACATTACAGCCCATTGAATTATATTCTTCGTCAGGAACTTCAACTAATTTTATTTGACGATCAATAAGATATTTTCTAAATGGTACAGGCAGTAAACGAGAGTATACCAAATATAAATTATGATCTATAGGAGAGATGTTACTCATTAGATGAAGACAGTCTTTTGATCCAGTCCAATGAGGTAAGGGAACTGATATTACTTCATCAACTGAATTTCCCAATAAATTCTTGAATTGATATATCCCTTCAGCATTGGATCGGTATCCTTCGCCAACGGCTACGATTTTTTCGTCAATCCATACAACATCTCCACCTTCTAAAGTTCCAGGAGATTCAATTTTACCAAGGATAGGTATATCAATTGATTCAAAATATGCCTTGATAGTGTCTGGCTCGTGACGCCTATCGTTTTTTCCCATAGAACAAAGAATAACGCCTCTATTAGAAACGATACAAGGATCGTGCGTATATATAGAATCAGGAGATGTGATATTATCCTTAGATAAAAAGTGAATTTCAGCACCAGAAGAACAAATTAATTCTTTGAAAACTTCATAATCCAAAACTGCTTTTTGAAAATTTGGAATGTGGATGTAATTAAGTTGTGGGGATTGTTGATTAAGAATTTGTTGATTTTGATAAGCATCACTAGGATGCTTCAAAAGAATCCTACGAATTGGATTAACCATATTTTGACAACCAAAATTCATGTAAATATTTTCTTATCAGTAAAGGATTGATTTAATATATAACCAATATACAATTACAATTATATTATAATTGGAGGAAAATTACTTCAAAGAGTTAAATGAAAGGTAAATAATCTTGTCCAAATACTTAATCTAAGATTTAATTTGTATTAGTTTTTTCAACTTGATGAATACTAAAATAATATTTTAGTATTGTTATTACACAAAAAATAAATGGAAGAAATAGTAATGAATAAAGAACATTCTCTTCATATGAAACCTGAAGAATTTCAACAGGCAGGTTATGCAATAATTGATTGGATTACCGATTATTATAAAAATGTAGAATCATATCCGGTAATGTCTCAAGTGGAACCGGGAGAAATAAAATCTAATCTATCGGAAGATCCTCCCGATAATGGAGAATCTATGGAAAGAATTATGCATGATTTGGATCAAATTATTCTTCCTGGGATAACCCATTGGCAGTCACCGAGTTTTTTTGGTTTTTTTCCTTGTAATATTAGCGGGCCATCAATCCTAGCAGATCTTATTTCCAGCGGTTTGGGAATAAATGGTATGCTATGGTCTACAAGCCCTGCATGTACCGAACTGGAAACACATGTTCTTGATTGGTTGGCTGATATGTTAGATCTTCCAAATCATTTCAAATCTACAGGTACTGGAGGAGGTGTAATCCAGGATACTGCTTCGAGTTCATCTTTATGTGCCTTAATTGCTGCTAGGGAAAGAGCTTCAAAAGGTCAATCTAATGAAGAAGGATGTATAGAGAAAATGATTGTTTACACTTCGGAACAAGCACATTCTTCAATAGAAAAAGCTGTGATGATTTCTGGATTAGGCAGAAAAAATCTACGCCTTATAAAGGTTGATGATTCATTTGCGATGAGACCTGATGATTTGGAAATTAAAATAAAAGAAGATATAAAAAGTGGATTTATTCCTGTATATGTTTGTGCGACAGTTGGTACGACATCCAGCACTGCTATAGATCCTCTAAAAGTAATAGGAAAAATCTGTAAAAAATATAATATTTGGTTTCATGTCGATGCTGCCATGGCGGGTACAGCTGCTGTTTGTCCAGAATATCGCTATATGCAAGAAGGATTGGATCTTGCTGATAGTTATACTTTCAATCCACATAAATGGATGCTTACAAATTTCGATTGTAGCTGTTTCTATGTTGCAGATCGAAATGCATTAATCAACTCTTTAAGTGTTTTACCAGAATATTTAAAAAATCAGGCAACACAATCTGGAACGGTGTTTGATTATCGTGACTGGCATATTCCTTTAGGGAGGCGTTTCCGATCATTAAAATTATGGTCCGTTATACGATATTATGGCATACAGGGACTGAGAAAATATGTACGGAGACATATTAATTTAAGTAAGAAATTTGCTGGATGGGTTAAAGCGGATGATCGATTCGAGCTTATGGCGCCTACTCCTTTGAACCTAGTTTGTTTTCGCTATAAGAAATCAAACAAATTCAATGAATTATTTTTATCGGAAATAAATAACAGTGGAAAACTATATTTGTCTCATACCAAACTGGATGACTTTTATACTCTAAGAATCTGTATTGGACAGTCGCATACAAAAGAAAAGCATATACGGGATGCTTGGATTACAATAAAAAGTATTGCAGAAAAAATGGTATAACTGAATAAATAAATTTTATGCTAATCTTTTTTGTATCCACACCAGCTTACAATTAGATTAGCAATCACTTCCACTGCGGACATTATATGTTCAATCTGGACATATTCATTCACAGCGTGTGCTAATTGGACGTCTCCTGGACCGTATAACACTGTTGGTATCTTAGCGTAATTTGTAAATAAGCGTAAATCAGAACCATATGTTACGCCTTCTAATTCCCCTTTATATCTAGTTACAGATTCGTGGCATTCTAACAATTGTTTTACCAATCTATGTTCAACAGATGTTTGTCCAGATTCAAATTGACCTTCAATCCATTCAAGTAAAGGAGGTTCTTTTGAAAGCCATTCATCTTTTTTTATAGTCATATATAAAGCATCTTCTAATGCAGTTCTTGCGTCTTTGGAAGTTTCGCCAGGGAATACTCCTATCCTTCCTTCGGCAATAAGTTTTTCTGGAACAGTTGAGTGCCAATCACCGCCTCGGATTGTTCCAATATTTATAGGAGCAACTCTGGTTGCGTTTTTATAATATTGTATATTAAAGGACTTGTGTCTTTCTCTTTCTAAATTTCGAATCGCAGTATGTAACAATTCAAATTTTTCAATTGCACTGACCCCGTCCCAGCGGGTTGCTGCATGTGTAGCCTTTCCATTAATTGTTAATCTAAATGTTAATGCACCAGATTGTATAGGACAGATTTTAAGGGAAGTTGGTTCCAGAATTACAGTACCATCTGCATTATAGCCATGTACAATATTAGATAGTGTGCCACATCCTCCGGATTCTTCACCAACTACACTTTGTATCTGCACATTTCCATTAGGAATTAAGTTTAATCTTTTTAAAATATCTATTGCAAAGATTCCCGCGCTTAATCCAGCTTTCATATCGCAGGAACCACGACCATATATTCTGTTTTCAGCTATACTCCCTGACCAGGGTGACTCATTCCAGTGTTCAATAGGTCCTGTTGGCACTACATCCACGTGCCCATTGAGAATTAATGATTTTCCATCGCCTTCATTTTCCCAAGTCCCTAAAATATTGTATCTTAAGTCAGGTGAATAACCATCATCACAAAATGCAGGATGATCTTTGATTTTTTCAAAATTCACAGGAACTTTTTCTACAATTAAATCAAGTGAATTAAGTTTATCTCTGATTAGTTTTTGAACAGGTCCTTCATCATTTGCAAGGCTGGGTAAACGCACTGCCTGCTGTATAAATTCAATAATTTCATCTCTACATTTATTAACGGTATTAGCGATTTTTTTTTTAATATCAGACATTTTTTTTCCAGTAAAAATACATAGGTAAACCAGCAATAATTATGCTTGCTCCAACCGCTGCATCTCTAGGTGCTTCTAAGATGGTATTGATAGTTAATAAAATAGAAAAAAGTATGAAAATGATAGGTACGTATGGATATCCAGGTGTTTTATAGGGACGTTTCAAATCGGGACGCTTTATCCTGAGAATAATTACTGCAGCACAGGACATTGCATAGAATATCCAGGAAGCAAAAATAATATATGTGATTAGTTGATTATACGTTCCTGAGAGTGTGAGTGCACAGGCCCAAATAGCTTGAATAACTAATGCATTTGCTGGAGATTTGAATTTTGGATGGATTTTCGCTGCCTGATGAAAAAAAAGTTTATCCTTTGCCATTGCATAATTGATCCTGGCACTTGTTAAAATAAAACCATTATTTGCTCCTAATAGTGATATTAGGATGATAATTGAAACAAGAGCTGCACCTTTTTCTCCTAAAAAAACCGATGCAGAATCTGATGCAACCATTGATGAGTTTCCCATTGTTTCGATCCCCAAGGTATAAGTAAAAATAAAATTAATAGACAGGTAGATAGATATAACAATTGCCATACAGAATACAAGAGACAAAGGAATATTTCTTCCTGGATTTTTTACTTCCCCAGCTACGTAAGTAATGAAAATCCATCCATCATAAGACCATAGTACTGAAACCATAGCGAGACCTATCGGTCCAACAAGAGTGGAAAATGGTTGATCGGGATAGATTGGTTTCATGTTTGTAGAAGAGCCACCATCCATTATTAAACCCAACGCTATAATTCCCAAGATGGCACCGATCTTTAATAGAGTAAATATATTTTGTGCTCTTGCTCCTGATTTTACATCGATAATATTAATGATTGTTAAAAATATAACAGAGAATATTGCAATACTTTTAATTTCAATCTCCGTAATGGAAAAGAAAAACCCAAGATATTCTGAAAAAGCCACTCCCACAGCAGCAATACTTGCTGTATTGATTACAGCAACGCATGACCATCCATAGAGGTAACCCCATACTGGTCCATATGCTTCACTTAGATAAACAAATTGCCCTCCAGCTCGAGGCATTGCAGCGCCTAACTCTGCAACAGATAAAGCACCGAATAAACTTATTACACCTCCAATAATCCAAACTGCCATAATTAAGGATGTAGATCCAGTGAGCAGGGCAATAGTGGCTGGAACCATAAAAATTCCTGAACCAATAATACCACCCGCATTGATCATAACAGCATCTAGCAGTGAAAGGACGCGGGGGAGGTCTTGTGGTTCAGAATTATTTATCATAGATTGATTTGACTGTTGGATTAAGTCCTAAAGCATAATCCATGCTATGAATACTTTTAAGAAAGGGAACCTTCTATGCAAGTTGTTTCAAATCCGCCACGGATATTGTAAATGGTAGTTACCATAAGCTGATCCGTTTTTAATGCAACTTTTAAATCAGAATAAATTCGTTTAGTTACGGACTCTTGATATATGCCTACATTTCGAAAACTTGTAAAATAATATTTTAGTGATTTGAGTTCTACGCATTTTCTACCAGCTGGGTGATATTCTATCTTTACATAAGCAATATCTGGTAGTCCGCTAAAGGGGCAGACAGCACTGAATTCATCGGTTTCGGTTTTTATATATTGTTCTGGACTGTCAAAATCAAACAACTCAAGTAGACTTGGGTTGATATATGATTCATCTAAAAAATCAAATGTTTTTCCTTCTGGTTTTGGCATTTCAATCTCCTTTATAGATACAGCCGGTGCTGTCTGTTTCTCTGATTTCAATCTGAGATAATCCTGGCAATGAAGAAATCAGTTTTTTCCAAATCCATATGCAGAGATTTTCAGTCGATGGATTTTCCAATCCGTTAATATCATTAAGATAAGCATGATCAATCTGTTTTCTAAGTTGCTCAAATGCGGAATTGATATCACCAAAATCTATGACAAATCCAGTATGTGTATCGATTGGTCCATTTACAGTGATAGTGATTTTAAATGAATGACCATGAATATTTTTACAAGGATGGTTCTCAGGTAAATTGGGCAGTGATCTTGCTGCCTCTATAGTAAATGTTCTACAAACATCCATAGTAGAATTTAAGGAATCCCTAAAATTTTATGGGTTTGAATACTCAATTTCCATTTAGGGTTTAAGGATATAAATTCCTTAGCTTTCCGCGTATTTCTGTGAAGGTTTTCCCCGTCCATAGGCTGTATAAAAAAATGATTAAAATCAAATTTTTCATATTCTTTTGGATTAACCCCAATCTGGGGAAAAACAATCTTAAGTTCATTGCCTTCAATCAGTAATAGTTCTGTGTTGGCTTTGGGGCTTACGCAGAGCCAATCAATTCCTACTGGAGGTATTATTGTACCATTGGTTTCCAACCCAATTTCAAATCCTGCTTTATGTATCATATTAATAATCTCATCATTCATCTGAAGTAGCGGTTCTCCTCCAGTACAAACAACATAAGGGTTTTCTGATTCGTTTTTTGGCCAAAGGCTTAAAATAGTTTTTTCTAAATTATCTAGATAATATTTTCCTCCATTTATACCATTTGTACCTACAAAATCAGTATCGCACCAATAGCAAACAGCATTGAAACGATCTTTTTCTTGGCCAGTCCATAGATTACATCCTGAAAAACGTAGAAATATAGCAGGACGCCCTGTATGATATCCTTCTCCCTGAATTGTATAATAAATTTCTTTTATTTTGTACATTTTTTAATTTGGATAGTTGAGTGGATCTGAGACACCTGCTTGTTGAAAACCCTTGATTCGTAAAATACAAGCATCGCATTGCCCACAAGGATCACCATTTGACTGAGGATCATAACAACTAGATGTAAGTCCGTAGTTTACACCTAGTTCTTTCCCTTTCTGAATAATTTCTGCCTTAGTTAAATGAATAAGAGGAGTGTGTATTTTAAATAGTCCAGCATTCTCAACGCCTGCTTTTGTAGCCAAATTTGCGGTCATCTCAAATGATTGAATATATTCAGGTCGGCAATCTGGATAACCACTGTAATCCAAAGCGTTTACTCCAATATAAATATCGAAGGAATGTAAAGTTTCAGCTCGAGCTAATGCTAAAGAGAGGAAAATTGTATTTCTCGCTGGAACATATGTAACAGGAATTTTTTTCATTTCTAGGTCACTTTGATTCTTGGGAACTTCGATATTATCTGTTAATGCAGAGCCTCCGAATTGAGCTAGGTCTATATCAAGAATAGAATGTTTTTTTACGGCAAATTCCTGAGCTATATCTTTTGCTGATTGTAATTCAAACAGGTGACGTTGACCATAGTTTACGGTTAACGCATACAAATCAAAATTCTTAGACTTGGCGATTGCTAGACAGGTAGCGGAATCCAACCCTCCTGAAAGAAGAACAACTGCTCTTTTCATACTAATCTTTTCGTTGTTTAAAAGACCATTCAAATTCAAACTCAGCCACAGTTTCACCGAATTGATTTTTTCCAATTGATTTTACAGTTACAACCACAGCCTGGCTGGTCCCCTGAGCTTTTGTAACAGCTTCTCTTAATTTTTCACCATCCAAGCAAGTAAATGTGATAACCCCAGTAGCTTTTTTAAGGAACTTTGCTTTTAGGCCAGTTATAATTAGAGCAATACTGGGATGGATTCCAGTTACAAATAACATACCATATAACCCGGTGCTAAGTTCAGCGGCCATACTTAACACAGCAAAATAGATAGATCGAAAAGGATTCTTAGTAAGGAAATTCAATTTTGTACTTACTTGGCATATTTCTTCATCAATTTTCAGAATTTTTAATCCTGCCAAAAATGCCATTGGTAACTTTATTATAGAAAAAGCTTTGGCAATTAGATAGTTATTATAACGCTTTAATAATTTTTTTTGTTCTAAATTCATTTGTATAGATGTCAATCAGAAATCTAAATGATTTATTTTAAGTCTCTGGAATTTAGGTTTGCTTTATTGTTTGTTCATAGACATGTGAGAATTATTAATAATTAAAAGGATAGCTAAGGGTAATTTCTTTCAAATATTGTGTATAAGAAACAAACCAAAGATGTAAATTTCTGAGATATCATCTCTAAATATCTTCAGAATAATTCTACAATGATATAGAAATGAAATCAGAATCAGTGAAAATTATCTTTATTTGGAATAAAAATATTAAAATAAAGTGTTAAAAAAAAAATTAATCTCAATTATTAAATTCCATTTAATAGTCCTTTATACTATGGTTTCAGCTCAAAATTTACACCAGGGGGAGATTACTTTTGATTACAGTGGTACTGTAAGTGGATCATTTTTTTCTTCTGCTCAAGATTCTTTAACGACGGGTTTTGCTTTTAATCAGGAAGGAATAGATACATCTTATTTTGTTATTGGTGCAATTTCTGAGCAAGAAGAAGGGATATTTGATCTTTTTTTTGCTCTTATACAGGATACCATATTCCCTGTTCAGCCTCGGATATGGAATATACCAGGACAAGGAGATGAGGGGGATCCACTCAGTTTAGAAACTGTTGTTGTTTTAATGCCAGGTGTAGACTCAACCCTTGTGGTGGATTTATTTTCAATATTTTCCAATGTAACAGCAAATGATTCTTTGAATCTGGATACACTAGTAACAGGACTATTTCTTGAACTTTCCAGTAATTTTTACCTGGGGCTTGCGGGTGAATTGGAAATATCAGATATCACAGATTCAACACTTTCAGGAGGTTTTTATTCAACACTTGTTAAACCAGAGATTCATATCCCTCCTCATATGATTATGGTAAATAATGGTGAATTTATTTTTAATGAGGTTTCATTATCAACTTTTGCAACACAGTCTATGTTGAATTCACCAGAAAAACTTAACCTATATCCAGCTTATCCTAATCCATTTAACCCAGTTACAAACATTATCTTTTCAATTGATCAATATAGTAATGGTTCTTTGCATATTTTTGATATAAATGGGAGAATGATAGAAACCCTTTTTAATAGACGTCTTTCACCAGGAGAATATAAAATTGAATGGGATGCTGGTTCGTGTTCAAATGGTGTTTATTTTGCAATGCTAAAAACTAAAAATTATTTTAAGACAACAAAACTGGTCCTTTTGAAATAATGGATGGAATACAATTAACTTACCATGAAATAGTTAATGACTTACTTTTGCTACAGTGGAGTGATGGATCGGAACATGCGCTCCCAATAGCACAATTAAGGGATAATTGTCCTTGTGCAAGCTGTGCGGGAGAAAAAGATGTTTTTGGCACTGTATATAAAGGGCCTGATCAACCATTAAACGAGCTAAGTTATACAATTACCGGTATCCAACCAGTAGGGTATTATGCACTTCGACCTTTCTGGAAAGATGGTCATAACTCTGGAATTTTTTCTTACAATCTATTGTTTTCTTTAGCAAATCAATCGAATTCTTAAAGAGTTTATTTAAAATTAACTAACTTATATTTTTAGCAAAATCAAATGAAAATAATAATAACCATTCTATTTTTTTCTATTGCAATTGGTAAAGAAGTTGAATTTAAAGAAATTCGATTATCTGGTCTGATAACAGATAAAAAGCAGGAAATATCTGGCTTAGAATGGTATAAAGATAATCTGGTTCTATTACCTGAAAACCTAGGTGGATTTTATTTTATGATTCCAAAAGAAACTATTAAGAGATATTTAAGGAATTATGAGCCAGAACCAATAGAACCTCGTCAGGTGTCTTTTAAAACAGCTGATTATTCAAAATTAATTCCAGGATTTCAAGGATTTGAAGCAATTGCATTTAAAAATGAATTTGTAGCGATTACTATGGAAGCAAAACATAATAAAAAAATGCACGGCTATTACGCTTGGGGGACCATTAATCCAAAATCATTTGAAATTACAATACCTGAAAAAAATCTTATTGAATTGCCTGTGCCGGTACAATTGAAAAATTTTACATTTGAATCGCTACTGATACATAATGATAAAGCCATAGTCTATTATGAAGCTAATGGTAGGAACCTTAGAAAAAATTCGTGGCAATATACCATATCAATAGATAAGCAAGAAATCGGTAAAATTGAACATCCTTTTATTGAATATCGTATTAATGATGTTACCAGGATGGATAGGTTTAAAAAATTCTGGGCAATTAATTATCTATGGTCAGGAGATAGAAAACTTCTAGATCCTGCTGATGACGTGATCTTTGAAGATTACACTGAAGGAATTACACATTCTAAAATTGACGGTGTAGAGCGCCTTGTTGAGTTCCAGATAGTTGATGATAAAATACAAGCGTCGAATAGGGCACCGATTCAACTTGTTTTAAAGGAAAAGGAGTCAAGAAATTGGGAAGGTATTGTCCGATTGGATAAGAGAGGATTTCTCATCGCAACAGATAAATACCCCAGAATGATATTGGCATTTGTGCCTCTAAATTGAATGAAATATTATAGTTCGTTATTCTTTTTTTTATTCTTATTTAATATTTCATATGGCAAGAACCATAAATCGGCTTATGTTCTTCTTATTTCTTTTGATGGTTTCCGGGCAGATTATATAGATAAGTACTATACTCCTAATTTTGATAGATTCATTAATAATGGTGTAACCACTATAGGAATGAAGCCTGTATTTGTAACAAAAACATTTCCAAACCACTATAGTATCGCCACAGGAATGTATGTTGAAAACCATGGATTGATAGGAAATGAATTTTATGATCCCATTCTTGAAGAAAGTTTTTTTTTAAGTGATCGATCTAAAGTGGAAGACCCAAGATTTTATGGTGGTGAGCCCATCTGGGTTACAGCTGAAAAGCAAGGAATAAAAACTGCATCTTTTTTCTGGGTTGGATCTGAAGCACCAATCAATGGAGTATATCCCAGTAGATGGAAACGGTATGATCATGATTTTCCATTCGAATCCAGGGTTGATTCAGTCGCTTCCTGGTTTTCCTTACCATCTGGTCAAAGACCGCAACTTTGTCTTTTATACTTCCATGAGCCAGATGAAACTGGTCATAATTTTGGTCCCGAAAGTCCCGAAACGGAGGAAATGGTAGAATCCATGGATTCTATATTTGGTATTATTTTAAATAAAATGAGTAATCTGGATATTTATCCACAATTAAATATTATTGTATTATCCGATCACGGTATGGCTGATATCAGTTTTGAAAAAACCATAAGTTTATCAGATTATATCGATATGGAAACCATGGTGCAGGAGGGTTCTGGTCCGTATGCTATGCTATATAGTTATGAAGGAGTAAATATTGAAAAAATAGTTGGGGTATTAAAAAAAGTTAATAATATTTCTGTATTTCCAAAGAAGGAAATTCCTGACCGGTTTCATTTCAAAAATCATTATCGTATTAAGGATGTCTTGGTATTGGCCGATGAAGGTTGGTATATAAATAAACAAACCGTTGGTAGTTCTGATACTACCAGCGCTTTTATTCCTAAAGGGGGTACCCATGGCTATGATAATAGTTTAATGAGCATGCGAACTCTTTTTGCTGCGGCAGGTCCTAATTTTCATAAAGGTATATTAGCCGATCCATTTGAAAATATTCACATATATCCGATGATTGCCCATATACTGAACATCAAACCAAATCCAAATATAAATGGTGATTTTTCGAAGATTGCACACTTAATAAAACAATGAAGTATTTTTCATTAGTATTAGTTATAGTATTTTTATCACAATTATTGTTTGCATGGGGAAAAACAGGTCACCGAATAGTGGGTGAAATTGCGGGCGTTTACTTGACAAAAAATGCCAAAATGCAGGTGAAAAGAATTTTAGGGCATTCTGATTTATCCCGTGTAAGTAATTGGGCTGATGAAATAAAGTCTGATTCTGAATGGAAGCATACTTTTGATTGGCATTATATCAATATTTCTGATAATGAAAGTTATGGAACTGGTAATCATACAGGAAGAGCTGCTGAAAAAACAAAGGAATTTATTTCAACATTAAAAAATAAAAACTCATCTCGTAAGGAAAAACAAATTGCTTTAAAATTTCTCGTACATCTTATTGGCGATTTACATCAGCCGCTTCATGTAGGGAAAAAAAGTGATAGAGGTGGTAATAAAATAAAAGTAAAATGGTTTGGGGAAGAAACAAACCTACATCAAGTGTGGGATTCAAAAATGATTCAACTTCAAGAATTGAGTTATATTGAATATTCAGATTATCTGCAATTAGAAATAGATTATTCCGATATCCGAAAATGGCAGGATGATTCAATTATTACATATGTAAATGAATCGAAAGAACTACGGAAAAAGTGTTATGAATTTTCTAATGAAAACCTTAAATGGGAATATTTTTATAAAAACAAATCTCTTTTAGAACAACGTCTTCTGCTTGGTGGAGTTCGTCTTTCTGGTGAGTTAAATAGAATATTTAAATAATTAATTAGCTTTTCCTTGGTTTGCAACTTCGGTTACTTTTTTGTCGATGGTTTCTTGGTCGCCAAGGTAATAATGGTTAATCGATTTTAGACTTTGATCCAATTCATAAACCAATGGAATACCGGTTGGAATATTAAATTTAACAATTTTCTCATCAGATATACTGTCTAAATATTTTGCCAGTGCCCGCAGTGAATTTCCATGTGCAACGATCAATACTCGTTTTCCTGATAAAATATGAGGCTTAATTGATTTATGCCAATAAGGTAGAAATCGATCAACAGTATCCTTAAGGCATTCTGCTTGAGGTAATGCTTCTGGATCAAGATCTCGATATTTTTTATCAAATCGTGGATGTCTTTCATCCTTGGGCCCCAGGCTTGGGGGAGGAGTATTGTAACTTCTTCTCCATACCAGAACTTGGTCATCACCATACTTTTCAGCGGTCTCTACCTTATTTAGGCCCTGTAATGCTCCATAGTGCCTTTCGTTGAGTCTCCAATTATAATGAATAGGTATATTTGAAATACCCATTTCATTAATACATATTTTCATGGTGTGAATTGCACGTGTTAGAAGAGATGTATGTACTACATCAAATTTGTAACCACCTTCATTAAGAAGTTTTCCTGATAATTGAGCTTCCAATTCGCCTTTATTTGTTAATTTAACATCAGTCCATCCTGTGAAACGATTTTCTAAATTCCATTCACTTTCACCATGTCTCAGTAATACTAGTTTATACATTTTATTTTCTTTCATATTTTTTGGCCATTGGAACTTCTTAATATCAAATTACTGACAAAAGATTTTTTTCTGTAGATTTTAAATATGTGTGGAAGAAAGACATTAACTCGCGATATACAATCAATAATTGAAGAATTACTTATAAGGGAATGGGAAGATCCAGACCAGTTTACTCCCAGCTATAATATTGCGCCAACACAATTTTCTCCAGTATTGATATATGAAAACGGATCCCGAATTGTTAAAAATATGAAATGGGGACTTATTCCCAGTTGGGCCAAAGATAAAACTATTGGATCAAAATTAATCAACGCTAGATCAGAAACAATATTAGAAAAACCTTCTTTTCAAAGTCTGATATCTCAAAATAGGTGTGTTATTATTACAGATGGTTATTATGAATGGAAAAAGAGTGTTAAAAATAAGGAAAGACAGCCTATTTATATTTATAAGAAAAAAGTCGGGTTACTCAATATAGCAGGTCTATGGTCTGAATGGGTATCTTCAACGGGTGAAAAATTATTTACTTATACAGTTATTACAACAACACCTAAAAAAACGATTGAACATATACATAATAGAATGCCTGTTATATTACAACCTGAAGGTCTGGATACCTGGATAAATAGTAATAAAAGTCAGATTCATGAAGCGTTAGATTTGTTGATTCCATTTAAAGGGGAATTAAACTATCATCCAGTTTCAACTATCGTAAATTCCCCCCAAAATAATTCCCCAGCTTGTATAAGTCCCTTTAATCAGAATTCTACTTTAGATATTTTCTAGCCAATTAATAAATAACAATATTTTTTATGTAAAAAACCAACAAATATTCTTTTGTACATATCTAACATTTTCTGGAAATTCCAGCGCTAATAATCTTGGGTAGATTATGATTTTGCATCACCAAACAAGGAGAAACACATGAATCGTTTTACACGAATCTCTGCTTTTGTATTTTTCATTACCACGGCCTCCCTTTTCGCGCAAGTGGATATATCAGGAATAGTAACTAATGATCAAGGAACACCTCTTGCTGGTGCTAACGTGTACCTTGCTGGTACTGATTTAGGATCTGCAACGGATACTGATGGAAAATATAGTATCAATAATGTTAATGCTGGGGCCTACACATTGGTTGTTGCATATTTAGGCTACTCAACCAAAGAATTAAATATAAATGTTTCTAGTGCAGATCTCACTGAGAATGCTCAATTAAGTCCATCTTCTTTAGAAATTGAAGCATTGCAGGTAACCGGTACAATTATTAAAGATCGTAAAACTCCTTTTCCTCATTCTTCACTAACATCGGAGGATATAGAATTAAGGACAGCTTCTAGAGATATAACCGCCGTGATGGCTGACGCACCAGGTGTATTTTTTACCGAGAGTAAAGGAGGGGCTGGAGACTCAAGAGTTTACATAAGAGGATTTGATCAAGAAAATTCTGCTACTCTAATTAACGGTGTTCCAGTAAACGATATGGAAAATGGTAGAATGTATTGGTCCAACTGGGATGGAATGACTGATATTGCTTCAGCCATACAAATGCAAAAAGGGTTGGGTGCAACAAATTTAGTTGCAGGTCAACTTGGAGGGACGATTAATATTGTATCAGGAGCAGCTACGGCAAAACCAGGTTTAGGTTACAAACAAGAATTTGGTAGTGATGGTTTTTTAAAATCAACTTTTACAGTTAGTACCGGTTTAATGGACGGAGGCATTGCTATTTCAGGTTTAGTAGCAAAGAAATCCTGGGATGGTTATGTTGACGCAACCTGGTCAGAAGCTTACTCCTATTATTTCTCAGCTCATAAGAAATTCGGTAACGGTAAACATACCGTTGATGCGAATGTTTTAGGAGCACCACAACAACATGGCCAAAGAGATGAAGATCAAATCTATAGAGAAGAAGATTGGCAAGAGTATGCTGATGCAACCGGTGAAGATAAACGTAGAATAAGTCCCCATCGTTATGGAAGCGGTTGGGGTGAACTCACAGAAGAACAGTACGATTATCTTTATGATAACTATATAGGTCACAGAGGAAGCACTGATTGGGCTCACGATGTTCTTTTTGGTGGAATTATGCATACTAAAAAAGTTGGTAAAAAATATTTAATTAATACCAGAACAAACTACTATCATAAACCAGTTTACAGTTTGAATTGGAAATGGAACTTGGATGCAAACAGTAGTTTATCCACAACTCTTTATGGATCACAAGGTAGAGGCGGAGGAACAGGACCAATGAATACTAGAGACGTTTTTATGGATGATGATGGTGAGGATGGATACAATAAATACTACAATCCTGCTGAGATGTCTGATAACAGTGGAAAAATTGATTGGGGACAGGTTATTTTAAATAATCAGCAATGGCTAAGCGATTCTGAGTTCGATACGAATTATAGTTCTACAATGCACAGATCAAAGAGGATAATTAGAGCTTCAGTTAACCACCATAACTGGACTGGTATCCTTTCAACGTATAACAGAAACATTAACGATAACATCACCCTTACAACTGGAATTGATTTCCGCTCTTACGCTGGTGAACATTATAGGGAAGTTGTCAACTTACTTGGTGGAGACTACTATGTGCATCATTATGCAAAAGCTGGTGAAACAGGCACAGAAAGAATGCGCGGCGTTGGTGGGTTAATTGATTATCATAATACTGGTTATCATGACTGGTATGGTGGTTGGGGTCAATTAGAATATGCAACGGATGCTTTCTCTGTTGTTGCTAGTGGCGCACAATCCGTATCGAGATATCAAAGGCAAGAACAGTACAATGAAACCGAAGGCGATGAATTTTCAAAAGTTCTTATCTTTCCTGGAAACGCATTGAAATTCGGTCTAAACTATAATGTAAACGATAATTTAAATGTATTTTTTGCAGGTGGCCAAATGTCAAAAGCACCCAAATTTTCTAATGCTTATTTAGCTTATAGTAATCTTCCAAATACGGGTGCTAAAAACGAATCCATTACATCGATGGATGTTGGTGTATCCTATAGAAGTAACCTTTTTGATGTAACTACTACTTACTATATGAATACATGGAAGGACAAATCGATAGTCCTGTATGATGCTCCAGACATCTATAATATAACAGGTCTAAGTGCAGACCATTCTGGTATTGAAATAGAAGCGGATGTTCGTCCTATGAATCTACTATCTCTAGATGCCTCATTATCATTTGGTAATTGGACATGGGGTGAAAACGTTGATGCTGTATTTAGTTCTGATTATGACAGAACAAATACTGCTGAAGTAAAGTTATATACAGATGGTCTTAAAGTAGGATTTCAGCCACAAACCCAAATGTTTTTTGGTCTCAATGTTTTCCCGATGGACGGGTTAACTGTTAATACCTCAATGCGTTATAATGACAATTTTTATGCTGGATTTAGTCCTAGTGAAAGAGATACGGAAGGACAAGGTGATGTTTATAAGTTACCATCATTCAGCTTAGTAGATATTCATCTATCTTTTAAATTAAAATTGATGGGTACAGCTTGTGTTTTGGGTGCACATGTATTGAATGCACTAGATACTGAATATATTACTTATGGTGAGGACCAAGGTTTTGAAGAAGATGGTTCTAATAGCTTGCCAAAGGTATTTTATGGTTCTGGTAGACAAATAAGGATGAGTTTAAAAGTAGATATTTAAATCAAGTAGTATAAAAAAACCAGGCTTTGGTTTGGGGTTTTTATCTCTCCAAGTTGTTTTGAGGTAGTAAGTTTTATTGGGAATGATAATAAATTACACTCGTTATTTAATTGGAAATAAATACTAGTGAGTTGATCTTGAAAAATTTATTTATATGCATTCCTTTACTATTTTTTGGTCTTCTGATCGCTGAAAATAGTATGTTTTTACCAACATATAATCAAGAAGCTGTTGAATACAGCGAGGAAGAAGAGGAAGAAGAGGAAGAAGATGAAGAAGAACTTGAGCTCAATTATAGTGCTAACCTTTATCTAGGCTATCCTATGTACACTACCGAAACATTTAGTTATTATGATAAAGCGAGCCCTGTGACCGGTCTCTCCATTAGTACCCCATTTGGGTTTCAGGCTGGGCCGTTCTATGCTACAGTTAATATAGAAATATTGCGCTATATTTTTAAAGGAACCGAAGCATCAAAACAAGCAAGTTACGCAGGTAAAGAATTTGGCGGTATGGCTTATCAGGTGGGCGTGAATACAGGGTTATTCTTCAATGAATTAAGTTTTAGTGTGACTGCTGCTACTGGTGTTTATCATGAAGGAACAGGATTTATTGGCGGCGTTAACCTAGATCTTCCAATCGGAGATATGCCTGTTGAAATACGAGTTGCTACAAGGGCAAATATGATTCAAAAGAATGATGGGATTACTGGCTGGATTGGTGGTGGTCTTTCTCTGGGGTATGAATTCTAAACCGAACTTTTTTAGAACCAAATTTTTAATTTTAAATACCTTTTTTTTCTTATTCTATCTTTATTAAATGCTCAATTTTACGGGGATCCTCCAGATAAAACACATCCTTGGGCAGTTCATGATAATAACCGTCCACAGCCTCCCAGAGTAGAACCAGGGGATGTTTATGGAGGCCCTCCATCCGATGCAATAATACTTTTTGATGGTACTGATGAATCCTTCAAAACTAACTGGAAACATGAAAAACTTATACGCAAAAAAAATTGGGAAGTAATAAACGGTTCTTTAGTATCTGTTGATGGTGCAGGTGATTTGCTTTCAAGAATTCATTTCGCAGATTGTCAATTACATATAGAATGGGTTGCGCCAGGTAAAATTGAAGGTGCAGGCCAGGGTCGCGGTAATAGCGGTGTTTTTTTGATGGGGATAGCAGAGGTTCAAATCTTGGATAATTACAATAATCCAACGTATTCAGATGGATTTGCAGGATCTGTGTATGGTATAATGCCACCTATGGTTAATGCTTTAAACCCTCCTGGCGAGTGGCAGACATATGATATTATTTTTCGTCGTCCTGTTCATAGGAATGGACAGGTTTTGGATGAGGGTTCTTTAACTGTATTATTAAATGGTATTGTTGTTCAGGATGCAACTCCTTTAGAAGGCGGAGGCTTACATAAGGATCGAACTCGGTCTAGATCTTTCCCGGGAAAAGGCCCTCTAAAACTGCAAGATCATGGAAACCCTGTTAAGTTCAGAAACATATGGTTTCGTGAGTTAAGAAAAAGACCAGTTGAAGGAGGGACAGATGGCAATCTATCTTATCAAGCCACTATAGAAAAAAGATCAGAAATAGCAGAAAATATCCGTAAAAAGGCAGAGACTAGAAAAGGTGTAAAAAAACTATTACTTTTAATGGAGTCGCTATATTACGAGAATGATTCTGAGACTTTTGTTTCAGCCGATAAACTTAGAAAAGAGTTTATTCATCAGGTTAAAGTAGATCCAATGACTTATAAATCAGATATAATTGAATTATATGTTGCATTAAAATATTTGGTAAAACACCAATTTATTGAGGAGGATCATTCAGATATTGAATTTTTTAAAAAAATTATCAAAAAAAATGGGTGGGAGGTTAAGGATAATTAAATATGAATTTTATTCCTCTGTTATAAAGGTAATATTAAGTCCAATAGTTGCCCAGTAAGTATACTCTATATTTTCTAACACGCCTTTAGCAAGTACGGTATTTCCTACCAGCCCAAACTTAGTTTTGATTGGAACTAGATTCAAATCAACCAGATTAATTAAAGGGCTAAAGGTAAAACCCATGGTAAGACCAAATCCTAAAGGGAATTTTCCTACACCATATTTATAATTTAATTTATAATAATCAGGTAGAAAAAATAAGATACTGCTGATATCAGATCGGGCAACACTAAAAAACCCAATTGTTTGCAGGTTTTTTTGATTTTCCTTAGAGAAATGATTTATCCATTGTATTTCCATACCTAGGCCAGTCGAACCAAATTGCATAATATTTTTTTTACCCACTGCAAAAGTTCCAAATGGTCTGGGAGCATATTCATCCAATATTTTATCCCTATAAATTGGTGATAGAAATTCAAATGAAGTATATTGTTCGATCGGTTTTTTCAAGGCGGGAGATATTCCTTCTGGTTCTATATAAGGATCTTCTATTTCATGAATTACCACTTTACGTCCTGTCCATTCAAGTCTGTATGCAAATTGATCGGGTTGCATGAAAGGTATAATTTTCCGATCAATTTCCCTTCCAGTAGAGTCAATCCGGATTTCAACTGTTTCTTCCAAATTCATATCATGGATATACTCTATCGTGTAAATACTTTTGTTTTTTTGATTATAGTATTGTATCATACGTAACCATTCACCATCTTCCATAAATACCAAGTGACGCCCCTCAAAAACACTATCAGATCGAAAATAAGAAGATTCTATTATTTCCATTACTAGGTTTGAGTCTATTTGTGATCTATAAGAAAATTTGTAGGTATAATAATGGACCCCAATATTATCTACTACTTTTACCTCCTTAGGTCTTCCATCTTTACGACTCTTAAAAAATGCCTTCCAACCAGGACGAATTTCACTAAGTTGGTGAGAGTATAATCTTGAATCAAGCCTTGAAATAGTTCCGCGGGTATGGAATTCTACATGATATTCAGAACGATTTCCACTTCGCGTCCATTTTAAATTCCATGTCTGGAGCGGATTATTTTTATTATCGTACTCAGTTACTGTTTTGACACGTTTATCTTTATTATAAGTTGCCTCATAATAAGTGCTGCCATAAAACGTTTGAGGATTGTCGTTCAAAGATAATAAGCGCCTATATGGACCCCAGTATTTAAAATATTTACTTCCAGAGTTTTGATTATATTTCTTTTTTTTTGATTTAGTAGAAATTTTTGATGCAGGCTTGGAAGGAATAGTGATTTTTACTTCTAGATTTTTATCTTTAATAATTATAGAAGCTATCCCAGTTCCAAGATTTTTGTCTACAGCTTTTAATGTATAAGATCCGGATTTAAGTTTTTTTAATCTAAACTCTCCTTTCTTATTGGTTTTTGTTCCTTTTATTTTTTTTCCATTTTTATCTATCAGAATTATTTCAGCCTTTCTTATCCTCTGATTTTCTTCACTGATTGCGACACCGGAAATAAAAAATTTATTATTAGAAAAAAGAGACGAAATAAAAAATAAGAGAAAAAATACCTGACGTGATTGTCTAAGAAACGGGATAATTATGCCATCCCCCAACTTAATAGAAGGATTACAAGAAAAAATATCCCAAAACCAAAATAAGATTGAGTCCGTGTTTTTTCGTTATAATCAAATACTTCTCCTTCTAGTGATTGATAATTAAGTACCACTGTAGCTTCATCTCCTTCATCAACAAAAACATCCATTAAACCCATTCTCATAATATCATTAACTAGTTTTTCGTTGGGAGTACGAACCTTTGACATTTTTGCGGGATTTTCAGGAAAGTAACCAACTTTGTGCCAACCAGGTAGTACATCCACTCCAAAATCTAAAGGTGAATGACCAACCATTTTATCATCAACATAGATAGGTATTCCTGGCGTATCACAAAGAATACGTATGGAAGAGCGTATTCTTTGATCTTTCCAAGATAATGGATGTTGTTTTTTCTGACTGGATTTCGGGTCTGGGAAGACGAAAGATTGCTTTATCTCTGCGGATTCTCCATCGTAGTTTCCTTGATCATACAAAATACTGATTAATACTTCGTTACTATTGATATGACGAATAATGTCAAAAGATTTCAAAGGTTGGGTGAGATGAATCGAAATTTGAACTGCATCAACAGACATTGAATTCTGAATCTCTTGGATCGGATAGGATATATAACTAGAAAAAAAATCCTTTTCGGGCGGCTTAATATTATACAGGTTAAGAGTTAACCATTTTTCACGATCAATCCAGCCTGATATATCATTGTTACCAATTGCATCTGAAAAAATAAATTCTATATTTAATCCTTTATCTTTCTCTTTTATTCTCAAGTCTTGAATTAAGAATGGAATTTTATTTTGAGCTTTTATAGATGATGATAACAAGATTCCAACCAGAATCCCAATTATGGGCTTAGCTGGCGTGATAGTTGACATTCTATATTGTTGAGTCGGGAACTGCTGAGAACAGTTTAAAACGTATGGTCTGAGTTCTTCCTGCACTAACAAATATATCCTGATAATCTGGAATAGGGATCACAAACTGTGGGGGAGGCCCAAATGGATTTACCATCCTTATTCTATGCCATCCAGGTCTAACTGAAAGTTTTTCAGGGATGGGTGTTTTACCAATATATTTTCCATCAACAAATACATCTGCACCATCAAGATTACTATTAATTTTGATATAGGATTCACCAGTTTCACGTTCTGGAATATGGAGCGTCAATTTTGTCTGTTCATCCGATTTGTTGAAGCGTTGAGGTTTGCTTATTTGGTAATCCCGCAGTGCCTTTCTTGCTCTTAGATTAGTGGGAGCAACCGTGTAAGATTTTTCTTTTGGAACTTCAATTCCAGCGCGCTTTAATTCATTAATAAGCCCATTTAGAGTATAAAGTCCAACAATCCCATCTATATTATCCTGCGAATAACCCATATCTGTTTGGAACTGAATAATAGCTTCTTCTGTTATATCTCCATAATTACCATCAACACCATCAGAATAGGGGCCTGCTGTACCCAGATCATATCCCAAAAGTAACAAAGCCTGCTGAAGTTTTTTTACTTCGTTTGGCCTGTTTATTCCATGATGCAGCATACCACTTTCAAGGATATTATTGATATTAAGACGTTGAATTTTATTTCCATTTCTATTAATTGGTTTCTTTTTTACTGCTACGGTAGGGCCGATGATTGATTTTTTAACCTTTTTTACTTTTACAGGTTTTGGATCAGATTGTTCTAGGTCATCTCCTATAACATCTTCAGTACTGAACCATTTATTATACCATACAAAATACTTTTCGGGCCCGTATTTATCGCGGGCGTAAATGAAGGAATCGTAAAAGGGTGAACCTTTTGCCTCTTTTTTAGGCAAAGTGAATACTCTATTTTCGTTCTGGTTTTCAGATAGTTGAACCTCGGAGCGAATACTATCTCCAACAGATTCCCAGACTTGAACCAAAATTACCCTTGTAGCTTCCGAGTGGAAGATCTCAAAATCTTCCAAAGGATGTTCAAATAGAAAACCTAATTGAACTGATTCTCGATTCTCTGATACTTCAAGGCTTATAACAGGGTTACTATACTCAATCAGTTCGCCAAGTTTATCACTTAATCTAGAATTATTGATAGTAACATAAAACCAGTTTTCATTGCCTATCCATCCAGCTAGGTTATCCAAATCCCTAATTCTGTTTTTTGTAACAATTCTAAGAAGCGTTCCATTGTTTTTTTTGTGGGAAGTAATGAGCTGTATTTCATTCGTAGCATAAATAAAATCAGATAAAAATACACTAACAAGCAGCGCTATGGAGTATACGGGATTATTAAAGTTCATTTAATTCTTTTTGGAGTTTTAGTACTTCATTTAATTCTTTTTGGGTGTCGTGTCCTTTCAATTCTTTATCTCTGATTTCTGCACGAACTTTCCCAATTTTTTCTTTTATAGGCTTAGATTTTAAGATTTTTAGACAATCTGTAACAATTTGTTCAGACGATATTTCCCCATTTGTTTCAAATAATATTTTTGCTATTGAATCCCGCTCATACTTATCTGTAAAATACTCGATAATAGCTGCAGTGTCCACCTTCAATTTATTATTTATTAGATAACCAAGAAGTTTTTTCAAAAGTGGATGAGTAAACTCAACATCAGAAATAGTGTCCATAAAATTCTTTCTGGAATCACCATTTTTGCTAATTAATAGACGAAGTAGTTCAATTTGAGCTTTTTCTTCCCGAGTTGTAAAAGATATAGATTTATTTTTCTTTGAATCATGTGTTTCATTTTGAAAGGATTGGACTACAAGTTGAGTTTTCATGGTGCGTATGAGGTCAGCTTCATCTACTTTTAGTTTTTGTGCCATAATTCGAATCAAATCATTTCTTGTAATGGTATCTTTCACACCTTGAATTTCCCGAACAATATCTATAATATATTGTTTGCGATCTGCACCTTCCAAATATTGTGCTTGGAAAAAATCTAAGTGAAAATCATAAAAAGGAATAGGATTATTAATTGCATTTTGTATTATTGATAAATTTGAATCGCGGATCCAATCATCGGGATCTTTATTTTTAGGAGGCCGTACTATCAGAGGTTCCAAGCCATTTTTTAACAATGCCCACCCTGCTTTGATTGCAGCGGCTCCACCAGCATAGTCTCCATCAAATAATAAAATCACTTTTTTTGTAATGCGACTTAACCCAATAGCGTGGTTATTTGTAAATGCTGTTCCTGATGCGGCAAGAACTGGATGGATTCCAGCCTGGTATAACTGTAAAAAGTCCATATATCCTTCCACCAGTATGGCATGGCCTGTTTGGCGAATAATATCTTTTGACGCGTGTAACCCATAAAATATATTACTTTTTTTATATAATGGTGTTTCTGGTGAATTGAGATATTTTGCAGGATCTTTCTTATCAAAAGTTCGACCTCCAAAGGCAATTACTTTTCCTGATGAATTAAATATAGGAAACATAATTCGCGAACGAAATCGATCAAACGTTCCTTTTTCTGAATGAGTAAATAAACCCGATTTTATTACCTGACTTTTTGGTACTCTTGTCCCAGATATCAATTTAACCAATTGATCCCAATTATCACTCGCAAACCCCAACTTAAATTGTTTGATATTATCATTCGTAAGTCCCCTTTCTTTTAAATAGTTAAGAGCTTTTCTTCCATTATCATTAAACAAGTTATTTTGATATAATTGAGTAGCTTTTTCATGGATGTCATATAATGTGGAGAATAATTCAGAGCCACCGCTTTTTTTATCTAATTTGATCGGAATATTATATTGATCAGCCAGCAGTTTTACGGCTTCAGGAAAAGAAACTTTTTGGTATTCCATAAGAAAAGAAAAAACATTTCCACCAGAACCACAACCAAAACAATGGTAGATCTGTTTTGACGGAGCAACACTGAATGAAGCCGTTTTTTCATTATGGAAAGGGCATAGACCAAAATAGTTGGTTCCGCGTTTTTTTAATTCCACATCCCGCGAAATCACTTCAAAAATTTCTGCGGTATCACGAACCTGATCTATAATATCCTGGGGTATTTTAGTCATTAAGGCTGGGTTAGTTCCATTATATAGGATTCTCCAATAAATACTGGATCCTCCCAATTAAAAAAAGAAACCACCTTAGTTCTGAATTTAGTTCCAAACTTGGAAATGCGGGAATTAGAAGCAATAATATTTGACCACTTTTGAACTGGCAAAATGGCAATGAACCAGGTAAAAGAGATTATAATAAAAAATCCTTTCATAGAACCAAATGCAAATCCCATATAATGGTTAACCCATTGATTGCTTTTAGAAAGGTATGCTATGTGCGCGAATCTTGTCAAAAGTCTACCTATAATCAAAACCGTACTAAATAATGTTATATATGTGATGCTTAAAGCTATCCAATTATCCATTGGTGCGTGTTTTAATAAAAGTTGTGATAATCTTGGTGTTAATGATATAGAAACAATCAATGCTGAAATCAGACCAATTAATCTTCCCAATTCTTCAATAAGACCTCTTTTAAAGCCGCTAATGCCCATTAAAATCAAAAAAAGGGTTGCCAATAAATCAATGAACCATGACATTTATGAAAGTAATTCCCTTAAAATATTATTGGCAACTTTACCATCGACTCTTCCGCTACCGCATTGCATAACTTTCGGCATTACTATACCAATATCTCCTATACTGCTTGCTCCAGTCTCAGAAATGATTGTTTTTACTAGATGCCGAGTTTCATCAATATCCATTATTTTTGGAAGGTAAAATTCTAATATTTTCAGTTCTGCGCTTTCCTTTTTTTTTAAATCTATACGATTAGCCTTCTCATACATTTTTATAGATTCTTTTCTCTGTTTTACTAACATCTTAATAACAGAAAATGCTTCCTGTTCTGATATACTTTCTTTTTTTTGTATCTGCTTATCCTTTAACTTTGCTAGTAAAATTCTCAAAGTCCCCGCTTTATCTTTTTCACCTCTTTTCATGGCACTGTACATATCTGTTTTAACACTCTCAATAAAGCTCATGATTAATCTTTCTGATCAATTCTCTTCATAGCTAAAAGTAGATTATCCTTATTGGTTTCAAATCCAATAAATCTTCTTCCACATTTTTTAGCTGAAATTCCACTGTCACCAGTTGACATAAATGGATCAAGTATCCAGTTTAGTTTAAAGCTGCTAGCTTGGATTATCCGTGTGAAAAGTTCTTCAGGTTTATTTTTGTTTTGATCCAAGGAATCTGGTATATCTAGCCATAGGTTAGAAAGTGTAGAATTATTAATTAATTCTTGACGGTCAGCTTCAACACTTACTGCTTTTTGGTAAAATAAAAAATCATCAGTTTTTGTAGCAAACCATATGTCTGCAGTTTCATTGATCCAGGTAGGTATTCTAGGATTTTCTCTTTTGACGTAGTCTCGCCAAATTATTCGCGAGCGAATCCTAAAATGATTATTTAATAAGCCATGGTACATACTAGAAAACTCCCATTTTGTAAAAATATAAATACTTCCAGTATTTTTTAAAATTCTCTTTGCTTCTTTTATCCATTTTGTATTCCAAAGAAAGTATTCATTTAAAGTCATCGGATTATTATTTGTTTCAATTCTTTCTGCAGGATTTTCTGGTGGATCTGCAATTATGAGGTCAATGGATTGGTCAGGTATTTTCTGTAACCCTTCTAAGCAATTAGCTAGAAATAACCCCTCTTGCATTTTTTCTGTTGTCATAGTTATATCTTCGATAGTATGGATAGCTGGAAGATATTTATTTAGATCATCTATGGTTAATCCTGGGGAAGTTTCTAATGATTTATTTAAAAGGGATTTATTCATTATCTAATAAGATGGAATAGGCAAAATTTAGGAATATTTGAGTGAAAGTTTGTTGATTATCATATCGAGAAATAAATTTGATTTTTGAAATAATAAAGGAAAATATTCTGATTATTATGACTGTTTAATATATTATTTTATTAGGTTTATACACTATGTCTGGTTCCAATTTTTGTCTTAATTCAATAAAGGATCTTTGTCCCAGATTATGTTTATTTTCTTGAAATGGCCATGATCCTGAATCAGATGTTATCCGATAATACATGAATTCTTGCTTAAATCCTGGATCATAGATTTTTAACTCATATAAACTTTCTGGATTATATGCCAATGTGATTTTTTTTTGCAAAGTTCGGAATCCCCTCAGATTACCTAAATATGTTTTCCAAATAGAGTTTCCATTTTCAGTTAGAATTATATAGATAGGGTAAGGTTCTCCAAATGCAGTCCGAAAAAAATCTGAATCACTGATTGAGATTGCTTCTAGGCTCACAGTATACATTTTGGGGACTCCAGTTTTAGAAGGTAATGCTTCCCCAGCAAGTCCTTCAGCTAAATAATAAATCCCAAACTGAAGTAATTCGTTTTTATCTTCAGTTTCAAAATCAATTTTTTTTATCACCTTTCCCAATACAATATCTAATAATATTGCAGTAATGGTAAAAAGACTATCCTGAACAATTACGGTTCCACTAAGGATTTGGTTTGCTCCCACCTGCCGTCCCAAATTGGACATACAACTATCTGAACAATCATCTAGATTAATTTTCTGATTGGCAATTATAGTTTTAATGTCCTCATTATCCAAAATATCAAAGCTGCCAGTATTTGTTAGTTCGTTTCTTATTTTATTTGAAATCTGTTGGATTAAATCAGTTTTTAAACCTTCATTTTTGAAATCAAATACAGCCAACTTTTCACTATCATCAGCATTAATGAAGCCGATTATTAATATAAATATCATCCGATAAATCATATCATAAATCTACCAACGCTCTTCAAAAAAAATATTAACAATCAGATCTCTATTCTATATCAAATTTAAGAATAACAATCATAGGATATACATTTACATTATGAAAGAGTATCAAAACTAATTAACATTAGAAAAGAATAATGAAATAAAAAAGCACGGGAATATTATGAGATTAATCCAAAAAGTGGGAATTTATTGTATATATACGAGTATGTTGGTTCACTGTTTTTCATGCCAAATGCCAAAACCATCTAAGAATTTCGAGTCATTCTTATTGAGCGAGATGACAATAACAGATCTTGAAACTTCCTATCGAAAAGGTAGTTTTACTGTAAGAAAAATTGTTGAGTTATATCTAGATCGTATTGAAAAAATAGATAAAAACGGACCAGAACTGAATTCGATAATAATTGTTAATCCAGAAGCATTAAAAATCGCAGACTCCCTAGATCAAATCCTAAAATTAGGGAATCAAAAAGGAGTTTTATTTGGTGTCCCTGTTTTGTTAAAAGATAATATCAATACAAATGATAAAATGCCAACTACTGCAGGATCCAGAGTACTTGCTAATTCCTTTCCTACAAGTGATAGTTGGGTTGCAAAAAAATTGAGGGAGTCTGGAGCAGTAATCATCGGGAAAACTAATCTAAGTGAGTGGGCAAATTACCGAGCATCATTTTCTTCCAGTGGCTGGAGTGGAATTGGTGGTCAAACTAAAAACCCCTATGTTTTAGATAGAAATCCATGTGGATCAAGTTCAGGTTCTGGAGTGGCAGTTTCTGCAAATTTATGTATTGTTGCGGTTGGAACGGAAACATGGGGTTCAATAATATGTCCTTCCAATGCAAATGGGATAGTTGGTATAAAACCAACGGTAGGACTCTGGAGCCGCTCAGGTATAGTGCCAATAAGTTATACTCAAGATACCGCTGGTCCAATGGCGCGGACTGTGAAAGATGCTGCAATTTTGCTCGGAGCGGTTACTGGAATTGATACGAGCGATAAAAAAACAACCTTTAGTAGTGACCATTTCTCTAGGGATTATACACAGTATCTTAATAAAAATGGTTTAAATAGTAAGAGGATAGGCTATCTTAAGTTAGAGGAAGGAAAGCACCATAAAGTGGATTCATTGATGCATGATGCAGTCCAATATTTAAAGAGTAAAGGTGTTGAAATCATTGAACTGGAAAGACTGGTTGATGGGACACCCTACAATAATTCAATCACCATTCTGGCTTATGAATTTAAGGATGGACTGAAAAAATACTTTGATAATCTTGGAGAAAAATCTCCTATAACTAACTTAGATGACGCAATAAATGCAACACTTTCTGATAGCCTGGAAATGGCTTATTTCAATATTGAAAGGATGAAAAATTCGCAGTCTAAAGGGAGTCTCGCGACGGAAGAATATACTGAGTCTTTAGAAAACATGTTAAAAGCTTATCGTGATGATGGGATCGACAGTGTTATGGATAAATATAAACTAGACGCAATTATATCTCTTTCGGGAAGTCCAGCATGGAAAACAGACTTAATTAATGGAGATAATTTTTCAATATCTTCATCAGTTTATGCGGCACTTTCAGGTTATCCCAATATTAATGTCCCAATGGGATTTGTTGGTGAAGTTCCAGTTGGAATTTCTTTTTTTGGAAGGGCTTGGAGTGAGCCTGTTTTGCTTGAAATTGCCTATGCTTATGAACAAGGAACGAAGAAAAGAAAACCCCCTAGGTTTTTATTATCGGACTAGTTTTTTTCATAAAAAAGAAGTTATCTTAATAATACTATTTTCTTGGTCTGTCTAAATTTTCCTGCCTCCATAGTATATATGTATAACCCCGCCGAAACTGGTATCCCATTATCATTGTTAGAGTTCCATTTCACTGATTTGTGTCCTGAAGTTTGTTTACCATTGATTACTGTTTTGACTTTTCGGCCCATCATATCGTAGATGGTAATGGTTACCAGTTCATCTTCAGGTAGATCATATCGGAGAGTTGTTATTGGGTTGAATGGGTTCGGATATGCATTATATAAGTTGAATTTAATCGGGAATGGTTCATCAATTATTGACAGATTGGATAAATTTATAATTAATGAATCTAGATTTTGCGGTAGCCCGCTAGTGATATTTTGTTGAAATATGATATTCCCATCCTTATCAAGCAAGAATAAGTCTCTTTGAGAAGCATTCCATCCATTCCAGGTAGAATATGGAGATGTATCAGCACAAACAGAAGCATCGTTATCATTTGTCCAATTTGATGAATAGTTTATCTGAGAATCTTTGGCAATCCCAATTAATTTAACTGGATAGTTTTCTGCTATTAGATTATCGTACAAATCATTCAGTTGCCCGAACCGGGTAATACATGTTCCTCAGGTAAAATGGCCAAAATAGTGAAGGGACAGATTTCCTTCAAAAGTTGAAACATCAATATTGTTCCCATAATATTCCGATGTTGGATTGATGTCTTCTAGTGAATAATCGTACTCGCCTAGAATTATAGACATAATAAATAAAAATGTAATTTTTTTCATTCCCAAAAATATATCAAACGCATATTATTTTCTTTTTCTTTTTAGATTAACTCCAAAAAGAATAATTATACTATGAAAAAAATTCTTGTATTTAGAATAGAAATAATTTTTTTTAACATATATTATATTGTATAAGGTTTTTCTATGATTTCTATATCGTATCCATCTGGGTCTTTAATAAAAATATATTTTGATGATGATGATGGTTTGGATTTTCGAAACCACCAATTTTTTTGTTTTACTTTTGATATAACTTTTTCAAGATTGTTAACGTGGAAAGCAAGATGACCAAATTGGTCGCCAATTTCATATTGCCTGCCATCCTTATTATAAGTTAACTCAAGAAAATAATTTTCGTTATCATCGCTTAAGAATATCAAAGTTGCTTCATCTCCTAGATCTTTTCTTCGTTTTTCTTTTAATCCTAAAAATCCACAATAAAAATCAAGAGATTTATTCATATCTCTGATACGTATCATTGTATGAGCAAGTAGCATTATTCAATTAATAATCAAAATTAAATACTATGAATAAAGCCATTCAAATATACCCTGAATGATCATTGATCCAATTAACACAGAAACGGATAATTCTATTGATTTGATTGGATCACCAATCCAAAACCAGGAGCAACCTATAACCCAAATAAAGGTAGTAAATCTAATCTGTAATGATTTTTTTGAAAAGGTATGGCCAATAATTTCTTCTAACTTTGACATTTAATCTCTTTACTTTTTGGTGGTTAATTTCAAGTTTACAATAAATATTAGTTAAATTTTTATCCTATGTCACAAAAAAATAGTGAATTAATTAAAGTATTTGAAAAATTTCCTGATCAAAACCCGAATCCTGTTTTGCGTTTTTCAAAAGAAGGTGTTTTGATGTACTACAATGAATCATCAAATATTATTATTAATCAATGGGAAATTGAACTTAATCAAAAGCCAGATCAAAAAATATTAGATAATTTTTTATTCTTAAATAAAAATAAGATAATTAATACCTTTGAAGTAATTGCCAGAAATAAAACATATCTTATAAAGGCTGTCTATGTTGATGAAATAAAATGTATAAATCTTTATGGATCTGATATAACAGCAAAGAAAGTTATGGATAAGTTCCCAGACCAAAATCCAAACCCAGTGATGAGAGTAAGCAGGGAAGGTAAGCTAACTTATTTTAATAAAGCATCAACTATAATTGTAAAATACTATGATTTTTCTTTAAATCAATCGATCGAGGGTCCGCTTTTTGAGCTAATTGGGAAAACTGCAATTACAAAAGATATTACCCAAGGAGAAATAACGGTAGACAAAAAATCATTCCTTGTCTATTTAGTACCTGTTCCAGAATTTGATTTCATTATTATTTATGGATCTGATATTACTGCAAATAAACTGGTTAATAAGTTTCCTGATCAAAACCCAAATCCAGTTATGCGATTCAACAAAAAATGGAAACTAGAATATTTTAATGATGCATGTGATTATATTATTGAAAATTGGAATATTGGAATAAATGAAACTATTCCTAAACATATAATCACAGATTTAGAGAAACAAAATTCTACTTTGATTCATAATCTGGAAATTTTGATTGGAGAAAGAACATACTTTTTCAATATTGTAGAAGTTTTTGAATTTGATTTTTTCTTATTATATGGTACAGATATTACTAGTGTAAAAGATAAAGAAATGATACTGTCAAAATTATCAAAATACTTTTCTCCCCAAGTGTACAGTTCGATTTTTTCTGGAAAGCTTGATGTTAATATCACTACAAACAGAAAAAACCTTACCGTATTTTTTTCTGATATTAAAGGATTTACTACAATTACAGAAAAATTGGAACCTGAAAAATTAACTGAGTTTATTACACATTATTTAACTCAGATGACTGATATTGCAATTGCTTATGGTGGCACAGTTGATAAATATATTGGTGATGCGATTATGATATTTTTTGGTGACCCCACTACAAAAGGTCTTACTGATGATGCGATTGATTGTGTTTCGATGGCGTTAAAGATGCAGGAGAAACTTAAGTTAATAAAAAAGAAATGGAAATCTTTTGGGATTACAGAAACATTGGATGTAAGGATGGGAATCCATACAGATATCTGTACAGTAGGAAATTTCGGTTCAAAGGATAGACTAGATTACACAGTTTTGGGTAATGGTGTAAATCTCGCATCTAGATTAGAAAGTTCAGCAAAACCAAATGAAATATTAATTTCTGACAATACCTATAATATTATACGTAAAGATATAAAATGTAAATATGTAGGTGAAATCAAAGTGAAAGGGAAGGCACACCCTGTAAAAACTTATCAGGTAAAGAATTTGATATTGGGAAAGGATGAAAAAGAAATGATAGAATATGAAACAGATGGGTTCTCTTTAGTTCTAGAAAAAAATGAAATAAAGAGTAAAAAAAAGATTATCAATTATCTAAAGAAAAGTATTGATCAGCTAAAAAGTTAAATTTGTATTTACTCTATTAATAATTCTACCAATTGTAAAAGATCAAAAATTGAGTGCTGACTATTATAATCTATATCACCAGCCCATGACTCATAATTTGTTAGATTATTCTCTAATAAAATAGCTTGAATAAGAATTGCCAAATCATTGGTTAGCAAGGATCCGTCTCCATTGATATCACCCTTTGAATTTATAATTTGATAATCAAGAATAACCTCATAGCCCGCCAATAAACATATAGTTGCTATCTCTGAGTGTCCACCCAATTCTTCAGGGTATAAAACAAGGTTAATATCTAATGCTCCATTATTTACGAATGAGTTATAAGCATTAACTGCATTTTCATAAGGAACAATATCATCACCTAATCCATGGTAAATATAAGTAGGGCTTTGTGGAGTCCAGTCTAATAAAGTATTTTCCTGTAAACTTTGTCGAAAAAAATGATCATTATTATTAATAAATGCATCAAGTACCTGAGGTAATAATATTTCTAGCGGGTTATTAGGCATTATTTGATTAATCTCAAATGAAGAATGCGTACCATCAAAAAGGGATGGTAAAGTATCAGCCCAAAAAGGTTGAAAATATTCATGGAAATCAACATCCAATCCCTGGTAATACCATAAATAACTGGTAAGGACATAAGGTAGATAATATGGTTCAGGATAGATAGGCTCAGATAGAAAATAATCCACCATAGTACCTGCCAGGTCATAGGGCCCAGCCATGGGAAATGATGCAGTGACTTGAAATTCATCTGTATGTTGTAGCTGGATGCCACGCTGGGTTGCTAAAGTTGCGTAACCTCCCTCGGAATAACCGATTAGGAATAATTGATCATTTGATTGGAATCGATCATTGCTATTCAAAACATCTGGTAATTGTCTAATTGCTCTTAACATATTGACAGTGGCACGTGTATATGATTCAGAAACAGTATATGGGTGATAATTTTCTGAATCTCCAAGCCCTTCATAATCTGGGAACATTGTGATAAATCCATATGGAGATGTAATAAGTCCTATTAAAAATATTTCCATATTACTAATACTCATTCCAGTTATGGAAGGGGCTGCATCATCTAACGATATAGTACCATGATGATATACGGCAATTGGGAATGCTTTTGTTGGTGATTGAGGGAAAGTTACGAGTCCGGAAAGTGTATCTAATCCACCGTCTGGATTTCGCGATTCGTAATGAATATCATAAACTGAGATTGGATATAGAGGGAAACCCAAATTTCCAGCTAGGGTGCTAAGGCTGATATCTATAATTGAGAGTGAAAAAGAATTTTGATAATTGTAATCAATCAAATCACCAGATTCTGCTGTAACAAAATAAAAGTAATAAATTAATATTTTAATCAAACTATTAAATCTATTCATTAGGAAAAATATTTTTATATCCTTTGTTAGAATTTTATTAGTTGAGCTCCCATATGCCCTGGTAGTTTGGAGACAACATTCTGGTTGCTTCAGGATCATTTAGGATTTTTTCTTCTTTTGAATTCCATCTGATTGTTCGTCCAGTATACATAGCAATATTACACAAGTGTCCCACGGAAGCAGATCTATGTGCAGTTTCACAGGGAGTAATGGATTCCTTTCCTGAGCGAATACAATCGATAAAATTCTGGAAATGATCATCGCTCTTGTATAGTTTTACTGGCAATGTTTTACTATCTTTCTCAAAGATTCCTTTAATATTTGATTCCTTTATATTTCCGCGGGTTACAAAGATCCAACCATCTTCTCCAATCCATTTGGTGCCCCCAGGGAATTCACTATTCATATGAATAGTTATCCCATTCTCATATTTGGCATAGCAGTCATACCCAGTGGGAGCATCCCAGAGATCATCTTTAGGAGGAAAAATGCCTTGACCTTTAACTTCTACTGGGCCGTCCTTATCCAGGCCGACTCCCCAGTGTGCTATGTCCACATGATGACCAACCCAGTCCATGAGTGCACCACCTCCATGAGCCATTATCCAGCGCCAGTTTTTGTGAGTTCTTGCTGGGGCATAAGGAAGATCCTTTGATGATCCTGATGGTCCGAGCCATTTTTCATAATCTAAATGAGGTGGTGGATTGGTGAAGGTTTTTAAATGCCCAGTTTCATTAAAATCCCTGTGCCCTTTTGTAAGTCCGCACTGAATTGTATGAACCTTCCCAAGGAGTCCGTTTCTAACCAGCTCAGCACATTGATGAAAATTTGCTTTTGATCTTTGCCAACTTCCTGTTTGCCATATCAGCCCGTTTTTTTCAATAGAATTAACCATTGTTCTTCCTTCAACCAGGGTATGTGAAAGTGGTTTTTCTCCATAGACATGTATACCAGCATTGGCACACGCAATCGCAGGAATGGCATGCCAATGATCAGGAAGAGCGATCATCATGGCATCTATATCTCCACGATCGATAATTTCTTCGAAATTCATATATGCTGCACAATCTTGATTCTCATAATACGTATTTACAAAATTACGGCCTTCTTCGAGATGCTTCTTGTCAACATCACAAACTGCGACAATTTGCACATCATCCAGGTGAATAAATTGATTGGTGTTTCCATATCCCTGCCAACCAAAACCAATGACTCCCATTGTTATACGGTCATTTGCTGATACACGGCGTGTGAGTCGACTGGTAGTACTTGTACAGCCTGTGATAAAGTTAGGTAACGCTGTGATTCCACTAAGGGTAGCTATATTTTTTATAAAAGATCTACGGGAAATTTGCGAACTTTCTGAAGTTTTTTTGTCATAAGACATTTTTTGTTCCTTTGTCTATATGGTCTAAATAATTAATCTTAAAAATTTTATTTAAAAGATATTCATTTATCGTAATTTAGTTTTTTTATAATCCCATTGTCCATTTTATACCAGCAAGAATATGCTGTAAAAAAAATTTTTCTTTGTAAGATTCTTTTGTGTGTCCCATAGCAGTATAGAACGCACGTCCACCATCATAATTATGACACCATGAAATGGGATGATTTTTCCCATTTGTTCCTCCCTCATACGAACTCTCATCAATATTAATAAGAATATTTATATCAGGATTTATAAATTTAAAATTGTACCACTCATCTTTTCTAGCCCAGTTATTTTGTATCCCTTGTGTACAAGGATGAGTTTTATCAATAACAATTAAATCTGCATTTTGGATTTTTGGGTGTCCATTAAAATATGCCCCTGCGAGCTGACCATACCAGGGCCATTTATATTCAGTATCTGTCGCTGAATGAATACCTACCCATCCGCCACCTTTCTGGATATAACGTTGAAAATAAATTTGCTGTTGGTCATTAAATATATCTCCAGTGGTATTCAGAAAAATTACGGTATCAAATTGTTTTAAATTTTTTGGGGTTATAAAGCCAGCTTCCTCCGTATGGTAAATATTGAATCCATTTTTTTTACATAGATCCCTTATTGCATCAATACCATCTTGAATTGAACTATGTCGATATCCGGCAGTTTTCGAAAATATTAAAATTTTTTTTGTTTGAAAATTAAAGGCTCGAAAATTCACCAGAAATAAAAAACTTATTAATAAAAAGATCTGCTTTGATTTATTATTCAATACCAATTTCTGTTTCATAATATAATTCTGAATCGGTTTTAATGATTGTACCACCCAATGTTCCAATTATGAATCCATTATCAGATGTCTTATTAATATCAAATCCACCATCTCCATTGGTGTATATTGTGGTTGTATCTTCCATTGAACCCCATTTATGAACCCACGATCCCTTGTTTTTATGTTCCGCGGTCCAGGCAATACCACCACTAGATGTTGTTGTTATGGAAAAATGAGGAATCCTTTCCATAAATTTCAGGCCTGACCATGATTTTTCTTCAACCTTTTCACCATCTTCGTCAACCTTCATATAAAGAACCTTTGCAACAGCACCACAGGTACTAATGTCATAATTATGGCGGCACATGTCACCTATCATTGCATATCCGCCATTTTCAAGGGCCACCACATCATCTGCTTTTTCCATATAAGGGCCACCATAAGTCTTTTCCCATATCAACCCACCATTCTTTTTCAATTTTAATATCCAAAAATCCTTATAGTACATAAAGTTAAATGCACAATCATATGATTGATTACCATGGCTTTTTTCACCGACTACAACTAACATTTCATCATTAGACTCTGTTATCGATCTAAAAATATCATCCTCACAATTTGTACCAAAATATTTATGGGTTAAGATATTTCCTTGCGGACTAAATTTGACAAACTTTGCCTGCCCGCCACTGGGACCTCCAACGGCATAATAATTTCCATTGCTATGCTGAATTACATCTTCATAGTTCGGATATTGGCCGGCTTCACTGTTTTTCCATTCTTCGACACCATTTGAATCGGCTTTTACGATTCCTTCCCAGCTCGCATATAGATAGCCACCATCGTTAGTTTGGATAACTGCCCTAGTTAAACCAAAAGATCCTAAACTATATGTATTTTGCCATTCTTCATTACCGTACTTATCTAGTTTCATGAGCCAAGCCTTCCCACCTTGGCCTCCTGCTATGATATACCCTTCGTCTTTCGTCTGTCTAACTGCACTTTTGGAATTTCCGATATTTTTTTCGAATGTAATGATAGGATCTGATTTCTCTTCTGATAAATTTTGATTTTCTTCACATCCCCAAAAACCTAATACAATAAATGGTAAAAATAAGATATACTTAATCATATGCAAATCTACCCATTATTTGTGAGGTTAGATTAGTCATGTATTTGAAAAAACCTTATTTATTCTAAAATCTTTGTTTATAGAAACACATTAAGAATATATTTTTATATAAACATGAACATTCAATAATATTCACAGTATTGTCATATTCTAATATTTTATTTGTTCTATGCATCCGTGAATAGTAGAAAGAATCTGGATTATTAGACTAATTAATTTATATTTTCCCCGGCTTTGAAATAATAAAAATTGATCTTATAAATAATATTTATGTGATTTAATTCATAAAAGGAGAATACTTTGTCACAGCATACTTTTCAAACCGAAGTAAGTCAATTACTAAAACTAATTATTCATTCTCTTTATTCTCATAAAGAGATCTTCCTAAGAGAACTTATATCAAATTCTTCAGATGCCTTGGATAAATTGAGGTATTTAACATTGACAAAAGAAGAATTTAAATCATTGCCATTTGATCCAAAAATAAATCTTGAATTCAATGATGGTGATCAGCCAACACTTACCATTTCTGATACAGGTATTGGAATGAGCAAAAAAGAACTCCAGGATAATTTGGGCACAATAGCTAGATCTGGTACAAAAAACTTTCTAACAAAACTTTCTGGAGACGCAAAAAAAGATTCTCAGTTGATCGGTCAGTTTGGAGTTGGCTTTTATTCCAGTTTTATGGTTGCAGAAAGAGTAGATGTTGTAAGTAAAAAAGCTGGAAATAAAGAATCATGGAAATGGACCAGTGATGGACAGTCTGGATTTGATATTGTTAAGGATGTGAAAAAAGATAATGGAACTATTATCACTTTACATCTAAATGATGAAGGGAAGGAATTTGCAAGCCGATGGCAAATAGAAACTCTGGTGAAAAAATATTCCGATCATATAGATTTTCCTATTTTTCTTACCTATCCCGAAATTGATTATGATAAAGATGGTAATGAAAAAAGCAGAGATATCAAAACAAACCAGGTTAATGATGCAAAAGCTTTTTGGACTCGATCAAAAAATGAATTAAAAAAGAAAGATTACAGGGAATTTTATAAATCTATGTCTAATGATATACAAGATCCTTTTGATTGGATTCATTTTAGGGCAGAAGGAAACCTGGAGTTTACAATCTTGTTTTTTATACCAAAAAAAGCTTCTCCTGATATCTATAGAGCTGATTACCAGTCTGGTGTAAAGCTCTATGTAAATCGTGTATTTATTACTGAAGATGATAAAGAATTGCTTCCTACTTGGCTCAGATTTGTGAGGGGCATTATTGATTCATCAGATCTTCCATTGAACGTAAGCCGTGAAATCCTTCAGCAGAATCGGATCATGGCAAAAATTCGTTCAAACTCTGTGAAAAAAATACTGGATAAACTCAAAACAATATCTGGTAATAAAGATAAATATTCTGAATTTTTTGAACAATACGGTCGATTAATAAAAGAAGGAGTCTATCAAGATTTTGAACATAAAGAAGCATTGACAGAACTACTCAGGTTTAAGTCAACAAAAGAAGAAGGTTTAGTTTCACTCCGCGATTATAGTGGCAGGATGAAAGATGATCAGAAGTCTATTTATTATATTACAGGACAGAACAAAATTTCTTTACAGAACTCCCCGCTTCTTGAGATGTATGAGAAAAAGGATATTGAAGTACTGATTTTAGATGATGAAATTGATGAGATAATTATAACAGGAGTACCTAAATACGATGAAAAAGAACTCAAATCAGTAAATCGTAGCGGGGCAGCTAATGATTTTTCAGATGATAATGAAAAGGAAAATGAGAAGTCTCTTAAGCCAGTATTAAAAAAGATAAAAAAATTATTAGAAGAAAAGGTGAAGGATGTTAAAATATCAAATCGACTTAGTGATTCACCATCCTGTATAGTAGCTGATGAAAATGACCCAACAGCACAGATGCAGGAAATGCTGCGATCTATGGGACAGACTGATATGCCTCAGATAAAACCAATACTAGAGATTAACCCATCACATGAAATTGTGTTAAAATTAAAAGAGAAGACTAAACAAAAATCATTTAATGATATAGCACTACTCCTCTATGAACAGGCACTTATTCAGGAAGGAGTACAGCTTGATGATCCAGCAGCATTTGTTAAGCGGTTGAATAGTTTTGTTGCTAAAACATTTTGATAAATAATTCTTGAAACACTTTATTTGTAGAAAAAGTCTGGATTATAATTTAAATTTTTGTTATGCTTAATTATTTAGCATTATTTTTAAATTGTACTTTTTTAATTATCTGTCCAACTCCTTAATTTTTTAGTTATTTAATAATTATTTAAAAATTATAACATTTGCAGTTGCGCAATGAACTTAAGTACCTTTATAATCATTAGCCTTTTTTGGCGAAATTTTTGGAAAGAAGATTTTGAGGATATAAGGCGACAAATAAGATTAAATTGAACTAATACTTTAAGTTCAATTAAGGAGATAAGGCTTCGGGTTGGCGCTAGAAGCCTTTTCTTTTTTTCCAATTTAAAGTATTACTTTAATATGCTTTTTGAAAATGGGGGCGATCGGTATCGACGGGGCAAGAGATGCGTCGGACTGCACGCGGAGGATGATAGTTACCTCCTTAATCACCTGTCACAATCTTAGTTGCCGATTACGGCTACATGGCTGCTGCTTAAATAGTGGTCCGTTCCAGATCTAATTCGTCTATGGTTAGGTCCAGGAACGTCATTTACATAGGCTAGTTCTAAATATACCTGTGGATTTAGAATAAAAACTTAGCAGGTTGGTTCTGCCTGATTTTTGTCTCTGATAAAAGGTAGAATAAGATCTTAATCAGATGACTAAGCATGTAGATGTCTACCGTTACTCTGTTTCGGACGGGAGTTCGATTCTCCCCGCCTCCACATAGCTATTAGAAAGATATATTCAAGAATAAAGCTGGTGTAATCCCAAACATAGATACGTCTGTGACAGTTAAAACTGGCGTGTAGGGATTATAACGTTTATGGCTAATATTTTTTTTGTTATATAGGTTATATACTGAAATCCCTGTATGAATATTTGTTGCAAATAATTTAATATTTGTAGAAGCACTTATATCCAAATGATGTATGGGTTTTAAACGTTTATTATTTTTATTCCTGATAACTGAAATAATTTGATTTGAATTATCGATATCGTTTATTTCTGTATAGACGAGCCCGCTTGAGTAAACCCAATTTGCCGTCAGATCCCAGTCTCCGATTCTAGTGATAATAACTGATTTTATTTCATGAGTTTTATCATGGTTTCCTGGAAAAATTTCGCCATTATTTAAATTTGGAAAATCAAAGAATGTCTTATTAAATAAATAGGATAACCAGCCAGTAACCAGTCCTTCTTTTTTACGGATTAAAAACTCAGTTCCATTTGAATATCCAGATCCATATAAATTTTGTTCTCTATTATTTAAAGGTGGATATAATGAATTTTGAAATCGGATTAGTTTCTCTGAAGATCTATGATATATTTCTGTGGTGATGCTATAATGCAAATAATCCAAGTTTAATCCTAGATGATAATTAATAGAAGAACTGTTAGGAACATTTTTTGAAGACAGTATCCACATGCCATCTGTACCCCGTGTAGAATAATTACTATTAAACTGATGGATAAACTGGAAGTGTTTTCCCAAGGAACCTTCAAGAGTAATATTATTAAATTTTTTGATTATGGAAAATCTGGGAGCCGAATTTAGATTAGATAATTCAGAATAATATGAAAATCTAATTCCAGATTGAATAATATAATTATTTAAAACTGTCCATCTATCTTGGATATAAAAAAAATATAAATCACTAGTTTGGTTAAATTGATAGGTTGTATCAGAATTCTCATCTTTTTTTAGGTCATGGAATTTTAGATTATAAAGTGAGCCGCCAAAACCTGTTAGAATTTTGTGGCTATTAAATCCTTTATATCTACCATGAAAATTAAATGTAATATCATCAAAATTATTATTTTCACTTGATGACGCAATCCGTTTGGAATCTTTTTTTACGATTGCAGTTTGATTCGAATTATATTTACTGGAATAAGAATAATTAGAAATAGTCAGTTTTGATTCTGTGACATGATTCCAGTGTTTATTCCAATTCAGGCTTATTCCCTTATTGCTCCATTCTGTATTTTGTTGAGTTATAGAAGTGTCATATCCAAATGTAGTTTGAAACCCGAAAAATTTTCTTGATTCACTTATAGAATCTTTACCAGAAGATAAAGTAATACTAATTTTACTTTTTTCAGAAACCATATAAGAAAATTTACTGTTCAAGTCATCATAGAAAAAATTCGGGTTATATGAAGTAGTTTGATTTTTCGAAGTATCCGCACTCTCTCCGATAAGATCAAATTGGTTATCTCCTGTGATAAAATTTTTTATTGAATTATATAATTCTGTTTGGTTGGTAGACTTTCTTAAGTTAAATATCCAGCTTCCACGATTAAAAATCGGAAGCTCAATAGAAAATCCATGGCTCATTAAATTACCATAAACAGAACCCTTTGGTTTTATACTGTTTCCATTCCTGGTTGTTAATTCAATTACGCTTGAGATTCTTCCACCAAATTGTGCAGGGAAACTTCCTTTATATACCTGGATATCTTTAATAGTATTGGCATTGATACCGCTTACAAATCCAAATAAATGTCCAGTATGATAAATGGGCATACCATCAATAAGAATTAGATTTTGATCGGAATTTCCGCCTCTGATATAAAGATCTGAAGTTCCACCGATCCCAAATTGAATTCCTGGTAGCAATTGAAGAGATCTGAAGATATCCACTTCACCCAAATTTGGAAGTGTAGTTATGTGTCTAGGAGAAAATGAAATTTTTCCTGGTGTATCTGATCGGTCCATAAATTCTCTATTCTTTGCTGTAATCCAGACTCCTGTCGATGAAATAACCCTTGGTTTTAGATCGATGTTGAGTACTTTGTATTCATCTCTGGGAAAACTCAACGAAATCCCCTTGGTTCTATAACCAATGTAGGAAACAAATAGGGAACAAGATTTAATAGGAATATTAACAAAAGAGAATGTCCCTTCTGGAGTAGAAATATCTCCAATCCCTATATTGGGAATATAGATATTAGCGTGTGGAATTGTTTCACCAGTTTCCATATCAGTTACAAGTCCTGATAGACCAAACTGATAGGGTTTTTTGGATCTAAATACTGTGAATTGGTTTCCTCTCATTTCCCATACTAGATCTGTGGAAAATAATACTCTGTCCATGGCATCAATTTTTGGACATGAATCACATTCGGCTGTAATAAAAACATCCTTCACTGCTTCATCAGTAAAAATAACGGGGATTTTATAAATGTCGGTTATTTGTCTTAATACATTTCCAAGTGGTTCTTTATCAAAGGTGAATGAAATAGAATCCTGCATTTCTCCTTTCAATTGGCAAAACAATGCCGCAAAAAGGGGAAAAAGTGGAAATTTTGTAGATGTTAAACTAAAAGATAGTGCACGTTTCACCATCAAATTTAAACTCCTGCTGAGTCAATAGTGAAATAGTGCTTAATACAGAGTTTAAATCAGTTGCATCTAAAACACCGGTTATGGTGATATTTGCAAAGGATGGTTTGGAAAATATAAAAGATATATCAAATATACGTTCAATTTCATTGCACACTGTTCGTAGAGGGGTTTTTTCAAAAACCATTTTATTGTAGATCCAGTCTGGATAATTAGCGTAGGATTTGATTACAGGACCAAGATGTGATTCAGATGGCTTAAAGTTGATCCTTTCACCCTGTTTTAATATAACAGATTTAGTTTTATTTGAGACCTGGACAACTCCAGTATTTACTCCTACTTCAAAGTTTTCTGGACGAGCAAGAATGTTAAAGCTTGTACCTAATACTTCTACTTTACCATGATCTGTATGAATTAAAAAAGGAAAACGGCCTGGCTGAACTTTAAAAAAAGCTTCACCTTTCAGTCGCACATCCCGATTTTTATTATTAAAATTTGTTTTATAAGTAATTTTACTTCCAGAATTAAGAGTAACAGAAGATCCATCACTTAAAAGTACAGTTTCAAACATTCCTGGTCCTGTGAATACAGTTTCTGTGGCAAATAGCTGGTATAGAATAGATGAACAGACCAAAGTAACAAAAAGCATCATGGATATAGCATAAGATAGACGAGGTCGCCACCTAAATATAGGAAGTACCTTGATTTGATTTTGATTAATATGCACTTCTCTATCAGAAATATCTATACGCTGTTCTAGACGTATCCATGCGTCATCTAACTCTGGTGTTGTTGGTAGATCACTGAAAACACTTTCTTTCCAAATCAACCTTTCGTATTTATCAAATCTTCTCATTGTCTTGGAATAAACGTTTCTTTCTTCAAAATTACTCACAGATAATTAATAAGATTTTTCTTTAAGATTTTTATAGCTCTATAGATTTGATTTTCAACAGTTCGTATACTAAGATTAAGGATTTCTGAAATTTCTGGATTTGATTTTTTATCTATGCGGCTAAGTATAAAAATATTTCGGCATCTTTCCGGAAGTTTTTCGGTTACTATTCTTTGAATTTCTTCTTTCAATGCTTGACCTTGATTTATCATTTCAGGATCAGGTGATTCAGAACTAACATAATCTGATACAGATTCTTGATGTCGTTGCCGGACTTCTAGATGACGGAAATGGTCATTGCAAAGATTAGAACTGATACGGGAAATAAGAGAAAAGAAAGACTTTTTTGGCTTTAAAGATTCGCGCGTTTTCCAAACACGAAGAAATGTCTCTTGAGTAATATCATCTGCTAAATCCGTGTCTTTCATCCGGTAAGCCACGAATCGAAATAATGATTCATGATAATTATAAAATAGCTTTTGAAAAGCGGATTTATCGCCATCTTTAACCTTTTCCAAAATATGTTGTTCTTTATCTTTCATCGAAGGTTTATTATGAATTTACTTTTTCTAAGAAAAGAACAAAATGACATAAAAGATAAAAACAAAATTTTTACCATCTAAAATTTTATATCTAAATGAAAAAATTGATCTCTTTGATGAATAATGGTCTGACTTGGGCTAAATTCAAAGGAATGAAAATTTTAATGAAAATCAAAGAATCCAACTATATTGTAGTTATTCTGCTATTAGTTTTTGCAAGTGGCTGTTCCAGTATTTTTATACCTCGGTATGAAAATGTTATTTATAATGACCGACAACCTTTAATTTCAGTTACTTACGATTATGGAGAGATAGAATTACGGCTACCTTTATTTTATCCCCGTTATCGTCCGAAACAGATTGCATTTCAGGTTTATTCTGCGGGGGATACAACATTTCCTCTGATATCTGTTATGGAGGATCCCTTAGATGAGATAGTTTTATTTTTACCTCATGGTGTTTTGGAATTAAAAGACTCAACGAATTTAATAAAGGTGATGCCGCAGGATTATGATTTTCGGTCTTTCTATATTCCTTTTAAAGGTATTAATGCGGGTCAAATATCTCTTCCAAGAAAAGCAATAGATTTTAAGCCTCTTATTGTTAGGGGTATTGTAACCCTGGCTAGAAATGATAGTATAATATCTGGTGTAGATCTTTCAGTGCAAGTGTTTCCAGCTACTTTAGCAACTACAAAATCGGATAAAAATGGTATGTTTGAAATGGGTATTCCTGGTGAATTTATGAAATCAACGAATATTGAATTAGTTGCTGGTTCTAATCTAATATTTAAAACTTTCCGCCAAAAACTTGACTATAGCAATACGAAAGGGATTTACCAGTATGTACGTATTGGACCTAGTAAAACACTTGAAGAACCGATTTATTTAACCAATAAAAAGCGTGTTCATTTTCGAGATAATCCGGATATTGGTTCCAAAACAAAATTTCTTCTTGAAGAAGGTGAATCTGTTTCTGTCAAGCGTACGACCAGAGGAGAATATTTTGGGGATATTGAAGTTTTGCTTCAAGATGGGAAATTGGTTGTTTTTGATGGATGGATCGCTAGAGAAGATCTTACTCTAATGCAACTGGAAAATATTTTTTCCAAGGAAAATAATAATGAAAATATGGAGTAAAATTTTTATCTGTATTTTGGTTTATACCAGTAGTTTATTGAATGGGCAGATAGCGCTAAATATAAATGCTATACCTCGCCAAGTAGAAGTTTTTTTGGATGGTGAATCAATTGGGAAAACACCAATTATGGGTTATCAAATATCACCTGGGCCTCATGACTTTGAGCTTACGAAAAAAGGATACGCACCTGTCACCTATTCATTGATTGTAAACCCTTCACGGACAATTAATCTGGATTTTTACCTAAATCCAATTTATAAAATAAAATTTACTACGGAAGAGCAAGGTCTTACTTTTGAATTAAATAAGAATCACCAGTGGCGCAAAAAAAAGATTAGAATTGAATTGGAGGCAGGAGAACATCTTCTTCGTGTCTACAAAAAAGATAAAGTGGTAGATGAGCAGACTATCCTAGTTGATGAACCAAAGCATTTCAAATATTTTCTAAAGAAAAAATTATCTAACTAAAAGTGAAAATATCTTTTATTTTGGCTGTTATGTTTAATGTAATTCTGGCAAATAGCCAAGGTAAAATGATTTTGATGCTTAACCAATTTGAAAATGAAATCCCCGAATTAAATTCTGCGCTTGAAGCAAATTTCAGCGGATCAGAGTTTCAATTCAGAGAACCTATAGAAAAATTAATCACTGATATTGATACCGAGCAATATCCGGCGGCAAGCAGGATGGGTCTGGTCAAGATGATCGGGAATGAATACAATGTGGACTATATTATTTATAATCAAATAAAGAATAAGAACCAACGTTTTTATCTAGAAGGACAGATTTTTAGCACCCGTTCTGGAGGGCTTATTCTAAGACGTAAGCTTGATTTACTAAACTATTCAGAAGGTCAAATAAATGAGCTTAATATTTGGGTTGGAGAGATTATAAATGTTATTTATCCAGGATGGATTCAAAATAGGGAATCTATCCTATTCGCAGATCCAGATGATATAACCTATGAAAAAACACCCATGGGTGCCGCTATGCGGAGTTTGGCTATACCAGGCTGGGGTCAAGCTTACTCAGGGAAAAAAATATCAGCTGCATTTTGGGCAGGTCTGGAATCATCTTTGAGTATTGGGATTTTACTAAGTTTTCTCAATTATAATACTTCATCAAAAAGTTTTTTAAAATACCAACAAGATTACAATAATACAGATGATGAAAAAGAAATAGCCAAGTATAGATCACTTGCTATTTCTGAACATGCCAAACATGTACGTTATAATAATTTAATGATAGCTTTTGCATCCATCACGGGTACTACCTGGGTAGCAAACAGCGTTCATGCCTGGATAGTAGGTCCTAGACCCTTTCACGAAATATATCGAGAATGGGAAACAGAACGTTAAATAGTGTTTGGAATATGAAAAAGTTATATCATTTGTTTTTGTTTTTCCTGTTTTCTTGGTCATGTACTATACACAAAAAGGAGCTGGATAATCCTGTTGATTATGAAGCTGATTATGCTGCGTTACCCCCGTCTCTGGTTTTTTATCCCAAGACCCAACAAAAGACAATAAATGATTCTATAAAAGTAGAATCATTTATTGTCTTTAAATCCGATTCTGTTATCCCTTTTTCTGGAGTGCAGTTGGTAATTAATTATGATAATGCACTTCTGGAATTAGATACCTTAAAGCCAGGTTTGTTTATTACGGATACTTCTAAAGTAAATCCATTGTTTGTTTACAACAATGACACGCCTGGTAATATAGAAGTATTTTCCTATTTTCTTGATACAACAAAGATTAGTATCGAAGGAACTGGCCACCTAGCAGACATTATTTTTCAACCTCTATCAACTGGTACTGGAACAGTTGATTATGATCTTGAAAATTGTCAAATCATTGATCACCATGATAGTATTATTAAATTGAATGGTGAACGCACAGCGGAAGTTGTTATTCAATGAGAAAATATTTTTTATTCCTTATTATTTTATCTTCTCCTTTATTCATAAAGGGTCAGATTCTGTATGAAGAAAATTTTAGTACGGGAAGTTGGCCAACAGGATGGAATCATGAAGGGAATTGGGAAGTTAGTAGTAGCTATCAGGGGAATGATACACCGCCAGCCGCACTTTTTAACTGGTCTCCTCAGGCATATAATTTTGAACAAAGTGCAACTACTCCTTTGATAGATGTTGGAGACAATGAAGGAGTACTCGTTGAATTTTATTTTGCCCTTGATTTTTATGGGCAGGGAGAATTGAATGGACTAAAAATTTCCTATAATGGAGGTGGTGGATGGATTGATGTTTTAAGCTATGCTATAGGTCCTGGCTTAACGATTCAAAATAATCCCTGGACCAGTACAGAATCATTTACAGCTGATATTTCCAGTGGAAACAATCTTCAGGTTCGTTGGACAGCTTACGGTACAAATTCTTGGGCAATTGATGGTTGGATTGTTGATAATATCAAATTTTATGCACTTCCCAAGTTAACCAGTGTTGCAATCCAATCATCAAACGAAGATCCAACATCAGCAATTACAGGTACGGATGTTTCACTAAATTTTACCGCAAATACATCTTTAGCAGGTAATCCGTATGTTCAGATCAATGGTAATGCTTGTAGTGTAAGTAATACGACTGGAACAAACTGGGTTGCTTCTTATACAGTACAAAGCTCTGATCCTGATGGTCCATTACAGTTTACGATTGATTTTACTAGTGCAAATGGTATCGATGGTAAGACTGTGAAACAGACTATTGGCGGTAGCAAAGTGATTGTTGATAATTCTGATCCTCCTCCATTTACAGTTGGAGTTATTACTAGTAGTGGTGGAACCGTTGCGCCCAGTATCTGGAACAGTACAAATACAGCTATTGGATTGGAGGTAAATGTCCCGCAGGATTCAGCGGTAGCAAGTTTTAATTATTACCAAGGGAATAGCTTGCAATTTGATGGGAATGATGATGAAGTATCCATTATAGGTAATTCCTATCAAAGTTTAATAACCAATACTCTTACTATTGAATCCTGGGTAAAACCTGGTGTAGCCCCTGTTGATTATGATGGTTTTTTAAGTTATGCAATGGATGCTGGAGGGACTCAAGCTGGTTTTGGATTCTCCTTTTATTTAACTGGCTGGCGATTTTTTCTGAAAACGACATCAAATCAAATTAATTATGGTAGTATGGCAGGTTCTCAAATGCCTGTTGGACAATGGAGCCATATTGCTGCTACATATGATGGCTCTGAAGTGAAATTATATCGAAACGGAGCGCTAGTTGATTCTGCGGATGCTATGGGTAATGTAAAGTGGTCTGGTGCACCAGCAGAAATGGTTTTGGGGAATTTCCCGAAAGATGGAGCTGGCCATTTTTTTCAGGGTAGCATTGATGAAGTTCGTTTATGGAATATTGTGCGTACAAAAGATCAATTAAAGGCCTCACGTGAAATTAATTTAACTGGTGAAGAAGCAGGGCTTATTGGTTATTGGAGAATAGATGAAGGTTCTGGTAATTCTACCGCTGATTCTACTGCGACAGCAAACCATGCTAGTATTAATGGGGCAAACTGGGTTACACTAGATTCTCCAATTGAGTTTAAAGATCCAGTCTACGATACTGGAGTAATCGTGGGGTCATCCTACCAGCTCCGTGGGAGAATAGGGACAAACAGTTTTGCTCCATTTGGAGAAAAAGATACAATTACTATTGCTGATTTTAATAATGGGACTAAAGTTATTTCCGAGCCAGAAAATGTGTTCGAAGCCTTGATAGACTTTGCACACGGAGATACTGCTCAGTTGTCTGCCCTGTTATTTGATGCTGCTGGTAATTTCTCGATGGGTGATACCAGTGCAACAAATATTGTTATAGATCTTCAGGCAAATAATCCCAATCCCGTTTCGATCACTTCGAATAATACCTTTACGCATCTAGCAAAAACAGGGGATGTTATAAATATTATAATGACATATGATGAAGATGTTGATGTCCCTTTGGTTACGGTAAATGGTAATGATGCGAATGAGTCAGATCTGGGGGGCGAACAGTTCGGTGCGACATATACATTGTTGGGATCGGAACCAGAAGGAGATATTAATTATATTACTATTGTTGCAAATGATTATTTAGATAATCCTGGAACTTATAATGGGGGAGCAATCGGAGCAGGTTCTTCATCAGTGCGGTATGATAGAACACTACCTGAATTATTACCAGTTTCTATTATATCTGATAATTCAGACACAGAATGGGCAAAAGTCGGGGATGTGGTAACAATATCAGCTACTTCCACTGAAGCTCTTATTAGTAACACAGTGACAGTTGTCACTCAGCCTGCTTCAACAACTAATACAAATACAACTCAATTTAATTTTACTTATACTTTCACAGATAATGATCCAGAAGGTTTAGTTGTTTTCGATATAGCATTTTCTGATTCAGCAGGCAATGATGGATCAAATGTGATTAATACTACAGATAACAGTAAGGTCACTTTTGATAAAACATCTCCAGCTGATTTTACTGTTGGGACTATTGTTTCAACAGGGGGGAATGCGGTAGAAAATTCATGGAATTCTACAAATACAGGACTTAGTATAAATATTCCTATCGTGGCAAACGATACTACATTGCAGAATGGAAGAATACAGCTTTGGGCAAAAGTAGAAAATAATAATTTTACAGCTATCGGTAGTGCATCCAGCATAACTGCTTCAGAGTTTGGTTCAGATAAATTAATGTCGTTATCAGCTGCGGAAGTGGAAGCTTTAGCAGGTTTTTCTGAAGAAGATAGTATCTATATCAAGGCGGTAATGTTTGATAGACCAGGAAATGATACTGAAGGGAGTATTAGTTCTGATCGATTTGTGATAGATCAGATTCTTCCAGCAATAAATACAGTTTCCTATGCTTCAAACTTTACAGATTCAACCCTTGCCACAGTGGGTCATGCGATTACCGTTACTTTTAATACCGAATCACTTTTGCAAATTCCAACAATTGTTGTTTCAGGAAATGCAGGTGCTGTGACAGCTGTAAGTGGTGATTCTTCCTGGGCAGGGACCTACACCATGCAGGATGGCGATACGGAAGGGGTCATTGCATTTACTATAAATGGCCTGGTGGATCTGCGGGGTAACCCGGCTGATGGTTTTACCCAAACTACAGATAACACGGTGGTAACCTTTGACAATACAAAACCCACATTAGATCCTGTTACTATCATTTCATCTAATCTTGATCCTGCGTGGGCAAAAGTTGGTGATACAGTAACAGTAACTTTCACAGGTGCCGAATTGTTGACCAATCAGGCAGTAACAATTGCAAACCAGGTAGCAGAGATAACCGACATGGGTGGCGAACAATATTCTGGTAAGTATGTTATGGCAGAATCAGATAATGAAGGAGTAATTGGCTTTAAAATTCTGGTAATTGATTCGGTTGGTTTGGTCAGTGATACGATCGTAAATACAACCAACACGAGTCAGGTAATTTTCGATAAAACTGCACCCACATTAACATTGGTGCATATAGAATCAAATAATGCAAATAATAGTGTTATTGCTATAGCTGGAGATGAAGTCTACTTATCGTTTACGCCTATAGAACCTATAATAGCTGATTCTATCTCTGTTATAATTTCTGGACAGTCAGTAGTCCCAACTTTATCAGGAGATACATATACTGCAACTATTACTTTGGATGGAACTGAACCTTCAGGGATTCTTTCCTATACAATTAATTTTGTAGATCGAGCTGGCAATCCAGGAATACAGGTGATTTCAACCACGGATGAGAGTTTTGTCAATCATGATACCGGTCCACCAGAAGTCGTTTCCACAGGAATCTACTCCAGTAATACGGATTCTTCCTGGGCTAAGATTGGTGATACAGTGTTTGTGCGTTTTACAGCCAATGAACCTCTGAATAATTGTACGATAATCATAGATGGTAGTAACTCAATTGTGTCAAATTCATCTAGCACAACGTATATGGGATATATCATAATGTCATCAAGTAACGATGAAAAATGTATTCCTTTTAATGTAACTTATGCAGATTTGGGAGGATTGACTGGACCAGATGCGGATTCGACTACCAATGGAAGTAAAGTATGTTTTGATAAAACAAGTCCTGTTATTTCAATGGTAAACATGAAATCAAATAATATTTATGGCGATTCTTTGGCAAAAACAGGAGATACTGACACTTTGAGTTTTTCAATTTCAGAACCAAGTCGAACTTTAACTGTCTCCTTGGCAGGTAGCGATAAAGTACCTGAACAATCAGGCTTAAATTTTAAAACTACCCATACTTTTGGCGGATCAGAAACCGAGGGATGGGTACCTTTTAGTTTATTTATGGATGATTCTGCAGGAAATGAATCTGGATTAATAACCAATACAAATGATGGTTCAAAAGTAAGGTTTGACCGCACGATACCAACTGTACCCAGCGTATTATTTTACAGTAATAATAGTAATGATACATCCCTTTGTATTACTGCTGATACCATATTTGTTAAGTATACACCAAGTGAACTTTTAAAACAAGATTCTACAGTGATAACTATAGCTGAAAATCCTGCTATAGAGATTGTAAATCTAGGAGGTGCTTTTATAGCAAAATATGAAATGTCAGGTATAGAAGAAGAAGGATATTTGAATTATACAATCGCATTTCAGGATTTGGTAGGAAACACTGGTATTCAGATTGACACAACTCATGGTACTAATAGTAGCTATGTATTATTTGATCAATCACCTCCGGCTGATTTTAGAATAGATACTTTGTTTTCGATGGGAGGAATAATTGAGGAAGGCTACTGGAACTCCAGCAATGATACATTGACAATAGCAGTTCCTATTGCTGCAGATGATGAAAGCCTTATTGATGGTAGTTGTCAACTTCTTGCCAGTATTAACAGTGGTCCATTTATAAATGCTGGATCTGGGGAGAACATTATTTCAGCTGGAATGTTGAATTTGAGACTGAGTCGAGATTTATTTGTTTCTTTATCCAATTATGCTGAAGGTGCCAATGTGCAGTTTTCAGCTCGACTTCTTGATAGAGCTGGAAATACTACCACTGGAACAGCACATGATTTATTAATCCACATTGATGAAACACCGCCCAATCTTTCAGATGTTCTACTTTCATCAAATAATGAGTTTGCATCCTATTGGGCAAAAATAGGAGACCAGGTAACTTTGAATTTCCATAGTAGTGAAGGATTAAAACACTCTATTACCATCTTGAATACAGATTCTCTTGATTTAACTTTTTCTAATTCAGGCTTGGATTGGACAGGAACACGGGAATTGAATAATAATGACCCCGAAGGCCAACAAACCTTTACTATTACCTATAGGGATACTGCGGGGAATACTGGAGATACGGTTTCAGTAACTTCCAATGGCCAAGTAATAATACTGGATAAAACGGATCCTAATATATCTGGCTTATTGGAAGGCACAGATACTATGGATTTAGATTACTATAATCGATCGGATTCATTATCTATATACTGGGTGCACCAGGATGCTTTTTCAGGGATTCGAGATGGTTTTGTAAGTATGGGTTCAGATTCGCTGATGACTGATATAGTGGCATGGAGCTCTTCAGCAGGTGAAAGTAAAAGCGCTCTTGGAACACTCAACCTAGCGAATGATAATGATTATTTTACAGGAGTTTTTGTTAAGGATTCTGCTGGTAATCACTCCGATACAATTTGGAGTGATGGTATTTACATTGATTTAGCAAGACCAGATACAGGATTTATTATGGATGGTCAGTGGATTATGGATGCAGATTATACTCCTGACTCTACGACCCTGAAATATACCTGGTCTGGTTTTTCAGATAATACAGAAATAGATTATTATCAACTTGCTATTGGTACAGGAAATGATACAACAAATATCCTAGACTGGTTTAATACAGATAGTACAGATAGCATTACTATTCGAAATCTGAATCTTCAGCGGGACACATTATATTTTACCTACATCCGAGCTGTGGATATTGCTTCTAATTTTTCCTTCACAACGAGTACAGATGGAGTTTATTTTGATAACAAACAACCTTTTATTACAGATTTTACACCAGATGTAAGTGATTCATTAGGATTTTTATCAATTTTAAGGGGAGATACTATTACTATAAAATTTAATAGACCTATTTATTCTTATAAGGTTGCTGTCAATTCTAGGGTAGATACTCAGTTTGTCTCAACTGAAACATATTCTGACTCAGTAATTACTATTGTTTGGCAAGATACCCTGACCAGTTATGATACTGTTACTGTATTCATTGATAGCGCATTTGCAATAAATACTCTATATGTAACTGATACCCTGCAATTTTTCAGTCGATTATGGGGAGATTTGAATGATGATTATGATATTACAGTGGCTGATATTCTGGCATTTAACGATAACTGGCCGAATACAGATTTAGGACCTTTTTTAGGAGAGCCACCCCATGTCAAACCAAAACTAGACTCACAGGCAAATTTGACAGATCTAAAAGCATTTGCAAAAATGTGGCAATGGCGTTACCATAGTCTTGATTTTGACACTGCCCTTTTTGTTGCTCGTAATGGGAATATTCAAAATCTCAAAATAAAAGATCGTACTTTGAAAATTTTCTTGCCTTCTACATTAAAAATGGGAGAGATCTTGATTGGAGAAACAAACCTTGATATTAATAATTTTCATATGATCGATCAAAAATCCAGTACGTTTTTATATACTGTGCAGGACACTGTATCAAAAATGAAATTGTTTTCTTTAGCAGATAAAATTGGTCTAGATAACGTAATATCGATCCATCTGCCAAATACAAATAAAGAATATTTTCATGCAAAAGTGCAATATAGATTTATGGATGAAAATAGCCAGATACAGGTTGCTGGAATGGAAAGTATTGCTACCAAGCTTGTTCCTGAAAAATTCACTTTATATGGTAATTACCCAAATCCATTTAATGCAGAGACAGTCATAGAGTATGATCTTCCAAATAATAGACCTGTTCGCATCCGTATTTTTGACCTTTTAGGAAGGACGGTTAAGGCCATTAATTTTGAAATGATGAAACCTGGGAAACATGAATTTATTTGGTATGGTAATGATAGTTACTTAAAACCAGTAAGCTCTGGTGTATATTTTATTCATATGCAGGCAGGAGAAGAAACTCGAATACAGAAAATGCTATTACTAAAATAATTCAGTTTTTATCAATTATCTATTACATACGTTCTGGTGCTGAAATTCCTAAAATGGATAAACCATTATTAAGGATTATTTTAACAGCGGTAACCAGTCCTAATCTTGCTTTAGATAATTCCTGATCTTTTGTTATCACCCGACATTTGCTATAAAATCGATGGAATCTAGTTGCAAGTTTTTGCAAATAATTGGCAATATTCTGCGGTTCAAGAGTTTCGTGTGAATTTTCAATGAGTTCTGGGAAATAAACCATGTGTTGGATCAATTTTAATTCATCCTCATGGTTCAGTAGAGCTTCTTGAAAAGAACTTGACTCTTTGATCCCTTTATCTAGTCCATGCTTTATAATGTTGCAGATTCTAGCATGTGCATATTGCAGGTAGAATACTGGATTGTTATCAGATTGGTCAGTTGCAAGAGATAGATCGAAATCAAGATGAGTATTCATATTACGCATAATAAAAAAATAACGAACTACATCTACTCCCAATTCATTTATCAATTGATCTAAAGTAACGAAATCGGCTTTGCGAGTCGACATTTTTACTTTTTTGCCATCCCTGATAAGAGTCACAAACTGATATATTAATACTTTTATTGAGTTGGTATCCAGATTCAGTGCCTCAAGTGCAAGAAGCACATCGGGGTAACTATCAGCGTGATCAGCTCCGAAGATGTCAATGATTAGATCAAATTTTCGATTTAATTTTTCTCTATGATAGGCTGTATCAGGTACCCTGTAGGTAGGTTCACCACCTTTTTTGATATAGACTTTGTCTTTTTCTTTTCCAAGAGCTGTAGCCCGGAACCAAGTTGCACCATCCTTTTCATAGATTAAGTTTTTTTCCTTTAGTTCTGATATAAATTTTTCAATACTTCCGTTTTCATAATACGTTTTTTCATTCGCGAAACAATCAAAATGAATTCCAAGTTTGATCAGACTATTTTTTATATTAGAAAAAATTTGTTTTTCGGAGTCTACTTTAAAAAATTCTGACCCTGGTTTTAGCTTGGATCCATAACATTTTAAAATATTTGCGGCAATTTCCTTAATATAATTCCCTTGGTAACCTTCTTCAGGAAAATCAAAATTTTTGTTACACAGTTCAAAATAACGAGCTTCAACCGACTTCCCAAGGATCATCATTTGCCGACCAGCATTGTTATAATAATATTCTCGGGTTGTGTCATAGCCGTTCCATTCTAATATATTAGCAATACTATCACCCAGAGCAGCATTTCTACCATGGCCGATTGTTAAAGGCCCTGTAGGATTAGCACTTACAAATTCTACATTTGCAGTTTTACCATTTCCAATATTTCCCTTACCATAGTTGGTTCCTTTTTCTTGGATTAATTTCACAGATTGCTGGAAAAAAGAATTTTTTACAAAAAAATTGATAAATCCAGGAGGAGTTATAGTTATAGAATCAATTTGATCTATAATCGATATTTGAAGTTCGTTAGAAATTTTCTCCGCGATTTTAAGTGGATGCATTTTTAACTCATTAGATAATAAAAGAGCAACATTGCTGGAAATATCTCCAAAACTTGGATTTTTTGGTGGCGATAATAGAAAGCACCTTTCAGGGTATTCTAAAGATTCCAGAGCTTGTTTTATTGCATTAACTAATTGTTTTTTTAGTGTCTTCATCAAAGAATTTTATTTTTGGAGCATCGGCCCATAATTTTTCTAAATTGTAGTAATGTCGTTCCTCTGATCTGAAAACGTGTACAATTACATCAACATAGTCTAATAGAACCCATTTTAATTTTTCATACCCTTCCAGATGCCATGGTTTTTCTAATGTTCCTTTTCGGATATTATCTGCAATAGCCTTTACCTGTGGCTCTGTATCAGCTGAACAAATCAAATAGTGGTTAGTAACAGAAGATAAATTTCGAATATCTAAACTAATCACATTTGCCGCTTTTTTTTGGAGTGCTAATTCAGCTATGTGATTAAGCAGCAGATTTTTAGTTTTTGATCCTGAAGACTTTTTGGTCAAGCTCTAATTTGAGGAAAGAAAGCTATTAAAATCAGGAAACGATTTATAATCTTTACCTAAGATCACCGTTACATCAATTCCCAAGGTTTCATCAGGAACAATTTTTATCCGCGATTGATCATTTATTAAAACACCAAATGAATCACTAACGCGTTTTAGACTTTCTATATTCTCATTACGTTGAATAATTAACGTTTTAGAATAATTATGGTGATCTGCATCATCTGATCGTACTACGTCTAATTGTTTTGAGCGTAAAAATTCCGCTGTTTTTGCTGCAAGACCTTGAATACCGCAACCATTTAGAACTTCTATTTTTATATCTTGTATTGGATTTTTTTCAAATACTTCAACTGCGAGTCTTGGTCGATCCTCAATTTCTGGGAAAGTAACATCTATCGTAATTCCACTTTGAGATGTATTACGAGAAAAAGATATAATGAAGCCAATTAAGAGTACTCCTACGATACCAATCGCACCATTTAAGATTATATTTTGAGATTCAAGATTTTTCTTTAAATGCTTCCCCAATATCCTTTTTTTTTTTGTCACTTATTCCTGTATCCTTTTACGAGGGTAGGATTGAAAAATTTTTCTTTGATAGGATGAATAACCGAATCGATTATAATTATTAACACCGTAATAAGGGCTATTATTTGATACTATTCCGAGCTGGATAAATGAATTTTTAGATGGTTTAAGAGTAACCCTGGCATCATAGTCTAAATATAGTTTATGTTTATTATTCATACTTTGTCCAGCAAAGTTTTCTGTGGAATTAAAAAGCATAATCTTTGCATTTAAAGTTAGATTATCCGAAATCCAATAGCTGATATTACTGGAGTACCCTGTCATAGAAATAGGGCGTCCACCAAAATTTGTCATATTCACAGAAAAACCATGTTGGATATTAAATCGATCTGGATCAAAAAATGATAATCCTTCCATATGATTTAACTCTCCATTTAGATTTGATGGAAGTGATTGTAATGGGATATCAGCTTTAAATTGCCCAAATAGATAGCTTGTGCATATAATTAATGAAAGTACTTGTTTATTTATAGACTTCATGCGTGAGTAAATTTAATATAGATGACATTGTTCCAAAATGAAGAAGAATCTTTATTTTTGTATTTTTAATTCCATCTTGAATCTATTATTGCTCCACCTAAACAGATATCCTTTTCATAGAATACAATTGATTGTCCTGGTGCAATAGCAAACTGAGGTTTTTTAAATTCAACTGAAACAGACTTTTCTGATGTGAAATTAATTTTACATATCGTGTCATTTCCTCTGTATCGAATTTTAGCAGTTATTTTTTCTGAATTAGGTATTTCGCCCGAAATCCAATTGATTTTGGAACAACTTAAAAATCTGTGATAAAGATAAGGGTTATCATTTCCTTGGCAAACTATAAGATTGTTTTTTTCCATGTCTTTATCTAGAACATACCAAGGTTTTTCTGATGTCCCATATCCGCCTCCGATCCTTAATCCTTGACGCTGGCCAATGGTATAATACATTAATCCATCATGTTTTCCTATTATTTCTCCATCTTTTAATATGATATTTCCAGGTTGTGCAGGTAGATAGTGCCCTAAAAATTCTTTAAAATGCCTTTCACCGATGAAACAAATACCAGTACTATCTTTTTTGCTATAATTATTAAAACCTAGTTCTTTGGCTTTTTCACGAACAGAAGTTTTTTCCATTTTGCCTATAGGGAAAATGGTTTTGGAAAGTTGTTTCTGATTTAGTCCGTACAAAAAATAACTCTGGTCTTTGTTTTGGTCAATCCCTCTTCCTAGGTCAATTGATTTACTGTTCCTAAATAATTGTGCATAATGACCCGTAGCAATTTTGTCGGCTCCTAGTTCTATTGCATATTTTAGAAAGGTGTTAAACTTGATTTCTGTATTACAAAGTATATCAGGATTCGGAGTACGGCCTATTTTATATTCATCAAGAAAATGTTTAAAAACTTTATTCCAGTATTCTGTAGAAAAATCAACTGAACGTAGAGGTATCCCAATTAAGTCACATACTTGAAGAGCATCCTTATAATCCTTATCGGATGTACAATAATCGTTATCTTCTTCCCAGTTTTTCATAAATAATCCTTCTGCACTATAACCTTGTTCGACAATAAGAGCTGCTGCGACTGCACTATCTACACCTCCACTAAGTGCAATTATAACGTGCTCCATTATATGTTAAGGATTGAATTAATTACTGATAAAAGATTTGATATTTCATTAGAATTGTTTGTAATTCCAAAACTAATTCGTATTGTCGATTTATTTAATCCATTATTGATACCCATTGATTTCAATGTATCTGATAGCCTTACTATACCAGAACCGCAGGCTGAGCCATTTGAGACTGCCATACCTGCACGATCAAGTTTTGCCATTAATATATCAGATTTAAACCCAGGGAAAGACACACTCAATAAGCCAGGCAACTTTTGGATTTGATGCCCGTTAAAAACTGCATCAGGGAAAAATATCTTTAGACCATTTTTAAATTGATTTTCAAGATTTTTTAGATGCTTTGCTTTAACAGATAGATTCGATGTAGCAATCTCTGCAGCTAGACCCATCCCAGCAATTAATGCAATATTTTCTGTACCTGCTCGTAAACCATTTTCCTGACCCCCCCCAATAATAAATGGCGAAATAAATTTCTTATTTCGGATATATAGTATCCCCGAACCTTTTGGCCCGTAAAACTTATGACCTGAAAGTGAAAGAGCATCAACACCCAGCTCGTTTACATCTATTGGAATTTTCCCTAAACATTGTACTGCATCTGTATGGACAGGTATCGATTTCTTTTTAGCTATTTCAACAATATTTTTTAGAGGCTGTACTGATCCTACTTCATTACTAGCGAGCATAACACTAATAAGTCCGACCATTTTATGAATTGAATTTTCATATTCGTTTATATCAATTATTCCATCTTTATCAACAGAAATACAATTGTGACTTATACCTAATTTTTCCAGCGACTTTAGAACATTTAATATCGCAGGATGTTCAATTTTAGTTGATATTATATGATTTTTCCTTTTTTTTAGTCTAGACCATAGCACCTGATTATTTGATTCACTACCTCCACTAGTAAAAATAATATGATTTGGGTTTGCGCCTATGGATTTAGCCACTTGTTCACGGGCTTTTTCTATAATGGATCTCGCTTTGCGACCATGGGTATGTATGCTTGAAGGATTGCCATAAATATCTCTATGTATTGAAGACATAAATTCCAAAACTTCAGGATTGATGGGAGTAGATGCACTATGATCAAAATAAGGCATAGAAAAGACAGATCAATGGCCTAAAATAGAAAGATTATTATCGTTTAAAGATCGTTTCGAATAGAAGCAAATTCAACGGTATTTAATAAGTTTTTAAAAAATGGAGGTCGTCTTTTTTGTAGAGCATCTATAGTTGATTTATGATCATAGTTGTATCTAATGACCTCCCAATCAATATCATCATCATTTACCGTTAAAAAAGCTACAGAACCTCGTTTGTCCTGATCAAAGGGCAACCCTGTGGCGCCTTGGCAAAGAATTGTTAAATTTTCTATTTTTTGATATCTTGGAACATGAACATGGCCATGTACAAAAACAAATTTTTTGATTTCTGGATTTTGTTTCATTATATTATCGCGCCAATCTACAGCTTCTGAAACATTTGGGGGTTTATCATCTTGTTCGTACCAGGCATGAGTAAACTCTACTAATATATTACCAATGATTTCCCTATGAGATATTTTCATATCATTGATGAATTTAATACCCTCATCTCCAATTTTTTCTGCAGTCCATTTTTCGTTTTCGACGATTGCTTGACAAATTGGGTCATAAGGATCCATTCCTTCCAGAGATGGTAATTCATCTTTCCATATTTCTTCTACAAGATATCGATCATGATTTCCTCTAATAAATACACAATCGGGAAATTTTTTGAATCTATCCAATATTTTTTCGGGATCGGCACCAAGTGAGAAACAATCACCTAGACAGATCATTTGATCTATATTATTCCGTTTTTTAATAATGGCTAATGCCTCATTAAGAGAAGCAAAATTGGAATGAATATCCGTAATGATTGCAAAGGTTTTAACAGGCATAAGTCCTGAATATACATTTTGATAAAACTTTATGGCAAGTTAAGAAATTTATTCATAATTGTACTGTAATTCATCTTGAGATGGCAAAAAGATTCATGTAAACTATTGCCCCTATTATAATAATCCTGATGTATTTATTTTCCATTTTTGATAGAGCCATACTTATTTGGATTAAAGGAAATTACAATTAGTATTATAAATAAATGATGAAAAATAGACTTGATGTTATTGGTATTGGGAATGCCATGGTAGATCTAATCATCCATTCTACAAAACAGGAAATAGAAAAAAATGGTTTTATTCGTGATTCAATGAATCTTATTGATGAAGAAAAAAAAGATTTTCTTCATAATTCATATAAAGTTCAAAAAATGGTTGGAGGTGGTTCAGTTGGGAATTCAATGTATGGTATTGTATCCTTTGGAGGTACTGGAAGTTTTATTGGTAAAATCAAAAATGATTCAGTAGGTCAGTTTCTTTTTAAGGATATGATAAAAGAAGGACTGAATTTTCCATTAGGATTTACATCAGCTAATACATCAACTGGTTGTTGTACTCTTTTTGTAGAAGAGGATGGAACACGAACAATGGTAACTTTTTTAGGAGCAGGTACGCTTATAGCTCCAGATGATATAAAAAAGGAAAATATTATTAATCATAAAATAGCGTATCTAGAAGGGTATTTATGGGACAATCATAGCGCAAAAGAAGCGATGAAAAAAATGATTGCTTTGTGTAAGGAAAATCAGCAACAAATAGCATTTACTCTATCGGACAGATTCTGTATTGAACGTCATCGTAAATCATTTATAAAACTTATAAAGAATGATGTTGACATTATTTTTGCAAATAAAGATGAAATTTGTTCCATTGCAGAAACAACGCATTTAGACCAAGCCGTAATGTATGCTAAGTCATTGGGTATAATTACTATAATCACTATTGGAGAGAAAGGATCTTTAATTGTTTATAATGATGAAGTTATAGAAATAGCTGCAAAATCTGTGGCTAATGTGATCGATGTAACAGGAGCTGGTGATTTATATGCTGCAGGGTTTCTATTTGGATTGGCACAAGGAAAGTCTTTAAAGGAATGTGGACAATATGGGACTACTGCGAGTACTGAAGTTATTTCCCATTATGGTGCGCGCCCAAAAGTCAAACTATCCACTCTAATATAAATTTCTACATCCTTGAATCTATTAGTACTGCACAACTGCTTGATCTCAGAGATCATATTCGGGTAATTTAAAATAAACAAAATCTTATAAATGAGGAAGATATGTTAAACCCGCAAAAAATATTCTTATATATTATTTCATTATTGGTTATAACGATTATTTCATGTTCTAGTCAAGAATATACTACAGCCAAACTGGCCATACAGCAACAAGATTATGTTAAGGCGGCCGAATGGTTGCCAAAAGCAATGGCCATAGAACCAGATAATCCTGAAATACCAGTAGTTATGGCAGTAGAGATATATGCCCGTGATGGACAATGGGGGAAGATGGTTGAATTATTTGATAAGGCTATGAACTTAAATCCAGAAAAAACGATAGAGGTGCGGGGAACATTTCTTCCATTAAAAGAAGCAGTAAATAATTATACGGAGCATCATTGGGCTAATGAATTTAATGAGGGAGTTGAGCAGTTTAAAAATGTTGAAAATGATATTAATAATAAAAAAATATATTTAGAAAAAGCTATTGAACATTTTCAAAATGCAGCACTAATTAAACCCTCTGATGCTAATACTCATTCAACATTAGCGAAGTGTTATTTTGATTTAGGTGATAATGAAGCTGCAAAAAAATCAGCTATACAAGCTGTAACAACAAACCCCGAAAGTTTTGATGCAAATTTTGCGGCTGGACAAATTTTATCGAGAACTGAGAGTTCAGCAGATGAGATTCTTCCCTTTTACGAAAAAGCAACTCAAATTAATCCTTCCAATAGCAGAGCATTACGGGAACTCGCATCTCTACATTATGATATGGGAAACAAGGAAAAATCTATACAGGTATTTGAAAATGCTATTGCTAACGAGGAAAATAAAATCGTCAAAGCAGATTTGTTTTTCAATTTAGGTGTTATTCATAGCCAAATGCAGAATTATGAGGATTCTGAAAAAGCCTTTGAAGAAGCACATTTCTTAAATGAAGATGATTTTGAAGCTGCTCTTGGTATTGCTAGTTCCTATGAAGGGTTAGGAGACAAATACTTAAATGGCGCTGATGGATTTGAAAAAGATTTTAATGAAGCAAGCCGTTGGTATCGTAAGGCAGAAAAGAAAATAAAATCAGTAATGATGGTTGATATTGATAATACTAAGAAATATAAAAAGCAGTTAGAACTACTTCGATATAAAAGAGATGTAGCTGATGGAGAAAATTAAATATTACCCCAATTTTCTTCGTTTATTTAAATATTCAGTAAGCGCAATATCTAAGTTTTGATCTGTAAATAAACAAATATAATCAATTCGGTTCTTCCTGCATTCATATTTATAATAATTCTGTAGATCTTTAATAAGATCATTATAATTCGATCGAATATGCCAAGGTTCTGTTGTGATCTCTTCCCCAGTTTCCATATCCATGAATTTAGTTCTACTATTAAAATTAAATTCTAGTTCTTTGCGATCAAGTATATGAAATACCAGTACCTCCTGATTATTGTGACGAAAATGTTTAAGGCCAGAAATAATATTTTCTGGTTCATCAAACATATCTGAGATCAGAATAATTAATCCTCTTTTTTTTATCCTCTCAGCTATTTTATGTAAAACTAGTTCGATTTTAGTATCATTTCCCTCTGCATTTTCATCCAATTGCGATAGAATTGTATTTAAGTGGCTTGGATTGGACTTGGGATGAATAAAATTTCGAATCTTATCATCAAATTGAATAAGACCAGCAGCATCTTGTTGATTAATCATTAGGTATGACAACGCTGCAACAAGATAATTTCCGTACTGCAACTTTGTGATTGTATCACTTGTATATTTCATTGAACGACTAGTATCTAATATTAAGTATGATCTCAGATTGGTTTCCTCTTCATATCTTTTTACATAGAGGCGGTCTGTTTTTCCGTAAAGACGCCAGTCAATATGGCGAATTTCATCTCCAGATCCATAAGCCCGGTGTTCCGCAAACTCAACACTAAAACCATGATAGGGGCTACGGTGATGACCAATAATGTATCCCTCAACTATCATTTTAGCACGCAGAGACATAGAATTTAAAATAGCAACAGTCTCTGGCTGTAAGAATTTTCTTTTATTGGATTCCATAATTATTATTATTGATTAAAATGATCCAATAATTGGTTAAGTATATCATCTACTTTCATGCCTTCTGCTTCAGCGTTAAAATTTGTTAGAACTCGATGGCGAAGTACTGGTAATGCTAATTCGCGAATGTCACTTATATCCGGGGTTGGTCGGCCATCCAATAATGCTTTAGCCTTTGCTCCTAGCACAAGGTATTGAGATGCCCGTGGACCTGCACCCCAATCTATCCACTGATTTATAAAATCTGGAGATAAATCACTATTTGCCCGTGTGGCAGATACTAATTTTACAGCATATTCAATAACATTTTCTGCGATAGGTACACGAAGTACTAAGTCTTGATAAGATAAAATTTCACGAATAGACATAACTTTATTTAATTTAAACTGATTATTAGTAGTAGTATTGCCTACAATATCTATTTCTTCTTTTAAAGCTGGATAGTCAATCTTAAGGTTAAACATAAATCTATCCAATTGTGCTTCTGGAAGTGGATATGTCCCTTCCTGCTCAATTGGATTTTGGGTTGCCATTACGAAGAAAGGCTCTTCTAAATTATAGGTGTGACCAGCAGCTGTAACTTTATGTTCTTGCATAGCTTCCAATAGCGCTGCTTGAGTTTTTGGAGGAGTGCGATTAATCTCATCAGCTAATATAATATTACCAAATATAGGGCCCTTATAAAATCGAAAGGATCTTTGATCATTATTTGGGTCAATATCAATCAATTCAGTTCCAGTTATATCACTAGGCATTAAATCTGGTGTAAATTGGATGCGTTTAAAAGTTAAATCCAATACATCTGCTAAGGATTTGATTAATAATGTTTTGGCCAAACCAGGTACACCGACAAGCAGGGTATGGCCTTTAGATAAAAGAGCAATAAGCATATGGTCTAGAATTTTTGTTTGTCCTATAACTACTTTACTAATCTCATTAAAAAATTGATTTCGTGAATCTTTAAGCTTTTCAAGGATTATAAGATCCTGATTTGTTTTAGTCATATGATAGGTTATTTGTTAAGAATTTTTGACTTAAATGGGGCAAAACTTACCGCCTTAGAATTGAGTCTAAAAGTGATTAAGCAATAAGAAAAAAAAACAATTTTTTTTATTCTCATAAACATCATTTTACCATTTGAAAATAGAAGTATCAATAAGAAATTATTTGTTATGAACAGATATATGAAATTAAATAATCAAGTTCTTATTGGGAGTTCCAAATCACAACTCGAATCACTAGCAGTATCATTGGGAGAGAAACCCTATAGAGGGAAACAATTATTTGATTGGATTTATCGTCAGACCATAGATGATATTGAAGAAATGACAGATTTACCAGTTTTCTTTCGAAAACGAATAAAAAATTTTACTACCTTACATCCTTTAACTCAGATAAAAAACTTAGATTCTAATACTAAACTGACAAAAAAATTTCTTTTCAAGCTTCAGAATGGTAATCAAATAGAATCCGTATTTATGGAGCAAAAAGAAAGAATTACAATTTGTATATCAACTCAAGTTGGTTGTGCATTGGATTGTGATTTTTGTGCAACAGCAAAAATGGGATTTGTGCAGAATTTGTCTCCAGGTGAAATTATAGATCAATTTCTTCAACTAAAAAGATTAAGTAGGAAACCAATCACAAATATCGTATTTATGGGTATGGGCGAACCATTCTTGAATTACAAGAATGTTATCGCAGCTGCTGAATTATTGCACAATCCTGAAGGAATAAATATAGGTGCAAAGCGAATTACTATTTCAACTGCTGGTATAATACCAAAAATAAAGCAATTCACTATTGATGGTCACAAATATAAACTGGCAGTAAGTTTAAATGGGACCACCCAAGAGCAAAGGTTGAAAACAATGCCTGTAACAATTAAACATCCATTAGATGAGTTGCTGGTAACAGTGAAAGATTATGTTCAAAAAAATAAAACTCGGGTTACTTTTGAATATGTACTAATGAAAGATATTAATGATAGTATGGAGGATGCAAAACGTCTAAAAAAAATGTTATCATCAATTAATTGTAAATTAAATATTATTCCTTACAATGATATTGGAGGAGTTTATTTAAGGCCAAATAATTCAAAAATTCAGTTTTTTCTATCTGGATTAGATAAAGCTCCTTTTCCAGTGACAGTACGATGGAGTAAAGGCGTGAAAATAGATGCGGGTTGTGGACAACTTGTAACTAGGATTGAAAGATAATATTTGATTAGTCTTTAACTGAAAATAGAACCCGTCATAATTAAGTTTACTAAAGTTAAAAGGATTATAATCATGAATATCAGATCTGAAGTGAAAGCAATTAATGATACTGTTATAAATTGGAGAAGGGATTTTCATCAGTATCCCGAACTGGGTTTCAAAGAGTTTCGTACTTCCAGAATTATTGCTGAAACACTTAAATCGTTTGGTATGAAACCTAAAACAGGTGTGGGTAAAACGGGTGTAACTGCGGATCTAAATTTTGGTGAAGGTCCAACTATTGCACTAAGGGCGGACATGGATGCACTGCCGATGCAAGAAATTAGTGAACTGCCATTCTCTTCAAAAAATGATGGAGTTATGCATGCGTGTGGGCATGATGGGCATATGGCGATGCTTTTAGGCACAGCAAAAATTTTCTCTCAAATGGAAAACACACTTTCTGGAACTATTCGGTTCATTTTCCAGCCAGCAGAAGAGGGAGGAGGGGGAGCTCGCTATATGATTGAAGATGGTTGTCTGGAAGGAGTAGATGAAATTTATGGTATCCATATTTGGAATTATCAGCCAGTAGGAGAAGTGGGAATAAAAGAAGGTCCAGTTTTAGCGGCAGCAGATTTGTTTGATATTACAATAGATGGTGTTGGTGGCCATGGTGCGACACCACAGGGCACTATCGATACTGTAGTCGTAGCCGCTCATTTAATTCAGGCTCTGCAAACGATAGTTAGTAGAAATACTAATCCGCTGGAGAGTACTGTCATCACGATCGGTCAAATTAATGGAGGACATAATTTTAATATTATTGCTGATAGAGTACGACTTGAAGGAACAACAAGGGCCTATACAGAAGAGAATCGATTAATGATTGAAAAAAGGATGAATGAAGTGATTGAGGGTGTTGCTAAGTCATTTGGAGCAAAGATAACCTTCAATTATCAGCATGGATATCCTCCAACTGTTAATCATTCTGAAGCAACTATGAAGGTATTAAAAGCTGCAAAAAATGTTGTTGATTTAGGTGCTGGTGAACCTTATTTATCCATGGGAGGGGAAGATTTTTCTTACTATCTCCAAAAAGTACCAGGATGCTTCTTTTTCGTTGGTTCTGCTCCGCAAGATGAAAAGGAGTTTAATATTCCGCATCATTGTTCGCATTTTAATCTAGATGAGAGTGCACTTTCTATTGGTATATCTATTTATCTCAATTTAATAGAGGATATCCTCCGTTAATAGAAAATAGATTAGAATTCTTAATGGTTTTAATGCATTACAAATAATAGTAACAGATTTGAATTATATTGGAAATTAATATCCTATTGCACTTGTTTCTCCCCGTACATCCCCGCCACCGAAAAAACCATTTTCATTAATAAGAATACCATTGGCTTCACCAATATATCCCCAACGATAAGGTATAAGTGCATGTCCCCTTAACTTTAGATTATTTATTACATCCTTTGATAAACCTCGAGGTTCCATCATTATTACATCTGGTAACCATTGAGAGTGAAATCTCGGAGATGACACAGCCTCTTTTATATCCATACCAAATATAACCACATTTAAAATCACCTGCATGGCTGTGGTAATAATGGTTGAACCTCCAGGTGATCCAATAATCAAATACGGTTTTTTACTTTTTAAAACTATAGTTGGAGTCATAGAACTAAGAGGGCGTTTACCTGGTTCAATTGCATTAGCTTTATTTCCTAAAAGTTGAAATGCATTGGGGACACCTGGTTTAGATGAAAAATCATCCATTTCATTATTTAGAAAAAAACCTGCGCCATCAACAAGATGTCCACCTCCGTAACTTAGGTTTATCGTTGTTGTGACGCTTACAGCATTTCCATCTTTGTCTACAATAGAATAGTGAGTTGTTTCTCTACTTTCCGTGTTTAGAATTTCACTTGCAAAAATTATTGCACTGGGTGTTGCTCTTTCCATTGATATGTCACGTATTCTGGAAGCAGCGTAATTTTTTGATGTGATCTCATCGAGTGGCACTGACCAATAATCTGGATCACCAAAATGTTCGGCACGATCTGCATATGCTCTACGTTCTACTTCTGTAAGTAAGTGTATATAATCAGAAGAATTCCAACCTAAAGTATCAATATTATAATTCTCCAACATATTTAAAATATTAACTAATAATGCTCCTCCAGAGCTTGGAGGACCCATAGATAATATTTCATATTCGTGAAAAGAGCCAGTTATGGGTGTGCGGTATATAGATGAATAATTTTTTAAATCATCATGAGAAATAATTCCATTTCCACGTTTCATCTCAGCTACAATTAAATCAGCGACATTCCCTTTATAAAAACCATTTCTTCCATTCTTGCTGATTTGTTTTAATGTTTTTGCCAGATCTGTTTGAATCAACCGGTCTCCTTTTTTCCAGAGTTCTCCATCCTCACGAATAAATATTTTTTTTGCTGCATCATCTTGTTTAAATAACTCCTTATTATTGTTTAATCTTTTAGCCTCATAGTTAGATAGAGTGAACCCTCTTTCAGCTAGGTATATAGCTGGTTCTAGAATTTGTCTTCGGCTAATATTTCCTGAACCATAATCTTTAAGAACTTTTAATAAACCATCGACACTTCCTGGTACTCCACTGGCAGCAAGACTATATAGAGACATTCCTTCCACTACATCTTTATTCTTATCAAGAAACATATCTTGATGTGCAGCTACTGGCGCCTTCTCTCGATAATCTAGAGAAAAAACAGTATTGTTAGCCATAGCGGCAACCATGAAACCACCGCCTCCTATGTTTCCATTAGAAGATGAAGTTACTGCCAATACGAAACCAACAGTTACTGCAGCATCAATAGCATTACCACCTTTTTTTAGAATTTTAATCCCAGCTTCAGAAGCGTGTCGGCTAGTTGAAACGATCATTCCATTTTTTCCAAAGACAGGATCAGAACTCGCAGGGAATACCATTTGAAATAGAATGATAACAAAACAAATGGTAATTTGGAAATAATTATATAATCTCATTATTGTGTAATCTATTAATATTTATCTTAATAGACTTAAGGATAGTGACCTAATATATTTGGTATTTTGACAAATTGCATTGGTTTAATTATTTTAATATTAAATCCATTCATTTATGTTAAAAACTATTATTGTATTTAATAATTATATTTTTGGTATCTATGTTTTTTTTATTTTAAATCCAATTTGGAACTGTTTTATTAATACCAAAAGTTGGCATTATTATAAAATAAAGTAGGAAAATAATAATAATAATTGCAATTATATTTAGCCAAAAACCGCACTTAGCCATTGTAGGAATAGTAACTTCACCGCTGGCAAGTATACTGGCATTTGGTCCTGTTCCAGAAGGTAGCATGAAGGCACAAGATGCTGCTATTGTAGCAGGTATCATTAATAGATATGGGTGAAAATTTCCAGCTTTTGATATTCCTGCTAAGACTGGTAAGAATACTGCTGTTGTTGCTGTATTTGAATTTATTTCTGTAAGGAATACCATGCTGGTTACGGCTAGTATCAAAATAAAAAATACAGATACACCTGTCAATTCTAAGTTTGCACCTATCCAAATAATAAGACCAGTTTCTCGAAAAGCCGCTGCGATTGCCATACCGCCTCCTATTAGCATGGCAATTCCCCATGGGATGGTTTTTGCATCATCCCAATCAAGCAATTTTTTTTGTTCACCATTTCTATTTAATAATCCATTTGGGATTAGAAACATTAGTGTTGCTGCGAGAAATGCTACAGTAGCATCTTTGGCATACATTTGCACACCAAGGATATTTGACCAGCCAGGGATAGTGTATTCACCAATATGCATATTTCTACGAAAAACAAACCCTAAGGCGTAAAATATACAAATTATTAGAACTCTTTTTTCAGCAGTCGAGATTGAACCTAAATCATGGTATTCATTATTTATTATATCTTCAGATCCATGAAGGGGCCCATTTATATTAAAATACTTAATTATGAAAAACCATGCTATGGGTAAAAATACAGCGATAAATGGTATCCCAATTTTTAACCAATCAATAAATACAAGATTTGGTGATTTTGGAAATATTTCTTCCATAGTGCTTACAAATAAAAGATTTGGTGGAGTGCCAATTAGTGTACCAGTACCACCTATGCTTGCAGAGTAAGCGATTGAAAGCATTAATGCGCTTCCAAATGCTGTATCTTTTACACCTAGATATCTTTCTCTTTGGATTATTGCTAAGCCTATTGGTAGCATCATCAATGTAGTTGAATTATTTGAAGTCCACATTGATAAGAAAGCTGTAGAAATCATGAAGCTTAGAATAATGTATTTTCTACTTGTACCTATTAATAGTATTGTAAAAAGAGCAATACGTTTATGTAGGTTATTTGTTTCAATTGCTTTAGCAACAAGAAAAGCACCTAATATAAGTAAAACAATATGGTGCCCGTAACTAGCAGCAATATGATCAGCATTTAATACACCCAGTAATGGGAATAGAGCGACAGGAATAAACGCCGTAGAAAATATTGAGATTGCTTCTGTCACCCAAAATATAGCCATTAAAATCGAAACAGCCAGAGCTCTTAAGGCTTTAGGATCCATATCAACTGGTACTGGTAAAAATAGTACTATTGCAAAGGATAATAATCCCAATATAACACCCGATTTTTGTCGGATTGACATACAGATATTTTATTTAGAGATAGTTAATTGGTCTTCAGAATTAGCAACAATCACAGCCACAGTAGCATCGCCAGTCACATTAAAGGTTGTTCGTATCATGTCCAGAATTCTGTCTACACCTAAAATAAGAGCGATACCTGCACTTGGGACGCCCACTGCTTCCAAAATAATCACCAACATTATGATTCCAGCACCTGGAACAGCGGCAGTACCTATGGATGCTAGGACAGCGGTTAATATAATCGTTAATTGTGAACCTAAATCAAGATCCATACCAAGGGTTTGTGCAATAAATACAGCTGCGACTGCCTGGTACATTGCTGTTCCATCCATATTGATAGTAGCCCCAAGTGGTAATACAAATGATGATACTTCTTCGGATACGCCTAATTCATCTTCACAACATTCCATTGTTACAGGTAAGGTTGCGCCACTGGAACTAGTCGAGAAAGCAAGAAGTTGTGCAGGCGCTATCCCCTTGAAAAATAAATTTAGTGGCATTTTTGTCATCGTTTTTAATAACCCCGTATAGGTGATAATCCCGTGTGTAATTAAGCCTATAATTACAGCGAACATATAGAAACCAAGAGCGCTCAATAGTTCCATAATCTGAGATGGGTTATCTCCTGCGACCTTATTTATTGTCTGAGCAATTAAAGCAAAAACTCCAATTGGAGCAATAAGCATAATCAGGTCTACCAATTTAATTACTACTTCATTTAAACCTTCGAAAAATTCTAGAAGAGGTTTCCCTTTTTCTTTGGGGATCTGGATAAGTCCTATACCCAAAAACAAGGCCATAAAAACAACCTGAAGCATATTACGGTTGCTGGAAGCTGATGAAAAAAAGTTGCTTGGAACCATATCAACAATAGGTTGGAGTGGGCCTCTGTTTTTTATGTTTTGTGCTGATCCTGATTTTAATTCAGCATCTTTTTGGTAAGTATTCTGTAGCTCAATTTTCATTTGATCGGGTACTTTATTTCCAGGCTGAATAATATTTACAGAAACCAGACCTATAGTGACTGCTACTGCTGTAGTACCAATATAAATAGCAATTGTTTTGCCTCCAATACGACTCAATTTTTTTAGATTGGATAAAGATGCCACGCCAGTAATCAATGAAGATAAAACTAGTGGTACAGCGATCAATTTCAACAGGTTTATAAATATTATACCAAAAGGGGCAACCCATGTTTCTGTAAAAGAGCCCCAACCATTATTTGCAGCAACGATACCGTAGATTAAACCTAAAATTAACCCGATAATAATCTGCCAGTGTAGTGCTGTATTTAGAAATTGTTTTTTCATAAAATTAATTTAATTAATTCGAATATAACCTTGTCATCATTTACATATTATAAATTTTCCTGAATAACAGATAAAAGCTGATCAATGGGTAGCCGATCCTGTTGCTGGGTATCACGGTGTCGTAGGGTTACAGTATCATCTTCTTTTGTTCGATGGTCTACTGTGACTCCAAAAGGCGTTCCAGCCTCATCTTGGCGATAATATCGTTTTCCTATAGAGCCTTGCTGATCATAGAGAACTTTAAAATGAGGTTTTAATATATCAACAATTTTCTTAGCTTTTTCTGGCAGGCCATCTTTTTTTACCAGTGGACAAATAACTGCCTTTACTGGTGCCAGTCTAGGATGAAAACGCATGACCACACGATCATTTTTTTTATCTTCCCAATATGCATCACTAAGGATGGCTAGCATCATTCGGTTAAGACCAGATGATGTTTCAATAATAAAAGGCAAAAACCGATCATTATTGGGTTGATCAAAATAAGTCATATTCTTTCCAGAAAACTTCTGATGACGAGAGAGATCAAAGTCAGTACGGTTATGAATACCTTCAATTTCAGACCAACCAAAGGGGAATTCATACTCTATATCCCAGGCTTCCTTGGCATAATGTGCCAATTCATTTTCATCATGTCGATGGTAGCGGATTTTTTCTTTACTAAGCCCCAAAATATTTGGATAAAAATTAAATCGTTTTTCTTTCCACTCTTGAAGTATATCATCATCGGTTCCTGGCTTGACAAAGTATTGCATTTCCATCTGTTCAAATTCCCGAGTCCTAAAAATGAAATTACGTGCTATAATTTCATTACGAAAAGCTTTACCAATTTGAGCAATTCCAAAAGGTATTTTCAAACGCATCGCACCTTGTATTAATTGGTAGTTTACATAAATACCTTGAGCTGTTTCGGGACGGAGATAGGCTGTAGTGCCAGTTCCTTCAATAGGTCCTACATGCGTTTTAAACATTAGATTAAAGTCGCGTGGTTCAGTGAGTTTACCAGTTGATCCACATTTTGGACATTTAATTTTTAACCAATTAGCTTTTTTAGGTGTTTCAGAGAGTTCATCAGCACGATATCGTGCTTTACATTGCCTGCAGTCTACAAGCGGGTCATGAAATGCCCCAACATGACCCGATGCTTCCCAGATCTTTGGGTGCATTAATATACCACTATCTAAACCAACAATATTTTCATGGATGAGTGTCATTTCTTTCCACCAGAGTTGTGAAATACTGTTTTTCAATTCGATTCCAAGAGGACCGTAATCGTAAACTGCAGCAAAGCCCCCATACACATCCGAACTTTGAAATATAAATCCTCTGCGTTTACACAGAGATACAATTTTTTCAGTAGTACTATGCATTATTAAACTTTAATAATTCATCCTTATAATCAACTTTTATGTATTGCAATTAAGAAAAGAAAATAGCCTTTCTTTGATTAAGAGATTAGAAAATTAATTTATCTATATCATGAAATTCTTTTTCTTTTTTGATTGGTAAGTAAGCCAATATATATTAGAAATTACCTCTAGGGGAGTTGTTTTGGGAGATGATAAATACCACAAGAAAATATCATTTTTGGTAACATTAAGATTACTGAATTTGAAAAGTCTTTTTATTTTTTCTTTCTTTTTCTAGTTCTTTTTGGTGCTTTCCTTTTATTATTAATTAATTCCACGGCGGTTTCTAAATCAATATTATCAGGATCATGTTCATTCTTTAAGGATGCGTTTACTTTCCCATCAGATATATAAGGCCCATAGCGGCCATCTTTCAGAGATAAAGTTTCGCCCGTTTCGGGATGTTTCCCAAGGTTTCTCAATTCGGAACTCTTTTTATTTCGATTAGCGAGGAGTTCAATTGATTTTTCTAAAGTGATATCAAGTGGAGTTTCAGGCCTTTTAATGCTGGCATTCTGTTTTCCACATTTAATATATGGACCGTACCTTCCATAATCTGCAATAATCAATTCTTTTGTTTCTGGGTGTATTCCAATATTGCGAGGAAGAGAAAGAAGTTTAAGTGCCAAATCCAGGGTTACTTTGTCAATCGGTGTATCTTTAGGTACAGATTTTCTGGTTTTGGATTCTCCCAACTGAACATAGTGTCCATAAGGTCCTTTTTTTATGTACACGAATTGATTTGATTCAGGATCTTCTCCCAAAGGCTCATCTTTATATTCTTTTTCACTGAAAATTTCTTCTATTGCTTCTCTTGTTAGATCCCCAATATAAATTATATCAGGAATTGATCTTGTTATTTCCCCCCTTCGCAAATATGGACCATATCGACCAATTCGTCCTTCAGTAGAATCTTGTATTGAATCAGGCAACTCAATTGTGCAAGCTTTTGGAATATCGACTTGTTCATCTAGCATATTTTCAAGACCTGTGAACTCTTCTCCTCCATAATAAAAATTAGTCATAAAAGGAATACTTTTTCGTTCGCCACGGGAAATCTCGTCAAGGCCGTCTTCCATTTTTGCTGTAAACTCTTTATTTACTAGGTTAGTAAAATGATTTTCTAACAATTGTGTTACTGCTAAACCCAGATAAGTTGGTGAAAGTTTTCCCTTATCTCTCTCTATATAGTTGCGTCGTACAATGGTGTCTAGAATAGAAGAAAACGTGGAAGGTCTCCCAATTCCGTTTGATTCAAGATTTTTTACTAATGATGCTTCAGTAAACCGGGCTGGCGGTTTAGTAGTATGAGACTGAGTTTCAAGTTTCTTACAGTTTAATGAATCACCTTCTACCAAAGAAGGTAGAATTTTTTCTTTATTTGCGAGATCAGCTTGTGGATCATCGCGCCCTTCTACATAGATTCGCATGTAACCTGGGAAAAGGATTACTTGTCCATTGGCACGGAATTCAGCCTTTTGATTTTTGATGGTTACTGATGTTTGTTTTAGTTTCGCTGGTTTCATTTGGCTAGCAATGGTTCTTTTCCAGATTAGTTCATATAATTTAGCAGGTTCCTTTCCAAGCAATGATTTAACCTCATCCAATGAGCGAAACTGACGATGAGCTGGACGAATTGCTTCATGTGCTTCCTGCGCATTTCGAACTGATGTTTTATAATGATTTTCTTTTTCGGGCAAATATTTATTGCCATATAGATCTGAAATAATCTGTCTGGAACCAGAAATAGCTTCATTGGATAAATGGGTAGAATCGGTTCTCATATAGGTAATGAATCCATTTTCATAGAGTTGTTGTGCGTTGCGCATAGTTTTGCGTGTTGACATACGAAGTTTTCGGGAAGCCTCTTGTTGTAAAGTACTAGTGGTGAACGGGGGCTTTGGATTCGATGTTCTTGGTTTTTCTTTTACATTGGAAACTTTCCAAGAACTTGTATTTAATTCTTTTATCATTTCATTCGCCTGAGTTTCAGTCATTAGAATTGTATCTTTATTTTTTAACTTCCCAGTATTGCTTTCAAAATCGTGACTTGATGCGATTCGTTTACCATCAATTCGCAGTAGAAAAGCGTTGAAATCGGTCTTTTCATCATTATTACATAATATTGCCTGGAGATCAAAATAAGTAGTCTTCAGAAATTTTGCCCTTAGACGATCACGGTCTATAATCAATTTAACAGCAGCAGATTGCACCCTTCCTGCTGAAAGAGAACCTTGAATAAAATTCATATTTTTTTGCAAAGTTGCCCAAAGCACTGGTGAAACCTTATAACCTACTAGACGGTCAATAACGCGCCGAGCAGTTTGTGCATCTACAAGGTTTTTATTAATACTTCGAATATCTTTCATTGCAGTAGCAATTCCATTTTTTGTGATCTCAGTAAACTCAACACGTTCAATTTTTTCCTGGTCGACTTCTTTAGCTATATGACTAGCAATCGCTTCTCCTTCACGATCGGGATCTGTCGCAATCAATACACGAGGTGCATGCTTTGCTTTCTTTTTAAGATCAGTAATAAATTTTTTTCGATCTGGAAGGATATCTAGCTGAATTTCAAAATTATTTTCAATATCAACCCCCAACTCATTAGATGGTAAATCTTTAACGTGGCCAACGCTAGCAACAACTTCATAATCTCCTCCTAGATATTGCTCGATTGTCCTTGCCTTAGAAGGTGACTCAACAATAAGTAAGGGTCTTTGGCTCATAATAACTTTCCTATTTTAACTATCCAAAACAAAATGGTCACATCTGAAAAAATAATATGAAAAAGTAATAAAATTGTTAGATTTTTATAATTTTTCTAAAAGCGATGTCTGTTCAACTGTGGATTGCTCTCCTTTTTTTAGGTCTTTTATAATTATAGTATTTGATAATATTTCTTCATCGCCTAGGATCAGGGCATATTTTGCCCCAGATTTATTTGCTTCCCTTAGCTGAGCTTTTATACTGCGACGAAGAGAATCCATGACAACATTTTTACCGATTTTTCGCAAATTTTTGCAAAGTTTTAATGCTAAAGCTAGACCATTTTTATTAATACAAATAAAGTATATGTCTGGGCTTGCAAATGTATCTAATTCAGTATTCCGATTATGCTCTAAAGCAATAAAGAAGCGTTCCATCCCTGCTGCAAATCCAACAGCTGGTGTTGCTTTTCCACCAAGTGTTTCTACTAATCCATCATAGCGACCACCACCAATAAGGGCATCCTGTGCACCTAGAGAAGATGATGTGAATTCAAATACTGTCCTGGAATAATAATCCAAACCCCGAACCAATCTTGGATTAAAACTAAAGGGAATATTCATTGCATTTAGAAAACTTATTACTGAATCAAAATGAATTTTATCTTCATCTGTCAGATAATCTGAAATTATTGGTGCATCTTGAAGTATTTTTTTTTCATTTTCTGCTTTTGTATCTAAAATACGAAGTGTATTAGTTTCATATCGATGTTGGCTTAATGTGGAAAATTTATTCAGATTAGGACGAATAAAATCTTTCAATGCATTTTTATAGGCTGACCGACAATCGGGAGAGCCAATGCTGTTTAAGTGAAGTATATTATTATTACCAAGTCCGAACTCAGATAAAATTTGTCGGGCAAGTGCAATAATCTCGGCATCCTGCTCGGGATATAAAGAACCAAATGTTTCTACTCCAAATTGGTGGAATTGTCGCTGTCGACCTTTTTGGGGTCTTTCTCTGCGGAATAGAGGTCCTATATAATACAATTTTTGTGCAGGCGATTGAACCCCAAGATTATGTTGAATATAGGATCGGGCAACAGCTGCTGTTAATTCAGGACGTAAAGTAAGACTAGACCCATCTCGATCTTTCCAGCTATACATTTCTTTGGAAACAATATCAGTTTCTTTACCAACGCCGCGTGAAAATAATTTTGTTTCTTCGAATATTGGTGTCCGAATTTCCCTATAGCCGAATTGTTTACATACATTATGAACGATCTGCTCTAGATATTGCCATTTAATACTATTGTCTGGTAGAATATCATGAGTGCCTTTTATTGATTTAATCTGATTCAAATTTTATCTCCTAAAAGGGTAAGTAAAACTTCTGCAGTATTTAAAAGTAACCAAAATTTCTATAATTTTTCTAACAAGATTAAAAGATTGAATAAAAAATATGATGAAAACCAACTTATTATTAAGTTATAGAGAGTCTTCTATTTTTATGGATTTTATTAGCTATATCCGAATATATTTTTCCTTTTAATGTAGGAAAATTTAGCCAAGATATTTCTATAATCTGAATATTAGAAAAAGATGCATTTATAAGAACATATTTATAAGCACTAAAATTATTAATATGATTAAAATATTTTGACTTGTATTCAGTGCAGACCATAATTCCAATAATAGTTACTTTTGAATTTCTCAATTACAACTATCATAAAAAATAAATGATTAGAATGGTGATCGGGAATATACACCTCCTCTTTTTTCAATTTTTAGATCCCGAAGTGTAGGTGATTTCACATTGATTCTAAAATTGACTCCTTGGCCGATACCGCCTGGTGTCCAGTTTAATGATAATTCCCAGCAGTGAAGATCACGATAGACTGAAAAAGAATGATTTACCAGATCGCGTTTCATCATATCAAAACGTGCCCTGTAAGAAACTTTCCATTTTTGAGTGACCTGAAATGATGATGAAGTATTAATCCAAAATGTCTTTTTTATCTGCTCAGGATTAAGAGCGGAGTAAGAATAGCTCAAACTTAAATTTGTACTCCAAAGTTGATCGTTATTTAGAGTATTACGAAAGGATTTTGATGATTTATCCAGACCAGGGCCATCCAGATCTTCCTCCTCATATAACGTATCTGGATTTTGAATTACAGGATCAGTTAAAGACCAACGCTTACCTGAGAAACGGAAACCTGTTGAGAAGCGGGCATTTGTCATGCGTGGGGATAACATTCCTTTTTCATTTTTATTTAATCTAGATATACGACCTTTTCCAGATTTATATTGGTAGAAATCATGAGTGAAAGAAAAATCCAGGTTCAATTTCCCAGCAATTCTGGATCTTAGCGAGCTACGCATATTTGATAGTTGAAATTCTTCTGCAGCAAAATTATATCCACTACTCATACGCCAGCTTAAAAGATCTACTTTTTTTTCTTCACCACCTTTTTTTATCTTTCCCTGAAAGATATTATTTAGAGAAAAGTTCATTGACTTGCTTTTGGATCTAGGTGTACCTCCAGCCATTGTACCAGCGAAACGATCAAATATAATTTTATTTCCTGCAGTATCAATATTAGTCATTACATAACCAAGATTTCTGCCAAGAACTGGTTTAGAAAAGTCTGGCGTATAAGAAAAACTAATTGACGGTGAAGCAGTGTGGCGGATTACCTTTAGTGGACCAAAAGGGATAGGAAACATACCATACAATTTTGTGTTTGAACTTAGAGAGAAAGAACCAGTAGTTCTGGAAGCAAATCCTTTCTTTAAAGATTTTGTAAACGAACCCGTATTTTTATCCCATATACCATCAAAAGATTCGTTTACCCATACAGATCGAAGGTTCAACCTTGGATTGAGCGTTATATATTTTAATATTTTCTGTGGTGCATTAATGGAAGTCGTATGTATCCATCCCTGTTTTTGATCGTTGTGAGTAATAAGTTCTCCATTTTCTTGTTTTGACCATTGAAAAACAATTGTTGAGTCATTGATGGTATTTTCTTTCGATTCATAATAGTCTCGGTCTTTGTTTGTAAAGTTGAGACCATAGTTCCAAGTAATATTATTATACCATTTTTTATTTTTAGCAGTTGTTGGGATTAAATTACTTTGTCCGTGGCGAAATGATATTTTCGGTATGGTACGATTGATAATATTTAGCTGTGTACCTGCTCTTGAGGGGTTTATGTAAAATGAAGATTCTGGATTTACCTTATCATTAATTAAAAGATCCTTATTAGAATAAAAATTAGCGCTTATAGAATTTTTCGACTTTGGCCAACGCTTTGAATAGGATATGTTGGAGATTGCTTTCTGATTCATTCGATCTGCCTGCGTAAGCCCATATTTTTTATTATAATCACCAGTGCTGGAATAGGTGACATTAGCGTTAAAAGACTGATTATTTCGTAAAACTTGAGAGTGGTTCCAACGTAAATAAAGATCGCTTTTTCTTGATGATCCAAGGTTAACAATATTGTTAGATCCACTTAGAAATTGCTTACTTCGAATATTAAAATTTCCGCTGAATTTATATCTTAGGCGGTAATTATTATTGATGTGAAAAACTATTCCCTGACGATCACCCATGCTCATTGTGAATTTTGAATCCCAATAGTTGTTAGGCGCCCAGTAAAAACCCAACCCATCGATGTATTGCCCTCTATGTTTTGATTCACCATACGAAGGCATAATCCATCCAGAGTGGCGACTTCCACCCTTATGAGGAAAAATTCCTAAAGGAATTCCCATAATCGGAATTTGAGCTAAGTGAAGTATAATTGGTCGAGCAATAACCATATCATTTTGGATGATTTTCATTCTGGAAGATTCAAAATGAAAATGGGGAATTTCTGAATCGCATGTGGTATAAGTGGAATTCTGAATAAAAATTACTTTTTCAGATTCATTCCGGATTTCGTTACCAGTATAGTATCCTTCATCGGCATTAGTGGATCCTTTAACCATTCGACCTTTCCGAGTTTCAAGATTATAGGTTATTTTATCGCCTGTCATAGGGTCTTTCCCTTTTTCCTTTATAACTGGTTGAATTAATTTAAAAATTGTATCCTGTGCAGGTTGAGGCAAGGCATTTAGCATATTATTTTTCCAGTCCACAGTTATAAAACCTGCTTCCAGATCTGTTTTGTCATGTTTTATTTTTGCTTGACCCGAAAGATCTGTTTTTTCTGTTGGGACACGATATTGAATTTTATCCGCAGAGTAGATTATAGGAAATTCCATATCTGTTCCAGCTTTATCTGGTTTATACTTACCTCGCGAGCCGCCAATAACATTCAAATTATCGATATCATTATTTTGAAACGATATCGTGATTGTATCACCAGAAGTTTCATTATTGCCTTGATATAAAGAATCTTCGAAAATATGATAAAGACTTTTTGCCATGCCCTCCAATCGAATGGAATCGAGCACTCCATCAATAAAATAACCAGTCAATATACTGCCTTCCATATTATCTAAAAATTGAACCGAATCTTGGCTAGAAATAGAATCTGATTCTGTTTTTTTGTATCCAGATACAGGAGTGATTACAAAGGCTTTATCTGGAATATGTAGTTTATATAGAATTTCATTTTTGTAAGTCAAAATAATTTTCTCACCATTAAGAATACGCCCATTTTCATTTATCTCAGGTTCAATTTCTAATGTTGTAACTTCATTAGTTTGGTCATAACGAGCTTCACCACAGGTTACTATTCTTGATGAGTCCTTAATGGATACTTTTCCAATAGCAGTGTAGGAAACGCCATCTTGATCCAGCATTTTTTTATATTCTATACGGTTAGCATTAATAGTTTGACCTTTTTGTTTAAGGCGAACCTCACCTAAAGCAATACCGCTGTCTTGCTCTGTAAATACAATTATGGAATCCGCTATCAAATCAAAATCATCATCATAAACATGTGGATTTCCATTGCTAACTATCCGATTCTCTTTTGAAAAGAATATCAGGGTGTCGCAGGTAAGGATTGTTCTCCCTTTGGTAGCAATAACATTTCGAAATAAATTAGCAATTTCTTCTTTTTCATAATTACGTCCTTCCTCGCATTTAAGGCTTAAATCTCCTTTTCTAATTACAACATTTCCTGATAGGTATTGAATTATTTTCCCATCTACCATTTTACTTTCCAATACATCAGCTTTTTCAAGGCGTAAGCGATCTTCACCTATTAAGGCAGAATTGATAATTAATAGAAAAAATAATAGACGAATAAACTTCATTTGTCGGGGTATCGATCCTTCCAAAGAGATTTCAATCTTTTTTTAATCCATTCTTCCTGACCTTGATCTGTCGGTGAATAAAATATGTTTTTTAATCCATCAGGAAAATAGTTCTGATAAATAAAATGATCCACTTTAGAGTGTGGATATTTATATTCTTTATCATAATTCATTTCGCTCATTAGATCATTAGGTGCATTTCGTAAATGCAGAGGAACAGAAAGAGTTCCAGTTTCTTTTACAAAAGCAATACTTGATTTAATTGCCGTATAGCTGGCATTGGATTTAGGTGCTGCTGCTAAAAAAAGTGTTACTTGCGCTAAGATTATGCTTGCTTCTGGCATTCCGATCATATTCACAGCCTGAAAACCAGAAGTTGCTAGAGTAAGTGCGTCGGGATTGGCATTACCAACATCTTCTGATGCTAGAATAATTAGTCTCCTGGCAATAAATTCAGGTTTTTCACCGCCTTCAAGCATAACAGCCAGCCAATACATAGCTGCATCTGGATCAGAACCTCTTACGGATTTAATAAAAGCACTTATGGTGTCATAATGATAATCACCTTTTTTATCATATATTTGTGTTTTGGATTGGAGAGCTTCAGTTAAAACATCTTTTGTGATACTGTTATTATTTTTAACAAGATTGACTGCGATTTCTAGGGTGTTTAGCATTTTTCGAGCATCTCCTCCTGAAGAATGGATAAGTAGATCTTTTTCCTGTTTACGCAATAAAAGTTGTCTTTTAGATAAAATCACATCCTGATCAAAAGCATATTCCAATATTTGATTTAAATACTCAGAATTGAGGGGTTTCAAGGTTAGTAATCTACATCTTGACAAAAGTGGTGATATTATTTTAAAGGACGGATTCTCGGTAGTCGCGCCAATTAGTGTAATAGTACCATCTTCGATAGCGTGCAGCAAAGCGTCCTGTTGGTTTTTACTAAAACGATGGATTTCATCGATGAATAGAATAGATTTTTGGCCCATTTCCAGATTTTTTCTACTTTGCTTGATTATTTCTCTTAAAGTCTGAACTCCACTGGAGACTGCAGATAATTCTTTTGTTCTGGCATTTGAAGCTTTAGCAATCATTCTTGACAATGTTGTTTTACCTGTTCCTGGGGGTCCCCAGAAAATAATTGAAAAAGAAATATTGTGTTTCTTAAGGGTCGATAGGATCCTACCTTTCCCAATTAGATGTTCCTGACCAAAAAACGAATCTAATGATTTTGGTCGAATTCTTTCTGCTAACGGTGGCAAATGAGAATCGAATAATGTTTGAGGCTTATTCATCAGACAATAAATTTACTACCCTTTTTTATCCAAAGATGCACCAACAACCAATGAAATTTTCAAATAAAAAATTTATCCTAGTTTTAATAATTTTAATGATTGGATGCAATCAAAAAGGAGAAATAACCATAATGGATAATGGATTAGTTATAGAAGACATTGTAGTGGGAGAAGGTACTGAAGCCATGGAATTTAATAAAGTGGTAGTGAATTATACTGGCAAATTGGAGGATGGAAGTGTTTTTGATTCTTCAATGAATCCAGGTCGCGAACCATTTACTTTTACTTTGGGAGTAGGCTCTGTAATTAAAGGCTGGGATCTAGGTGTAAAGGGGATGAAAGTAGGAGGGAAACGAAAGTTGAAAATTCCTGCTGAGTTAGGTTATGGTAGTAATGGTGCTGGAAAAATAATACCGTCAAATGCAGTTTTAATTTTTGATGTAGAGCTTCTAGAAGTAGAAGTGTATTAATATTAGATTCCATGAGAAATTTTATTCCATGATTTTAAATAAAACTATAACAAATATAATTCTATCAATAATTTTATAAAATTGTTTTGCCTCCGTAGCTCAGTTGGTAGAGCACAATATTCGTAATATTGGGGTCAGCAGTTCGATTCTGCTCGGAGGCTCAAGTTAACTCAAGGTTTATTTTCTTTATTAAGTTTCTTTTTTTGGTAATATTTAACCGTCCTCCAACCACCATAAATTTCGCCGAAATAAACAATTAGAGCGATAGTTCCGAAAATAGGTCCAGAAATAGAATGTTGGTTCCTAACCGAGTAATAAGCCGTACTTCCTGCAAGATACATTGTCCATATACCCAGCACACCATCCCAAGTTCGCCCTCCATAAATCCGTCCTAAACCAGGTATTAGTGCTGAGAGAAAGGATGCAAACAATGGGGACTTATTTATTTTGAGGGTTCCCACATAAGGATTTAAATAATCAATTAATCGTCCATCTGACGCACGAAAGGGATCATTTGCTTCCAAATGGTAATTAAGCGCAAAAGGGTTACATCGTACGATTCGTTCTGAAGTTATAACACTACCACGAAAAAGACCATATTCTCTTATTGATTGTGCTCCATAATTTGAACAACTGGGGTAAAACTGACAATTAAGTAAATCTGTATTGTAGGATAATCGTTGCCATGCTGCAATAGGGATCATACCTATTTTATTAGTCAAAGGTATAGATTTGGAAATCAATAGTGAATCAGTTGGGTATTGAGTCTGTCCAAACAGTAAGGGTGTTATAATAAAAAGCCACCGCCATAGCATTGATAAAATTAACAATTTTACATTAATCCATAATCTCTTGATTTGTTAGATTCAATTGTTTTAAAGAGCACATTATGGAAAATATCATTGAACATTTCTCTTCCAATCCAGTATATCTGGCTATTGCAGTCATCTTGGCTATTATAATGATTTATGGTATTATAAAAAAGATAATCAAACTTGTTATATTTATTGGAATTGTATTAATACTTTATGTATTCTATTTAAATTTTACGGGTCAGGAAGTACCTTCTTCTACTGAAGAATTAAAAAAATCTGTTACTGATAATGTAGAAAAAGTTAAAGAAACTGCTAGAGAAGTAATGGATGAGAAAGTTAAAGCAGCCAAAGATGAGCTTTTGGAAGAGCTAGAAGAAAAAAGTAAAACCTTAAAAGAAAATTTAAATCCTTAGATAATTTTTTATCCTAAAGAAAGTTACTTGCAATTTCGGCAAGCGCACTACGTTCCCCTTTTTTTAGAGTAATATGGCCAAAAATATCCTGTCCTTTCATTCGACTGATTAGGTAGGTCAGCCCATTGGAGTGCTTATCCAGGTAAGGATGATCAATCTGATTTATATCTCCAGTAAAAATTATTTTGGTTCCTTCTCCAGCACGAGTTATTACAGTTTTTACTTCATGAGGAGTTAAATTCTGAGCTTCATCAATAATAAAATAAGTTTTTTGTAGACTGCGACCACGGATATAAGCAAGCGGGGTTATTAATAATTTTTCATCTTCAAGCATCTCATTAATCTTAAGAGCTCGGTTATCGGTCTTTTTAAACTGGTGCCTTATCACTGACAGGTTATCAAAAAGTGGCTGCATATATGGATCGAGCTTGGATTGAATATCTCCAGGAAGAAAACCAAGATCTCTGTTACTCAATGGAACGATAGGTCTTGCCAGAAATATCTGTCTATATTTTTTACGGCAATCCAGGGCCGCAGCAAGAGCCAAGAGTGTTTTTCCAGTGCCTGCTTTACCTGATAATGAAACTAGCTGAACTCGTTCGTCCATAAGTATATGTAATGCAAAGGATTGTTCTGCATTTCGAGGCTCAATTCCATATGCTACGGGTTTGTCAATTCGAACAATTTTCTTTTCAAAAGCATCATAAGTACTAAGTACTGATTTTTGACCGTTACGTAAAATAAAATTTTCATTAGCTAAAGGATTTTTTAATTCTGGAACTATTTTTGCATCAATGCTAAAGGTAGAGTGCAGTATATCAATCGTCTCAGAACTAACACTTTCTACAAGTCTTGAACCAGTATAAACTTTGCTTATGTCATCAACCTTGTCAGTTGTATAATCCTCAGCTTTTAACCCCAAAGACCGTGCTTTAAGTCTCATATTCGTATCTTTGGAAACCATTATAACTTTTCTATCTTGGTTTTCTTTGTTTAGTTTATATGCACAATTTATAATTCTATGATCGGGACTATCTTCTTGGAAGGATGCTTCAACATCTTTATGCCAATCGTGGTTGACCACAACCCTGATTTTCCCTTTTGATTGTTGAGAAGGTGTTTTATTCTCCTCAGCTATATCAGTAGACATTTCATCCAATATTCTTAGGAATTCTCTGGCATTATAATGAATTTGCTCATTTCCGCGCTTAAATTGATCCAATTCCTCAAGTACAGAAATTGGTATTACAATATCATTTTCTTCAAATTGTTTAATACATGTGGAATCGTGTAAAATAACATTCGTATCTAGTATAAATAATTTTCTAAGTGATGTTTTCAATGGTTTGTTAATTAATCTAGTATATTACTATTCAAAGATTGAAATGAACTTAATTAGTAAAAATATTTGCTAACAATAATAAGGAATTATTACAATATCGGGTTTGGTTTGTTTAAAGATAAATTTAATACTGGTACTAAATATTGAATCCAATGAGAATTATTATTTTTTTAATCTAAAACCCCAAAAAAAGTACTCAGGGTTTTAACAATAATAACAGTATAAATCAGACCTAGTGATAATAAGGGAATTGGAGTAATGCGGTACTTTACCATATAAGGACTATCATTTGTTTTCCTTCGATATAATTCACGAAGGATCTCCAGTGTTAATTTGCTAAAGTATATGCCGATAAAAAATAATCCGAATAAAATCAAATGATCGGTAAAAGATAAAGAGTTTAACCAGTGTCCTAGTTTCAAAAGATTTCCTTTAAAGCCATTTTAAATTCAGATAGAATAATTGAAGTTGCGCCCCATACTTGTTCATTTCCAAGATAGAAATATGGAATTATTTGTATTTTTCCTCGAAAAATTCTTTTTTTATCCTTTTGTATTTTTTCATCAAGAAATGTATCCAGGGATACTGAAAAAATACGCTCTACTTCAATTTGATTAACTTTAGTTATTGGTTCTTTATCAACCCATCCTACGACAGGAAATATCTCAAAACAAGATGTTGGAATATTAAATGATGTAAGTGATCCAATCACATTTACAAGATTTTGGCGAACTCCAATCTCTTCATAAGTTTCTCTTAATGCAGCCTCGGCAATCGTCTCACCATGCTCAACAGTACCTCCTGGAAGCGATATTTGATTTTTATGATGCTCAACCTTATTAGTTCGTTTAGTAAGGAAAAAATTCCATCCGTGATCTTTTGGAAATAATAGGATTAGTACACTTGCAGCAATACGACCTGGATTTTTACTTGAAATCATATATGAAAAATCGGGATATATCATCATAATTTCCTGGGCTTTTTTCCCAGGTAGAGGTTGGGATAGACGTTCTGTTAATTGTCTAATAAATGTTGGTATCATTAAATAGAAAAGTTATCATTTTATAGAAAAACTGCCCCAATTTTACGATTGGATATTGTGATGAAATACAAACATTTAATTTGGGATTGGAATGGAACTTTGATTAATGATACTTGGTTATGCGTGGAAGGGATTAACCATATTTTGTCTAGTCGTAATATGGGAATGATTAGCGAGGAAAAATATAAAGAAATTTTTAGTTTTCCTGTGATTGAATACTATATAAAACTGGGATTTGATTTTAATCGGGAATCTTTTTCTGTTATTGGAACAGAATTCATAGATTTTTATAATGATAATTTTCATAAACTGAGCCTCCATACCAAAGTACGTCCTGTATTGAATGCGGTATTAAAAAGTAAACGGACTCAATCTATTTTATCCGCTGGAAAACAATCTCTTCTGAAGAATTGGGTCAAAAGCCACGAATTATCAAATTATTTTATTAATATTCTTGGAATAGATAATCATTATGCTGATGGAAAAATTGAACTTGGTAGAGCTTGGATGTTGGAGCTTAAGTATTCGCAAGATGAAGTAATATTAATTGGAGATACAATTCATGATAGTGAAGTTGCTGAAGTAATTGGCATAGACTGTTTACTTTTAGATCAAGGCCATGTAGCACGAAGAAGATTAAAAAAAACAGGAAGATTGGTTTTTAATAATATTGATCAACTTTGGGGATATATAAATTCTATCTAGATCTATGGAAATTTATTTGTTTTATATTATTATTAGTACTTTGTTGTGTTCAATATTTAGACTTGGAAATAGAAAAAACATAATTGAAATTGTTTAATTGATTTAGGGATTAATCCAATATAATAAATTGATATAATGTTTTGTGCAACCAATTTATATTTGATATTAATCTTACAATAACGATATTATGAGGATCTAGTATGAAACTTGTAGTTATAGTCATTTTTTCTTTCTTTTTTACAACTCAATCAAAATTATTGGCACATTGTCAGATTCCTTGTGGAATATATGATGATGCCTTACGTATTGCTCAATTGCAAGAAGATTTGCGTACAATTGAAAAAGCTATGACTAAGATTAAGTTTCAAAAGAATAATAATGACGCTCACGCTTTGAATCAATCGATCCGTTGGATACAAACGAAGGATCGACATGCCGACCAGATACAGGAAACTGTTTCAACTTATTTTCTAACTCAGAGAATCAAAGCAAAAAATATCAATCAAGGGGATTCTTATAAACTATATGTATCACAGACTACAAATTTACATCAATTAATGATAGCTGCGATGAAATGTAAACAAACGGTTGATTTAAATCATGTTCAGGATGGATTAAAACTATTGGATAAATTTATTTATTTATATTTTGATGAGCATGGACAAGGCCATTTAAAAACAATCACAAAAGACATTAAATAGAAAATCAACCACTATATATATTTAAATTTTACCATTCGTAAAAAAAGAATATGATATTTAAATGAAAATTTATTCAACTACATTGATAAACATTATGTTGAGTATAGGTATATGTTATGCTGATGCTACAGAATGGGGTAAGCTTGATTCATTAGATGGATTATTTTATAAAGATGGGGAATTATTTACAGGAGATGTAGTTAAATATCTTGATGGAGGACTGATGAGTGGTCAATTTAAAGATGGGGTACGTAATGGGAATTGGAAAACCACGAATAGGGTGGGGGAACCACTTTTAATTGGGTACTATAAAAATGGGGAGCCTCATGGACGTTGGCAACAATGGTATAGTAATGGAAAACCAGAGCTAGATGCAAATTTTACTTTTGGTATTTTTGATGGACCATATTTGGAATGGAATGAAAAAGGTAAAAAGCTTGTGGACGCAAATTATGTGAATGGATTAGAACATGGAAAATACAGGGAGTGGCATGATAATGGGAAAAAAGCAGTGTTTGCAAATTACGATAAAGGTAAATGCATAGGAATATATAAAGAATGGTATGATACAGGTAAAAAACTATTAAAAATCGAATTTCTAAATGGTAAGGAAAATGGGAAATGGACACAATGGTACCCCAATGGGAAAAAAGAAATGGTGATCCATTACACAAATGGTATTGCTAATGGTAAAGCACAGTTTTGGTTCGAGAATGGGAGTCTCCAAGCAGAAGGGGAAATAGTAGGTGATACACCTAGCGGAGGTTGGATTCTAAAAGATTCTGGGGGAGTTCGAAGGGCTATGAGATCTTCTAATTTCCAAAAATAGTGTCTTTATTATAGCTATATATTTATCTAATTTTTAATTTCGTGATTCGAATAATACTTGGTCTATTTATTTTTGGTTGTCTTTTTGGCCAGGATCCCGTGGATTGGGGAAGGATAGATTCTTTAGATGGTGTAATATATAAGGAAGGTAAACCTTTCACTGGTCAGGTATATAAAAAGCTGGAGGTAGGTGAGATCTATGGTGAATATTTAGATGGTATTCGCCATGGTATATGGCAAAAATTGAATCGGATACAGAAACCATTGATGATTGGTGAATATAATGAAGGAAAAAAAATTGGTATCTGGCAGTATTGGTATTTAAATGGTAACCAAAAATTATATGCAGAATTTGATAATGGCATATTAAATGGGAAATATCGTGAATGGTATGTAGATGGTAAAAAGGCTGTGGCAGCAAATTATAAATTTGGAAAAGAGAATAAAAAATATGTTTCCTGGCATTCCAATGGTAAAAAGGCTGTTAAAGCTCAATTCATTGATGGCCTCCCAGAAGGGAAATATATTGAATGGTATGTAGATGGCACCAAGCGATTAATCATACCCTATAAAAATGGGAAAGAAGATGGTACCTTGATTCAATGGTATTCTAATGGGAAAAAAGAACTAACTATTGATTATGTGAATGGAGTTGCTTGGGGAAAAGCTCGGTTTTGGTATAAGGATGGAAACTTAAAAATCGAAGGAGAAATTATTAGTGAAACAGAGTCTGGAGGATTTGTTCTTCGCGATCGTGGTGGGAATAAAAGATATTATGAGTTCAAATAAAAAAGCCACTTATGGTGGCTTTTTGTAAACTTGCTAAAATAAAAATAATTACTTGTAATATTTATCATGCATATCAGGGGCAATGGTTAAGAGTTCATTCTCAAATAATTTTGCTTTTTCTTCATCCCCGAGTTTAAGATATAATTGACATACAAGATGGGTCAGTTGCGGTATTTTCTTATGCTCTGGATTCTTTTCTTTTAAAACAGAAAGTGTGTTTAACATTTTACCCAATGCATTTTTTAAAGCACCTTCATCAATGCCTTTCATTGATTTTCGGTAATAAAGATGGTGGAGCGCTTCGTCTTCTGCTTCTGCACCACGAACACCTGCAACTGCAGTTATTTTTTCAACTTCATACTCTTCTGTAGTTACTTCCTCAATCTCTTCCCAGATAGTACTTTCCCACATTGCGTCCATATCTAGGTCATCATCATCCTGGGCCCAAATGATACTAAAAACAAATAAACTGAGTATTTTTAATATATGTTTCATAATTCTTTCTCTATCAAGACTGAATTTAATCAAATTTACTATACTTTGGTGTGATTTCGCCCATACTTTCGATAAAGTCTAATGTAGTGACTAATTCAGGTTTTTTCTGCTTTATTTCTTCATAAAGGCTAAGAGCTTCATCATATTCATACATTCGATAATATGCAACTGCTAGGTTTACTTTATAATCCAATTCATCTGGATCAGACTTCACTGCTTTTATAAAATAGTCAATCGCCATAGAATAATTGCCTAAACGTGCAAATGTAATCCCAACAGTATTATCGCTCCTTGCTCTACGTTTTCTGAAATTGATTTTCGGGATATCTTCTGGTTTAATATCTTTTGATAATTTATTTGATTTTGCTAAGGATTCTGGTGTTTCTGCTTTTAGTTCTGCTGCTAAATCTGATGGTACTTCAAATTTAGGCCCTTCAGTAATTTTTGAGGCGAGTGATGCTTTAGCTGCTCCAAATACTTTATCTAACTTACCTGAAAATCCTACAGGATCAATTGCTGCAACCTCTTCATATTTCTGTCTAGCAATTCCTTTGTTTCCCATCATAAAATGGGCAATAGCAATATTAAGTAAAAATCCAGGATATTCTGCTTGCTCAAGTGCTTTATTATAAAATTCTAAGGATTTTTCATAGTCACCTTTTTTTGTATAACAAACTCCCAATGTATTTATTGCATCTGGGAATACAGGTTGCATTGTAATAGCAGTTTCAAGTTTCTTTATAGCATCATTATACCGGGAAAACTCCATATATCGTACGCCAGCATCATAGTAATCATTGGCAGTTTTAAGTTCGCCTCCAACAGCATTAAGTACAATTGTCCCTAACCATTTTTCATATTGTTTTATATCTTCCAGTAAAAGGTCATTAATTCCATTCATATCTGGCATTGGCATATCTGCCGTAATATGTGAACCTGCAGGATATTTTGCTGATGCTTCTTTTAAAGAGAATTCATTAACATAGTTTTCTGCTTTCATTTCATTATATTTTAGGGACCCTTGTTTCCATGCGCTGAAAAATGGTTTTCCAACTAATGTTGCTTCTACAGGAATCCAAACTTTATCATTTAAGACAACTACTTCAGACTCATCTTGAAAATATTTATTAACCTCATCTGGTTCTACTCCACTATCAAACATTAAAAATATATGTCCAGCACCAGGTTTAAACACGTCTAAAGCCATAGATTCAATTCCTAGATTGCCCATTAGAGCAGCAAATAGTGCTGTCAAATCATCGCAGTCACCAATTTTATCTCTGAGCATATCTCCAGGATATTTTACAGAATCAAATGTTGATTTATCATCAGCAATATCCAAAAAAGGTGTTTCTAGATCAATATTATATACAAGGCCGTGAGTTCCTAGAGCATCATAGAGAATAATAGCCCTTCCTAAGTTACTGCGACCAAAATAATCATTTAATATATTGGTATAAAATTGGATATTACCACGGGAAAACTTATCGATTACAGCATCAGCAGGCGTGACATAAGTAGCAATCATTTCGGGATTACTCCAGGTGAGTTTTCCTTTTCCAAGAACATATGCAGATTCCATTTTTTTCTGTGCCAATTTTTCTTCTCCATCTTGCTTATATGTGACTTTTATTTCTGGTTGTACAAGATTATCAAAAGTTGCTTTTTTGGAAGTTAAAACATCACTGGAAAAAGATACTCCTAATTCATATTCATCATCTGATTTAGGAGGAAGTATAAGATTTTCAGAATGAGGGTTATCCATCATAGTAGGTACAAACAAGGATACGGAAACTGGTAAATCAGCATCTGAAATGTTTTTTAAACCAACCTTTAAAAAAGGGTTTGTTTCGTAATAACGATGTAGAGATCTGAATATTGGATTATGATTAATCACTGAATTCCCAATGCTGACAACAGCAGGACTAAGTTGGAATACTAGAGAAAAACGATGGGTAGGTTCGAGGTAAGTATGGTCTTCGTAACCATATTCAATAAGAATGCTTTTGAATTTAATGGAAATTCCTGCTGATGGAACCAAGATTTGCTCGGGCTCAAGTCTATTTTTCTGAACTCCTGCCCTAAATTTGATTCGATTTTTTAGGACGTACTCAACACCGGTATGGTATCGGTCACCAATATCCATAGCTATTGTAAATCCATCCAATGGCATATATGCAATTCCTAGTTTAAATGCCTGCCCAAGGATTTTTTCAGTAACTTTGTTTTCATAAGAGACAGTTGTTCCTCCCAGATCAAAAACCCCTATGCCAAAACGTAAATTTTTCAATGGCGAAATAAGCAGACCTAAATCATAACCAATTCCAGAGCTTTTCCCATAAGATGTTCCATCTAAAGTCATATCTTTAAAGATATATTTTAAAGTTCCGCCAAATGAAAATAATTTGTGAGGCTGATAACCAAATGAAAAATTTAATTTATTATCTGCATATCCTAGTTCACCATCATCAAAACCAACATTAGCCCAGTCCAAACCAAGTGCTAGCTTATCCCCGAATGGTCTTACAATTCCGATATAAGACTGAGTTATACCCATGACGTATAGATCTGCGTAGGTGGTTGTAAATTCTGTTCTGCGCAAGCGCGGTAAACCAGCTGGATTCCAAGTAATAGTGTTTCCATCGTCTGCTACCGCGATAAAGGCTCCCCCCATACTTAATGGCCTGGTTCCAACAAATAATTGGTCTTGACCATTTATTTGCAGTAAAGAAATCAGAAGACCGATAAGAAAAAACCGAGTCATCTATTTAAAACTCCCACGGTAGTTCGCAAAATAGAATTTTCTTTTTCCAATGTGACAATATATAGACCACTTGTCACAATATCTCCGTTATAATCTTTCCCATCCCAATTTAAAACATTTGAACCTCTTTGAGTAAATTCAGGTTTGTATGACCATTGTAAACGTCCTGCAAGATTAAAAATGCGGGCAGTAACTGCTTCTTGCTCATCCAAATTAAATAGGATATTTGTATTCGCAAATTCGAATACTGAACCAGAGGGTGAAAAGATCCTTGGCTGACACTTCAGATATTCAATATCTAATAAAGAATCTAACGGAAATACAGTTTTTGTTACGAAGACACCATATATTCCCATGCTATCTATCTGTACTTGAAGATAAGGAACATTTTGAATAGAGATTGGTGTCCCGCCAATTGGTTTTATTTTATTTTCACTTGTAATAAGGCCCATAAAAGGAAAAACAGAATCAGTTAGTGTAGAATCTGAATATGCAATGCGAATTATTCCAGGTTTTTTCAGTGTTAGAATGGGATCAGTTGAAATAGTGTATAAATCTGTAATCAAATGAGTTGAATCATCAAAACTAGGACCTGCAGAAATTGAAGAAATATTAATTTCGACATCTTTGTTAACTGCGTTTTGTGGCAGAAGAACAGATACTTTTCCATCCTCAGAAATAGAAGTGCCACCATATTGGGAGATAATTGATTCTGGTGTTTTAAAAATAGTTGTTTTTTTCATTATATTTTGTCGTTCATCCATCGCCCCAGAAATATGTACCTGGATTGCTTTCCCAGCATAACGAAGGCTGTCATTATCGGGTAATAACAATACCCCTGTCCATTCGTCAACATTGAAACTTTGTTTGATCACTGTTAGGGTATCGGGAATTTTATCATTATTTAAATCAGGATTAACGGGATGGGTGACTTGTACTATTGGATCTACGGATGTATCTAGGAAAAATGATTCTTTGAATTTTATTACCAGTATAATTTGTTTACTGGTAACATAGTTTGCCCGGACAGTTTCCACAGATGGAGCAGTAATATCTATATAAAAATAATTCCAATTTGTCCATTCAGATTTTGCACTTCCGTGATCCAATGATCGAATACGCCATTTATAATTTCCTTCGGGTATACTACGAAGTATTTTTGTAGTTAGATTTATAGCGCCAATATTGCTGATACCATAATTACCACTTATAATTTGGTGCTCATTTTCAGTAGTATCTGTATATCCGCCCACTTGTAATTGATATAAAATCCCTTCCTGAGGAGTAGAGCCACCACCATTATTTATTGGGTCGACAGGAGCATCCCATTTTAATGTGATTTGATCTTTGTTGATAGAAGAGTCATCTAAATTATAAGGTGTATTTGGAGCTTTGTTAGGATTTTCAATCCCTTCCAGATTATCATAAATTTTTGAAATAACATCTTGGTTGGCTTTGAATCCTGCTAAAAATAAGTCTAAATCACCATCCATATTGTAATCTGACCAACCAGCAGAACTAAAACCTACGCTGTCAAGAGTAATTGTTAGGTCAGGAGAAAATAAACCATTACTATTTTGGTTATATAAAACAGAAATTGGAATTGATTCAGTGGGACTCTTGGATCCAGTAATTAATAAATCTAGATCACCATCATTATCATAATCTCCCCAACTTGGTCTACCATAAGAAATTCCTTCAATATCAGAATCAACTACTTCAATATTGTATCCGAAATTTTTTATCAGGTAGGTAACAGGTTCATTTTGAAAATTTAATCCAGTAATTGCAAAATCAGTGAATCCATCATTATCATAATCTCCAAAATCAAATGCCCCTGCAGTAACGCCCAGACCTCCTTTATAGTGACCAAGACTATTTTCTAACAAATAATCTGGATTATTTAAATAAACTCTAGTTGCGAGATTTCCTATTGTATCCCCCCCAACTGCTACTAAATCAAGATAGCCATCATTATTCATATCTGACCAATGAACCAGGCATGGAAAAATAGGAACTAAATCTTTTTGAAGAGTATCTAAGGATAATTCTCCATTAGAATTGTTAAAAACTTGAAGCAAATACTTTCCTACTAATTCTCCATTTTCAAATTTTGAACCTTGGCCACCAATCACAAGATCCATATCACCATCGTTATCATAATCTCCCCAATCAAAATTATTGGATCCGCCAATAATCCCGAGGTCAATTCCAATAAAAGTTGTAACATTTTCCTGCTGATCGTATACGAAGCTATTAATAGTTTTATCCCATCGGTAAAATGCTGTACCTGGGTAAGAATCAAAATTGATTACCTGAAAACCTGAAAGACAAAGATCCAAAAATCCATCATTTGTGTAGTCAACCCATGACAGATGTCCTCCAAAAAATGCAATGAGATCTTGATTCAAATCTTGGCTTAATAATCCTCCATCATTATCAAAAATAAGTGTTGCCTTCTCTCCTGAGAAAGATGTCCCTGTTATTGCAAGATCTATAAGACCATCACTATTATAGTCCGCCCATCCAGAAGAAGAAAAATAGACTCCAGGAATAGATTGAGTTGAAGGGACGAGTCTGGAAATGAAAAATTCTTTTTCATCGGACCAATCTGATTTTTGACCCGAAGCATCTACAGATTGTACGCTCCAGTAATAAGCGCCATGAGGTATTTCGTTAAATTCTCTGATAAGAGAATGACCAACATTTGTTTTATGGAACGGTTGTGCAAATGAAAGCAGTTCATTTCCTTCAGAGTTTGTTCCAATTCTCAAGTTATAGGAAAGACCTGGTGCAACATGATGATCATCAGAACCAGCGCCCCAAGTGAATACAACACGAGTGCTAACTACAAAACTAGTCAGTGCTGATGGTGCTGTCGGACGATTATTTGTGCCAGAATGATCATTAATTAATATTTTGGTAAATGAGCTGTCTCCATTATAAAAATTCGTAGTTCCATTTATAATTAAATCAGGAATACTATCTAGATCAGCATCTGCAAATCGGGAGACTCTGACACCAGGCATAGTTTTTACCAGATCAAATGATTGTCCACCCTGATTTTTATATACCCTTCCTTGAAGAGAAATAATTTTTCCAGCATTATTTTCAACGGAATCAGCACCAGAGATAACAAGGTCTTTATATCCATCGAGATTAAAATCAACAGCATCTATATTACCATATGCAACGCCGAAGTCAATCTGTTGAGATGCAGGCTTAAAGGTTCCAACGGGTTCGTTGATATATATCTTGGTTAATAGTTTTTGTGCAATTTTATTCCATCCAGTACAGATTAAATCAAGGTCACCGTCAATATCTATATCTACAAATCGAAAAGCTCCTGCTTTTAGTCCTATAAGGTCTTGACTTGTGTCTTCAATCAACCTTCCGATAGGCTCATTTTGGTAAAACCGAGTTACACTTGCAGATGGATCAGCAGTTTGTCCACAAATAATTAAGTCTGGATCACCATCATTATCGTAGTCTCCCCATGCAGTATTTCCATTGAACAAACTGGGGAATACAGTATATGGATCGGGTGAAAATGTATTATCCCGATTTTGAATATAAAGCTTATTCCATATAATATCCTGACCTTCCTGCTGAGCCATTAAGAATAGATCAGGAGCCCCGTCCATATTTATATCTCCCCACTGAGCTGAACTATAAAGAATTCTGGCAGAACCAATATCATTTTCCAATTCATCAAGTAGACCGTTATTATTCGAAATAATTCTGGATCTTGACGAACCGTGCAGGTAAATATCCAGATATCCATCTCTATTAAAATCAGTTAGGTCTAAACCTCCAAGCCCCCCGACATATTCTCCAATTGTATCTGGATAAGTAATAATATTTGATTCGAGATGATTTTCAAATATTCCAGATGCAGTACCTTTATATAGATCATAAAAAAGGCCAAATCGTGCAGAATCGTAGCCTGAGATAACTAAATCTTCCAAACCATCATTATTCATATCGGCTAATACAATATTATTTGCCTTAAACTGGTTTAACGATGCGGATCTTAGTGAGTCATATTCAAAATTTTCTGCATAAATATTTGAAAATATACATACAATATAAAAAAAATATTTTATGTTCCGTTTATCCCACCACATTGGGCGTAATAAATATCAAAAGTTCCCGTTGTTCTTTTTCAACACTCCTTGATTGAAATAATCTACCAATAATTGGAATTTTTCTTAAACCTGGAAAATATTTGATATTCTCAATAGTGTTTTCAGCAATTAATCCTCCAAGAATTACTGTATCACCGTTTTCCACTGTGACCTGTGTGGTTACATCTCTTTTTGTAGATCTAGGTCGATCTGATGATAGTTCAGCAGCAGCTAATAATGCTTCTACTTCTGCACGTACTGCAAGGGTGATGCGGTCTTTTTCATTTAATCGAGGGGTTACTTGAAGACTTATCCCAATATTTTGTTGAGTAATTGGATTATTTACAACCATTCCTACTCCAGGGAAAGTAGGATTGCTAGTAGTATTATAAGTTCCAGCGCCAGATTGTTGAACAGGAAGACCTCTGGAATCAAGTCCCGACATACCTGATCCTTGTGTTTGCACTGATCCTTCGATATAAACGGTTGTTTGTACATTTACTGTTGCAGGGTGGTTATCAAGAGTTGTTACAGATGGGCTGGATAATAGTTTTGAATTGCCAGATGCCTGCATAAACCTCAAAGCATTTGCGAGCTGATTAGGACTAAGCGTAGCTACAGTCAAGTTATTTAATTTGAACGGGATATAACCTAATAAAGTGTCTAAAGGAAATAATTGCATTGGAACAGCATTTTCTGTCCAATCAAATCCAGAGCCTCTTGTAGTATCAAGCTGTGTTTCTATAAATCGAACAGATATATTGATATTTGCAACAGGAACATCAATTTTTTCGATCATTTTCAGTAATCTAGGCATATTCTCTTGAGTCTCAGTAAGAATTATATTAACCATGGCAGTAGAACCTCCTGTAACACCAGATGCAATATTTGGAGAATAGGATACAAGTTTTCCTTGGGGTGAAAGTAAATTACTAATAGCACTTTGTAGATTTGAAGCATCAATATATTTGAGTCTTATTATTGCTGTTTCTAATTCACCGATCATTTGGGTATTAGCAGCTTTTATAATTAGAATATTTTCTTTAATAAAATAGCTGTAACCATTTGGCTGCAAAATTGCATCTAAGGCAGCTTTTACAGATACGTCTGATAGATTTGCTGTAACAGTATCTTGCACTTCTGGAGAAATAACAATATTTAGTCCAGTTAACTCGCCAATTAGCTCAAGAACATTTCGAATATCTGAATCTTTCATGTTTATAGACATTTTATTACTCAGATCAAAACTATTATTTTCTAATTCCGATGGTTCTTGAGCTATGAGAACACAAAGAGTAAACATTGCTGCTATATAAATAAACTTATTTTCCAACATTTTTTATTATTTTGGTATTTCCCACAGTGAATGTGACACTTTGTTTTTGAATTTTATCAATAAATAGGTTTTGAATACGGTCTCCTTCGTGGAAACGCTGTCCATTAATAATGACCATTGCCTTATTACCTATAAATGCAACTGATTCAATATTTATATAGTCAAGGTTTGGAGATGATGGATTTACATTCTCTTGATTAATTTGCTCAGAGAAATTACTATTTGATTTTTTTCTTTTTTTGATTTTTGACTTGAATGGATCTGGACCCCAAGTGACTATATTTTGGTTATTATCATTTAATGTTTTGAAGGATTTATAATTATTAACAATTACCATTTCATTTGATTCTTTTTTTAATTCAGATGATTTGGTTTTTGAATTATTGTTTACTTGTGCGGTTATCATTTGGTTAGTTGTTGTTTCTTGTTCATCCAAAAAAAAGGTTATACCAGCATAAATAATGGAAAATACAAGAAGTCCGCTAAGGACTTTTAATCTAGTAGTCATTTTTAATCAATTAATAATTATTTCAAATGCAATAATAATCAAAAATTCCTTATTTACTAGTCATTGTCCATGCCCCATCCCATTCATCTCCTGGGTGATTCTCCATATAGTACTCACAACGTGGAATATACATACGACTGGGGTTAGTGGGTCGGCCTGGAAACATATCTTCCATTTCATCAGATGCTTTAAATGCTTCTATGGCTTTACTCCATTCTTGGTTTCGATATAGAGCCAAAGCTTCATGAAAAGCAGGGAGCAACTTTTTATAAAGTTCAGGCTCCTGACCTACTTCAGAAATTAACTCATAAACTTGAGCAGGCTCTGTTTTCCCTTTTACTACAACAAAATCCAAATCTCTAACCACAAATTGATCCTTAATTGGCTGATAAGTTGTATCCGCAATCTGGATATATACTCCGTACTGTTTTGCTGAGGATTCTAAACGCGCTGCGAGGTTAACAGTATCGCCCATCATGGTGTAATTCATCCGGGCTTCAGAACCCATATTGCCAGTTACAAGTTGGCCAGTACAAATACCAATTCGATTTTGCATATGGTGAACTATCTCTGGCCACCGATCTCCTTCTTCCTGCCATCCTTGTCTGAGTATATCCAGTTTTTCCTGCATTTGTATAGCAGTCTTACAAGCCCACATCTCGTGGTTTTCAATTTCAATTGGTGCACCATAAAAGGCTACGATAGCATCACCAATATATTTATCTAGCGTACCCTTATTTTCTAGTAATACATCAGTCATATCAGTTAGGTAATCATTTAAAAGACCAACCAGATCACTTGCAGATAGTTTTTCTGAGAAACCTGAAAAGCTCTGGATATCAGTGAAAAACGCAGTATGGTATCCTTCTTCTCCGCCAAGAGATGGTTCTTCACCACTTTCATACATCTGGTCAATCAGTTCTGGAGAAACATAAGTACCAAATGATTCCTTTAGAAACTGTTTATTCTTTTCTTCTTGGATATAATTATAAACTGTTATTCCTAGATATCCTACTGCCATTGTGGTTAGAGGGCCGACCATATCGATCCAAATATACTTATTAGAAAAAAGCCAGAAAGAAAGCCAAGTGTCTCCTGCAACCAATAAAACTGTTGCTAAACCGCCCATTGCGGGGCTAAGTGCAGGAACCCCAAACGCAAGGATAAGACCTAATACTAAAATAAGGGCGATTACAGATGGTTTTGATACTTCGTGAATAATTTTGTTATCTAGAATTGTATTCAGTGCATTAGCATGAAGACCTACCATTGGGTATCTTGGTTCAAAAGGCATCGGATTTAGATCTGATGTCCCTGTGGCAGTAAGTCCATAATAAAGTTTTTTGCCAACAAACTCAAAAGGTACAATAAGACGAGCATTACCTTTGTCTTCTTTACCTGCAATTAATCTTTTATTAACAGGGAAAAAATAGAGTGGTCGTTGTTCATCAATCAGGCCATTTTTATGTAAGTTGGATATGATCTGAAAATTTCTCTCAATAATCGAAAGTTTAGCATATGCTTTTTTAAGTTTTTTCTTTTTTGATTTATCTTCTGCTTTATTAATTGCATTAGTAATATCTAGCTGAAGCTCTTTAAACGAACTGAATTGATAGTTTTTTATACCTGATTTGAATGTAATGAAACCATCTAGAAAAAGTTGATCCAGGCTAGCGGTTTCATCTTCAATAAAGGCATTTGCAATATTATTATTATTTTTGAGTTCATTAAACATAAAAGGGGGTAATTTTTTAAAATCCTTTGCTGTCCCAGAAGGATTACGTTGAATCCATTTTTCTGCCATACTCATAGGTAATAATTTTTTTGCTGCAGAAATAATTTGTTTTTTATCGTCAGGCATTTTGGCTACAGATGGCTTCAAGGCAGCTTTTATATCTCCTTCAAATTGTTTATTTGCTATTTTTTTATATTCAGCCATCACATAATTGGGATATTCTCTTTGCTGAAACGTTTTTAATACATTGTAAGGATAATGCATCAGATCAAATTCACCAGTTTCTTTATTTTCCCAGTTTCCAGCCCAGTTTACCTGCATTTGACCTTTTTTATTTATTGGAATAGAAATTTCAGTTCGCCCATGCTCATCTGGCTTCGGGAGATCAAACGTAAGGCGTTTTCCAGGAATAATTTCTACGTCATCAAAAGAAACATCGTAGTGGCGAAGTGCTAGAGCGAGAGATGCAGCAGGGAAAAGTCGATCTTCGTAAAGGCCAACCAGCGGATACTTGCGTTGTAAACCATCTGGATCTGGATCAGATTGAAAAAAGTAAACTCCTGCTGATTTTACAATCAATGAGTCTATTGCAGTTTCTATATCATAAAAATCAAATAAAGTTGAATATTTTTCACGATCTACTTTACGAAAATAACCTTTTTCCTTTAATAGATTTAGCCTGCGTTCCATAACAGGAGTTCTTTTTTTCACTGGTTCTTTTTTATCTGGCTGTGGTTTAAAACTTTGTGCATAGATAATATTACCTGCCCTTTGAGATGCTTCAGCAAGATCATTATCTGGGTCAGGAAATAAGCTTTTAATATCATCTACATACATTGCAGAATCTGTAATATCGTTTAAAACTTTATATTCAAGTTTTCTTTCACTATCCTCAATAAAATACATATCAAAAATAAATGCGTCCAAGCCATGCTCAGCTGCCAGATTTACCATTGGAATATGTTTTTCGCGGCTCCAAGGATCCCATTTCCCTTCAGTTTGAAGTGCTCTTACATCTACATCGGCAGTAGCAATATCATCTCTAGTTTCCATTAGTCCCCGATTCTTAAATCGCATATCAAGAAGATTATGTTCAAAATTATCATAAATATCAAAAAATGAAAGAACACTTATAAATGTTGCAACGCCTAATGAAATAAGGATATAGGGTAGATTCTTTGCCATGATATACAGTCCTAAGCTACTTCAAAGGAAATTATTTGCAAAACTTTCTGATCTGCAGTTGCGACCTCTACCCGCCAGTATCCAGATTCAGAATTTGAAATAATTCTCTGAGAAACTCCAGTTCTATTATTCCCGCTACTCACTCGAATTCGCACTTTAGCTTTTAATTCAGTCCCTTGATACCAAAGATGATAAATAGCGCTACTTGACTCATAATAGTTGTTTAGTTTGGAAAAACAGTATACAGGTTTATCTTTTGAAGGTGAAAATTTTGTATTCATTCCAGAAGGAGTTCCATTTTCCACTCTTCTACACATAAAAGCATTCAATAATTCTATTCCAAGGTTAATATTATTTTTATTTTTTGATGTTTTCTTTTCAACCGTAGGAATTTTTTCTATTAGCTTTGCATTTTCAATTCTCTCATCTGAAAGTTCGTTTTTTAGTACAGCTATTCTTTCTTCCATTTTTTTTATTAAAATATTGTTTAAGCTATCTTTGCTCTCTAATTCTTTTATACGGTTTTTAAATGCAAATACTTCTTTTAGAGTGAATGAATATGAACTATTCTTATTCTGGGAGAAAAGAGAGCTAAAATAAAGACAAATAATTAATATAATTACTTTTTGCATAGATAATTTAATTCGCAAAACTTTTTAAAAAGTTAACAGCTTCAATATATTCTAGTTCTGTACCTTTGATCTTATTGACATTTTGGATTTCAATATCCGTAAGAAAAGAAGTTACATCTTCATATTGGGGCTTATACCATCTCTTATCACTGAAATGCTGATCCATAAAACCATTAGGTTCAAATTTATAGCCATAGCGTGCAAAAATTTCATTACGCATTAATTTCAATTCGATTCTGGATGACATATTTTCTAACTCAGAATTTTTTAATACCCTAATAGATGTATGTGGATAATCACCTTTGAAATAATTATTAATAGAGCCTATGCGCTTTCCAATTGTATAATCGGATTCAATTTTTTCATTAATCCAAATATCCTCCATTCTTAATCCTCTTTTAAGTTCTCCTTTGTCATCATAAAAAATAAATTCGCCATTGTAATTTGATGAAAATAATTTATCTCCAATTATACGAACATTTGTCAGATTACGATAGTCATTTTTCCATTTTCCTGGTTTTTCCCAATATCCTGTTATTATTTGGGCTACAGTTTCAGTTTCTGATGTAATAATTATAATCTCAAGGCTTTGATTACCATTTTTGAAACGGTATATACCATCAATAGACATATTTTCAAAAACATTATCCAAATTTTCATATACTGTTAGAGGAGTTTGCTCCAATCGGGGACTAATTTTCCTTACAGGTAGTGAAACTGGACTGATGGGTGTTCGATTTGGTTTGGATTTTTGTTTCTTTTTCTTTTTTTCTTGAGCTTCTAATTCTTTTAACGTCGCCATAAACTCTTTCATTTTCTTTCTTTCAATAGCTTTTTTATCTGCTGGGGTAAGGTCGGGTTTTTTCTTCTCTGTATTTTTCTTTTGTATTGGTTTTCCACCAGATTTTTTAACCATGGTAACGATTTGATTTTCCTTTTTTTTCAGTTGATCTACAAACTCTCTTTGAATTTCAGCGAGTTTTTCTTTATTTGCTTGTTTAGCGAGTAATTTTTTTTCAGCCATTTCCTGCTGTTGTTGAATTTGCATTGATTCAAATGCTGCAATCTTTTTTTGCTGCTCATTCAACTGAGTTTCAAATTCACGCTTTATTTCTATCAGTTTCTGTTGATTTTCTTTATTCGTTATATCTTGATTTTGCTTTTCTTTTTTTTGTTCTTCCTGCATTGATTCAAATGCTGCAATCTTTTTTTGCTGCTCATTCAACTGAGTTTCAAATTCTTTTTGTAGTGTATTTAATTTGTTTTTATTCTGACGCTCAGCTAAATGCTTTTGTTCTGTGAATTCCTCTTGCTGCTTTTTCTGCAAGTTCTCAAATGAAATAATTTTTGATTGTAATTTTCTTAACTGATTATCAAACTCATACTCAAGAGACTCTATTTTTTCTTTACTCTCTCGTTCCAGCTTATTCTTATCCATTTTTTTTAATTCTTCTTTTAACTTTTCCTGTTCTTCAAAAGCCGAAATCTTTTTTTCTTGACGAATAATTTGCTTTTCAAATTCATCTTGAATTGAACCTATTTGTTTTTTGTATTCTTCTTCTACTTTTTGTAGCTCTTTTTCATGTTTTTTCTGTTGCTCAATTTGATCAGTTTTAAAACTTTTTATTCTTTCCTCCAATTGCACTAACTGGTCTGATAATTGAGCTTTTAATTGTATTACTTCTTCATTTTCTTTTTGAATATTATCAGAACTATCACCAGAATCGATATCAAAATCATCAAATAATTCAGGAGGAAGCTTTGATCTTTCTACAAATTCCTTTCTACCATCACTATATTCAATTGAATATATTTCTATCCCTTCAGTCGTATACTGAGGGTTATCAATACCAACTACAACTTCTTCTCCTTTCCAGCTAATAGTAGTAATACTTCCAATATAATTGGATTCTGATTCAGGATTCTTTGTTTGTATTATATCTGATACAATAAATTGATCTGCTGATGCAATAAGGTCAGGGTTATTATTTCCTTCCTGGAAATAAAAATAAGCTAAAAATTTGATATTATTTCTATTTGAACTTAAAAATTCTATATTGGTTAAATTTATTAGAATACTTTTTTCTTGAATGTAATCTAATAAATAACCAAAACTAAGAAAATCCCCAGATAGAACCACGTCTACAGCATATTTTTTTATAGTTATCTTTTCTCCAGATTTGGGGATAGATAATATTTTTTCTTCAATTGTACTCTGTGAAGGATTGAATTTATCTACTAGTAATGAGTGAGCCTGGATAATTTCTTTGAAAAGAGTTAAAGAATTGTCTTGGTCCATTATTGAAGGTATTCTCTTTAGCAGTTTATGGAATATTTTAGTTGACTCAGATAGTCTGTTATTAACTGCATTAATTCCATCCAATATTTGTTTTAGTTCTTTCTCAACTTTTATTACCTTTTCAAAATCTTGGGAAGAAGATAATAAATTGTTTGAGATGCCATTATGTAGTAAAAAGTACCAGCTAAGAACACAAACAACAAATGCTGATAAAATAGTAATAGAAATAGTTTTTTGAGTTCTGAAATCCATAATTATTAGAACTCACATCTAATTGTAAAAATCATTTTTTCGCCAGAACTTATATCACCATGAACATCAACTGTTTCAATATCATAAAATAATCCAGATTCATTCAGCTTTTTCTGGAAAGATGCAAGGTATTGTTCCTGCAGAGCGGGATTGGACATTAATTGACCTTTAAGAGTTACAAAGCGTTGGTTTTCATCCATTGATTTTTTTAATTCCATCCTTTGTCCTTTACGCATTCTTGTTTTGACCTCTTCCCAGCCATAATGGAATCTTGCATTCAGAATAAAAATATCTTTATCTGTAACATTGCTAATGTATTTTAAAATTTCTGTAACTCTATTTGTGAAATCTATATCATAACTCATTTTTTCTACTTGTTCATCAATAAGTTTGCGTGTTTTTATATTGGTATAGAATAATTCACGAACATTTTCTTTAGCTTTATTACTGGCGCTTATTGTTGGAATTTTATTATTTAAATCCACATAGCTAGAGTATTTGTAACCTGAAAAAGAAAGAAAAAAAATCATAATTACAGCTACTGATGGAATTATGAATTTATTTAGAAATCTGAATTTTTCATTTTCTTCATAAAATGAAGGAAGAAGAGTCACCTTGTTTGCAAATGATAAAGCGTTTCCTACTGCAATTGTAAATAATGATGGATGAATATCTGCATTCATAAAAGAATTATCTTGTGGTAATTCTAGGTTTCGAAAAGGGTTTAATAATTCACAAGAAAACCCAAATGCTGATTCAAAATATTTACTTGAATAAGCAATTTCAGATAATGAACCAGATAAAAGGAGTCGGGTATTTTCATCAAGAGGATTATTTTTTTTAATACTATTCAGACATCGATTAAATGCTTGTCTCCATGTATCAATTACTGGTCTAAATTCATTATCGAATAAACCATTATCTTGCTTAATACCAAATTCACTTAATAATACTGCGGGTATTTGATAATCGGATCTATCAAACCAACCTTTAATTCTTGAATTTTGATCTTTTATTGTTTCATAAAGATTTTTAATTCCTATGTGTACCGGTTCTATCTGTAGAAGACAATTACCCTTACAAGCTAAAATAAATGAATGTGATTCACCCAAATGGAATATGATACTTGCATGAGTACTGTAATCTGGGTAATTCCACTTAAACGCATTGAAAAGTGAAATTGATTCTGGCATCCATCGATTAACAATCCAGTCCATTCCTCTAAATAAGTCTCCATAGTTTTCCAATTGATTTCCATCTGACGCTGCTGCAATTAGTGTACTATTTGGCTGTTTTGTAAAGTTGCTTATTTTTAATGAATTGCTTTCAAATGGTTGGTTTGTTTTCATTGCCCATTCAACAATTTCCTCGGGTTTTGAAGAATTATCTTTTGCAATTTTAATTACTCTTGAATACAAAGAGATTCCAGAAATTGAGATAGATAAAGAGTTCCTATCTTTTAGTAAGGATAGAATTTTAGAACTTAATTCCTTTAAGCCTGTTAATTTGAGACTTAGATCATCAAAGAATTGTGATATAATCAATCCAAATTCATTTGGCTCTTTTAAGGGCTGACTGTCAGGACTTGGAGAATTTAAACGATGTGCTGATAATAATTTTTTCTTTCCACCTTTGTTTATAAGAATAATAGATCGAAGCTTGCCATTATCTACTGAAAATCCATGCATATATTTCTGTTCTATGAGTGACAGGACCTTATTACCACTTAAATTTTCACCTGGGTTTGGTAATTGATTAAATCTGGAATCAATCTTGTCCTTATTAGGGATGGATTCTAGTGACACTTGTGTATCTGGTTCTTTATTGATATGATCAGTAATTGGAATTTCATCATTAATTTTCTCTACTGAAATATCTTGAGATTCTTCATTTGTTTTCTGTCCGATAATATCTTGATCATCAGGGTCGGAAACATATTTTGGATTTTCAGGGTTAGCGATTTCTTTTTCTACAGGTACGGATTCTTCATTTGT